>Ga0265330_10000430_pt1 | contig 27985 bp, 16 predicted proteins | sample 41919metaG_FD_202083 | JGI IMG/M metagenome (GOLD analysis project Ga0265330, IMG submission 202083) | Rhizosphere microbial communities from Carex aquatilis grown in University of Washington, Seatle, WA, United States - 4-19-19 metaG | ecosystem: Host-associated > Plants > Roots > Rhizosphere...
CACCAGCTGTACCAGCACGCCCTCGCCGCCTGGCAAGGGGAAGACCACCTGCGTGCCCGGATCGAGTGCGACCTGGCCGCGTTTGTCGGCGCGGTTTCGCCACTCGGCATGATCGATGGGCTGGCCAGCCTGCCTGATGGTCGCGTTGTTCGGCAGAACGTCGCGGAAGAAGGAAAAGCGCCCCGGGCGCGCGGATCGGCCAACCGCCTTGCGCAGCCCCGGCAGGCGCAGGCGTTCGCCGCTGCGCAGGTGCCGCAGTTTCGTTACGCAGCCGTGGCGGAAGCGAATGACCTCGACCGCGTGGTCGGTCGCGGCGCTGGCCAGTCCGACCTGGGAAAGACCGTCGAGCAGTGAAAAGGACGGCTCGAACGCAACATCATCGTCATCGTCGTCGTCGGGGAAAGCGCGAACCCGCGGCGGCGAATCGGGCTGCGGGTCCTCGGCCGGGACCGAAAACAGTCGATTGACTGGGATCGCCTGAACCTCGGAGCGCGGAGCCGGGGCAACAGCCGTGGCCATCGCGGGCGCACTTTGTGCATCGGCCGGGCCCGGGCTGGGCAATCCCGAAAGTACCATCGTTCCGGTGGGTCGGACAGCAGCGGCCGGGCGCGGGGCCGGTGCCAAGGGGACCGGGGCCGCAGCGGCCGGAGGCGTGGCTCGCGCAACCGTTGCAGCAGCAACTGCGCTTGGTCTTTTGGGCGCGGGCACGGCGGCGATGGGTGCCGCGGGTGGCGGAGGCGTGGCTCGCGCAACCGTTGCAGCGGCAACTGCGCTTGGTCGAGCGGGCGCGGGCACGACGGAGACTGGGGGCGAGGCCGCGGGCTTGGGTCGCGCGGGGGACACTTCAGGGCTGGGCTTTGCCGACGGTGGGGCCGCGGCCACCGGCGGCCAAATCGGGCCCGTGCCCCGGGGCGCCTCGGGAGGGGCCTGTGAAGCCGGGGTCGGCCGAGGCGGGGCCGCCAAGGACGGGCGAGCCGGCGGCAGCGGCGGTCTCGCCGGGGCCGCAGGTTTGGCGATGGGGCGCACGGAAAGCGGCGCCGGGGTCGTATCGGCTCGGTGCAGGGTCACCCGCAGGCGGTGGCGTCCGATCGAAATCTCGTCGGTCGCCTCGATCGGCTGAAGCGACACGGGCTCGCCATTGACTGCCGTGCCGAGCGCGCTGCCACAGTCTTCGATCCAGCTAGATTCGCCGTCAAAGCGCAGCACCGCGTGACAGGGCGCCACCTCGGGATCCAAAAGGCGCACCATCACGGCAGGATCGCTGCCGATGGTCACCTCGGACGAGGTGAACATCAGCGAGCCGCGAAAACGTGTTTCCTCGAAGAGGATAACTTCGATCGCGCCGCGAGCTTTGGCCGGCCTCTCTGTCATTTCCTATCCTGGCCCGGCGAAAGGATCTCCACCGTGCGTGGCCGGAAACTGTTGGGAACTTGCACGATGCTCTTAAACTCGCTCGGTGAGCGCTGGAAGAGATAGATGACACCGGAGGCAGACTGCCCGTGCAGCATACGCTCGTCGAATTCGATGCGCGATTCCTGTCGTACGGTCTCGCGCGTATCAACCGGCTGCGGCTTGACCTCGCCGGATTTGGCGGCCCCTGCCTTCCCGGCCGGCGCCACGCCCAGGTCTGGGGCGGCGCCATTGTTCCCGTTGCCATGTTGGCCCGCGGGCGTCTTGCCGTGCGAGCCTGATTTGTGCTTGCCCGCAGCCACAACCGTCCCCGCTGTGCTGCAGACCAGCCAGGCCGCAACCAGGGGCAGAACCATGCGTGTATGTGCTCTCATCAGATCACTCGGGGGCTAGAAGAAGGAGATCATCGTCGGTGACGTCAATGAAGGGAACATTCGGGGTCTTGCTGTCCGGGGCGACGTAGCGGACCGGCACGGTCATGGCCTTGACGATGGTGTCGCCGTCCGGGGAATCGAGCGGCACCTCGCCCATGTAGAACCGCAAGGTATTCCAGCCATCGCCCGGGCGTCCCGTCGGCAACTCGCGTGGCTCGACCAAGGTGATGTTGCGGACGTCCATGTGAAAGCAAGTTCGCGAAGTGGTGCGCAGGATCACACGCACATCGGTCGCGGGCGAGCCCGGGGCCGGGAGCAGCGTCGGATCGACGGTGACCGTCAATTGGCCGCCGTCTGTGGTATTGAGGGTCAGGTCACCCGCGCTGGTCAGCGCAACCGAAGCGTCGGGATCGTCCTCGATCCCATCGGGCAGCGTGGTTGCGTTTTCAAGCCAGGCCAGCCGCGGTGGGCTCTCGCCCGAAAGCCGCAGCATCCACACCGTGCCGGTGCCCAGCTTGGCGTTCACGATACGCACGCCCGGAAAAGGCTGGTTCGGGGTGGCCTCCAGGCGTTGGGTTTCGCCCTGGTCCACGGTGCGGTACTGATAGGCATAGTCCAGATCGCGCGCAGAATCGTTGGTCCAGGGATCGAGGCCTTGCTTCACCTCGTCGCCGTTGTTGATGCCATCCTGATCGCTGTCGATCAGGCGATCGTCAACCAGCGGGTTGCTGCCCAGGCGGACCTCGACCAGATCGGGAATCCCGTCGCGATCGGAGTCGACCAGGTAGGGATCAGTACGCAGCACAGCTTCCTCGCAGTCATTCAGGCCGTCAAGATCATGGTCTACTGTTAGGTCGGTTATATTGGCGCAGGCCTTGAATGTTCCCGGCACCAGGGGGTCGAATTCGCTGCCGCTGGCCGCCAGCCGGGCCTCGATGCCATCCCCCACGCCATCGCCATCGGTATCCGGATTCAGGGGGTCGGTGCCGAGCGTGGCTTCTTCATCGTCGGTAAGGCCGTCCCCGTCGCTGTCAGCCACGGGCGCCGGGCCGCGCAGCAAGGCGTTGCCGTTCATGACCACGATGTCGCGCAGAACCAGGCGGCTGCCTGGCCGGGCCACGTCGATGGCCAGAAAATCCAAGCTGGCGGGTTTCTGCTGCACCTGTTCACCGAGGCCGGCCAGCGCCATGTCCCCAAGGATATCGTTGGCCCGCTGATCTGTGCTGAGCGAGAAGGTGTGGAGGATGAGATCCTGTCCACGGTGGTCGCGCACGTAGTTGCGCAGATCCGTCACCGACTGGCCGTACAGTGAACGCTCGCAGTCGGTAGGCGCTGGTTTCATGCCGCTGCAGAAGCTGGCGGTGAACGCTGTCTGACAATCTGGCGTGCCGGGCACGAGCGACTGCGAGATGCACCACGGGATCGGCATGGCCGGCGTGGGTGGCCCTGCGGCCACGAAGAGCACCTGGTAGCGGGTGCGGCTGCGCGTTCCTGGATCCGAGGCCAGCAGATCATCCTCGATGATGGTGGACAACACGCGCAGGGTATCCAGGTAGTTGCGCTGGGCTTGCCCTGCACTGGCGGCGATCGCTTCCACCGCCGCATCGATCTGCAGCGAATCGGACGAAAATCCCGGGAAGAGCACGCGCGCCTGCGCGCCCATGAGCACCAACGAAACCGCCTGGTTGGCATCGCGATGGCGTCCCAGGAAGGTGTTCAGCGCCTGGATGCGGTTGCCTGCGGGATCGCCCGCCACCATGTCGCCCGAGCCGTCCATCACCACCAGGGTCTTTTGCGGAAACGCGATGGCCGCGGGATCGTCGGTGCACAGATCGCCCTCGAACGAAATGCGGTTGGCCTGGTTGGGGGCATAGTTGTTGCCGTAGAGATCGGCATTTGTGCACGCCGCAGCCAGGACCAGCGACGTGATCACGAAGAATGCGAGTCTGGTCACTTGACGCCTCCATCGCCGATCCCGCGCACCCCGGGCGGGCCGCGCAAGAGGGCGCCGGATCGACCGACGATCCACAGATCGGCGGCAGAGGCCGCGTAGATGCCCACCAGCCAGCGCTGGTCGGGCGTGGGAATGATGGCTGGGTTCTGTCCGTTTGGCAGTTTCGCGACAAAGCCTTCGTTTCCAACCACCCAAACGTCGCTATCAGCCATCGCCACCCCGCGCAGAAAAACCTCGGCCACACTCGATCGGGTCGCCTTGCCGGCGGACCAAAAGACAAGCCCCCCGTCCTCGCCCACGAAGTAGGCACCGGCTCCTGAGCGGGTAGCCCCAGCCAGCAGTTTCACATAGCCGGGAATCGAATTCGGACTGATGCTGGTCAGGGTGGCGTCGATTTGTGAGACCACACCCATGCTGCCCACGACGTAGAGGCCAGCATCGGTGTCGGTGATTGCGTAGTAGTTGTCGTTGCGAGGGTTGTTGATGAGGGTCCACACCCCACCGGCCAACCCCAGCGCGACTCCCTGCTCACCCACGACGCAAGCGGTGGCAGCGCCCGCCCACACGGCATTGAGCACCGCCGTGGTCACGGGCGGATCGGCAGCCCACAGGTCGTTCTGTCGACGCAGAATCGTCCCCTGCTCTCCCACGGCATAGACCACACTGTCGCTCCCCACGGCCACGCCGCGCAGGTTGGTGGTGGTGCCGCTCGCCTCGGGCAATAGCGCCGTGCCATCCCAATGCAAGATCGTGCCTTCATCCCCGACAATGAAGACATTGTCGGGCGCAGTGCCAGTTACGGCGTTGAAGTTGGTCGAACCCGCGTCCACTGTGTCCCACAACGAAGCCGCGGAAGCCACGCCGGCATCGGCCCGCGGCGGCACAGTGACCTGATCGCAGGCCGCTGCGGCTAGCAAAAGTGAGAAAAGCGAGACGATGCGCATGGGCAATTAGAAAGCAATCCCCGCAGGACACTGGTTCTGCGCCTTGCAGAAGCAGCCACAGATGCCGGTGCCCATTTCCGAGCAGGAAGCAGGACAGCCGGGAGTCACGCTCTTGAGGCGAAACTGGTATTGCCCAGCGGCGGAGAAATCCCAGTGCGCCGCACCCGCGTCGCGCACCTGTAAATAGTACCTGTAGTCAACGGCGCCGCCGTCCCCGACGCCTGCGTCTAGTGCCACCCCGTGCTTTTGCGAGGCGAACGAGCATTCGGTGCAGTCCCCATCTCCAAACATGTCGGTCACCGGCGCGGTGGTCGGCAGTGTGCCGGCATAGGTCCAGCTTTCGTGCAGGGTCAGATCCTCGTCGCGCATGAAGAACACCGGCCGCACCGGCGAGGGTCCCGGCTGCACATACTCAAAGACCAGTCCGCAGTCCTGGCCCGGACAGGGGTGCGAGAACCAGTACCAATCCTCGTCAGTCTGATAGGAAATGAAGCCGGAAATGCTGGTGCCTGCCTTGATCTGGGCTGTGATGTCCTTGGCCCGGGCCTTGCTGGGCTCAAGGTCCGTGGTCTGGACGGGATAGGGATTGTAGTAATTGTTGCGGCTGGCGGGATCGGCACTGGCGTCGTTGGCGTCGGGTTCGGGGGCCACGCGCACATCCAGTGTGTAGGAGACATTGGCATCGTACTGGTCGTCTTGACCGTCGTGCACAATCACATAGACCGGCCCGTTGCCGAAAATCGGTTGGGCAGTTTGCACCAGGTTGATCCCGTCAACCCCGGTCTTCATGCCCCCGTCGGCGTCGCGCACGGAGAACAGGGTCACGCCGCAGGCGCTTTGCCCAGGACTGTCGGGCAAGGCCAAGCACAGGTTCGAGGCCATGCACTTTCGGCACGCGGTTGCGGTGCAAGCTCCCGCAGCGGCGTTCACGCATTTGTGTGACCACTCGCAGTCGTCATCGACTGTGCAAGCGACGTTCATCACGCTGCAATCCGCATCGGTCTTGCAAGGGCTGCCGGTGTGGGCTTCCACGATGTCCACGGCAATATCCATCGCAGTCGCGGGGATCTTCACCGTGGCCTCGATCACGGCAGGCGCGCTGGTGGCACGCACCAAAAAAGCGTCGCGATCCCCGCGCGATCCGATGGCGCCGGTTTGCGTCTTGAACGTGACAGCCGTCCCACTGTACACGGCCGCGCAGGGCGAGCCTGGGCCGGCCAGGCAGGTTGCGGTCGCCGGGGTGTCGTTTCGCACGGGGCTTTCGTTCTTGTCGGTCTCGGTTTTGCCGCCCAAAGTGACGGTATAGCCTGCCTCGGGACGCCGATCAGGAACCGCGCCGTCAGGATAGCCAAAGGTCACGAACACGGTTCCGGTCGCGGGCGCTGGCTGCGTAAGATCGAGCGGTGTGGCCGCGGGCGGCACCTGGCCCGTGCCAAACACCTTGCCGGTGCCATCCGAAATCTGATAGGTCAGCGCGGCCTTGGCGGTGGCCGGGTTGTTCACCACGAAGGACAGGAGCGCGTCGGTGGCCGCCAGGGTGACCGAATACACGTCCGTGTCACCCACAAATGAAATGAAGCCGGGCTGGCCATCGGCGGCTTTGGCCAGGGCGGCCGTGCCATTGGGTTCGTGGGTGTCGGGATCAAGCGCCGGCGCGACCTGCAAAACGTAGAAATTCATGTTGTCAGCCGCAGCGCCGCTCACGTCATCCACGCGGAGGATGTAGTGCCCCGGTTGGGGAACCGCGAAGGTCGTGACCACAGCGCTCTTGCCGTCGGTCGAATTGGTATCACTGGCCACGGCGCCCGGCACCTCGGTCACCCCGTCTGCTTGGAACAGGCTGGCCTGCAGATTCACCTTGGTCAGGGACGAGGGAGGATAGGCCAGGTTCACGTCGAGCAGGTTCATCCCTGGATCCACGTCGATGGCGTAGAAGTCCTGATCGCCGCGTGGACAGATCTGGCCCGACACCTTTTCGCCGGACGGCAATGGAATTGCACTGTCCCCGCCCTTTGAATCGTCGATTACGCATCCGCCGGCCGACGCCGCTGCATCGGGCACCACACTGGCCCTTTTCGAGCTGCTGCATCCGAGCAGCCCGACTGTGGCACTAAGGAACCACGCAATCACGATTCGCATCGAAGACCTCCTCGCTCGGCGTGGGACCGAACGCTTTCTTGAATGCCGTCATGGGCAGAACCATCTGTCCTGACGAGGGCGTTTTGACCTCGGGATCGCGTCGGTAGCGCGGTCGCGCGCACGCGACCTGGTGGTTGCCGTAATCTTCGGGAGAATCCGCGGGCGTCGAGGCCACCCGGACCAGAACCGTGTTGGTCCCCTCGGGCAGGCCCATGGCGCTGCCGGTGGGGGCCAGCGTGATGTTGCTGACCGTGAACTCGTAGCACAGGTGTCCGGGCACGGCGCGGGCGTCGCGCAGCAGGCTGATGCTGGTGCGGTAGGCGATGCGCGAAAAATCGGCGGCATCGTTGTGCAAGGGATCGGTGTGGGCGGCCAGCTCGGCGCCATTGCGGGCCCCATCGAAGTCCGAATCGTAAAGCGTGTCGGCGAAGGCGGGGTTGGTGCCCATGTGCACCTCTATGTCGTCGGGAAAGCCGTCAGCATCAGAATCAATCAGACGGGAATTGGTGCCAAAATAGCGCTCTTCGCAATTGAGCAGGCCGTCGCCATCGTCATCGAGACGATCAGTGGCCATGCGGCAGTCGGCATCGCCCGAGAACAGCGGATCGAACCCGGCGTTGCTCTGGCGAACCTCAAGCAGGTCAGAGAACCCGTCGCCGTCAGTGTCAACCAGCACGGGCGAAGACCCCACCAGCTCTTCCTCGGCGTCGGAAAGCCCGTCGCCATCGGTGTCGACCACGGTTTCGCCCGCCACCGCGAGGGCATTCGTGTTCACCACCACCAATTGCTTGAGGGCAAAGGTGCGTATGAACGAGGTGAAATCAATGTAGAAAAGATTAATGCGCTGGGTGGCATCAAAGGCGCGGTAGGTGCCGCCGCCCAGGGTGGCCATGCCGGCCAGCAATTCCTTGGCCTCCAGTTGCACTGAGTCCGGGGTGTTGGGTGCCGATAGATACACTGTGTGAAAAGCAACCTCGGCCAGGCGTTGCTGTTTCTGCAAACTGGCGATGTCTTGCATGGCAGCCCGAATGTCCTCGGGCATGCCATACTCCTGGCCGCGCGGGGCAGGCAAGCCGTCCGAGATGAACACCACCACGTAGCGCGCGCGACTGCGCGCGGTCGTGTCGAGCGCGATCATGTCTTGTTGGAGCATGGTGTAGGCGGTTTCCAGCGCGCCCACGTAATTGGTTTCACCGACCGCGGAGTTGAGCGCAGGCAAGCGCAGCTTGACCTCGTCGCTGGAAGTGGTGAAGCCCCCGAGCAGCCCTAAGCTGTCGCGCGTCTGGATGGCCACGCTGCTTTGAAAGGTGATGAGCCCGTATTCCACGCCGTTGCCCGCCGGGTAGGTGTTGAGGATGTCCTCGACCGCGGTGGCCCGGCGGGTGAAGCAGGCGTCCTGCGGGCAGGGATTGGGCACGGGATCCGTGACGTTCATGCTCTGCGAAATGTCGACAATGAACAGGATGCGCACTGGAAATTCCTCGGGCTGCGGAGCCTCAGTGCAGAACTGCCCCCGGAGCGTCAGCCGATCGTCGCGCACCTCGGGCGGCGGTTGCGCCGGGTAGAGCGATGCTTGAGAACAAGCAGCCAGCCCCAGGGCACAAAGACCGATTCCCCAGCGCACCTACGGCCCCCCGTCGCTCGGGCCTGCGTCCGGGGACGAGGTCAGATCCCTGCAGGGCTGCGGGCTGGCTCGGCCGAATGTGCTCGTCGGAATAAAATCCGTATCCTTGAGGGCGACCACCCCATCCGCGGGAGATTTGAACGCGCCGTCGACATAGCGCACGTCCACGCACGCCACGCGAAAACGTCCAGGGTCCAGCATGCGCCCGACCGGCGCCTCGTCGATGTAGACCAGCACGCGGTTCTTCCCCGGGGCCGTGTTCGTCCCCTTGCCCGCGGTGATGAGCTTGATGTGCCGGATATCCAGGCTAAAGCAACGCTGGTCCGTGTCGCTGGTCACAGGCGCGACATCGTAAAGGTAGCGGACCGGCGTATAGCCCAGGGGCGGCGCGACGTTGGGATTGGTGTGGGCCGTCACCTCGTCCAGGTTGCGATCGCCGTCGCTGTCGAGGTCGCCGAAGGCATCGCTCGCATCGAGCGGGTTCATGCCCGCGCGAAATTCCAGTCCGTCCGGGATGTGATCCCCGTCGGTGTCCGGATTCTTGGGATCGGTCCCGAGAAAGGCTTCCTCACAGTCGCGCAGCAGATCCCCGTCGGAATCGGCCCTGCTGCCGCACGGGGTGAGCGGCTTTTTCGGATCCAGGGGATCAAAGCCCGAGACCCGGTTGCGTTCTTCAAACAGGTCAGTGTAGCCGTCGCCATCGCTGTCCGCGGAATCGCTGCAGGTTGGACTGGTCACCACACAAGTCAATCCCGTCCGCTCTTCGTCGTCGGTCAGTCCATCCTGATCCGTGTCGGCCGCGAGGCCGTTGCCGATATCAATGACCGACAGGTTGGTCGCCAACACACCCGCCAGGGAATTCTGCTCTTTGAATGGCGTGTAGTTGATACTGAGAAAATCGATTTGCGAGGCCGTGTTGAATTCAGTGAAGGTGCCCAGGCCGTGCTCGGCCATCGCAGTCATGAGCGCCTCGCCACCCGGCTTGTCGAGACCAAAGGGCACCGCCAGTGGGTCGGATGCAGCCTCCGGGTCGTAGAGGAACGCCGTGTGCAATCGGATTTCGCCCACATGATAGAAATCCTGCAGTCCCATGATGTCATCGACCGCGCGCAAAATCTGGGTCGGCTGATTGTAGTCGGCTCCCGCGCCCAGGTCGGGATACATAGTGGCCGGAATCGGGGGAGCGAAGGCCGTACTCCAATCCTTGCGGGCCACAGTGCAGATCAGGTAGTCGTCCTTGCACACTGTCGCCCGGCAGTGCTGATGCGCGGGGCATTGGCCCGTGCCACAGGGGGTGGGGCTGGCGCTACACTGGGGATCCGGGGTGCCGTCAGAGAAGAAGATGATGATGTACTTCGACCGTGCCACATCAGAGGCCCCGCTGGCCAGGATATCCTTCGAGATCATGTCATACGCTTTGCCAAGGGCGCCCTGGTAGTCAGTGAGGGAGTCCGCATAACTGAGATTGATGCCGCTGAGATCAGCTGGATTGGCGAACCCGGGAGTCGCGGCTATTGCCGAATTGAATGTGATGATCGCGAAACTGACCGCCGGGTCAGCCGTGTATCGTTTCAGGACATTGTTTACGGCGTCGGCGCGTTTCGCCGAGCGGTCGGTCACGCTCATGGAGTCCGAGGTGTCCACCATGAACAGAACCTTCACCGGAAAAGTCGCGTCGCTGTCAGGCGCCAGGCAGACCTCGCCGGTCAGGCGCAGTTCATCGTCGTAGACCGTACCGGCGTCCTTGCGGGCCGCTTCCAACCCAGAATCCGTACACGACGGCAGTGCCACGAGCAGAGCGGCGGCACCTGCGAGAATCGACGTCACTGCAGAACGCGTATGCTTTGCCAAGAAGGTCACATCAGCCTGGGGTGTTTCGTGGGTTGGCGAGTGACGGGCGTTTGGGGGTGCAGAGAAGGCCACCCGTGGGCAGCAGCCCTCTCTGCCTGGTCATCCTAGCCCCGGCGGCGCCGCCAGAGCGTCACCAGGCCGAGGCCCAAGATGACAAAGAGGTTTGCCTGATTCTGGCCCGAGATGCTGCAGCCGCCGCTGTTGGCCGGCGGCACGGCCGTCACCAGCAGCTTGGTCTCAGCATGGTTGACCTGTGAGAAGAGGGTATCGTCCGCGGCGAGGTCCGCGGTCAAGAGCAGGACGTACTCGCCCTGGGCATGGGGGGTGAACACGGGCTGCTTCTCGTTGGGGGCGCATTGGTATCCCTCGCCACAGGCGGCAGAGCCTGCTGGGTTGTTCACGGTATCCGTGGATCCCGATGGCTGGCTAAAGACCGACCAGGTGAAGTCCACCGTGACGCTTTTGCGGTTGACAAAAACGGCGAGGTCGAGGGCTTTGCCGGTCTCGGTCTGGGCCCGCGGCGAGCCCACAACCTGGAACACGGTCGTGGGGTCCAGGCACTGTGTGGGATCCAAATTATTGGGAACCATCATGCAAAAATACGGATCGCAGGCGTCGCCAATGCCGTCGTGATCCGAGTCCACCTGATCCGGGTTCGCCACCAGCGGGCAGTTGTCCTTCCCGTTGAGGATGCCATCGCCGTCTGCATCGGGATCGCACCTGTCGCCCAGTCCGTCGTGGTCAACATCCTCCTGGCCGGGGTTGTAGGTCATGAGGCAGTTGTCGCTGACATCCGGGACGCCATCGCCGTCGGTATCGTCGCTGGGGCAGGTGGTCGCATTGGCCACGAACGGGCAGGGATCGTCCTTGTTGGGAATGCCGTCGTTGTCGATGTCAGGATCACAGACGTCGCCCACTCCATCCTTGTCGGTATCGGCCTGCGATTTGTTGGGCACCAGCGGACAGTTGTCCTGGCCATTCGGAATCCCGTCATTGTCCATGTCTGGGTCGCAGGCGTCCCCGATTCCATCCCCGTCGTTGTCCGCCTGATCGGCGTTTGCTACATGGGGACAGTTATCACACACGTCCCCCACCCCATCACCGTCAGTGTCGGCCTGATCGCGGTTGGATCGGAAGGGGCAATTGTCGTGGTCGTCCTCGTAGCCATCACCATCGTAGTCGTCGGAGGTCGAGTAGGTGACGCCGATGTCTGTGTTGTTGACCAGGATGGCACCGCCGCCGCCACCGCCGCCGCCGCCACCGTTGTTGTTGGGCGTGCCGCAGAACCCGGTGCCGCACTCTCCATCGGTTTGCGCCAGAACTGGCAGCGCCATCAGCAATACAGTGGCCACGAGTTGGACCGAAAAGAACCTCGCCTTCTTCATTGCATATCTCCTTTCGTGGCTGAAAAGCCGGACCAGGCTGATGCCTGACCAGCCTCATCGTAACATGTTTACAGAAACGACATTCGCCAAATTTCCTTTAAGTTCTCATACGTTAACCGACATAAGCACACCCGGAATATTTGTACGATGAATTACAGTTGCAGATTAGTGAGTAAGCTAACTCACCATAAAGGCATTCCTATTTCGGATCATGGTGACTGCTCGGTTGCGCTAAAACGCAGGATGTAGGAACAGTAGGCATCGCTCGATAGTTCGACCAGGTGGTCACCAGGTCGGGTGGTGTGGATGGGGATGGCGATGATTCCGTCGTCGCCTGCCTGCTGGAAGATGTCCACACCCGCGCTGTCGTAGCTCTCCTTTTCGCTGCAGCTCGGCTCCGAAACCACCAGGCGCAACGAGGTGCCAGGCGCGTGGCGATTGTCGAGATAGATCTCAAATTTCAGATCGGCTTCGCCCATAGTGCGCACAATGAAACGGCGGGCGCTGGGAAAATCGCCGTCGAGGTAGTGGCTGGTGTCGAGCACACAGCGGGCGGTGGCCCCACAGGCCGAGGGAATGTTGTCCTCGCAGACGGTGCGATCGCGGCCCAAGGTGAAGAATGTCGAATCGCTACAGGCCGCCATCCCGACGAGCGCAAGGGAAAGGATGATCCGTTCCGTCACAGAGCCTGGACCTTTGTCTGGAAATCGCCATTCAGGGTGCGGCCGTCTGGATCCGCCAGGGTGGTGCGGAACAGCCCTTTGATATCTGCACCGCCCACTGGCTCCTGGTCGAAATGGATCTTGCCAACGGTCATGGGAAAATCTGTGGTGCCGCCGGATTCCACCCGCTGAACCGTGCCCCGTGGCTGTCCATTCACCAGCTCGGTCATGTCGATGTCCAGCCCTGCCACCGGCTCGATGTCGTCGATGCTCACCGTCACCTTTGCGGTTTTGCCGAGCAGGGTTTGCCCGGACATGCGCAAATACTCGACGGAAACTTGGATGGAAGTTCCGCCGGTCACCCGAGTGGCCTGCACGGTATCGAAGTCCAGCGGGTAGATCTGGGACATGCTGCCATACAGGCGATTGGCCGGATCGCCACAACCAGCGAGCGACAGGAAAAGAAGGAGGAAAAACCAGGTGCGCATTAGGGCTCCTTGGCAACGCTCAGGACCATTTTGCTGGATCCTGCAACCACATCGTAATAGCTCGACTGAAAGGCGATCACGGCCTTGCCGCCGGCAAAGGCCAGGGCCGGGTACTGGCCATCGCGAATACCACTTTGGCCACTGATCATCTGGGTGCTCCAGACCCCGGCGCGACGACGGGCGAGGTACAGGCCGTCCTTGTCGGCGTCGCAGCCTGAATCCGCGCCGTAGTCGTTGCAGCGGTAGTAGGCGATGGCTGGATTTCCGCTGTCGTCAAAAGCCAGTGACGGGTAGTAGCCGGTAAGCCCGTCGCTGTCCACATCCTGGGCTGCGGTCCAGGTGCTTCCGTCGCTCGATTCACTGTAGCTCAAGACCGAGCGCGCGTCTTCACAGTAGGCCAGGGCGTAGAGGCCCTGGCTGCTCACGGCAAAGCCGATCTGTTCGCGGATCTTCCCCACAAACAATTGTTGCGATACCCAGCCCTGGTCGGTTTGACGGTCCAGCCAGATGGCCGGCTGTATTATGTTCGCGTTGTACTGGGCGACCGCGGCTTTGCCGGTTGGCGAAAAGCCGAGACGGATATAGGAACCGCCACCGCGGGCCACATCGACTGTGTAGACGGAATACCCATCACCGAGAGCGAACTCCACATCCGAGCCATTGAGATCGGTGTCCGCAACTCCAAAGTGCAAATCGCGAAACGCAACTGCAAGATGGCCCGAGGCGGGATCGAGTGCAACCGCGGGCCAGTAGCCCGTGGCATCGCCGACATTGCACACGCTCTGCACGCAACTGGCCTGCTGGTCGGCCGGCATGCCGGTGGACTGCGAATTGGCTGCGATGTCGAGCGCAGCACCCAAAGTGCCGCCGCTCACGCTGGCCAACATCATATCTGAGGCCCCGCAGCGCTGGCTTCCCGATGGGCCGCCGGTGTAGGCCAAGAACGGCTCGCCCGTCTTGTCAAAGGCCAGCCCGACACCCATCATGTCAACGTACGGTTGCGAGGTGGCGATTGTTCCCGCGAAACCAGTGGCCGAGGGAAGCACCACGCAGATGTCATAGAGGGGTGTGGTCGTTCCCGCGCGGCCTGCGACCGTGCAGGGGGCTGTGGCCGCGGTCATGGCCAGGGTGGCAAAGGCCACCTTGGTTCCCGACGCTGCGGCGACCGTCTGATAGCCCGGCTGCTGCCCTTGATTCCCGCATTCGGGAACGTCGGAAATTTCCCAAGCCGTGGCGGCGGGCGCCGCATCGGCCGACACCGCGCCGTCGCGCCGTCTGGTGCCAGCATCGGGGCCGTCGCCCCCGCCGCCCGGACAGGACACTGAGAAGACTGCAAGAATGGCAATTGCGAGGCCGATGGTGGTGCGCACGAGCAATCAGTGTCCACCCGCTCCGCGAGTCCGTCAACCTGGTGGGGCAATGTCTGACATGCGGAGCGGTGGCGGGCGGTGTAGGTTTATCTGATCAGGACGGCCGAGAACGGTCGCCATGGCGACTGGCGTGGTCCTGCCCGATCAGTAGGTCACGTAGACGACCTTCTTGCAGGCGGTCGTGCAGACGCCGTCGAGGCCGTTCTGGTCGCCGTCGTCGCATTGCTCCTGCGGATCGGGGTTGCCATCGCCGCAGTGGGGGCCCAGCTTGCACTGCTTGGTGCAGCCACCGTATGAGCTGTCGAGAATTCCGTCGTCGCATTCCTCCGGCCCGTTCTTTATGCCATCACCGCAGTGGGGCGCGAAGATGCAGCTCGGGGCACAACCACCGTAGTCACCATTGTTGAACAGATCCCCGTCGTCGCATTGCTCAGGCGGTTGGATCTTGCCATCGCCGCATCCACCCGGCTTGCGGCAAGCGTTGGTGCAATTGGGATCATCCGACATGGTGGGCTCGCATTCCTCGCCGTAGTCAGCCTGCACCACGCCATCGCCACACCTGGCGGCGGGCGTGCAGTCGGGGGCACAGGTCCCGTAGGTGCCGTCGTTCACGCCATCGTCGCAACTCTCAGGGCCATTCGTGATGCCATCGCCACAGTAGTAGCCACGCTTGCAGTTTGCCAGGCAGCCATTGTAGCCGGCGCTGGGATCCGTGGTCGTCAGGTTGTCTGATCCAGCGTCGCATTCTTCGTCGAACTGAGTTTGCACGATGCTGTCGCCACAGCGGGCTGGCAACTTGCAGCCAGGAGCGCAGCCGGAAGTGGCCCCGTAATCGTCATCATTCTTGCCGTTGTCGCAGTCTTCTTTGCCCGGCTCGACCTTTCCATCGCCGCAATAGGGTCCCAGACGACAATCTGAGCCACACTGATTGTAGCCACCCAGGTTGTTCTTGCCATTGTCACATTGTTCACCGGGCGCCACGACGCCGTCGCCGCAGATGGGTCCGCAGGCACTCGGCAGATCGTTGAACCCGCTGAGCGTGAGTTTGTAGGTCGAGCCGTTCCAACATCGTTCCGCTTGAAAGACCACGATCTCGTAGACCCCGTTATTCGACATGCCGAGGTCGACCTTGCTCTTGGTGCCGGTGCAAGTCGAGAGCACGCCCTCGGTCTTGCAGGCAGCTCCTGCGGTCGGGGTCACGGTGACATCCCCACCGCCATTCGCGTTGAGCACGATCTGTCCCTCGACCGGGGTATGGATGCCCCCCATGTCCACCGCCAGCTTGCGATTGACAAAAACCCAGACATCGTCGTCGCCGGTGAAATTGAGCGTGTATTGCTTGCTCGTCGAATAGCTGAACCAGTAGCGCACCTCGCTGGTGAAGCTGAAGTTGTGCAAAGGCTGCGGCGTCCCGGGTTCCCACGTCCAGTTGCCGCTGTACATGGGCGGCGTCTCGCCGGGCGCATAGGCGGAGGTCGGCGTGATCATGCCCTTCACGTTGTCGAGCGGGAAGAAGAGCGGGTTTCCGGGCACAAGCGTGGTGGTGACCCAGCAGGTCTGGGTGCTGGTGGCCCCCCAAGGCGTACACGAGGGAAGGCACAACTGGTTCGCGGCTCCCGCGGTGTATGGGGTGTTGCAGCCGCTGCTGCAGTCCGTGGCCGAACAATAAATGGGGTTGCTGAAGCTGACCCACTGTTGATTGTCCTTCCACCAGTTCACGAAGCCGCCGCTGCCGTTGTTGTGCAGAAGGATCTTCGAGACGTAGCTGGTGTTGGTCCCCGGCGTATCTCGGTACCACTGGCTGAAGCTGGCCGCACTGGTGACATGCGCGGTGGCCGGCACGGTCGACGCGAGGACCGGTTTGCCGTCGCCGTCCAGCGTGCCCTGAACCATGCCGGTAATTGCCAGGTTGCTGCCCGAGACGTCGGCCGCGTGGAAATCGCCGCCCACGAGAAAATCGCGGTAGGTGACCGGCACGGTCATGGTATCGGCAGTGGAATCGGGCTGACCGCACTGGTAGCCCGGCTCCACCTTGCAAGTCGACGAGCAGCCGTCGCCATTGTTGGTGTTTCCATCGTCGCACTCTTCGCCGACCACCAAGCCGTCCCCGCAAATCGAGGTGCATGTGCCGGTGGCCGAGTTGCAGTTCGGTTCAGCGTGGCAGGTTGGCGAGCAACCATCGTTGGGCAAGGTGTTCCCGTCATCACAGCCCTCGGAGCCTTCGACTTTGCCGTCGCCACACACCGTCTGGTGGCAGTTGTTCGGGGGATCGCCGGTGCAGGCCCAGCCTGGGTTGAATTTGCAGGTGCTGGAACAGGCGTCGGCCACGTGGGGTCCTGGCACGGCGGGATCGCACTGTTCCATGGGCTTGAGCACCAGGCCGTCGCCACAGTCAGGCACGCAAGGGGCATTGGTGAAGGGACAGGCGTATCCGGTCTCGATCTGGCAGCTGCCCGAGCAGCCATCGCCAGCCTTGGTGTTGCCATCATCGCACTGCTCGCTGCCCTCGATCGTGCCATTGCCGCACTTCACGGTCGGACAGTGGCACAGTTGGCCGGGGGTGCAGACACACCCCGGGTCCTTGCTCTTGCAGTCCGCGGAACAACCGTCGCCGTCCTTCTGATTACCGTCGTCGCACACCTCGCCGAGCGAAGTATTGAGAACACCATCGCCACAGCGGGGAGCCGGTTTACAGGGTGTGCCCGGCTGCGGGCAGACCCAACCCGGCTCAAGTTGGCAACTGCTGCTGCAGCCGTCGCCGCTGTTGCTGTTGCCGTCGTCGCAGTTCTCGCCTGCCTCAATGCGCTTGTTGCCACATTGGGAAATTCTGGTGCAGGGTTGTCCGGCGTCACAATGAAAGGCCGGGTCCTGAACCGTGCAGGTGGAATTGCAGCCGTCGTTGTCGCTGGTGTTGCCGTCGTCGCACACCTCGCCGGGGCCGATGATGCCATCCCCGCAAATCACCTTGCGCGTGCAGGGCCCGGCCGGGGGACAGAGCCAGTTGGGCTCGACTTTGCAAACGCCATTGCACCCGTCGCCCGGCAATGTGTTTCCGTCGTCACACTCTTCAATACCGTTTTGATTGTTGATTCCATCGCCGCAGCCTTCGGGCGCCTTGGCTTTGCAACCAACGGTGCTGGTGCTGCTGCATACTTTGGTCGAACCACCGCCAGCGCCGCCCGTTGCAGAGGTTGGGGCGAGATCGATGCCGGTTTTCCCGGTTCCACCGACTCCACCACCTCCGGACGCGCCTGCCGCCCCCGCGCCTTCTCCGCTTCCAACCGAAGCGCTGCTGCAGGCAATTGCTGCCAGTCCAAGAATTGCAACCGAGGCCGCAAGGCAGCCGGCTGATAGGACCTTCGGAAGACGATAACTAGCGCAATTTGTCATGGTGGAATGCCTCTCCCTTCTACTTCTTGTCCGCAGCCACGCAGGCTTTCACATCCGCGGTGCGGCTGCCGGGTGGGCCGTAGCGTTTGGCGACGCCCAGATCGGGCCAAAGTGCGCTCTTGCGCAGGACTGCCAACACGGGGGCCTCCAGGCCGTCGGCGTCGGTCCCGTAGACGCCAACGTCGGGGCGTCGGTCAAGGGTAGCTTCTTCGCCGAGGTGCAGGCGCGGGCTTGCTTCCAGCAGGGCGCCGGCCAATTGCGCTCTCAGTTCGGCAAAGGCCAGGTCCTGACTGTGGGCCTGCGCATTATCGCCGCGCGGTCGGCAGGACCGGATGACAACGGCTTGATCGGCAAAACGACCTTCAAACGACCGGGGCGCTTCCCAGGGTTCAAGGGGCGCCGGCTTGTCGGTCCATCGGGACGGCACATCCAGAAGCACCGCCCCTCGGCCTGCCAGCCCCAACGCCAAGCGACCGTCCGGCGCCTCGGCCATGGCCACCACGTCGGCCTCGGCAAGGGCGGGCACGGCAGGGTGAAGCGGCCGGGCTGCCGTCTCGCCCTCGAGCAGCCACAGTCCGCGTCCAGCCAGCCACACGCGTTTCGCTCGATCGCGCATGATGAGGCCCACCTCATCGTCGAGGCCACTCGGTGCCAGCGGCTTGCAATTGCCCCAGCGCAATTCAAAAAGGCACAACCCGTGGTCGGTGGCGAGCAGCATCCGGTCCTTGCCCCACGCCAGCGCGTCGCGGATCTGTACGCGCACGCCATCAATGGCCACCGGCACGTCGCTGATCAGCGGGACGCCGCCGGCCTCATTGAGATCGAGACGGGCCATGGCCCAGGTAAATGCGGCGAACGGCATACCGATCCAGGGCGGGCCGACACCGTCAACGAAACGCAGAGGCTCGCCCACCGCGCTCTTCACTGACGAGAGGCCCCGTCCGACTTGCGAGAGGGCGCTTCCTTCGCCGGCCAAGGCCCCATGAGTGGAAGATGGCATGGTCATGACCAGGCGCCACTTGCCCGCGGAAAAATTCCACAGTCCCTGGTTGTCGACGTTCCACAGTTGTTTGTCCGGAGTGGCAAACGTGTCGTCAGGCTCAAGCGCAATGTCTTCTTGGCTGGAAACCTTGAAAGTGCCGTCTTTCCACTGCCCCGTGACAAAGGTGTCCTTCAGGCCGTGGATATGGCCATTGTAGAATCGATGCGGCCCGGCCTTGGCCACAATGATGTTGGTCTTGTCGTCGAGCGGAATGCTCACCAGGGCCGCCCACTCGCGCTCCTCGCCCTGGTTGCGTCCAGCGCCCAGCAGGTCGCGCGGCGGCTCCACGGTTTCGGGCACCGCGCGCCATGTCCCGCGCGCATAGAGCAAGGGGCCGCCCTGGCCATAGAAAGCCAGGCCGTCGCCCATGCGCAAGATTTCCGTGGGAAGCGAAACCGAATCCTGCCCATCAAGCAGGTGGCGCCGGGTCGTGTCGGCCGTGATCTCCAGAAAACCGCCGCTCGCCAGGGACAGGATGACCCGGTTTCCGTCGAGGTGGGCCCGGCCCACCGCGCGCAGATCGCCCCGGTGCTGCAGCTTGAGTCCCACCGAGCCCATGGGCTTCCATTCCTTGATCTTGCTGTCGATCTCGACCACCTCTTGCACGGACACCACGATGGCGCCCGCACGGCCGGGCGTGGGCAGCACATGTGCGATGGGCGAATCCGGCCCCGCCGATGCGTTCTTTGCGGGATTCGCCTTCGCCGACCAGAGCGGCACCGACTTTCCAGTGGCATCGACCCGAACAATGAAACTGGCTGGCCCCGCCGGCCGGGTGGTGCCGCCGAAGGCCCAGATCTGCCCGTCGCCCAGCTCCACCACGCCCTGCAGCCCATCCCACCCATCCTTGGCCGCGATGTCCTTCATGGTGCCCGCATCGAGATCGATAGCTTGCAACCTGGCCGTGTGGTCCGCGCGCTCACTGCCCACCCAAAGCCGGTCATTGCTGTCGAGGAAAAATCGGGTTGGCGCCTCAAGTGGGTACTCGCGGCCGTTGCCCAGGTCTTTCAGCTTGTACGCAAATCCCCGGCCCGCACTCGACGCGTAGGGAAGTCGCGGCGGATTGCTGCTGGCCACCAGCAGACTGGCGCCGGCCTTTCGTTGGCCGATCCATTCTGGTCGTCCCGCAACCTCGCCCACCTGGGTCAGCGAAAGGTCGGGCAGGCTGACCCGCACGATGGCTCCATTGGACAGGGCCGCATGGATGCTCTTGTCGTCGCCCGGGCCGATGCAGACGAAGCTGCGGCGCGCTTGCCGTTCACCAACCAGCTTGAAACTGGTGCGATCGAAGAGCAGAAGGCTTCCCGCGCGGTCCAGGCCAATCAGGCGATCGCCCACCAGCAGGCTGTCAAGCAGGGCATTTCGATCGCTGTGCGACTCGATGGTCAGGTTGTTCGACTTGTGTGCCCCGGCCCGCGGCGCCGGGGTCGCACCGCCAGCGATCTCCCGCCCGGATTCCGCGAATGGGCCCAACAGGAAGTACGCGCCCGCCGCCAGGGCCAACATGCCCGCAATCACCCCGGCAAAAAGGGCGAGGCGGCGCCGCGATCGGGCCGGGACGGGCGCCTGCCCGGTATCGGCGAGGGAGGCAGGGGCGCTGCTGTCCGGGGATGGTGACGGTCGCGACGCGGAGGAGCGATCCTTGCCCGCTGCTCCCGCTGGTGCCGCGGGTTTCGTACCTGGAGGCGGAGTCGCCGAACCGGGTCGAGGGACCTGCGCCGATCTCGTTGGGGGTGGCGGGGTGGCCGCGCTACCGGGGCGTCTCATCTGGTCCGCGAAGCCTGGTGGCAAGGCCGCGGCGCCAAGAGGAAGTGACGATGGGGATGCCGCTGAGTCGCTGCCTGGGGGCTGCCCTACCGCCGACGAAGCGGGCTGCACGCTACCCGCGCGAGGGCTGGGATCGCCCCCAGCGATGGGCGGCTTTCGGGATGTGGGGACTGCCGGAGTGGCCGGGCCCGCGCCCGGACTCGGCGTGGGCGCGGGATTTCCCAGCGCCGCGAAGTCGGTGGGCTCCGGCAGCTTCAACGCGGCTGCGAGCGCGCGCACCGCAGCCGACACCGCTGGACTGGTGCGGGGCACCGGCGACGGCACAGACTTGCCGACGGGCGGTTGGGGCCTTGCCCCTGGAACCCCGGGCACGGCAGTTCCCGGCTGGCCGGAACGCGTGCCGGGCGAAGGCGTCCGCGCAGGCGGTGTGGGCACACTGGGGCCGGCGGGGCCGCCTCCCTGGGGGGATTTTGGGGGAGGTCCGGAAGACATTCGGGAGAAGACTAGAATACACGAACTTGCCCTGCGAAACGCGGAGTCTCATCGGATGCCATCGCGCTGCGCGATGATGACGCGCCAGTGGGCTTTCCCCAGCTGCGCGCGAGGATCTTCTTGCACCTAATCACGCCGCCACGAAGGCAAACGCCATCTTCTCCCCGTAGATCGTGTCACCGCGGCTGGCGGGTCTCGAGAATCTTCAGGATCTTCGGGGCACCTCGCGGCGCGCCTTGCGCGATTTCCTGGAGGGTGCGCTCGGCGGCATCAGTCAACTTGGGGTCAGCGCCGTGGTCCAGCAGTAGGCGAAAGGTCTGGGCGAAATCCCCTTCAATGGCCCGGAACAAGGGTGTGCCCCCGCCAGCGCAGCGCTGGTTCACGTCGATCTTCTTTTCCAGGAGGAAACTGACCACATTGGCAAATTCCCGATTGCCCATAGGATCACCCATGGCCGCGATACACAGCGGTGGATCGCCCAGCTGATCTTGATCGTCAAGCGGCGCGCCGCCCTCGACGAGCGCGCGGACGGCTTCCAAGTCTCCTTTTTGTAGGACGATAACCAGCGCCGATGACTTGTCTTCCGCACGCCGAACACGCGGATCCGCCTTCCTGGCCAGCAGCGCAGAAATCACATCCGCATCCCCCGATTGCGCCGCCAGGATTAGCGCGGTACTCCCGTCCTTCGAGACCAGGTCGGTCTTCGCACCCGCATCCAACAATCGTCGTACCGCACCGGGGTGACACCAATGGGAAGCTGACATCAAGGGTGACCAGCCGTCCCGCAGCTCGTCGACATTGCCACCCGCGAGCAGACGAGCCAGAGCCGGGACATCGCCAAGGGTCGCGGCCTCATACAGCGAGGTTGGCACCGGCAAATGGACCGTCGCCACGGACGGGGTGAGCCGCATCTCTACCTGCAGGGTCGTATCAACCAGCGAGTGGAAGGTAGCCGTTCCTTTCAGTCGAGCCCGCTCGGGGGTCAGCTCGACGGCTTCCGCATCAATGCGGCCCTTCGGCGTTCGGAATGTCATCCGCCTCGCACCCAGGGCCTTGAAGCGTCCCTGGTCAACCACCGCCCCCGACTTGTCCAAATAGAGATGTCGCTCGCCATCGACGAAGAGAATATCGCCCGTCGCTTTGCTCGGGACTTCGCCCTCGTCGCTTGTTGCCTTGAGGACAATCTGCCAAGGTCGGCCGTAGAGCAGGCGCAGCCCATCATCCTGGGTCACGGGCTGCCCTCGTTTCGAACAGGCAATCCCAGAGCACAGGATGAATGCCAGCGCAAAAACCAATTGCCTACGCGCGTTCACCATCAGGCATTTCTAGCATAGGAGATCGTGCTAGCGCGGCAAAAGCGCACGGCTCGCTTCGGAGAGAGCGCGCTCCTGCTGAACGACGAGCCCGTCAACATCCATGAGGGGCCTGCGCTGTTCCCGCTCCCATTCGCGCACCAAACACCGGCGCAGCGAGGGTGGCAAGGTCGTGCGCCTGAGTGCCGCCAATGTTGCCGCCGAGTCGCGCAGCTGTCCCAAACGAAATCGCTTTCCATTGGAAAATCGCGCTCCATTGGCCTTGATCCAAGTCTCCCATGAAGCTCGAGAGAGCGTGAGCGCACCAGCCTCGTCGCGCAAGGCCGCCCCGGTGATGAGGTCCAATGCCCGCGCCGCCGCCAGCGCATCGGGGTGTCCCCCGAGCCGGTCCAACAGCACAGGAAGGCCGGATGGCTCCCCCGCCATGGCGAGCGCGTAGCAGTACGCCGGATTCTCCTGGAACTCCTGCGCCCGCGCTGCCAGGTTGCCAGGAGCACCTGAGAGCGCAGCCGTCGCCGCCCAGGGAGCGGTATTGCGTCGCAATTCCGCCAGCGCCACCTCACCCGACAGGTGCACCCAAGCCGCCGCGATCGGTTCGGCGTCCTCCGCAGTTGCGCGGACCAGCCAGCTTTGCAGACGAATACCGTCGTTAGGGCTGCCCAGTCTCGCCAGCACCTCGGCCCCCAAGGCTGGGGCCGTGGCACCCAATCGGGCCACAGCGATTTGCACACGGTCGCGCGCCACGGGTATCCCGTGACGGCTTGCCAGGCATACCGCGATGTCACCGAGTGGGTCTGGCCGGGCCAACCAAGATGTGACCAACGCGGGGAGCTCCGTGGCGGAGCTGACATGTTCGACGGCCTCAAGAATCGCGAGGTCCAGGCGTGGGTTCTGACCCGCCAGCTCAGCCAGTGTGGCGGTCGCACCGGGCAGATTGGTGGCCGCCCATACATAAAGTGTGGCCGGGTCTTGTTCCTTGATCCCGGCGGCGGTCAGCTCCGTGACATCCTTCAGCGCCGTTCGCAGGCCGACCAGCGCGTGAACCATGCGCCCTTCCAAACTGGCCAAAGCATGCCAGTCGCAAGCGTCGGCGACTTCCAAATCCCGCAGCAGACTGTGGCGTCGGCCCCACCACGCGGCCACCTCGTCAATCATCTCAGCTGCCAGTCCCTTTTCTGTAGCCGCGATCGCCGGAAGACGAGGCGGGCGCGTACACGGTGTCCCCTCGCGCGGTGACATCGAGGGCGTCTCGACCAGCAACGCGGCCCGCTCCTTGCCACGCGCGCACGCCCAAATCAGGCTCCAATTTCCATGCGCCTGCCCCTGCGCCGCCATCACAGTGGCGCACAGCAGGAGCCCTGGCCCAGTTGCGGCACCCAAGTCCCCATGCGCGACCGTCGGGGAGAAGAGGCGAGAGGGATCCTCGAGCCGATTGTTGATGCGCGGAACAGTGAACGCCCAGTCGTCGGTGCGATGACGCTCGCCATTCAAGTCGACATAGAGGTCGGTCACCCGCGCAGCGGCAGGCAAAGATGCGACAGCGTCGCGAACCGCCGTGGTGAGCCCGCGTCCGACACAAGGCAATGGCGAGCCCACCGGATTCGCCTCATTGGCCAATCCAACGCCAACCACACGGCCGAGACACGGCAATTTCAAGTGCTTCTGCACTCGGGACGAACAGAGCAGCACACACGCAGCGGCTTCGCCCGGAACCAACCCGCCTGGGACCCCGTCGCGGAGCAGTCGCTGCTCATCATGCAGCGCTCTGAGAGTCTGGGTATCCACCCGAGAGTCCACGGCAGCCACGAGAGCAAATTCCACCTCACTGTTGGCAATTGCGGTAGCCGCCAGAGCGATTCCCATGAGCCCGCCGGCATGATCCGTTCGTAGAGTCACCGTGCTGTCGATACGCAGTGGCGCTGCAGCCTCAGAGAGTACGTTGGTCAAAATCGTCGGCGCGATTTCCGGCAACCACGAACACGGTGCCGGAAGCGCCAGCCAGGCGCGGATGGGCGCTGGCCCTGGGGTGCTCCGACCGTCGATCCCGGCAAGGCACTCACTGACCGCCTCGCCGAGCAAAAGAATCATTCGACCAAGCAACGACGCAGCCTCTCCCTCCACGCCACTTTCCAATCGAGCCACAGTCACATCCACGACCTCATCGTCGCCAAGCTCAAGTGGGCACAACTGCACCCGCGACAATCCCACGGCACTGGCCGCGACCGCCAGATCCGTGTTGGCCCCCAGCGCCGATACCTGACCTTGTCCAATGATGCAAACCGGCTGGGCTAGCATAGACTATTCGTTCTGCCAGGCTCTCTCGCCACTCCATTGGACCAGGGATCGCTGCAGGCTATCCTCTCGACCATGGCATTCAATGGCGGCCCGCCAGACAAAGCGTACGAGAGATCCCTCGGATTCGATGATGACGGTGTCGAGGGTAGGCACCGCGGCCATTTCACGGTCAGAGAACAGCGCCAGCACGCGAAACTCGATACGCGGCACAGCCACTGCCAGGCGACCAAACGGGACCAAATTGAGGGTTTCGATCAGCTCTCCCGGCTGCAACACGCGGTCCAACCGTTGGTCCGCGGGAGCCTGCCGGCAGAATCGTTCATTGTAGTCCAAGGGAAAGAGCGGCGCGCGAATGTCTTGCCATGCTTGATCGTATGTGCCTGCGTCGCTGGCCCGCGGTTGCCAGCTGCGGTCAATGGGGCCAAACCCCGCCACCATACCATCAAGAATCCCAGCCTTGGCGGGCTGGTCGATTGGCTCCACGGAGCATGCCGGCTGGCCGACCAATCCCTCCACGACACGCGCAAATCCGCGGCCGACGGGGTTCTTGGCAAAGCACAACGGCGGCTTCACGCGTGCGCCCTGCGGATCCCATCCCCCATAGCCAAGTTCATAGGTTATGGGCATTTGCGCAAACGACGCGGCCGGGCCCGGCACCACACTGGAAACGCGCCTTTCCCATACCCGCGGCCCGTGCACGCGCAACCCTTTTGTTCGGCCAGCCACTCGCATACCGACATCGACCGATCGTGCCGGAGCGCCGCCGGGAGCATGGGCAATTCCGTGCGCAATGACATCGGTGGCTGGCCTGCGCAGCACGAAATCCGTATCGTAGCGCAAACTCGATTGCCCAGGCTTGCCAAGATGCTGGGGAGCCAGGATGGGCGGCTGTTGTTCACGCGGGCGAATCAGCCGGTTGCGGGAATCGAATCGAAAGGTTGCGCGAATTGCCACGACCCATACCTCACGAGCCTCACAGTCGCGTACAAACACGCCATCTGCGGCAAACGGAGTCTGATTTTCGACTTCCCACATTGAATACGTCTTGTCGGCTAGCGGGTCACAATGAACTTGCGACCTTCTCTTCGAAACCACACCGGAAGGACTTGGGCATAGGTGCACGCGTCGTTGTCTTCGGTCACGTAGCGCAAGATGTGCGAGGCGTGGCTTCCGTGGGCGAGAAACGTGGTTCGCATACGGTCCGTACGGGCCTCGACCAGCCACGGTTGCCCGTCGTCATCAATCGAGGCCAGTTGACCGTTTCCGTCCTTCCACATGTCCCGGATTCGGTCAAAACACTGCGACCAGGTCGTTCCGGGGACGAGAAACAGGGCTTGGTCATACTCCCGGCTGCGCTCTGCGAACAGCGTGCGAAGTCGATCGCCGTTCTTGGTTGCCAGCGCCCTCCAAAGCTCCTGATACGACTTCATGAGTTCGTCATACATTTGGCGCTCCACCCCGGCTGTGGGAGGCGCCTTCGACCATCCGGCCGGCATGAAGGCACCTTGGAAGAATGCCCAAGTGGGAAAGGGCAGCGGCATATCGATCGTACGCCGAAGGGCGGGCGAATTGTTGGTGAACGGGGGAGGAAGCGTGTCCACCTCGAGCGGCCCAACCGTGACGTCGCCGTACCGTTGCTCACGGTATCCGTCGGCAGAAAGCAGTTGAGTGGGTGGACGGGAGGCGCTGGTTGCCTTGCCTGCGCTGGCCAGCAGGCCATCGTACACGACGCGGGTTAGGAGTGCGCCGGTGCCGGGTGGGGCCGCGACCTCGCGAATCCGGACCTCGAAATGCAGCTTGCTTAGGTTGGGCTCATTCGCAGGTCCGAGCAGCAGCAGGACTTCGAATTCGTTCTTACCACTGCGCACAAACGGGTTGATGACCTGAGTCAGATCAATGGGATCTCCGGTGTTGTCGCGCACCAATTGGCAGCCATTGACGACAATTATCAAACCGCAATCGGACGATTTGACCAACATTTCGACGGCTGGCTTGATAAGCGTGTTCATGCGTCAAGACAATCAGAATATCTTCCAGGTATGAGCCTCAAACAGTACGGCCAGACAATTCTTCTTTTCTTTTCGGGTCTTCGAGTCCTTGCTGAAGTGCGCTCCGAAGTCCTTGCCCTCGGCCACCTTGGGCGCAGCCTCTGCGGCGGCGCTGCCATACTCGTAGTACAGCAGATAGTAGATGGCGAGGCCGGTGAACTTCAGCTCACCCGAGGTGGCAAACCCATCCTTGCTCTTCTTCGGGATGATGGAGCCGACGATTCCGCAGAATTCCGTCCCGTCTCGGCCTTTGGCGCTGATCTCCGCACAGGCGGACGCCGCTACCTTCCACACCCGCACCTCACCATAGGCCCGGCCAACCAAGGTGAAGCCGACCTTCGCCTCGAGAAGCTTCTGGTCGGGCGAGACTGCGCCGCCCCATTCAAATCCTAGTCCGCCCCCGATCTCACCTTCGACGGTCAGACGCAGCTCCAGAATCGCCTTTGCCTTGGGTTTGACTGCGGCTTCGACCTTGGCGACCTTGCCCTTCTTGGCAAGCTCCTCCTTTTCCCTTTCCTTTCTTTCTGCCTCTTCCTTTTCGTCGTCGGCGTCGCCAGCGGCCCACTTCTTGGCCGCAAGCAGGAACTTGGCCAGAGCCGCGCCGCCGCCAGGAATGGCGGCCGTAGCCGCGATTCTGATCAGCCACTCCAACAGGTCGGTGCTGACTTCGAATCCAATGAGGGGCGAGAACTTGAAGTGAATCTCGCCTTTTCGGTACACAATCGACGAGGCCTCTTTTTCGACCAACTCCGCGCCGCCGCCAAACGAGACCTTCGGCCACTTGATTTCGACCTTGTCCACCGGTCGGCCGTACAGCTTGGGCGCTCCCCCACGCTTTGTGAAGCGTTCCAAATCCTCGAACTTGCCGGCGAACTTGCTTATGAACGATTGTGCGAGGCTGAATGGCCCAGAGCTTAGCGGGCCAAGGTCGTCCTTGTGTGCACCGCGGGCGTTGAGTGAGAAATCGATCTTCTTGGTGGAGCCACAGTAGACCAACTCGACTGAGGCGCCGATACCAAAGTACCCGGTCGGGTCCAGTTTGTTCGAGGGCTTTTCCCCTTTGGGGACGGATTCCTTTTCGTACTCGTAGCCCATCCACAAATCCCCCTTCCAGGAGAAATTCGGATAGACCCGAATCCACATGGGGGATGTGACGCGAGTGGGCAGTTCGGCGCCTCCGCCGCAAGTGAAGACCTGCACCTCGTAGACATCCACGGGAATGTCCTTGAACGAGAAGACGTAGCGGATCCAGAAAAGCTGGGTGTCGATGAACCCAATTTCCGCGTTGTGCTCGGAATGGGCCGATCCACTTTGGCCGGTATCCACCATCAGCTCGTCGAACAAGCTGGCCCCCGGCTTGGGGAACTGCACCTGCCCCTCACCCTTCTGGTTGACGACATGGTAGTTGCGGTCACGCACCTCGATCCACGGGCAGTC
>Ga0265330_10000431_pt1 | contig 27978 bp, 21 predicted proteins | sample 41919metaG_FD_202083 | JGI IMG/M metagenome (GOLD analysis project Ga0265330, IMG submission 202083) | Rhizosphere microbial communities from Carex aquatilis grown in University of Washington, Seatle, WA, United States - 4-19-19 metaG | ecosystem: Host-associated > Plants > Roots > Rhizosphere...
GGGATCGTCTAATGGCAGGACGCCAGACTCTGGATCTGGCTATCAAGGTTCGAATCCTTGTCCCCGAACACAATCTAGCGTGAGAGAATTTGAAAGTTACGACTGGCCCCATGGTCTAGCGGTTAGGACGGCGCCCTCTCACGGCGTAATCTCGGGTTCAAGTCCCGATGGGGTCACAACTTTTCGCCCAACGATCTGGCACCGCGCCGGGCACGGTCACGCACCCACGGTGACAACCACTTTTCCCATTGGGCCTTGGGCCAGGCGCTCGAACGCCTTCGGCAGGTCCTCGAAGGGGAAGACGGAATCCACCAGCGGCCGGGCGTCCACGCTCGATAGCAGCCGCAATACTTCTCCCCAGGCCGCACGGCTCTCGGCGCTGGTCCAGGCTCCGACTGCCACGCCGCCGAGCCGAATCCGGCGGAAGAACAAGGTCGCTGTGTTGAATTCCGGCACGGGCCCGGCCAGGCGGCCGACGACGCTCACCTTGCCAAGATCGCCGAGCAGATCGATGACCTCGGGGAGCAGCTTGCCGCCGATGTTGTCGATGGCCAGATCGACGCGGCGGGGAGCGATCGCGGCCTTTGCGGATCGTCCCCAATCCGGATCTCCCGGATCGAACGTGTTCGTGGCGCCAAGTTCGCGGAGTCGGCGACGCTTCTCCTCGCTGCGCGACAGGGCGATCGCTCTGTACCCCATCGCCCGCGCGAGTTGCACGGCCGCAGCACCCACGCCACCTGACGCGCCGGTGACCAACACGAGCGAGTCCGACGGCAGCGAGCCCCACATCGTCAGCGCCTGATACGCGGTCAGGTAGACCAGAGTTGCGCCGGCCGCTTCGGGATCGCTCCAGCCAGCCGGAATCTCGACCAGACTGTCGACGGGCACGGCGACTCGTTCGGCAAATGTTCCCGGACGATTCACCCCCACATCACTCCGCAGGATGGCCCGGCGGTCTCCCAGCCGGAGCAGTGTCACCCCAGGGCCAAGGCGTTCGACGGTTCCCATGCCATCGCGGCCGAGAACATGAGGTAGGGCGGGCTTGGCGGGATACAGCCTTTCGGCCAAGTAGCGGTCGGCAGGATTCAGGCTTGCGTAGGCAATCCGGAGGACAATCTCGCCCTCTTGCGGAACTGGATCGGGCAGTTCCGCCAGACGCAAGCGGCCGATGCCGGTGAAGTCGTCAAGTAGCCAAGCGCGCATGCTTCACCGCACACCCGGATACTACAACCCCAGCTCGGCGATGTTGGTCGACACGATCCTAGCGGAGTGCGTGAGTTTTTCGATTTCAGTGCCGTCAAGACCAAGCTGCAATACCCTGGCCACGCCGCGCCGGTTGATCACGGTCGGCAAACTCAGGCACACATCGGACACGCCATACTGTCCGGTCAGCAGGCTCGACACCGACAGGACTGTGCTTTGATCGCGCACGATGGCCTCAACGATGCGCAACAGCCCCGAGGCGACCGCATAGTAGGTCGCGCCTTTGCGCTCGATGATGTGGGAGGCCGCGTCCCGTGTCTTGAGGAAGATTTCCTCCATGGCTTCGGATTCGACCTTGGGCCAGCCTTCGCCTGCGAGGTCGGCGAACCGGACACCCGCGATGTTGGCGAGAGACCACACTGGAACCTCGCTGTCGCCGTGTTCGCCTATGATGTGTGCGTGCAGGCTGCGCGGGTCGACATCGAAATGGTTGGCCAGCAGCGTGCGAAACCGGGCGGTGTCCAGGATGGTTCCCGATCCGAAGACACGCCTGCGGCTGAGCCCGGAAATCTTGTAGGCCGCGTAGGTAAGGACATCGACCGGGTTGGTGGCCACGAGAATGATGCCTTCCGGATTGACCGTGGCGATCTCGCCGATGACGTTGCGAAAGACAGCGATGTTGCGCTTCAGCAGGTCCATGCGACCCTCGCCCGGTCGCTGGCTGGCGCCGGCCGAGACCATGGTTACCAGCGCGCCCTTGCAGTCGTCATAGTTACCCGCCCAAACCCGAACCGGCCGATTGAAAGGAACCGCGTGGTCGAGGTCCATGGCCTGGCCTTCGGCGCGAGCCTGATCCATGTCAATCAGCACAATCTCGCTGGCCAGGCCGCTCAGCACGAGGGAGTAGGCGAAGGTGGCGCCGACATTGCCGGCGCCCACGATCGCGATTCGAACAGGCTCATTCATCGGGCCACTATCATACGTGCCAACTTTCCGCCGCACAAAGGACACATCGGGATCCTCGGTACATGGTCCTCCATCGTCTCTGCGAACCCGCCGATTCCGCTTTGGCCCATGGCAGAATCTTACACTCGTCTCGCCACGAGCGTCCGCATCAGGCGCGACGCAGCTTTGAGGCAAGAGATGGCACTCGCATCGAGCGCGCTGTCGAGGCATGATGCGACCCCATTGACGTGAGGCCGCAAGTCCACTACGAAGGGCCAGACAGTTCAATCGGGCTTCCTTGACGGGGCCCCCCATCACGCGAAGGACGCGTTCATGAAGACAATCACCGAGTTCTCCGGGGTTCTCTTGCAACAGGCGGCAGCGGCACAACAGGCTTTTCGGGCCGCGCACCCGCAGGCCGAGGAGCAGCCGGCTGAACCAGCCGCCGCCATCGAGCCCGTCGGTGCCGCCGAGGCCGCGCCCGCTGCCGAGACGCCGGAAGAAACCGCGACGGCGCCACAAGCCGAAGAGACCGCGGCGACGCCGGATGAAGCAGGGGCCGAGGCCGAGGCAGGTGGCGAACCTGCAAGTGACTCGGCGTCCGAGCCCGCTGTCGAAACGGCGGCACCCGACCTGGGCACCGGACCCGAGGCTGAAGCTGTGGCCGAGGCGATGGGCATCCGGGGGGATCGCCTGTCGCGTCTGATGGAGGCGCTCGCGGTGATCGGCAAGCGCGCGGCCGGGGTACGCCTGGTGCGCGTCCTATCAGGTGACAAGCCGCCGGCCAACGCGCAGAAGAAGGGCGATTTCTACTACGTGATGGATATGATGCCGCGACCTGAATCTCGGCGCGATGCGGACTCGCGCGGTGACGATCGGCATGGCCGCGATCGAGATGGCCGGGGCGGCGGCCGAGGTCGGGGTCCGGGCGGTCCCGGCGGCGGCGGCCGTGGTCCGGGCGGCGGCCCCGGCGGCGGCCGTGGTCCCGGCGGTTTTGGAGGCCGCGGTGGCGGGTTCAATGCTCTCGCCCGCGACGCCGATCTGCCGCGGGGCGATCTGGCTAAGGGAGGGGAAGGGTGGATGCTGACCCGCGCCCCTGACGAGCGACGTGGCGGCAATCGGGGGCCCGTCGATCCGACGCGGCGGGAGCAACCGGCACGACCAGAGCGGGGTCCGCGCTTCGATGGCCGCGGACCTCGCCCGGCCAGCGACCGGACGGCTGGCGAGCGGTCGCCGGGTGGCCGTCCTCCCCGCGGAGATCGTCCGCCGCTCGGAGATCGCCCGCGATTCGGAGATCGCCCGCCGCTCGGAGATCGTCCAGCACCCGGAGATCGTCCGCGGTTCGGGGATCGCCCGCGCGCCGGTGGCGATGGGGCGCGCGCCCAAGCATCTGGGCCAGGCCGCGAGGCAACGCGCGGACCAGGGCCGGGGCCGGGTGGCGAGTCGCGCCCGCGCCGAAACGGCGGCGAGGATCATCGGCGCGGCCAGGGCTGGTCTGGGCCGGTGCGCCGACGTGGTGGATGGGACGAACCGATGGTTGTCGAGGCGAGCTCTGTCCCGGAGGCCGTGCCGGCGCCGTCCCCGTCCGAACCGGCATCGGTGGCGCCCGACAGCGCGCCTGCGGTCGAGTCGGCCGAGGGCAAGAAGGAATAGTTTTCTGGCGCGGCCCATTGGGCCGGGCATCGGCGCAAGTCACCTCAGCTCGTGGCCTGCCGGGCGCGTGTGTCTGCGCTGGCCGATCGCTGGCCGAGTCGCCTGTGGCCGGGCAGGATCCGACTCGACTGGCGAAACCGGGGGAAGGAGTGTGGGCTCGCAGGTGTAGACAACCACGGCGGTTCCGTCGCTGCTCGCGAGGCGCATGGCGGTCACGACCTGGGCGGGCGGCATCTTGGCGGAAGTGCGCACGGAGCGCTCGGCTGGTGCGGGCTCCGACGGCAGGGCCAGGGCCGGGTCGGCGGGTGGCATTTTGTCGGAGGCGCGCACCACTCGCACGATCGGCGCGGGCTCCGACGACAATGTCAGGAGCGAACCGGTGGGCGGCGGTCTTCTGCGGCCTGTCGCCGGGGCCGTGCCGTAGATGAGGGCTATCCCAGCCCGATCGTCGGCCTTCGGGGTGCGGATGCCCGCGGTTCCCCCGCGGGAAAACATGAGCGCGTTGGGATCGTCACTGTGAGCCAGCCCGAGCACATGCCCCAGTTCGTGGGTGAGCACAGCCTGGAGATCGAAGCGACCGTCCTCCACCTCGTCGGGAGCTAGGAAGCGGCGATCGCATTCGTTGATCTCCACCGCGGCTGAAGTCACCACACCGGTGCGGATATCCGCGGTGAAGACCGCCTTGCCCAGGTCGTCAAGGTCACCCGTCCATTTGCCGCGGCAGAAGAGGACGCGCACCGCGGGATCGGGCGTGGTGACTACGCGGAACCGCGCCGGAAGCTCCGCAACGTCATTCCACGCCTCGACCGCAGCCTGCAGCGCCTCGCTCACGCCTTCGGGCGCGACGCTCCGACTGGGCGCCTTGAGATCGAGCCCGATGGTGATGTCGCTGCCGATCCAGTGCACGGCGGACCCGCTGTCCGTGCGGAGAAGATCGGTCCTCGCCGATGCCTCGGGTGCTACGCCCGCGGCAAGGGTTGACAGAAGGACAATGCACGCCAGCCGCATGGCCACCTTCGATCATCGGCTGCTTGGCGGGAATCGTTGATGATGCGTCGTGGCTGTCCGTCGCGAAGGAAAGTCGGAGGCATTCGTGCTACGAAGGAGCCCACAACGAGGACAAAGGGGTATGCAGGCAAAGAGATCATCGGTTGTATGTCGCGTGACCGCCCCGACCGTCGGAGTGGTCACGGCCATGACGCTTGCCGCGGTTGCATTAGCCGGTCCTGCGCAGCCGCCTGCCAGCGAGGCGCAACGGGTTGCGCAGATCGTAGAGCGGGCGTTGCAGAAGCACGGGGCCGACGTGCATCGATGCTTCGAAAGATCGCTGGCTGACCGGCTGGATGTCGCGGGCAAGGTGGAGATCGAGGTTGAGGTGGGGCCGGCGGGGAAGGTGACCGCGGCGAAGCTTCTGTCGCGCGGGAAGGCCGCGCCCGGCGTGCTGTCGGCATGCGTGCAGAAGGCAGCCATGGGCTGGACGGTGGAAGGGATCGAGCCTGGTGCCAGGGTCGTGCTTCCGTTTTCGTTCCAGCCGCAGATGAGCCAGTTCGTGGTTAGGGCGGAGGACGTGCCCGAACGCGCGCTTGGCTCTGCTTCGCCCGCCAAGGCCGCGCCGGGGCCCAAGCGCGACGCCCCGTTTACCGTCAAGGTGTTGGCCGATGAGGCCAACGTGCGCGCGCAAGGAATCTCGCTGACTCAGCTGAATGTCGGCCCGGCCAGCCGTGTGGCCATGCACCGTCACCCGCGCAGCGCCAAGGTGCTCTACTTGCTCAAGGGCCACGCCCGCCTGCTCGGCCCTGCCGGGGTGGCGCCGGTGAAGCTGGACGAGGGGATGGCGGTGTTCGTGCCCGCCGGCTATCCGCATGTGATCGAGAACATGGGCCGCCAGACCACGGCAGTTTTCCTCCAGGCGTTTGTGCCGCCCGGGCCCGAGCGCGTGTACCGTGACCCGACCGACGCGCGTGGCCGCGCGGACTTTGAAGTGATTCGCGACTCGGCCACGGCCAAGGAGCCGCCCGAAGGGAACGGTCACGTGCTGGCAGTCAGAGCGACCGAGGTGCCGGCCACGGTCACTCTTGGGGGAAAAGGTACGGTCAAGGCACTGCTCGATCCCAAGGCAACCGGCAGTGAAGCCGTGACCGTCAATCTGTTGGAATTCCCCCTCGGAGCCGAGGTGCCGCGACACGATCATGGCGGATCGACTGAGATCCTCTACATGGTGGCGGGTGAAGGTCAACTCACCGTTGGCCGCGAGAACTACCCTTTCGGCAACGAATGCGTGCTCGTCCTGCCGGCGGGCCAGCCTCACGCAATCAAGTTCACTGCCGAGAGGAACGACAAGGCCGAGAAGCCACCGGAAAAGGTGGTGGCCGTGCAGTTCCTCACCTCGGCACGCACGACAGGAGCCGTGCCCAGCCCACCTGCGCCCGCGCCCAACAGGAAGAAGTGATCGCGAGCGAGGTTCTCAAGGCCGCGATCGTAGGATAGGCTGTAGGCCATGCGCGGCACCGACGGGTCCCTCTGGCTTGTCTGTTTTGTCGCCGCCGGCTCGGCAAGCGGATGCAGCTTGTTCGACCAGGTGGGTGGCGGGGAGTTGAGTTTCGATTTACCCGACGCACGCTTCAAGATCGACACGGGCAATTCTCGCTGGTGGCCCAATCCACCTCGGGGTGTGCCGCAGGTCATCTGTCGCGGCCCGGCCGCGCTGGTCGCGGACTGCTGCCAGCCGTCTGCGGTCATAGATCCGCCGGTGGATTGTCAGGAATACCCGCTCAGCTGCGACGACAACTCGATGTGCGCCTTGGCGTTTGACTACGACGACGTAGCGGAGATCGATCTGGGGACTGGCGTGCTGGCGCTCCACGACCAGCGTCGGTGGGTGTTTGCACAGGCAACCGTCGACCAAATCAAAATCGCGGTGTCCAGGACAGACACGAAGGCTGCCCCCTTGCCCCTGTTCGCCGTCAGCCTCTACGTGGCCCCCTACGGGGTTGTCTCGGCTCGCACGTCGGGCGCGATGTTCCTGGCCGACATCCCGTGGAAGATGGACACCAGCCTGGTCGATCTCGACCCTTCGGCTCGGCTTGCGCTTTCGACCTTCCTCACCGACTTCAACACGCCGTTCAACCTCATCCTCTCAAGCCGAGTGGTTGTGGAGAGCGGACCTGCGCCCACTGGCACCATGACGATCGACGTCTACGGTGGGCGAGTGTACGCGAGTTTCTAGAACTTCTTCGTTCCCACCGCCAACGCGGCGGGTGTCGGAGCGGGCAGGGCTGGCAACTCGCAGGTGGTGGATAGGGTGCTGGCGATCCGCTCGCGCAGCTCCCTGCCAACCTTGAAGAAGGGCAGGCGCTTCGGTTTTACCTGCACGGCCGCGCCGGTGCGTGGATTGCGTCCCTTGCGGGCGCGGTAGTGTCTCGTCTCAAAACTTCCGAACCCTCGGATCTCGATGCGCTCGTCCCGGCTCAACGCCTGGAGCAGACAGTCGAAGATCGTATCGAGCAACAACCCGGCTCGGACCTTGGGCAGCTGTTGGGCCTGCGACAGGCGCTCGGCAAGCTCCGACTTGGTCATGGCACAAACCCCACTGCGAATCGGCCTCTTTGACTGTAGACCATGTTGATCCCCAACCCAACTCGGTACTTCGGATGAGTCTATCGGCACGATGGCTGCAGGACTTGACCGGATTGCCCTCCATCATCGCTTTGGGCGACCTACCGGTGGGGCGACCTGCCAGTCGGGCCTACAGGACGTCCGGGTGGTAGGATGAGAACTGCGGGCCATGGCCATCGTCACTCTCACCACCGACTTTGGGGCGGCCGATGTCTACGCGGCGGCCATGAAGGGCGTGATTCTCTCCATGGCCCCAGGCACCGTGCTGGTCGATATAACCCACGAGATCGCCGCGCGCGATGTCGTGGCGGGGGCCCTGACCCTGGCCCAGGCGGCGCCCTTTTTCCCAGCCGGTTCGATCCACGTGGCGGTGGTTGACCCGGGGGTGGGCGGCCCTCGGGCCGACGTCATCGTGGAAGCGGCGGGGTGCACCTTCATCGGTCCGGACAATGGGTTGCTGACCTTGGCGGCGCGCAACCCGAAGCGCGCTTTTCGCATCGACAATCCCGCGTTTCGTCGCGAGCCGGTCAGCCCCACGTTTCACGGCCGCGACGTTCTGGCGCCGGCCGCGGGGTGCCTGGCGCGCGGGCTATCGGCCAGTGACGCGGGACCGCCGCTGGCCAGCATGACCGAGTTGCCGATTCCCACCGGCGGGCCACTCGCGGGAGAGGGGCAGGGCGAGGTCATCCACGTCGACCGATTCGGCAATCTCATCACTTCATTCGAGGGCAGCCAGCCGCCCACCGGCGCCTGGGAGTTGGAAATGGAATGGAACGACCGTCGACTGGCCGTGGCCGCGGGGCGGACCTACTCGGATGTGGCGCCCGGCGGGTTGGTGCTCTACCCGGGGAGCAGCGGGCAGATCGAGCTGGCGGTTCGCGATGGCTCGGCAGCCGAGCGGACGGGGGCCCGAAGGGGAACACGCCTTCGCCTGCGGAGGATAGGATGATGGACGGTTCCAAGATCAAGGTCGTTGCACGCTTTGGACTGATGCTGGTGGCTCTGACCCTTTCGGGGTGCAGCGTCGGCCAAGGATCGGGTGCGGCCAGTGGTACGCTGTTCGTGCTCGACTGCTCATCTGCGGGCGACTACTGCGATAGTTCGGGAGTGTGCGGAACCCCGTCGTCGGCGGCGGCCTACGACTTGAAACCCGACTTTTTCGCCGGAGAGCCCATCGAACAGCTCACCCAATTTCCGGCAAACGGGTTGCCGCTGAGCGGGTCACTACCTCGCACGAATCGCATAACCATTCGCCTGCAGCGCTCGGGCAAACAGTTTGAGAACAACGACGCACTAATTTTCGACGTGGTGGATTCGTACGAAGTCGCCCGCTGTGTACGCGGTCGCGAGATCGTGGTCCCCGGTCAGCCCAACCAGCACGACTACGACGATCGCTATTGCTATCGCGCGTCTCTGATCGGGCCCGCGCGAGTTCGGATTTCCGTAGTCGGCGGCATCCTTCACTCCTCGCTGAGCCCGCGCATGACCTGTACCCGTCCGGTGGACGCGACTGCCGATGATGCGTTTCCGATCGATGGCGTCGTGCAGACGGCGGTCAATGGAGATTGGAAGTCGTGGATCGAATTTACGGACTTCGGCTCGGCCGCGCAGAACGAGCAGCCGGATCCCTCTCTCCGCACGGCGGTCAGCTCCGCCTTCAGGATCGGCCTCGAGCAACGCTTGTACGCCTCGGCATTCTCCCTGACCTTGCAGGACCAGAAGGTGGTCACCGCACAGGAGAATTTCGTGCCGCCACGCAGCCCCGATATAGGGGGGGCGCTCACCGGGTGGTTCGATTTTGACTTGAGTCGGGGGCAGGGCGCGCAGATCTTTCCCTGATGGGCCGGCCTTCGCTTGCCGCTTTGCCCATCGACCCCCTCCTGCCGGGGATCGCAACGTCACTGCGCGAGCGCGGCGCTGTCGCGATCGAGGCGCCACCCGGGGCGGGCAAGACCACCCGCGTTCCGCCCGCCCTGCTCGACGCGGGCTTCGGCCAGCGAGGAGAGATCCTCGTGCTGCAACCCCGCCGTCTGCCGGCGCGCTTGGCGGCCGAACGGGTGGCCAGCGAACGGGGCGAGCGAACCGGCGAGACCGTGGGCTACACCGTGCGTTTTGCGGAGGAGGCCGGGCCGCACACGCGCATCCGCTTCGTTACCGAGGGGATTCTATTGCGGCGTCTGCTGAGCGAGCCGAAGCTGCCCGGGGTGGAGGTGGTGGTTCTCGACGAGTTTCACGAGCGCCATTTGGCCAGCGATCTGGCTCTGGCTCTGTTGCGGCGTCTGCAACTCGGCGAACGGCCCGATCTGGGTCTGGTCGTCATGTCGGCGACCCTGGACGCGGCACCGGTGTGCGAGTTTCTGGGCGACTGTCCGTTGGTGCGCAGCGAGGGTCGGCTGTTCGAAATCTCGCTGGAGCATCTGGCCCAGCCCGACGCGCGGTCGCTGGCCGACCAGGTTGCGAGCGCCGTGCGGCGGCTGTGCCAGGAGGGGCTTGACGGCGACGTGCTGGTCTTCCTACCGGGCGCTGCCGAGATACGTCGCGCTAGCGAGAAGCTCGCATCACTGGCCGAGACCCGCGACTTTTTGGTCGTTCCATTGCACGGCGACCTGTCGCCTGCCGAACAACGGCGCGCGGTCGACCGTGCCTCCCGCCGCAAGGTGATCCTCTCCACCAACGTCGCCGAGACCTCGGTCACCATCGACGGCGTGGTTGCCGTTATCGATTCGGGGCTGGCCCGCATTGCTTCACACTCGCCATGGAGCGGCTTGCCCGTGCTGGCGGTCGGCAAGATCAGCCAGGCGTCGGCGATCCAGCGCGCCGGCCGAGCGGGCCGCACGCAACCCGGGCGAGCGCTGCGCCTGTACACGCAACACGATTTCGACTCGCGCCGGCCACACGAGATCCCCGAGATCGCGCGGCTTGATCTGGGCGATGCGCTTCTGACCCTGGCGGCGCTGGGCGTGGGCGATGGGGACAGCTTCGAATGGTTCGAACCGCCCGCGGCGCCGGCGCTGCAAGCCGCGCATGACCTGCTCCGGCGTTTGGGCGCCCTCGACGGTCGGGGCAGGCTGACCGACACGGGAGAGCAGATGCTTCGCTTCCCGGTTCACCCTCGGCTGGGACGGCTGATCGTCGAGGGCGAGCGCCGAGGCGTGGGCGAGGAGGCAGCCGCGCTGGCCGCGCTGGTTGCCGAAGGCGACATCAGCGACGGCGCGCGAACGCGGTTCGGAGGGCACGGCCCGCGCATGCGCGCAACCGAAGGGGCCGACCTTCTCGAAAGACTGGATCGCTTCCAGCAAGCGCGCGCCGGGCGCTTTGCTCGGGAGCGGCTGCGCGGACTGGGTGTGGATGCGCGCGCGGCCGAGACAGCCGAGATGGCACGGCGGCAGCTTGCCGCGGCTTTGCGACGGGATGGGCCGGCAAAGCGGCGGATGGAGCCGTATCAGGCTGATGCCATCGACGAGGCGCTGGCCATGGCGACTTTGGCGGCCTTTCCCGATCGGGTGATGCGGCGGCGCAGCCCGGGGAGCAACGAGGCGCTGCTGGCTTCGGGTGGCGTGGCTGACGTTGGGGCTCAGCCGCCCGATGACCTGCTCTGCGCGGTGGATGTCGAGGAGCGAGCCGGGGTTGCGACCCGCGGTGCCGGCCGGGCGGTATCGGTGCGCCTGGCAGTCGGGATCCGTCCCGAGTGGCTGCTTGACATCGCGCCGGGCGAGCTTACCGAGAGCGACGAGATCGAGTGGAGCGCGGACCGCCAGCGCGTGGAGAGGTGGAGTCGCTTGCTCTGTGGCGCGATAGTGCTTGAGGAATCGCGCCAGCCTGCGCCGCCCTCGGTTGAGGCGAGTCGGTTGCTGGCGGAGGCCGCCCTCGGGCAGCGCCGACCAGAGCGCGGGGAGGCACCGGCCGCCTTGCAAGCCAAGCTGGAGGTGTTGCGCCAGGCCTTTCCCGAGACAGGCATTCCCGCGCTGGACGCGAAGGAGTGGCAAGCCATGGTGGTGGCGGCTTGCGAAGGCATCACCAGCCTGGCCGAACTGCAGACCAGCCCGATCGAGGATCGCTGGTTGGCCAGCCTGCCATCGCCGGTCGCCCGGCTGCTGCGCGAGGAGGTTCCCGAGCGGATACGCTTGGCCGGCGGGCGCATGGTTCTGGTGCACTACGAGGCGGGCAAGCCGCCGTGGATCGAATCGCGCCTGCAGGACTTCTTCGGCATGCCTGCAGGGCCGAGCATCTGCAGGGGACGCGTGCCGCTCACGTTGCACCTGCTGGCGCCCAACCACCGTGCGGTGCAGGTCACCAGCGACTTGGCCAACTTCTGGCGCCAGCACTACCCGGCAATCCGGCGCGAGCTGTGCCGTCGCTACCCGCGCCACCCGTGGCCCGTGGACGGTGCCAGCGCCTCTCCCCCACCACCGCACGGGCGGAGAGGCTAGCCCTCCGACGCGGGCGCGGCCAGGGAGGGGTGCGAGATGAAGAACGGGATGGCCTCGGCCATCAGGTCGAGATCGGGATCGAGTTGCTTGCCGATGCCTTCGGTGACCGCGATGGCGATGTTGACGATGGTGAAGGCCGGCGTCATGCGGATGCGGTGGCGCCGCAGGATGCCCATCATGTCGATGAGGACCTTGCCCACCTGGACATCAGCGAGACGGTGGCCCCAGTAGCGGCCCACGAAATCTATAACGGAAACGCGAAAGGCCTCGTAGGTCTTCTGGTCGTCCGCGTGGCTGGTGGACAGGGAGTACATCTGCTTGGCCATCGCGTTGCCATCCCGCTGCGCCCAGGCGGCAAAAAAGCGCGCCAGGGCGGCGCGGTGGGGCGGGTCGAGTTCCCCGACCAGACCCAAATCGAGCAGGGCCACCCGATCGTCCGTGGTGATAAGGATGTTTCCCGGGTGCAGGTCAGCATGGACGAACCCGTCCTCGAAGATCATCTTCATGAGAGCGTGCATGCCCAGGCGGGCGATGCGCTTGGGATCCGACCGGGTGTGGCCGACGCCCAGGATCTTGGTCCCTTCGATGAAGGACATGCACAGGATGCGCTCGCTCGACAGTTCGGCCAGGACTTCGGGGAAGACCACCTCCTTCTCGTCGCGGAAGTTCTCGCGAAAACGTTGGTTGTTGCGCGCCTCGATGCAGAAGTCGAGTTGGGCGAACACTGCGCGCCCGAATTCCTCAACCGCGGACTCCGGCTGCACCGGGACAAGGGGGGGCAGCTTGCCCAGCCAATGCGCCACCGTGCGCATGACCGCAAGGTCGAAGGTGCACAGTTCGACCAGGTTGGGCCGCCGGACTTTGACCGCCACCACGCGGCCGTCGGGCAGGCGCGCCTTGTGCACCTGCGCGACTGAAGCGGAGGCGAGAGGAATCGAGGAAAACTCGGTGAAGATTTCGTGCAGGGGCCGGTGGAGATCCTCCTCGATGGTGCGAACCACGTGGGCGAAGGGGAACGGTCCCACGTCGTCCTGCAGGTGCTCCAACGCGTGCGTGATGTATTCGGGAAGCAGATCGGGGCGCGTGCTCATGATCTGGCCGACCTTGATGAAGGTGGCACCCAGTCGGCGAAACAGATCCAGCACCGAGCGGCCAAACCAGGCCTGGCGGCGTTTGCGCCCCGCCAAGGTGATGACCAGCCACAACCAGCCCACAAGCCAGTGCAATCCTTGCCGAATGAACAGGACAAGGATGGTCAGAGCGCGGAGAAAAAGCCGCGTATTGGTGAAAGTGGCTCGCACCATCTCGGGAGGCTATGATTGTCGCACTCTCAACGAATGACGTCCATCGACAGGCCTTCGCCCTATGCCGCGCTCGAGGACAAGCTCGGCTATTCCTTTCGCGATCCCACTCTGTGCGAGACCGCGTTGACCCACAGGTCGTGGATGAATGAAACCGACGAGACGGATCGCTCGGACAACGAACGGTTCGAGTTCCTGGGTGACTCGGTCCTGTCCCTCGCCATCAGCGACATGCTGATGCGACGATATCCCGAGCACCCCGAGGGCGAGCTGTCAAAAGCACGGTCGGCCCTGGTCAACGAGGCCGGCCTGGCACGCGTGTCGGACGACCTCTTGCTGGGCCAGTGGATCTTCCTTGGTCGGGGTGAGGAGCAGGCGGGCGGGCGGCAGAAGCGGTCGCTGCTCTCCAATGCCCTGGAGGCGCTCCTGGGCGCGGTGTATCTCGACGGAGGGTTCGCCGCGGCCCTGCAGGTGGTGGAGCGGCTGTTCCAGCCCGCGCTGGCCGACACGCCGGCCAGCACCGCCCGCGATTTCAAGTCGCGCTTGCAAGAAGCCTCCCAGGCCTTCATGCAGCTCGCGCCCCGCTACACGGTCGTCGCCGAGGACGGGCCGGATCACGACAAGACCTTCGAAGTGGCCATCTCGCTGGGCGACAAGGAGTACGGCCGCGCTCGCGGAAAGTCGAAGAAGGAAGCCCAGCAGAATGCGGCCGAACTGGCGCTTGCGGCGTTGCAAGCCGAACGCGGAGACTTCTAGATTGATCGATGCGAAGCAGATCCCTGGCGACGTGCTCTCCGTGTGTCGCCAGTTGCGCGAGGCCGGGTTCGAGGCGTACCTGGTGGGCGGCTCCGTGCGCGATCTGCTGCTGGGCCGCAGTGCAGGTGATTTCGATGTGGCGACCAGCGCACGCCCCGAGGAGATCCTGCGTGTCTTCGGTTCGCGGTTCAGTGTTCCCACCGGGCTCCAGCACGGCACCGTGACCGTGCTGGCCGGCGCGCCCCCGCGTCCGGTGGAGGTTACGACTTTCCGGGGTGAGGGCGCGTATCTCGACGGGCGGCATCCCTCGGTGGTGACCTTTGGCGCGTCCTTGGCCGAGGATCTCTCGCGCCGGGACTTCACTATGAACGCCATCGCCTACGAGCCAAAGGCTGGCGCCATTATCGATCTTCATCAAGGTCAGGAGGACATCGCGCGGCGGCTGGTGCGCACGGTGGGCGATCCCATCCAACGCTTCTCCGAGGACGGTCTGCGCCCCATGCGGGCTGTGCGTCAGGCGACACAGCTCGGATTTGAGGTGGACGCGGCCACCCTGGCCGCCATTCCCGCCACCCTGCACGTCTTCCGCAAGGTCTCGGCCGAACGGGTTCGCGACGAGCTTGTGAAGCTGTTGCTTGCGCCCGTCCCGTCGCGCGGAATCGAGCTGATGCGGCAGACAGGTTTGCTTGCGGAAGTCTTGCCCGAATTGCTGCCCACGGTCGGGTGCAGACAGAACCGCTTTCACAAGGACGACGTCTACCAGCACAGCCTCGCCGCTCTGGACGCCGTCCGTCCCGAGCCCCTCCTGCGTCTGGCGGCGTTGCTGCACGATGTGGGCAAACCGCGGACGCAGACAGCGCAGCCAGAAGCGCCGGGTGAGTTTGGCTTCTTCAAGCATGAATCCGTGGGCGCAGAGATGGCGGAAGCCATCGCCGGGCGATTGCGCCTGTCGGGCGCCGAGAGCGAGCTGCTGGTCGCGCTGGTGGCGCACCACATGTTCTTCTACACACCCGAGTGGACTGACGGCACGATTCGCCGTTTCGTGAACCGCGTGCAGGTGGAGCGCATCCCCCTGCTGTTTTCTCTGCGCGAGGCCGACATCGTCAGCCGCGGGCGGGGCGAAGATCCTGAGTGTGAGACCCGCGAACTGCGCGCCCGCATCGCGCGCGTGGCGGCCGAGGATGCAGCCTTGCGGGTGAAGGATCTGGCCGTGAACGGTGCGGACGTCATGCGCGTGCTGGGCGTGGGGCCCGGGCCGCGGGTGGGGCAAGTTCTCAACCGGCTGCTCGAACGCGTGCTCGACGATCCGACACTCAATCAAAAAGAGACCCTGGAGCGCCTCATTCCCGAGGTCGCGGCATAGCCGGATCCGGTTCCGAATCCGGGACTGGCACCGGTTCCGGCCACCGGCTCCGGCCACCGGCCCCGCCGCTCAATGGGCTACGAATTATTGAGAGGCGGCGTAGGGTAACTCAGCATCTCCATCTCGGAGGCCGGCTCACCAAGGGCGAGCGGGGCGGTGCCCGTGCGCAATGTGGCGATCGCGGGGCGATCGAGTTCGCGCAGTCTCACGACGCGCTCTTCGGCGTGGTCGTCCGGCTGACAGCGCACAAGGACCTGCGCCGGCTCCAGGTCAGTGGCGGCCTGGATCGCAAGAACCGAAACGCCAAGAAAAGCCGCGTCCATGCGATCGGCCAGCGGACGACCCAACTGGCGACCCGCTTCTCCTTCGGGGAATAGCATCAAAATCGGTCTCAGGCGTTCGGCCACGGCGGCCAGCAAGGGGCCGTGGGTCGCGTCTAGCGGCGGTCCCTTCAGCGCCTCATCCGAACAGCACAAGACGCGATCCGCACCCGCGGCTCCCACCTCACCAGCCAGAGTCGCGAGTTCGTCGGGGTTGGTAGGCCCAAGTGCCAGAAGCGCATACACCGTCGCGCCGAGATCGTCGGCAACTCGTCGCGCCTCTGCCAGGGCGAAGCGGGACGCAGCGGTAATCGCCGCGTCCAGAATTTCCGTGTAGGCAATGATGCTGGCCATACGAGCCGAACCACCATTGTACCGGGCTCCGTGGTAAAGTGCAGTGGCAAGCATGACCGTCGGCGAGAGCCCCCCCTTGGGCACGGACCCGCTTATTTCGCAGCTTGTCGCGGATCGCTACCGGGTGATTCGGAAGCTGGGCGAGGGCGGGATGGGGTCCGTGTACTTGGCCGAGCACGTGGTCATCGAGAAGAAGCTCGTGCTCAAGGTGCTCGCACCCGAGTTGGCGCGCAGGGAAGATCTGGTCGCGCGTTTCCTGCAAGAAGCGCGCAGCGCCTCGCGTATCTGTCACGAAAACGTCATCGACATCTCCGATTTCGGCCAGTCCGCCGACGGCTACGTCTACATCGCCATGGAGTACCTGGACGGCAAGGATCTGGGCGAGGTGGTAAGGGCGGAAGGGGCCTTGCCCTGGTCGCGCACTCGCGACATCGTGATGCAGATCTGCCGGGCTCTGCGGGCGGCGCACGACAAGGGCATCGTCCACCGGGACATGAAGCCCGAGAACATCTTTCTCATCCAGCGCGAGGGTCGGCCCGAGTTCGTCAAGATCCTCGACTTCGGTATCGCCAAAGTCATGGGCCTGGACCCCAACGGCCCGCGGCTGACCCGCACTGGAATGATTTTTGGCACCCCCGAGTACATGGCGCCCGAACAGGCCGAAGGCAAGGAAGCCGACCACCGGGTGGACGTCTACGCCGTCGGGTGCATCGCCTACCACCTGATGACCGGCCAGACCCCTTTCCTCGCCGAGAACTTCATGGCGATGCTGACCAAGCACCTCATGGAGGACCCGGTGCCTCCCAGTGTGCGCCGACCCGACCTGGCCATCACGCCCGAGATGGACGCCCTGGCCTTGAGAGCGCTGGAGAAGGACCGCGACAAGCGCTACCAGAACATGGCGGAGTTCTTGGAAGCAGTTTCGACCTGTCGCGGACCCGACAAGGCATCGGGCCAGCGCCCGGTCGCGGGCTACACGCTTGAGATGGGGGGCGCTCATGCGCAGGCGGCGCTCAAGGAGTCCAAACCTGCGGAGCGTGCGTCCGATACCGAGATCGTGCCGCGCGGCTGGGAGGAAGCCGCAGCGTCCGAGTTCGGGGATCGGCCGTCACGACCCCGGTCCAACCAGACGCTGGTGCTCGCCGTGGTGGGCGTGGCCCTGGGTGTGGCAGGAGCCCTGTGGTTTGCTCTGTCCCGCGGCGGTACTCCGCCGTCGCAGCCCCCGGCACCCGTCGCGGTGAAGGTGATTCCGTCCCCGGTTCCGGCCCCGACGCCGGCTCCGGCCTCCGCAGCCCCAGCGGCAGCGCCGGCCCCGGCGGCCATCGTCCCGCCGACGGCAGCACCGGCTGCGCCTCCTCCGGCAGAGCCAGCCGCAGCGCCGTCGGTTGCCCCCGAGATCGCGGCGCCCGCCAAGCCCGGTCGTCCGTCAGCGCATCACAAGACCAAGCCTGGCCAGGCACATGCGGCGGCGAAGGCAGGCGCGGCCAAGATTTCTTCGCCAGCACAAATGCCTCCCGCTCCCGCGCCGCCCAAACCAACCCCGCCCCGGCCGCCCGCACCGCCCTCGGACCTGAAGCCGTTCCCGGGGATGTGAATCCAGATCCGTGTTCGCGGCCTAGTCTGGCCTCGGCACTCCGGCGGCCGGGAAGAGTCCCAGTCCCAGCAGGTAGACCAGCCCGCCGATGGCGAGCGCCAGGTTGAACCCGAAGTTCATCGAGAGGGTAACCGCCAGGACGGACCCCATCACGCTCGCCGCACCGTTGAGCGCCCAGCCCCACGCTACCGTGCCTGCGCCCAGAGCATTGGCGGCGCGTACCCCGCTCGGCATCAGGGCCCCCATCAGGAGTCCGGGGACAAACACCAGGACGACCGCGATAGGGATACGCACGCCCAGGGGCAACCCCAGCAGAGCGTGAAAGAGAGGACCCAGCAGGAGTCCGTAGAGAGCCAGCACGAGAGCCAGCACCACGATGGCGCGTCGAACGTAGCCGGTCGCTCCGTAGCGGCGCGCTCCCAGGCCTGACACCGCGCTGCCCAGCCCGGACGCGGCCAGCAGGCTCGCCAGCACCACCGCCAAGGCGTAGATGGGATGGCCGAGGAAGAGCACAAACTTCTGCATGAACCCGATCTCCACCAGGATGAATCCCATGCCGAGAGCCAAGAAGTAGCCCAAGACGCGCAGTTTGCGCCGTCGATCTTCGCGCAATACCTTTCGTTCGAACAGCAGAAGCGGCACCAGGACGAGGAGCGCGGTCAAGCCGGCAGAGAGAGCCAGAAGGAACAACAGCACAGCGATGCCGAGGTTGTCCTTTTCGATTCCAGCCAGCCGCTTGGCGATAGAGAGAAGATCGTTCAACCTAAGATTGTAGAAGAAAAAGGGTTTGTCGTCGGTGGTCGGGCTGGCGTCGAACGAGAAGCGATCGAGGTACTGCGAGGCGCTGGGAGCGCGAAGGTAGCCTGCGAGAACGCCATCTTCCATCAGAACCGGGCCGTCCGCTGCAGGAGTGGTCGTCGCCACGGAACTGGGAGCAAACAGCAATTTGAGATGTCCCTCGGCAGCCTTGTCGGCCAGACGATGCACCTCCTCCTGCGTGAAGGGGTCCCGGTTCAGCAGGAGGGCGCCGTGTCGTTCCTGGTCGGCCACCAGCACGAAATGCTGGGCAACCTCCGCGGGAGGCACGCCCCGCCGCTCGAGCGCGGCGCGACCGATCGCCACCAGGCGAAGGAATTCCTTGGGTTTGTTCGCGTCGTACCAGCGGGTGACCGCAATGATTCCCCCGGGGGCCAGGTGGCCAAGAAACTCGTCGAAGGCATCGACGGTGTAGATGTTGTTTTCGGACAGGGTGAATGCACCCGAAGACGAGGCGGCCCAGGTATCCACCAAGGTGGCCTGGATGGATCCGTAGACCTCACGCGAGCGCCGAATGTAACTGCGCCCCTCGTCGACGACGACCTCCACGCGCGGGTCCCGATAGAGATCTCCGTCGTACTCCGCGTAGCGGCCGCGCACGACATCGTTGACGACGATCGGGTTGACCTCCACACCGACGACCCTGGGCACGCCGTGCTGCAACGCTGCGATGACGTCCGTGCCCCCGCCCGGACCGATAATCAGCGCCGGGCGCTCGTGTCTGAGGGCATAGACCAGGGACGACACCCTGACCTCGGCATACCGCCGCGGGTCGGCCTGGCGGTTCCGAGCCACGTCGGCTGACCACAAGCGAGTGGCCGCATCGGCGTCGATGAAGATCCACAGGTGATCGGCCGCTCCCGCGGGGGCCACCGTGATCTGAGAGAATGAATTCCACTTCTCGAAGAGGACTTTGCGATCGCCGAGAAACTTCTCGGAATTGCGGGCGACGCCGAACTGTTTCGCGTCGGACTCGCGCGCCGCTAGGACGAACAGCACGACCGCCATCGCTGCCGCCACGGTGCCGGCCCCAAGCCGCGCCCGGCGCGAAATCGTGTCGCCAGACGAAAACGCGAAAAGACAGGCCGAGACGGCCGCCACCGCGCCGCAAGCCACCACGGCGCCAGGGCCACCGAACGCCGAAACAGCGGGGATAATCAAGATGCAACCAAGCGCAGCTCCGGTCAGATCGAACGCGTAGACCTGGCCGATACGCTCCTGCGCGCCCGCAATCGCAAGAGAGATGGCAAATCCAGAGGACAGCATGGTGAGGCCGGCGCTGAGATACAGCGCTGCCAGCCGGCCGATGTTTGCGCGCCAGTGAACCAGGCTGATCGGATTGGCCAACGTGGTCTTCAGCGTCCACAGCGCCAGAAGAGCAAAACCCAACATGAACAGTGAGGCGAGGATCGGAGTCCTGCGAACTCGAAAGAAGTTGGGAAACAGGTAGATGGCGACGCCCGAGATCGACAGCCCGAGCATGGCGATGGAGATCACCATGTACGCAAAGTGGTAGTACATGGTGACGCTGAAGATCCGCGTGAGAAGCAGTTCGAGGGCTATCGTCGAGCAGCTCGCCAACCCGACGGCAAAGGAAAACAGACGCCAGCGCATGGGCCTTCTTACAGGATGCATGCAGGCCGCCGCAAGCGTCCCGACAGTCGCGGCGTCCTGCCCGATCTGCCTGGAACTCGTTACGTCGGCGTCGCCCCTTGCTACCTTCGCCGCGGCGGTCGGGCGGGCTCGCACAGGATCGCCCGCCCATTCCGTTCGCGACCGACCAGACCCGCGCACAGCTTCTCGCCGTCGGCGGAACTGACGTTGATGTAGCTGTGCGTGTTCATCGTGTCGATGGATGTCGCGGGCACCGACACGCCCGTGCTGGCCAGCAGTGTCGCGATCTCTTCAGTCGAGACGCCGTCCTTGCGGCCGAGGTTGAGATACAGGCGGACCTCTCCGGCGGCCGGAGCCTGGTAACTTGCGGCAGGGGACGGGGCGGCCATGGGCGGCGGGCTTGGAGCCTCGATTGCTTCCGGCGCAGGAACGGCACTTGCCGTGGGCGTGCGACCGACCTCCTCGCTCCAAACTTCCCAGAATTCGCGGCCATCGCTCGGCGGGGCTGCGGACGCGGTCGTTGCCTGCGGAGGGCGGGCCGCCCTGGCGGGCTGCGGGCTGCGCTCGACTCGCTCGCGACGCTCACCCCCGAGACGTGGGCGATCGGAGGGGGCGCGCTCGCGGTCGCGCGGAGGCCGGCCGCGCCCCGGCCCGGAGCGGTCGCGGTAGCCACGGCTGTGGCGTTCCTCGCTCGGCTCGTGGGCGGGTCGAGCGGTTTCGTCTGGCATCCTGTCGGCCGGAGCCGCTTCCTCGCGCCGACCAGCCTCGTTCTGAGGAGGCGGTACTGCCCGTTCGACATGGGCCTCCTTGCCGGCCAGAGCCCCGCGCAGCAGGCATCCGATCAGGCGCTCTCCATCGCCAGCTCCCATGATTCGCCGGGCCAGCGCGCGCCATTCAGGGCCCACATCGCCCGGAATGAGGCTGCGCAGCCGCAACACGCTCTCTCCCTCGCGCTTGGAACGCAGTTCCGCCTCCGACGGCAATGCCCGCTCCTCGGGTCGGATCTTGTAGAGCAGCTTCAGGTAGTAGAACGACCCGACCTCGGTGGGGCCGATGAGCGACACGGCGTGCCCCGAGCGGCCGGCGCGGCCGGTTCGACCGGTGCGGTGGATGTACGACTCGGGCGACTCCGGAAAGGTGTAGTTGATCACGCAGGGCAAGTTTTCTATGTCGATTCCGCGCGCTGCCACGTCGGTGGCCACCAGGAAACGGATGTTGCCAGCGCGCATGCGCGCCATCACGGTTTCGCGCTCCGACTGTGACAGGTCCGAGGAGATGGCCTCGGCGTCCAGTCCCTGCCGGCGCAGGAATTCGGCCACCCGGCCGGTTTCTTCGCGGGTGTTGCAGAAGATGAGAGCGCGTTCGGGATTCTCGAAGGCGAGCACGCGCGTGAGTTCGGCTTCGCGCTGTCCGCCAGGGATTGAGTAATAGATGTGGTGGATTTCGTGAACGCCGACGAAGTCGGCCGACAAGGCAACCATCTCGGGCTCGCGCATGTAGCGACGTGCGAGCCGCTGGATGCCTTCGGGCAAGGTGGCCGAAAACAGCATGGTCTGGCGCTCCTTGGGCGTCCGTTCCAGGATGGCTTCGATGTCTTCCTGGAAGCCCATGGACAGCATCTCGTCGCATTCGTCGAGCACCGCGCACTTGACCTTGTCCAGGTGCAGGGTTCCGCGTCGCAGATGGTCGAGTATCCGTCCGGGCGTTCCGCACACGATCTGCCCACCGGCGCGGAGCTGCTCGATCTGGCGGCCCATGGGCGCTCCGCCATAGACGGGAACCACGGACAGACCCGATTGGGCGCAGATGCGCGCGATCTCCGCTGCCACCTGCAGCGCCAGTTCGCGCGTGGGCAGAAGCACGATGGCCTGCACCGACTTCTGGTCGGGAGCGACCATCCAATCGGCGAACGGAATCCCGAAGGCCGCGGTTTTGCCCGAACCGGTGCGCGACTGAACCATGATGTCGCGGCCGGCGCGCACCAACGGCAGGGTCACTGACTGAACCTCCATTGGCTCGACAAATCCCATGTCTGTCAAAGCACGCAGGACCTCTGGCCGAAGGCCCAGGTCGGTGAAAGAAATCTTCTTCTCGACGGGGCTGTCATCGGCCGCAGGGGCAGCGGGGGACGGGGCGTCGGTGTTGTCTCTGACTTCTGCTCGATCGATCATTCCTTGTCTCCTGATGGCGAGCCGGTCGTACCGATGGCTTCGCCAAGTTTTTCGAGGCGTTTGTCCAGGCGGCCCAGGCGTGGGACCAGATCCTTTGCAAAACGCTTCAGTGCTTCTGTGTACGTGGTTTGAATACTGCCCAGCTCCTCATGAGCTGCGGCCATAGCTTCCATCTCTCGGCGCATCTGGGTCGGTCGCGTTTCGGCTACGAGCCGGCAGCGTCGTCCCAGTCCCAGCCACTGCGCCCGCCAAACCCCACCTTCGTCGGCCCAGCGCTGTAGTTCATCGGCGTCGTCGTTGGCGAGAAGGTGATGGGAGCGGTCCAGGTACTTGCGCAACGCGACCGACACATCTCGCAACTCGGCGAAGCAACCGGCCATCTCGGCCTTCGAAACTCGGGCGCCGATCTCGTCACCGGTTGGTAGGGCGTGACGCCGTCGGTACAGGCTCACGCTCACCGACAGCAGGAGGTACACGCTGCCGAGCGCGATAACTGAAAGGATCGTCCAGGAAACCAGTCTGCGATATTGCCGGAATTCTTGGGCTGGTTGTTTTGTAGGTAAGGACACGGTTCTTGGGGGCGACGAGAACTCCACCCCTGCCCGTCGAAAGGGGGCTCCCAGCGAGGAGCACGCGTCACCGGAGCGCCGGCGAGTGCATTCAAGCTACGAGGCCCGAGGTCGCTTGTCAAACTTCATCGTGTCTACGGGCATTCCAGATCCACCAGCCAGGTCGTGCGCACCACGAAGCCCTCCGGCGGCACCGAGTCCAGCGCCAGGTCTGGGGGCGCCTGTTCGGGAGGCAAGAAGGGTCGGTCTGCTACCGACAGGGTCACACGGTGGGAAGCCAGTCCCGAAGCGATCTGGTTTCCCGAGCAGCTCGGAGCGAAGCGGATGGTCTGTCGATTGACAGTACCGGTGGGTGGCAGGCTGAACGGCGGCAGCCCGATGCGGGTGGCAGAATCGTATGGCGGGTAGTCTATCAGCCATCGGATCGCGAGGACGTCATCCAGATTGGGGTCGCCGGGGGTGACTTCGATGGTGGTCGCAGAAGGCGTCAGCTCGGCACCGGCGGTCGGGTTGCTGCTGGCGACGAAGGGTGGATAGTTCGCGCCCGGGTCTTCAAACTGTGGCGCCATGGGAACGACGCAGGCGCAGATCCAGAGGGGCAGGGCGGCCAGCCAGGCTCGCGGCGGGAAGGGGGCGTGGTAGATCATCAGGGGAGTCGTCCCGTGTCGTCGCCCGGGGGCAAGATGTCGTCGGAGCCGGCGCCCGACTCTTCGCGTTCGAGGTGTCGGAAGATGGTACGCGGGTCCACACCCAAGTCGCGCGCGGTGCGGGTGCGGTTGCCGCCGTTGAGGCTGAGCACCTCGTTGATGTACTGGCGTTGCCAGCGCTCGCGCGCATCGGCCAGGGTGAGGATGGCGGGCAACTCGTCGGAACTGATGCCGAGGTCGTCTGGGCCGAGCAGCGCCTTGTCAGCCAGCACCAGCGCCTTCTTGATGCGGTTCTCCAGTTCGCGGATGTTTCCCGGCCAGGGGTAGCGCTTGATGGCGGAGATCGCCCCGGGAGTGAAGCCGCGCACCTTGCTGACCAATTCCTGCGCGTAGCGCGACAGGAGGTAGCGTGCCAGCACCACCACGTCATCACCGCGGTCGCGCAGAGGCGGCAGAAGCAGGTGCACGACGTTGAGCCGGTAGTAGAGATCCTCGCGGAAATGGCCGGCCTTGGTGTCGGCCTCCAGATCGCGGTTGGTGGCGGCGATGACCCGGATGTCCACTGGCTCGTTCGCCGTGTCGCCCACGCGGGTCACGGTGCGGTCCTGCAAGGCACGCAGGATCTTCACCTGCAGGGCTAGCGGCATCTCTCCGATCTCGTCGAGCAGCAGGGTGCCCTTGTTGGCCACCTGGAAGCGGCCGGGCTTGCTGGACACCGCGCCGGTGAAGGCCCCGCGCACGTGGCCGAACAGTTCGGATTCCAGCAGGTTTTCGGGAATGGCGCCGCAGTTGATGCTGACAAAGGGACCCTTGGCCCGGGGCGAGCGGTTGTGGATCTCGCGCGCGATGAGTTCCTTGCCCGTGCCGGTTTCACCCGTGACCAGGACCGTGATGTCGGTCCCGGCCACCCGCTCGACCTTGCGAAAGACCTCCTGCATGGCCGGTGAAGAGCCCAGGATTTCGCCGAAGCGCATGCGTTCGATGCGTTCCTGCAACGATCGCTTGTCGAGCTGCAACTCGTTGACCAAAAGTGCGTTGCGGATCAGCAGCGAGGCCTGCGCCGCGAAGATGGTCAGGATCTCGAGCGCCGCCTCGTCGAAAAGCTGGGCCACGTTGTCGTTGCCCACATAGATCATCCCGATCAAGTTGCCCCGCTCGAGCAGCGGCACGCACATCACCGATGTCAGACGCAGATTCATCACCGAGAGCGAGTCCTTGAAGTCGGCGTCGTTGAGCGCGTCCGAGATGATGAGAGGCTTCTTGGTTGCCATCACGCGGGCCAGGATCGCGTCCGACAGATGGCTGACCGCATCCGAGATGGTTTCGTGGCGCAGGTTGCGCGCCACCTTGACCACCGGCTCGCCCGACTCGACCAGCACGATGAAGCCCTTGTCGGCGTTGGTGACCTGGACGACCACGTCGAGCAGTTGGTCGAACAGAGTTGAAATCTCGTAGCTCCCCATCAATCTCTGCGAGAACTCCAACAGGCGCTTGTACGAGTTCAGCTCGGCCATGGTCTTGGCGGCGATGTCGTCGGTGACCGGCTCGTCGTAGAGCGAGAACTCCAGTTCGACACTGCCTACCCGGATGCGATCGTCCTGGGCCAGGCGGTGCTTGCTGCGGCGCCGTCCGTTTACGTGCAGGTCCGCGTCCTTGTCGGTGAGCGAGACGTTGAAATCACGGCCATCGAAGTGGATGTGGGCGTGCGTGTCGGCCAACAGGGGATCGGGCAGAAGGATGTCAACCCCTTCACCCTTCCCGAGTGAAGTGAGCTTCTTGTAGATGTGGTACACCTTCACGCCCGTTCCTGGCATGTGGATACGCAGGGTCGCCATGGCTCGCAGTTTCTCCGGTTCTGGTCAGAAACGGAAGTACAGACCGGGGCCAAGCGCGTCGCCGACCAGGACGGGCAGAAGGTGCGGCACGCTTGACTGGACGGTAGCCTGGCTCGATGAGATCGCCGCCAGCGGGATTTCGGGCCGGTAGTAGTACAAGGCGTCGGCAATACCCAGGCCGACTGCGACAAAGAATGCCGCGCCGCTCGCCACCTGCGTGCGCAGAAGCCAGCGCGACCGGTTCTCGTCAGTATGGTCGATGTCTTCGGGCGGGCAGGGGGTTGCCCCGAGGTCAACCCGACATTTTCGTGTCGGGCTCGACCCGTACAGCGCGAAGTTGGTCGAGAAGGCCGCCACCGAGACCGCGGCCAGCGTGGCCTGCGCAGCCAGGAAGGCCCAGCCTTTGCCCCGGTGGCCATTCTGGAACTGTCCGGCGCCGAATGGGACGAAGTTGACCGCGAACGAATTCCGGCCGAAACGCTTCTCGATGACGGCTGGCCCCGCCCGCAGCTTTTCGCATTGTTCGCGGTCGCGCTGCCGTGCCAGCGCCGCCTCCTGCTGCCTTGCCTCCAGGGTTGCGACCTCGGCCTCGTGGTCGCGCAGAACCCCGTTGAACAGGTCCACCACCTGGGGCGGATCGAGCAAGGGGTCGAAGCGGTAGTCGGGCCGCACTTGCAGGAGCCTGCGGAACTCCTGGGCCGCAGCGTCGCTGTGGCCCTGAAACAGCTCGGCCACCCCCAGCATGCGGTGGGCTTGAACGATCAGGCTCTCCGACTCCAGGCGGATCTCGGGGTAAAGCAGGGGCCGCAGGATCTCGATGGCCCTGCCGTACTCGCCACGGTCGAAGGATGTCTTGCCGCGCCGAAGCTCATCGGCTGCCGGCGACGGAGGGGTTGGTGGCGCTGCCTGGAACAGCAGGAGAACGACGATTCCCGCACACACGTTACTGGTCCAGCCGCACGGTTACCTGCCGCGACTCTCCCGCGGTGATGTTGACTCGTTCTGTGACGGTTTTGTCTCCAAGAAAGACCACAACATCCAGACTCTTTCGCATCTCATCGCCGACGTCAAACGGAACGGGCACTCTTTCGCCCGGGCGAAGGGTCGTGCGCCAGGGGTTCGGCCGGCCTTCGCTCACCTCGCGCACCAGAATGCTGGCCTCGGCGCGCGCCGGCTGCAGGCTGACCGACAGGCGGGCGGGCTTGGGATCGAGATTGACGTAGAGGTGATCCCCAGGCGGCCGGTAGACCTGGGGCCCAACCGTCACTTCCTTGCGGTTGCAGCAGCTGTCGTTGCGGAACTCCAAGGTGTGAGGTCCATCCCACGGGATCGCAATGCGGTCCTGCCGGGGTCCGAAATCGAAACGTTTCTGGCCGTCCATCCACACTTCGACCTTTGGGGGATGGGGGCCCAGGGTCAGCTCGACTCGCGGAGGGCTGACGGCAGCCTCGCCACGGGGGGACGGACGCGCGATCTCCTCGCGCGAGTCGGTCCGCTCCGTGGACGCTACCAGCTTTCTTGATTCCCGGTGGCTCGATGGAACCGGAGCATTCGGAGGCCGGGCCGCCAGCTTGGGTTGGGGTGCCGGCGCCTTGGGCCCTCCGGCGGTGGTCGGGTCGGTCGGCCCCGACGGCTGGAGGCTGGCGGCGATCCGTTCGCCAGATCCGCCCTGACTGGCCCGCACCGCCCGGCGCCAGATGGCAAAAGTTCCGGCTCCGATGCCCGCGAGGACCGCCAGTACGACCCCGAGGGTCACCCAGCGTCGGAGGCGTTCGCCTCGCTCCAGCCGTCGCAGTTCGGCCAGAACGGTGGGATTCTCCGGTTCCAAGGCCAAGGCCCGGTTCCACAACTCGAGCGAGCGAGCGCTACGGCCGGCCGCCTGTTCGCGCTGGCCGGACGCCACCAGAGCCGTAGCCAGACGGTGCTCCAATCCCTTTTCGTAGTTTTCCGGCCCCGTGAAATAGCGGCCCAGTTCCTCGCGTACGTTTTCGAGACCCGCGTCAAGCACATAGGCGCGTAGGTCATCCAGCATGAGGGTCAGACGCGGGTAGCGGTCGCTTGGATTTCGTGCCAGCGATCGCGCGATCACCTTGGCGAGATGGTCCGATACTCGCTGACACACCGTGCGCGGGTCGGCGAAACGGCCCTCGGCAATCCGTTTCAGCACCTCGTGGGGGTTCTTCCCGGCGAAAGGCAGCACGCCGGTCGCCATCTGGTACAACATGACCCCCAGCGAGAAGATGTCGCTGCGGAAATCCAGGGTCTTGCCGTCGAGAACCTCGGGCGCCATGTAGGCCGGCGAGCCCAGAATCTGTCCCGTCACGGTCATCCGTTCCAGGTCCACCACCTGGGCCACGCCAAAGTCCATCAGCTTGATGGCGCCGTCCTTGCGAACCATCACGTTCTCGGGCTTGACGTCGCGGTGGATGATGCCCAGCGAGTGCGCGTGGGCCAAGGCGCTGCCGACCTCAAGCGAGATGAGCGCCGCCAGTTCGGGCACGGGCAACTTTCGGTTGGCCAGGACCTGCTTCAAGGTCTGACCATCGATGAACTCCGTGACGATGAAAGACGATTCCGCGTCATCTCCCGAATAGTCGAAGATCTGCAAAATGCCGTCGTGGTTCAGCTTGGCCACCGCGCGGGCCTCGCGCTGCAGGCGCGCCCGCGATTCGGCTTCGGCGAGCAAGTGCGGGTGCAGGATCTTGACCGCAACCTCGCGCCGCAGGGTCTCGTCCTGCGCACGATAGACCACCGCCATGCCGCCCTGGCCGACTTCTTCAATGATTCGATAT
>Ga0265330_10000432_pt1 | contig 27968 bp, 25 predicted proteins | sample 41919metaG_FD_202083 | JGI IMG/M metagenome (GOLD analysis project Ga0265330, IMG submission 202083) | Rhizosphere microbial communities from Carex aquatilis grown in University of Washington, Seatle, WA, United States - 4-19-19 metaG | ecosystem: Host-associated > Plants > Roots > Rhizosphere...
GGCAAAGCCGGGGTCAACGCCGCGAAGCGCCGCCAGCGTGCGAATCATGAGCACGGCGCTGATCATGAGCACCATGGCCATTGCCACTTGCGCGACGACCAGAAGATTGCGCCCGCGCCGCCCTTCGTGGCTGGTGCTCGCCGTTCGCCCCGCGGAGGCGTGCGCCAGCGAAGCAACCGGACGCATCGACTTGAGTGCCGCGACGGTTCCGAAGAGCAAAGCCGAAACCAGTGAAATTGCGAGCGTGAAGGCAATCGAGCGCCCGCTGAGCGCGATCTCATGCAGGCGCGGCAGGTTCGCCGGGCCGATGGCGGAGAGCAATCGCAGTCCGCCCTCCGCAATCCCGAAGCCGGCCACACCGCCCATGAGCGCAAGCAGCACGCACTCGCTGAGCACATCGCGGGCTATGCGTTTGCGCCCTGCGCCCAGCGCCGCGCGAATTGCCAGTTCCTGGTGGCGCCCCTCAAGGCGCACCAGCAGCAGGTTCGCAACGTTGACGCAGGCAATCAGCATGACCATGCCGATGGTGCCCATGACCGCCCACAGCGCGCCGCCCACGTTGCCGATCACTTCCTGCTTCATGGGCTTGATGGCGCCGGACATCTTCCATGTCTCGTAGAAGTGTGAATCGCCGCCGTCCCCGTTGGTCCACGAATCCATCCAGATCTCGAGCATGCGCGCAATGTCCGCGTCCGCCTCGCCAACCGTCACGCCGGGTTTTAGCCGCGCAATGCCGTTGAAGCCGAAGCCGGCCAGAATCTCGTGTTGCGGATCGAAGGCAAGCGGGATCAGCAAGTCGAAGTCCTGGTTCATGACCTCAAATCCGCGCGGCATGACGCCAACGATCTCTCGCGTTTGAGAATCGACCTGGATGTTTTTTCCAATCACGGAGGCGTCGCCCCCAAAACGCCGTTGCCAGTAGCCATAGCTCAGCATCACGACCTCGTGGCTGTGGGGAACCTGGTCGGCGGTGAGTATCCAGCGGCCGGCGGCCGGCGGAACATTGAGCGCCTGGAGCACGCCATCGCTGATGTAGGTGGTGTGCACCTCTTCAGGCTGCGCCAGCCCCGTGACGTTGGCGTTGCCTGAGACCCACACACCGATCGATTGAAATGTGCGGTTGTGCTTGGCGAAGGTGAGATACATTGACGGCGAAAGGCGCAGCCCCTCAGCGAAGTTGGTGAGGCCGGCCGCTCCGGGAGCATTCAGCCACACTGCAACGAGTTGTTCAGGCTGCGGGTAGGGCAGCGGCTTGAGGAGAATGCTATCGAGGACGGTAAAAACCGCTGTGTTGGCGCCGATGCCGATCGCCAGCGTGAGAAGAACGGTGATGGAGAATCCGGGCGATCTGCGAAGACGGCGCAGCGCGAGCTTCACATCGGCAACGAAAGATTCGAGCCTGGACCATTCCCAAACTTCGCGGCTCCGTGTCTGAACGAGGGTAGGATTCCCGAATGCGCGAAGCGCGGCCTGGCGCGCTTCAACTCGAGAGAGATTCTCCAGGCGCATGAGCTGGTCAGTCTTCTCCTCAATGTGCTCACGGACCTCTTCGTCCAATTCATCGTAAGGTCGGCGGGGGAAGATTCGCTCAAACCAGCTCATTGGTGGGGCCTCCTAGGAATTCTCGGCGTGCCGCCCAGGTCCCAGCACCATCTGGATGCCTTCGAGCATGCGATCAAAGCTGGAGATCTGACGTTCAAGATGATGCAGGCCTGACTTGGTGATTTGGTAGATACGCACCCGGCGGTTGGTCGATGACGACACCGTCCACTCGGCCTTGACGAGCTTCGCTTTCAGCAGCCGCTGCAAGGCTGGATAGAGAGAGCCCTCTTCCACCTCGAGCAGGTTATTGGAGCGCTGCTTGATGTGCTGAACGAGTGCATATCCGTGCGCCGGCTGGCGGCGGAGCGATTCGAGGATCATCATTTCCAGCGCGCCGGGGAAGAGGTCGCGCGATGTGTCTGTGCTGTTTTCCATAAGGCATGTTTACGACATGCCTAGAGTAAAATGGTATCGAAGATAAGTCAAGAAAATTTAGACGGTCGTTGGAGGCAAATTGAGGAATGAGGGGCGTCGCCGAGGATTGAGCGTGACCTCTGCCGCGTGGTTTGCTTCTCAGAGAAATGCGGGAAGTGGATGTACGAGCTGAAGCCCGTGCCCTGATACAAAGCAAAAACAACCGCAGATCTTTCGTCGCCCGCTGCCGCAGACTCCTCAAGATGACACTTCACCGGGAGGAAGCGATCGAGTGGGTTGGGGATTACGAGGCGGATAGAAAGGCGGCGACGGGGGTATTCTGGAGAGTCCGGCGCGATGGAACGAGCCGCGCAGAAAGCATGAAAAGAGATGCCTGAAGAAACTGCTCCAGCCGCCGCAGAAGCCGAGAAACCCACTCCTCCCGTTGCGACCATTGCCGAGATTGGCCGGCACGAGGGGCAAACGGTCACCTTGCAGGGGTGGCTGTACAACTCGCGCGAGAGCGGGAAGCTGCTCTTTCCGATCTTTCGCGATGGAACGGGGTCGATCCAGGGAGTGGCGCACGTGAAGAGCGTGACGCCGGAAGTGTTTGAGAAACTGAAGGGCCTGACGCAGGAATCGAGCGTCGTCGTTACGGGGAAGGTGCGTGCGGATAAGCGCGCGCCGGGCGGGTACGAACTGGACGTGGAAGACGTGCATGTGGTGCAGCGTGTGCCGGAGTCGGACCCGTATCCGATCACGCTGAAGGATCACGGCGTTGACTTTCTGCAGGAGCGGCGTCACTTGTGGGTGCGCAGCCCGCGGCAGTCGGCAATTTTGCGGATTCGCGCGGAGATCATGCGGGCGGCTGCCGAGTACTTCGACTCCAATGGGTTCATTCGCACCGATCCGCCGATTCTGACACCGGCGGCTTGCGAGGGAACGTCGACGCTGTTCCCGGTGGACTACTTCGGCGATCCGGCTTACCTGACGCAGAGCGGCCAGCTCTACATCGAGTCGACGGCGCTGGCGCTGGGCAAGGTCTACAGCTTTGGGCCGACGTTTCGCGCGGAGAAGTCGAAGACGCGCCGGCACCTGACGGAGTTCTGGATGATCGAGCCCGAGGTTGCTTTCCTGGATTTGGACGGGCTTATGGGTCTCGCCGAAGAGTTCATCGCGCACATCGTTCAAAGCGTGTTGAAGAATCGCGCGCCGGAGCTCGGAGTGATCGGGCGCGACGTGGCGAAACTGGAGGCGATCAAGGCGCCGTTCCCACGTTTGAGATATGACGAGGCTGCGGAGATGCTGAACCAGGCGCATCGGGATGGGAAGCTGGAAGCGGCCTTCGAGTACGGGAACGATTTTGGTTCGCCTGACGAGACGTGGCTTAGTTCGCAGTTCGACCGGCCGGTGATGGTGCATCGCTACCCGGCCGATGTGAAGGCGTTTTACATGGAGCCCGACCCGAAGGATCCGCGCTATGCGCTGTGCGTGGACGTGCTGGCGCCGGAGGGATACGGCGAAATCATCGGCGGATCGCAGAGGGTGTCAAGCTATGAGCTGCTGAGCTCGCGCATCGACCAGCATAAATTGCCACGCGCGGCGTTCGAGTGGTATCTCGACCTGCGGCGGTACGGCAGCGTGCCGCATTCAGGGTTCGGCATGGGCATTGAGCGGCTGGTGGCGTGGGTATGCGCGCTGGATCACGTGCGGGAGACGATTCCGTTTCCACGAATGCTGAACCGGATGTATCCGTGAAGCAGTTCGTAGTTTATAGTTCGTAGTCAGTTTATGCTCGCTACGACTTTTTGCGCGGCACCTTCGCGCCTTTCTTGCGAGCCTCTGAAAGGCCGATGGCGATTGCTTGTTTGGGGTTCGTCACCGTCTTGCCGCTGCGGCCGCTTTTCAGCTTGCCCTTCTTGAATTCGCGCATTTCAGTTTCTACCTGCTTACCGGCTGCCGGACCGTATTTTCTTGCTGAGGGTTTCTTCTTCGTCGCCATGAATGAATCTCCTTGCCGAGCATCAATCTCAGATGGTCTGATGCATTTTTCTCGCGAGGGGTCAACGGCGTGGAGTTCGTGCGATACCCGCATCGCGCGGTAGATTGAAGCTTGAGGGCGATTCTTTCTTGAGCGAGGCACGTACACGGAAACAAGGTCGACCGAGGCGGCGGGGTTATCCAACCCCGGTAGCGAAAATCCGCCGTGGTGGACCGCGAAGACTGCGCATCCGGCGGCAGCCGCTGGGATGGATGGGACACGGAGTCCTGGCGTGCGTGGCGGTGGTGGCGGTGCTCGTTGCATGGGCGGCGATTGCGCGGGCGTTCGCGCCCAAAGCGAACACAACGCAGGAACATTTTGATGTGCTGATGGTGCTCGGAAGCCCGGCGGATGCGGACGGGAACCCGACACCGATCGAACTTGCGCGCGTGACCGAGGCCGTGCACGAGTACGAGCGGGGCGTGGCGCCGAGGATGATCATGACGGGCGGTCCAGCGCACAACCAGTTTGTGGAGGCCGAGGTAATGGCGCGGGTTGCCGAGGCGCAGGGAATACCGGCGGGCGCGATTGTGGAAGAGCCAACGGCGCGGGACACGATGGAGAATGCGTGCGACTCGCTCAGGATCATGCGCCGGCACGGGTGGGAGTCGGCGGAGGTGATTTCAAGCGCGAGCCACTTGCCGCGGGCAGGGCTGATCCTGAGCCGGCTGCCGCTGAAGTGGCGGACGCACGCAGCGCCGGCACTGGAGCCGGAGGGGCCATGGGAACATGGGGCAATGACGGCTGTGGAGACTCTGAAGACGGTGCGCTACCTGGTGTGGGCGCGGCAGGTGGATCAATGCGATGTACATTGATTGATCCGGGGGCCGGTGCCCCGCGCTTCCTGACAATCGGGTGCGCTGATGTCAACGTCTTCGGCGCCGTCCCTACGGGACTTCGGCGATTCTTTTTTACACGGCATCCCCACGCTAAAGCGCGGGGCTAGTGAACACTGCGCCTACGGCGCGAGAGATGCGGCGCTGTAAGCTTCTCTTGTTTATTTGGCTAAGTCGGGGCCGGGGACGTGAGAGCGATAGGACGGGCGCGGGATGTGTGCCTCGGCAAACGTGAAGGCATGCATTCAAATCGTGTACGGTTCCGGGCCTAAAGGCCGGATTGTTCTTTGCCAACTTATTCAGAGGCCTGAAGGCCTCTGCTCGTTCCGCTAGTCGGTCGCGTCCTCGACGACGTTTGGAGCCTGCGGCGAGGGAGCTGAGCGAGACGGGCTGAGCGCTGCGGAGTCTAAGAGAAAATGCCGGTTAGCGGCGTTGTCCGGCCTCGGGGGGCTCCTGTAAGCTTGTTTATGATGCATCTCCCAGTCAAGTTATCTGCAACGATTGCCGTTATTTTCACGATGTGTGTGTGCGCGGGAGCGCGCATGCAGGCGCAGGATTCAGACGCGCAGCCGAGCTCCCAGCCGCAGCAGGGCTCTTCCTCTTCATCGCAACAGGCGCCCGCAACGGGCCAGCCCGCGCAGACTCCCGAGTATGGGGTTTACATGGCCGTCGATCCGCTGGCCAAGGTTCGCTACGACAACCGCTACGACATGTCGCTGGGTTTCGCGTACGACCATATGAAGGCGGGACCGACTCTGCTGCAGGGGTCGAACCTGGGCGGGTTGGACATGGAAGGCTCGTACTGGCTGACGAGGAACTGGGGAATCGAAGCGACCGGGCGGGGGTACATCGGAACGAGCGGCGCGGCTCCCAACGACTACAACGGGAACGTGATTCGGGGCCCGGTGGTGAAGCAGTACTTTTTTGTGGGCGGAGCAGAGTGGCTGGGCCCGCACAACAAGCACGGAGCGCTGATCGCACATGCCATGTTCGGCGGGGTGTACGGGAACTTCGAGAAGGACCTGCGTGGAGAGCCGCCCGAGGTGGTGGGTTTCTACTACAACCAGATTGCTCCGGCGGGGATCATCGGCGGGCATATCGACCTGAACCGCAACGAACATTGGGTGTTTCGCATTACGCCCGACGCGGTGATGACCCACTACACGTTCAGCGACGCGCCCAATTCTTCGTTCAAGTACGGGCAGTATGACGTGAACTTCGCCATATCGGTGGGACTGGAATACAAGTTCACTTCGATGAAGCGCTCGACCGACAAGAAGACGAACTGGAAGTCGGGCTGGTAGGAAAAGACCGCGGGGATAACTTCCCCATCTTAGGCGCAGAAACAAAGACGCGCCGAAGGTGGGGCACCCGGCCGTTAGCTCTCGCGCTGCTTCGAATTTTAGGATGGGGCACCCCCAAGGGACGCGAGACCAGCGGGGCCAACCGTTGGGCTCACGGCATCATCAAGAAGATAGCGGGGATGCAAAGTGCATTGGTTTGTGTGGTATTCTCCTGCGTTCAGCGGCGGGAAAGGAAAAGTGCCGCCTGAAAGGATGCCGTTTCGGATAGCGGCACTTGTCGCCGATCCCGAAGACGCGAGCCAGGGGTGAAGTGAAGCAGGTAGCCTATGGATATGAAAGACACACTGGGCGTATTGCTTGCGGGCGGAGCAGGGGAGCGGCTGTTTCCGCTGACGCGCGACCGGGCCAAGCCGGCGGTGCCGTTTGGGGGGCACTACCGCATCATCGACATCACGCTTTCAAACTGCATCAACTCCGGATTGCGGCGGGTCTACATCCTGACGCAGTACAAGGCGCTGAGCCTGAACCGGCATATCCGCGAGGGCTGGACGGGAATTGTGGCGCAGGAGCTGGGCGAGTTTTTTGAGCTGATGCCGCCCATGCAGCGGACGGGCGCGAACTGGTACATGGGCACAGCGGATGCTGTTTACCAGAATCTCTACTCGATCGGCAGCGAGCAGCCGGCCCATGTGATCATCCTGTCGGGCGACCACATTTACAAGATGGATTACAGCCGGATGCTGGCCCACCACAAGGAGACGGGCGCGGAGGTGACTCTGGCGACGCTCCCCATTTCGCCGGATGAGGTTTCCCGGTTTGGAGTCGTGGAGGTGGGCAGGACCGGCGAGGTGCTCGGGTTCCAAGAGAAGCCGGCATCGACGAACTTCCGGTCGCCATTCAATTCAGACGCCGTGGACGCGTCGATGGGGATTTACATCTTCAACACCGAGACGCTGCTAAAGGCCCTGATTGCGGATGCGGACGACGCGGAATCCAAGCACGACTTCGGTCACAACATTCTGCCCAGGCTGCTGGGCCAGAAAAAGATGATGGCCTACAGTTTCGTCGACGAGAACAAGAAAGAGGCGCTCTACTGGCGCGATGTTGGAACGCTGGACGCGTATTACGAAGCCAACATGGATTTGTGCTCGGTATCGCCGGTGTTCAACCTTTACGACAAGAGCTGGCCGATCCGCACGCGAACGCGGCAGTATCCACCGGCGAAGTTTGTCTTCGGCGAACCGGGGCGGTCAGGCATGGCCGTGAACTCGATCATCACCGCGGGCGTGATCATCTCGGGCGCGTCAGTCTACAACTCGGTGCTGTCGCAGGATGTGCGCGTGAACTCGTACTCGGACATCGACGCGAGCATCATTTTTTCGCACGTGAATATCGGGCGGCACTGCAGGATCCGGAGGGCAATTATTGACCGCGACGTGCATATCCCGGAGGGCACGGTGATTGGGTACGACCCGGTGGAGGACAAGCGGCGGTACTTCGTAACGCCGTCGGGGCTCACAATCGTGACGAGGGATGCATCGATGTTCGAAAACCCAGTGGACCCAGCGTTCGGGCAGGGGTATTCGGTCGAGTAGGCGGCGTTTTTGAGATCAGCTGGACTGCGGCGGATCGCAGGTTGGGGAAGCTGAGTGAGGCAGCTCGGGACCCTCATACTCGAACTTGCGCAGATTCCTGAGGCACTCGGTGAGCGCGCCCATGAGGGTCTCGGCCCAGCCGCAGGGCTGGAATTTTGCGGTCTTCTGATTCAACTCAAGATCGGCCACAGCAAAGAACTTCATGTCGGTGGTTTTGGCGGATGCGAATTCCTTGACAGTGATGCGCGCTTCAATCTCGCCCGAGGCATGCTTTTTCTTGATGGAGAAGAAGTGCAATTTGGCCAGGGCTTCCGAGGGATCCTTCTCTACGAACTTCCAATCTTCCACGGTTTGACCTCCGTTGTTGCACAGTTTACGGTGCGACGTTGCGGATCGGACGATTTTCTTGGTGGGTGGCCGATCCAAACGTTTTTAGGCTCTCAACCCAACAGGATATGGGGTGAATGAAGAGCCCGGAAACTTTAACGTGGGCCACCCGCCCACCGCTCAAGTTATCCTTTAGGCTATATTTGGGAGTCGTTATGCGCAGACGAGCAAAAGGAATGTCGTTCCGCGAGGCATTTGAAAGCGAAGAGTACAGGCAGTTCCTAGAATGCAGAAGCCCCACGTTGCCCTGCAATACCGTGCTCTTGGCAGACGGAGATAGAGCGAGTGACAGCTGTCAGTTAGCTCCGCTCCTAGATCAGGCAGATATTGATGAAGAGGTAATCATATCTCGGTTTCGAGATTACCTCTTGTCTGCGCATAATGAGGAAGGTGCGATCCGTAGAGCAGGTCCAGGTGCGGTTTTGGAGGACTATCTAAATTCGTTTGGCCCTCGAGAACCACAATTCTGGGAGGAGCTTCCGATGACTGCCCTCTATCGTGTAACAGATGGGAAGATGCGAATCTCTTCAAGGCTTTCGGACCGACTTTCGCGGGTGTTCGGAACTCGGAGTAACTTCTGGTCCGACATTCAGGCCGAATATGACCGTTGGAAATCGGGGTTAATATGCGATTCGCGGTGAAACTCTTAGCCCCCACTTTGCTGGTACTAGCCGTAGGATGCGAACGACCATACCAGCGGTTTGTCCCATTCGCGGGCAGTCCGGATGGTGCTACCACTGGTCTTGCATTGGATACGAAAACAGGCCAGGCCTGTTTTACGGGCTCGAAGTCCATGTTCCCAGGGAAGACCTCCCCCGGCGGCTATCCATTTTGCTACGACCTGTTCAAGGGCCCCGAGTAAGGGACCGCAGGACGGTACCGGCCGGATGGCCCGCTCCGTTGGCTCTCCCCATCCTGAGGGTGCCCCATCTTTCGCTTTTTTCTGGCGAAGGGTGAGAAGCAACACAGCCTTGCGGCATCGGCAAGAGCGTGCGCAGGGAACGAATTCCATCCACTCTGCGTACCGAACTCCATGGAGTGCGTCGGTGCATTAAGCTGGAGCGGGGCAGTTTGGGGTGCCGGAATGGCACGCTGCGACGCCCATAACGCGGCCAGGAAACGGCAGCAAGTTCGGCCGTATTCCGCCGGTGCCGCGGCTGTGACGCCAGCACTTGCGGTGCGGCGGACCCTTGGTGACGATGGTCGGGGACGCATGCAGCCCGCAGGGCGCGCGGAGGTGAGACCGCTGGAGCAAGACTGGGCGAATATCGTCCACCGCTGCATGGATGGAGATTCAGGCGCATGGGCCGAGATGGTCCGCACGCACCAGAAGCGTGTGTACGGACTGTGCTACCGGTTCACAGGGAATCCGGCTGATGCCGAAGACCTGACGCAGGACGTTTTCCTGAAGATCTACTCAAATCTGGGCAGTTTTGACGCCACTCGCGGCAGCCTGCCTGTGTGGATTACCACGATGACGCGGAATTTGCTGGTGGACAACTTCAGGCGGACGCGCAACCAAAGGGCAACCGGCTCACTGGATGATGGGTGGGACCAGACGGAAGAGCTGAAGCCGGCCGACCGGCTGGAGGCAAAGGGTCCCTCGCCGCATGAGTTCGCAGCGCGCAAGGAACTGGCCAACATGGTGCAGGGCGCGTTGGCGAAGGTGAGCGTGGAACTGCGCGAAGCGGTAATCCTGAGAGACCTTCAAGACCTTGATTATAAAGAGATTGCCCAGGTGTTGGCGATTCCCGAGGGAACGGTGAAGTCGCGCATCAGCCGGGGGCGTGCGGAACTTGCACGGCTCCTGGAACGTAACAAGCTGGAGGTGATGTAGCGATGACAGAGCGCACACAATTTCCGAATTCTCCGGCCTGCGGCGCGTGGGAGACGCTGCTGGCGGACGCTCTGGACGGGCTGTTGACGCCCGAGGACGAGGCGCAGTTTGCTGCGCACAAGGCCACCTGCGCGGCATGCGCGGCGCTGTATGAGGAAGCGCGGAAGGGGCGCGAGTGGCTGGAGTTCCTGTCGCCTGAGCCTGAAGTGCCGGCAGGACTGCTGGAAAAGATTCTGGCGCACACGGGTCCGGGGCATTCGGCGAGCATGCCGATACCGGCGTTGGCCGGAGCGAGAACGGTTCCTGCATTTGTGCCGCCGGTGTGGCAACAGCGGGGATTCATGGCCCGGACGCGGCAAGCGATACAACCAGGGCTTTTGATGACCGCGGCGATGGCGTTCTTCTCGATCGCGCTGACGTTGAATCTGACCGGGGTGCGGTTGTCGACCCTGCGGTTGGCCGATTTGCGGCCGGTTGCGGTGCGGTCATATATGGAGCGCCAGTTGAACATGGCCTCGGTGCCCATCGTTCGTTACTACGACCATTTGCGGTTTGTATACGAAGTGGAGTCGAGAGTGCGGCAACTGCGCAGCCAGAGCCAAGGCAATGGCAATGAGAACACAACGCCGGATGGCACTCAGGATCAGAAACAGGGACAACCGGCAACACCCGGAGAGACGAAACAGAATCCCGGGAAGAACGATGGTGGGGGCCGCCTGGACCCTCAGCAGCCGCCGGACAATTCAGTGGCACAGCCGGCGTCTGGCCAAATGAATGACTTTGTGGAAACTTCGTTTCACTTGCACGGCAACAGAGGGCGATCCGACAGCTCCGCAAGGAGAGCACGGGAAGGGAGCAAGGTATGGATTGCGTAAACCATAGCGGTGTAAATGCGACGGCTTTTTGCCAGAATTGCGGAAAGCCAATCTGCCAGGCGTGCGTGAAGGCGGGGGCGGGAGGACAGATCTTCTGCGAGCCGTGCTGGATGGCGTGGAATGGCGCTCAGCAGGCGTTTGTAGCGCCGCCGGCGGGAGCACCCAGCCCCGGGCTGGCAGCAATGCTGGGACTGATTCCGGGCGTGGGCGCGATGTACAACGGCCAGTTCGTCAAAGGCCTTGTTCATGTGCTGGTCTTCGCGGTGCTGGTTTCGATGACGAGTGCGGTCCACGGTGATCTGGACATCTTCTTCGCTCTCATGATTCCCGCGTGGATCTTCTATCAGGCTTTCGAGGCCTATCACACGGCAAGGGCGAGGCGTGACGGCGAACCTTTGCCCGATCCCCTGGGGCTGAATGAACTTACCAGTTTGTTCGGCGCCGGCGGACGGGCGAACCCGGGAATGCCCGCCGGGGCGCAGCCAGGAGCCGGAGCGGGGCCGGTGGGAGCGGGGCCGGCGAGTTCGTATCCGACGCCGAATCAGGCGCAGTATGAGCCGCCATACCAGACCCCGTATCAGGGCCCGAACGTGCCGCCGGGTTATCCATTGCCGGATCTTCCGCCGGTTCCACCTGTGTACTGGCGGCGGAAGGAGCCGATTGGAGCGATCGTTCTCATCGCCCTGGGTGTGCTGTTTCTGCTGGGGCGCTTCGACTGGTTCTCAGGGCGCGTGCTTGAATTCACCTGGCCGGTTCTGTTGATTGGGCTGGGAGTGTGGTTGATCGTGAGGCGCCTGAGCGAGAACAAGGCGAGTTCGCAAGAGAACTCCCAGACCGACTCGCAGGGGAGCTCGCAGGGAGGGCAACAATGAATCGCTACATCATGATTCGCAGATTGCGTGGGCCGGCGGTTTTGTTGCTGATTGGCGTGATGGCGTTACTGGCGCAGGCAGACATTCTTGGCTGGGGCCAGAGCTGGCCGCTGATCCTGATCCTGATTGGGTTGTTGTTGCTGGCAGAGCGTGCGGCGCTGGCGGCAGGAGGCTATCCACCGCCTCCGGGCGCGCCGTGGCAGAACACGACAGGCCAAGGCACGCAGCCAACACCGGGCACAGCGATTGTGCCGACTGAATCGCATGACTATGGCGACGAGATTCATGGAGGGCAGTCATGAGCAGCGCACCTCCGAATATGCCTCCAGGAGGCGGAGCGCCTCCTCCGTACGATCCCAAGATGCAGTGGCGCGTTTATCGCGAGCAGCAGCGCGCCGCGTGGCGGGCGCAACGCGATGCATGGCGGGCACAGCGCCACGCTTTGAAGGCCAACTACGTGGGTGCATACGGGCCTCGCGTGCCTTCCGTGGTGGGCCCGGTGATTCTGATTTGCGTGGGCGTGATTGCCCTGTTGCTGGTGACCGGGCATATCGACGCCAGTTCCTTCTCTTCGTGGTACGGGCACTGGTGGCCGCTGCTGCTGATCGTGGCAGGACTTGCGCTGCTGGGAGAGTGGGCGCTGGACATGCGGCGGCCGACACCGGTCCACCGCAGCGGCAGCTTTGTGGGGATCCTGTTTCTGGTCGCATTCCTGGGCATTTGCGCCGCGGGATGGAGCCACATGCGGCCATGGATAGGCGGCTGGAACGGGAATAACGACTTCTTCAACTTCTGGGGACTGCCGGAGCATGACTTTGATCAGGCGGCGGACACGACCGCGATTCCGGCGAATGCGACGATCCAGATTCTTAATCCTCGCGGGGACGTGAGCATTACGTCGGGCGACCAGCCGAGCTTGCAGGTGCAGGCGCACGAGATGGCGTATGCCGACTCCGATTCCGAAGCGAAGAAGGTCTTCGACAGTGAAGCTGCGCACGTGACGGTGAGCGGGACGGCGGTGCTGGTGCAGTCGAATGGCAACGACCACGGACGAGTGAACCTTACGGTGACGGTTCCGCGGACGGCGAAGGTGACTGTGAACGCGGGCAAAGGAGACGTAACGGCGTCAGGGTTGGGCATGGGAATCGAGGTGACCGCCGGGCACGGCGATACGCACCTCGACGCGATTTCAGGCCCGGTGACCGTGCACTTCTCCAATGACAAGCATGACTTCTCGGCCCACCAGATCGACGGCGACGTGACCGCCAGCGGCAATTGCAATGACGTGACGCTTTCAGAGATTCAGGGGAAGATTTCGTTGAACGGGGAGCTCTACGGCGAGACGCACATCGAGAATGCATCGGCACAGATCAACGTACATACGCCGTATACAGAACTGCAGATCGCAAGCCTTCCGGGCGACATGACGCTCGATTCAGACAACCTGCATGTGAACGACGCCAAGGGCCTGGTACGCGTGACGACGCGCTCAAAGGACATCGATCTGAGCGAGATTTATGGTGACACTTCCGTCGAAAGCAGTAACGGAACCATCAACGTGGCGCCGGCGGGAGCTTACAACGTGGAGGCCAAGAACGACAAAGGCGACATCGAGCTGACGCTGCCGCCGGATGCCTCCGCCACGGTGGATGGGCAGACTCACAACGGAGACGTTGTGACCGACTACGGGCTGACCATCAGCGGCGATGAAAACAAGACAGTGAGCGGGAAGATCGGATCGGGCACGACGCATATCCAACTCAGCACGAGCAACGGCGATCTGCACATCAAGAAGGGATCGGCGTTTCCGGCCGCGGCTCCTGCTGCCGGGAAGGCTCCGGGGGCACCGGCCGCACCCAACGCTCCGCACTTGAAGAGCAACAAAACGCTGCCCCAGCAACCGGTCACGCAGTAGAGCGGACTCAGGAAAACAGCCATCGCAAATGGGCGCGGGAGGACGAAACCTTTCGCGCCTGTTTTGTTTTTTAGAACAAGTAGCGTTATGCTCCTCGGCAGGGGTGCTTTCCCCCGGGGGGTCAGTCGAGCTATGGTGCATGCGCCCGTGAAGGTGATCACCGTAGAGCGTGAGTACGGTTCGCGCGGCGGAGAGTTTGCGCGCCACCTGGCCAAACACCTGGGCTGGCGGCTGCTGGATGCGGAGCTGGTGGAGGGCGCGGCGCGCATGGCGGGCGTGGATCCGAAGCTGGCGGCGAAGCTCGACGAGCGGCTGGACCCGTGGTACTACCGCTACGGCAAGATGTTCTGGAAAGATCCCGTTTACGCGCCGGCGACCACCGAGGATGAGAAGATCTTCGACTCCCAACACATGCTGGAGCTGATCAGGAAAGAGATTCTGGATGCGGCTCACGAAGGCAATTGCGTGCTGGTGGGCCGCGGGGCTGCGTGCGTGCTGGCCGGAAAGCCCGGCTGCTTTCATATTTTTGTGTATGCCACAGCCAGCGCCAAGAAGGACTGGTTTGCGCGCGCGTTTCCGGATAAGGCGCATGAGGCGGAGGAGAAACTGGCGGCATTCGATCGGCGGCGCGCTGCGGTGATCCGCAGGTTCTACCAGCAGGAGTGGTGCTCGCGCGGGCTTTATCACATGCTGCTGAACTCCTGCATCGGAACCCAGGCGATGATCGACGCGGTGCAATGTGCGGCGGGATTGTGCGCGGCTGCGCCGGAGACGGTGGCGGGGTAAACTCCGAGACTCTTGTTCCCCATTTACAGGCGCCGTCCCTACGGGACTGATCTCTTAATTTTTCGCTTGGACCCCACGCTAAAGCGCGGGGCTAACAAACATTGCGCCTCCGGCGCGGGGATTTATCAGAACCGACAGGGCAGGCCTTTGAGGCTTCCTCGCTGAAGTCTTAGACTGCAATGCGCGGGACACGCGGCGCGATGCGTGTAAAGACTTCCCAGGGGATTGTGCCTGCGGCATCGGCGTGGTCGAAGGCCGTTATGGATTCGTTGCCGGATTCGCTGCCTTGCACGCCGAGAAGGATGACTTCGTCGCCGTGCTCGACGCCGGCGATCTCAGTAACGTCAATAACAATTTGATCCATGCTGACGCGGCCGACGAGCGGGGCACGCTGGCCGCGAACCAGAAACTCAAAACGATTGCCGAGAGAGCGGGTGAGGCCGTCGCCGTATCCGGCGGAGACGAGCGCGACGCGCATGGGCTCGGTGGCGACGAAGGTTGCGTTGTAGCCGACAGTTGCACCGGCCGGAACTGCGCGGACGCCGGCGACCGAGGCTTTCCAAGTAAGGACGGGCTGGAGCGCAACGCGGGCGGCGGTGAGAGAAGGCGGTTCGGGGGGCGTGGTGAAGGCGGGATCGAAGCGCGGGACAAGACCGTAGAGCGCAAGGCCGGGACGAAGCATGGCCTTCATGCCGTGACGCGCGGCCAGGTCTGAAATGATGCGCGCCTGACCGGCGAGCAACGAGGCTGATGCGCCGACATTGAGCCACTCGGCGAAGAGGCCCGCGGCGGAGATGCGGCTCATGGCTTCGTCGAGGCGCGCGAGCTGCTCCTCTGTTGCGGCTTCGTCGGCTTCGTCGGCGGCAAAAAGATGCGTCATGACGCCCTCGAGGCGCAACGGCGAGCCGGGCTCGAAGCGGGCGAAGATCGCATTGAGGTCATGGGCGCTGACACCTTGGCGGCTCATGCCGGTGTCGATTTCAAGATGGATGGGCACGGAGCCCTGCTGCGCTCCGGCGGCGCGTGCGGCGGCGAGAAGCTCGTCGAGCTGCCAAGGCTCCCACGCGACGGGCGTGAGTTGAAACTGAATGGCGGCCGCGGCCTGCCCGGGGAAGACGCCGCCAATGATGAGCACCCGAGCCTCGGGGCACAGAGCGCGAGCGACGATGCCTTCTTCAACGCTCGTGACGCCCAGCCACTTTGCGCCGGCGCGAACGATGGCGGGAGCGCAGAGAGCGAGCGAGTGGCCGTAGGCGTTGGCCTTCACGATGGCAAGCAGTTCGGCGTGAGGCGATGCGAGGCCGGAGAGGAAACGGAAGTTTTCCTCGAGAGCGCGGGTACGAATCTCAACCCAGCAGGGGCGTGTTGTCATGAGGGGCGGCAAAGAACAGTTTATCGCGCGGACGGCTCATTTGATGAGCGCAAACGCGACAACAGTTTCGAAGTTTGATCCGATCTCTTCGAGCAGTTCCGATTCGAGCTCGTGCGGGACAGGCATCTCGCAGGGCGCAACTTGTTCTGGCGTCGCGCCGATGAAGCATAACTCGCAATGGCCAAGGCCCTCTGCGCCGTTTTCGTCCGTTGAGCGGACGGGCGGGCCGAAGACGCGGCAGGTCATGGGACGCCACTGGTAGACGTCGCAACGGCCTGTTGCGGGATCAAGCGCCGGACAAGCAGCTTCGTTGGCAAAGTCTTCAAAGCGGGCCTGATCCGCATCTGACGTGCCAAGCACGCCCGTCTCAGGATCGCCGGGAAAGGCTGGACCGTGCTCGGCTATCCAGGCGCGTGCGCGGAGCACGATTTCTGCTGCGAGCGCGGGATTCGTGATCCGCAGATCAGCCATTCCTTCGCGGAGCCGCTCGGTGTCGAGAGCATTGATGGCGAAAGCGCCATGGCAGCACTGCGTACAGCCGATGCGGCACGCGAGGAGGTCTCCGGCGCGGCGGGCGGCTTCGACGAGCGATGCGTCGACGATCTCAACGAGCTGGGCGTCGCGCGCGGGAAGAGGCATGGGGGAAGGATAATTCGCCGGGGCACAAGGCGGGCGGGAGCTAAAATCTAAAAATCATGCTGATCGTGCCCGAAGCTCGCGCCGCGATTGTGCGGGCCTGTTTGTTCGCCGCTGTTGCTCTCGTCTCTATCATCGGCGCAAACCGTGCGCATCAACGCTGGGCGCGAACGATCTTTGTTGTCGTCGCAATTCCGGCAACTTTCGCCGCCGTATTCGGAATCTGGGCCATCTGGCTTGTCTTGCATTACGGAGCGCATTAACGCAGTTTGAGTGCGCCCCCTTCAATTTCAATGTGAGACACCGCGAACAAGACCGATTGCGCGTTGACCCGCATACGAGCTAACCTTGGCGCGGAGGCTTCCCCATGGCTGACATCCGCAGCAGTGTGATTCCGGCGTTTCGCTATCGCGACGCCCCCGCGGCAATCGAATGGCTCTGCAGCGTGCTTGGATTTACGCGCCATGCCGTGTATGAAGGAGCGAATGGAGAGATCAACCACGCCGAGCTCGCGCTGGGCGGAGGAATGATTATGCTCGGCTCGATGAAGGACGACGAGCACGGCGCCAGATTCAGGGCGCCCGGAGAGCTGGGCGGCGCGGAGACGAGCAGCACGTATATAGTGGTGCCCGATGCGGACGCGGTGTACGCGCGGGCGCAGGCGGCTGGCGCAACGATTGTGCGGCCGTTGCAAGACATGGACTACGGCAGCCGCGAGTTTGCGGTCAGCGATCCCGAAGGGCACTCGTGGAGCGTGGGCACGTACGATCCGTGGGCGCAGCACAACTGAGTTACGAAGCCCTACATAGATCGCGAATCGGGCCAAATGTGAATGTGTCGCAAAGGGAGGTTCTCTTTGAAGTTTTTTCCCTGGCTTTGGTGGATAGCACTGCTGCTGCCGAGTGTTGGCGGTGCGCATGCGCAGACAGGCCGGTTGCTGGTGGCGCAGAAGGGCGACCGCAGCCTGGCGATCGTGGATCCCGCGGCTGGCACCGTGATTGCGAACGTGGCGGAGAACGGCACCACCGGACACGAGGTTGCGGGATCGGCGGATGGACGGCTGGCGTTTGTGCCCATCTACGGCAACTCGGGCGTGGGCAAACCGGGAACCGACGGGAAGAACATCGTCGTTGTCGATGTGGCGTCGCAGAAAGTGGTCGGCAACATCGAATTCGATCACGGCGTGCGGCCGCATTGCGCGGTGATGGGGCCAAAGGACGGGATGCTCTATGTGACCACCGAGCTGGACAAAGCGGTGACGATCATCGATCCGAAGACACTGAAGATTGTGGGCGCGATACCGACGGGGCAGGCCGAGAGCCACATGCTGGCGCTCTCGCACGACGGGCTGCGCGGGTATACCGCGAACGTAGGGCCGGGAACGGTGAGCGTGCTCGACGTGAAGGCCCGGAAGACGATCGCGATCATTCCCGTCTCGGGCAATGTGCAGCGGATTGCGATTTCAAATGACGATCGCTGGGTGTTTACCGCCGACCAGACCGAGCCACGCATGGTAGTGATCGACACGGCGACGAACAAAGTCGCGAATTGGGTGAAGATCGACGGGCTGGGCTACGGCGCCGCGCCCACAGTGGATGGGCGTTGGCTGCTGGTGGCGGTTCCCGACGAAAACAAAATGGACGTGATCGACCTGAAGACGATGACGCTGGCGCATTCGGTCGCGGTGGGCGCGAATCCGCAAGAGGTGCTTGTAAGTCCGGATGGCAAGCTGGCGTACGTCTCGTGCATGGGCGCGAACCAGGTGACGGAGATCGATCTGGCAACATGGACGGTGAAGCGGACGATTGCGACAGGAAATGGAACAGATGGATTGGGATGGGCGAAGTAAGCCAGCAAGCCAGCGAGTTAGCGGGTCAGCAAGTTAGCGGGTGCAGCGGCGGTCCGCGGAAGAGACATCCCATCCTGAATACAAGGAACGTGTTTCGGATGGGGCACCCTGGGTTATTGTTGGCTTGAAGGAGGTCAAAGATGGCAACGCAGTGCACACACACGGGGACGATTAAGAAGGACGTGAGGCCGAAGACGAAGGGCTGCGAGGAGTGCCTCAAATTAGGTGACACGTGGGTACACCTGCGTATGTGCCTGGAGTGCGGGCAGGTTGGCTGCTGCGACTCGTCGAAGGGCCGGCACGCGCGCGCGCATTTCCACGAGACAAAGCATCCGCTGATCCAATCGGCCCAGCGCGGCGAGGATTGGCGCTGGTGCTATGTGGATGAGGTGTATCTGTAGCAGCAAGTCAGCAAGTTAGCCAGTCAGCAAGCCGGCGGATTCGCTCAACAGACTGCCTGCGTTCGTTCCACTTCAAACTTCTTTGCGCCGGCGACAAGCTTTGTGATTTTGAAGGTGCGGATCTGGCCTTCGGCTCGCAGCTCGGCTAAAGGCAGTGGTCGCCGCGCCGGTCACATCCGGCAATCCGGTTCTGTGCTATCCTTTCCGGCAAATTCTTGAGATGAGCCGGGAACCCCTTGTGAAGAGCCGCGCGAAGAGTCTTTTTGTGGTGCTTGCGGTTTGCCTTTCGCCGAACATCGTGCTTGCGCAGACCGTAGCCAGCCCAGCCTGCGAGTTGCCCGTACCGGACTTCACAACCACAGGGCAGAATATATTCAATGACCGCCAGGAGCAGGACCTGGGCGATGCGCTGGCCGAGTATTTCGAGGCGGACATGCGCATTGCGCAGCCTGGCGCAGACGATGAGCTGACGCGCATCGGCGAGAAAATGCTCGCGACGCTGCCCGCGACAGGTATCCATTACCGCTTTCGTATCTACGACTCGGGCGAAGTGAACGCATTCTCGGTCGCCGGAGGGCGGGTCTACATTAGCCGCAAGCTGATTGCCGCAGTGAAGAGCGAAGACGAGCTGGCCGGGGTGCTGGCGCACGAGCTGGGCCACTTATCGACGCATCAGACGGCGATTGAAATGACCTACCTGTTCAAGGTGCGCATGGGCGTGACCTCAGTGGGAGACCGCGCCGACGTTTTTGCCAAGGTACACCAGTTCCTGAGCACAGCTGCGAAGGAAAACGAGGCGGAAAGAAAGGAAACCCTGAACGAGATTGTGGCCGACCATGTGGCGCTCTTTGCGCTGGTGAGGGCCAGTTACGCGGCGGAGAGCTTTCCCGCGTTTTTCAATCAAATTTCGATGAATCAAGGCAAGACCGGCAACTGGCTTTCTGACTTTTTCGGCTTGACCCATCAAGACAGCCGCCGGTACCGCGAAGCAATGAAGCTTATTGGCGAGCTTCCTGCGGGCTGTGCGGGCCGCAAGACGACCTCCAGTGCTGAGTTTCTGGCGTGGCAGCACAACCTTATTGAAGAGCGGGTAAAGAGTGCGGCCGAAAGCGCAACAGGCGACAAGCCAATCCAATTGGATCCTCCGCTACGGCCGAGCTTGTGGCGGGTTCGATTCAGCCTCGACGGAAAGTATGTATTGGCGCAGGACGACGGCAGCATTGCAGTGTTCAGCACGGAAGCGCAGAAGGTTCTGTTCCGGATCGATGCACCGGATGTGAACGCCGCATGGTTTACGCCCGACTCCTCAAGCGTGGTGTTCAACGACAGCAACCTGCGCGTGGAGCGATGGAGCGTGGCGACAGGCCAGCGCGCGGACGTGAAAGAGGTGGTGGACTACGACGGCTGCACGCAGACGCTGCTAGCTCCGGACGGCAAGACGCTTGTCTGCCTGAAAGCAATGATCGAGGACTCCGGTCCGCGTCTCAGCCTCAAACTCATCGATGTGGACGCAGGCAATGCCTATTTTGAAAAGCCGAAGTTCATCGAGTTGGGCGATTTTCGAAACTTCAATCAGCTGTTTTCTTTTGTATTGGACGCCATTTCAGGCGCCGAGAATGCGAACGTTCAGGTCGATCCGAGTGGCCGATATCTTGTGGTGGCTGCAGGCTCCCATGCGTTGGCGTTCGACCTTGAGGAGCGAAAGCCGATCACCCTGGGAGGGAAGCTAAAGGAGCTAAGCGAGACACGCATGACATTCCTCGCCCCTGACCAGATTTACGTAGTCGATCCATCTTTATCCAAGGGGTTGTTCAAGGCGCACATTCTCACCTTTCCCGATGGAAGGGTCCTGAACGAGTCGCAGATTGGGGACCAAGGCATACGCGGAGCCACAAAAGGCCCGCTCATGATCATTGGCCCGTTGAAGGGCTATGCCGCCGGTGTTTTCGATCCGTCTCAATCCAGGGTTTTGGCGGGCTGGCAGCTTCCCACCATTGACGTATGGGACAAGAAGGTCGCGGCTGAAGACTCCGCGGGCGGGCTATTTCTGGGGCAGTTGGGCTCAACCGACAGCATGCATATTCCTCTGCCACTGGGGCCGCTGCCCTGGCCGCGCACGGGCGCCTTCTCCAAGGACGGCAAGTATCTTGTGGTTTCGCTGCGCAATCGCTCGGTGGTGTGGGACTTAGAGACAGGGAAGCAAGTGAAGCTGATGCGGCCGATACGCAGCATGTGGGTGGACGATCAGGACCACGTGTTTGGCCAGCTTCCGAAATACGACGACATGGACGCAACGGAGATGGAGATTACGCTGCCATCCATCGCGACCAACGATCTGGGTAAGTATGACGACCAGGAAGGTCAATACGGCGATTTCACAACCATGTTCAAACCCTTGGGCAGCGGAGGATCGTCCAATTATCACGCAACGCTTCAGGTGAAAAAGATGGGAGCTCAGACTCCGCTATGGACGCGAGACTACCCATTCGTGACACCTGTCTGCTGGATCGCGGACGGGGACCGTCTTGCGCTAGCGTGGGACTTGAGCACTGATACGGCGAAAAATGAACTGAAGAAGTATCCAAAGGCCCAGGAGGAGGCAAGAACGCTGACTACCCACAAGAAGGGATTGCTGATTGAAACCGTGACGCCGGAGACTGGCGCGCCGCTGGAACAAGTGGCTCTGCCCGAGGTGGACCTGAGCCGCGGCTGGAACGACGAGCGATTTGCGCAGGTTTCCGGTGAGTATGCGCTGGTGCACGGCGAGCATAGCAACACGGTGATCTACCGGCTTGGCACAGGTGAGAAGGTCGGCGAGTTTTTCGGCAGGCCGCTCGCGACCGATTCGGAGTCGGGGCTGATTGCGGCGGTGAACCGCGAGGACGAAATTCTGCTGGTCGACGAGAGGACGGGCAAGGAGATCGAGCGCTTTACGCTGGGCTCGCCTGCAAGGCTGGCGCGCATTGTGACCGGCAAGGAAAAGAAGCTGCTGGTACTAACGGCCGACCAGGTGGTGCACCAGTTACCACTGCCGCAGTAGAGCTTGGCGCGCGCACTATGCGAGCTCTACTTCAATCTTTTTCGAATCCACAACAAGCTTCGTGATTTTGAAGGTGCGGATCTGGCCTTCGGCGAGGGGGTCGGGAGCGGCCGACGGCGAGGGCGCATTGCCTTTCCAGCGAGCCTTCAACATCGACGAAAGCTGCGAGAGGTCGGGGGCGGCGGAGGCCGCGGGGCTCGCGGTGTTAGCGGGACTGGCGGAGCTCGTGGAGCTGGCGCGGCAGACGGCTCGAATGCCTTCGCCGAGTTCGACGGTTGCCCCCGAAGTTGTGAGCTCGACGACGCGGCCGGAGACCTGATCGCCCACTTTGTGCTCGGCGATGTACTCGTCGATGCTGGTGGGGATGAGCTGCTTCATCGAGAGCTTGATCTGGCGCTTTTCAGAATCGATTGCGAGAATGACGGCTTTGACAACCTGGCCTTCGCGCACCACGTCGCGAGGATGGTTGATGCGGCGATCGGCGACGATCTCGCTGACGTGGACAAGGCCGTCGACCCCCTCGGCGATTTGAACAAACGCGCCGAAGTTCATGATTTTGGTGATTGGCCCTTCGACCTGGGAGCCAACGGGAAATTTGCGCTCGACGTCGAGCCACGGATCGGCGAGCGTTTGCTTGAGTCCAAGAGAGATGCGGCCCTGCTCAGTGCCCGCGGGCGGCTTGACGGAGAGAACCACTGCGTCGACGCGGTCGCCCTGCTTGAGCAGGTCTGAAGGGTGACGAACTTTTTTGGCCCACGACATCTCCGAAATGTGAATGAGGCCTTCGAGGCCGGGCTCAAGCTCAACAAATGCGCCGAAATCGGTGAGGCGCGTAACATCGCCGGCGATTCTCTGACCGGGCACGAAGCGTTCGGCCGCGGTCTCCCACGGTTCGGGCTGGAGCTGCTTGAGGCCAAGCGATATCTTGTTGGTCTCGGGATCGATCTTCAGAACGCGAAGTGTCAGTTGTTCGCCGACCGTGAGAACGTCTTCAGGTTTTGCAACGCGGGCGCGGGAGATGTCGCTGATGTGGAGGAGACCGTCGAGGCCGGGCTCGATTTCAACAAACGCGCCGTAGGGCATGATCGTGCGGACCGTTCCATTGACGGTGTCGCCGGGTTTGAGCGCGGCGCGACGACCGGCAACGCCCTCGCGGGCTTCTTCTTCAAGAACGACTCGCCGATCCACCACCACGTCTTCATCGGCGACGTCGAGCTTGGTGATGCGGCAGGTGATCTCAGTGCCGACGAGGGCTTCGAGCTCGGCGGCGTCGCGCGTGCCGCTGCGGCTGGCGGGCATGAAGGCGCGGACTCCGACGTCAACACTCAGGCCGCCCTTGATCACCGCAGTGACGGTGCCGGCGACGGCGATTTTTTCAGCGAAGGCGCGCTCGAGGGCAGACCAGTCGCGGGGCTGCGCGACGCGATGGCGCGAGAGCTCGTAGTAGCCTTCTTCGTTGCGGCCGGTGATGGAGACGGGAAAGCTGTCGCCGGCTTTGATGCCCTCGGCATTGTCGGGGAATGAGGAGCGGGACAGAACGCCCTCGATTTTGTAGCCAACGTCGAGGACAACCTGATCGGGGGTGAGCGAAACAACCGTGCCTTGAAGTTGCCTGGCTTCGGCGCGATGAGTGTGCGAACGCTCGAATGCCTGGAGCGCATCGGCAAAAGAGGACTCTTCGACAGGCTCGGGTTGAGCGTCGAGGCTTTGGTTTTGTTCGGGCTCGATTGGAGTGGGTTCGGTTGGAGAGATGATTTCTTCGGTCATGGCGTTTACGGATTCATTGTTTCATGTCGCAGCGGAGTAAGGCGCGCGCGTTTCCGAAGCCACAGCCCGCGCGGCGTTATACCCTGAGAGCAGACGATGGAGCCTGTTTCCCCACAGCCGCGGCGCGGCCTGGAGGCCTTTGCCTTCCGCGACTTCAGGCGGTACCAACTGGCGCGCGTGGCCGTGATCCTGGGCGCGGAGGCGCAGTCTGTTGCGGTGGCGTGGCAGGTGTACTCGATCACGCATCGCGCCATCGACCTGGGATACACAGGGCTGGCACTGTTTTTGCCGGGACTGATTTTTCTGCTGCCGGCGGGCCACGTGGCCGACCGCTTCGACCGAAGGCACGTGATCCTGACGTGCTACGCGCTCCAGGTGTTTTGCACGGGCGCGCTGATTGAGCTGGCGCGCAACAACACGCAGAACATTTTTGCCATCTACACCGTGCTGTTTTTCGTCGGCACGGGCCGCGCGTTTTCATCACCGGCGAGCTCGGCGTTGATTCCGCACCTTGTGCCGGAGAGGCATTTTGTGAACGCGGTGACGTGGGGCGGGGCCATTTTTCAACTGGCGAACATCACCGGCCCGGCGCTGGGCGGATTGCTGTTCACGTTGCCGCTGATGGGCTCTCTGGCGAACTCGCGGCTGGAGGGCGCGGGGATTGTGTACGTATTCACGCTGGGAACGGTGATGTGGTTCCTGGTGCTGGTGGCATCGTTGCACGTGCGGCCGGGACGAATGGAGCATCGCGATCTTTCAATGAAGGTATTGCTGGCGGGGTTCCAGTACGTGCGGCGGGCGCGGATGCTGCTGGGATCGTTTTCGCTGGATCTGTTTGTGGTGCTGCTGGGCGGGGCGGTGGCGCTGATGCCGATTTTTGCGCACGAGATTCTGCACCAGGGTCCGCGCGGGCTGGGCATGCTGCGCGCGGCTCCGGCGGTGGGCGCGGTCACCATGTCGCTGTTCATGGCGCGGTTTCCGCTGCATCGTCACGCGGGGAGATGGCTGTTTATCTGCGTGGCAATCTTCGGCGCGGCGACGGTTGTATTCGGCTTGTCGCATACGCTGTGGCTTTCGCTGGCGTCGCTGGCCCTTGCGGGCGCGGCAGACACGATCAGCGTGATCATTCGCGGATCGCTGCTGCAACTGGCCACGCCGCCGGAGATGCGGGGGCGTGTTAGCGCGGTGAACTCGCTGTTTATCGGCGCGTCGAATGAGCTCGGCGAATTCGAGAGCGGATTGACGGCGCAGTGGTGGGGCGCGGTGCGGGCCACGGTGATCGGCGGAATCGGCGCGCTGGCTGTCGCGGGATTATGGGCGGTGATTTTCCCGAGCCTGCGCAAAGCCGATGAGTTGACGGCGGAAAGTTTGCGGCAGCATGTGCCGGCGCCGCAGGAAGTTTTGTCAGGGTTGTGAGGAGATCGTGCTGTCCCACCCAAGCAGAGCTTGGATGGGGCACCTAATGTCTGTGGATTGCGTGCTTTCCCAGGTCTCAAAAGCGAGACCTGGGGCACCCCTGACTCGGGCGAGAGCCAGCACGGAAGCATTCTTTAATTGGACGGCTTAACAAAAGGGATGTTTAGCGCACGCGGCCGCGCGGACGGATGGCGCGATTGCGCTCGAAGAGGATGCGCAGACCATCGAGCGTGAGCAGATCGTCGATCTCCTGGATGTAACGCGAGTCTGGAGCGATCATGCGCGCGAGGCCTCCGCTGGCGACGATGCGGGGCGGCTTAGCAGGGTCGGCGCCAAGCTCGGCGAGAATGCGCTCGAGAATGCCGTCGACGAGGCCGATGTAGCCGAAGTAGAGACCGCTCTGCAAGTGGCCGACGGTATTGGTGCCGATGACTTTTGCGGGACGCTTGATGTCGACGCGGCTGAGGCGCGCGGCGCGATTGAAGAGCGCGTCGGCGCTTAGGCCGAGTCCAGGCGCGATGGCGCCGCCAAGATACTCGCCGCGAGCGGAGATCACTTCAAATTTGGTGGCGGTTCCGAAATCGACAACGATGCAGGGTCCGCCATACTTCTCGTACGCGGCAATGCAGTCGGCAATGCGATCGGCGCCAAGCTCGGTGGGGTGGTCGATCAGCAGCGTCATGCCGGTCTTGATGCCGGGCTCGACGAAGAGCGGCTCAATGTTGAAGTAGGATTCGCAAACCTGGCGCAGGGTGGAGTCGACTGGGGGAACAACCGAAGCGATGATGATGTCGGTGACCTGGCTGGGCGCCATGCCGTGCATCTCAAAAAGGTTGACGAAGAAGACGCCGTACTCGTCGACGGTTTGCGCGCGATGTGTGGTCACGCGCCAGTTGGCGGCGAGCTCGGGCTTAGTGCCGTCGAGCTTGTAAAGGCCGAGGGTCGTATTCGTGTTGCCGACATCGAGAGCGAGCAGCATTGAAATACAGCTCCTAGCTTCCAGCTTCTAGCCTCTAGCTCTTCGTGCGGGAACCGAAGTCGCAGTTCATTTGGCAATGGCTAGAAGCTAGTGGCTAGAAGCTAGCAGCTAGTCTTTTGCGCGCAGGCCACCGGTTTGCACGGTGACAAACCCATCGGCGGTTGCGACCCGCAGAAATCCATGTTCGTCGAGACCGGCCGTGACACCTGAGCACGCTTGCGGGCCGTGCACCTCAACTTTGCGGTCACGAATCCACGTGGAAGCCTGCTCCACGCGCGCGGGAATCTCTTTGGCCGCCGCTTCATCAGCGAGCGCGGAAGCCTCACGCTCCAAAGATTTTAGCAGGGCGACGAGGAGGGTTTGGCGCGAAATGATTCTGCCTGCTTCAAGATCGATTGAAGTTGCGGGCGTGGCAAGTCCGGGTGGAAAGGCGCGCTGGTGCGCATTGATTCCAATCCCCACCACTGCCACTGCCATTGCATGGAGCAGACCCTTGGTTTGGAGATTCGCTTCGACAAGAATGCCGCCGGTTTTGCGCGGGCCGATGAGGAGATCGTTGGGCCAGCGAAGATCTACGCTTAATCCGGAGACGGCGCGAATAGCCTCGGCGGCGGCGAGGCCGGCGCCCAACGGCAAAAGTGGCAGGTGTGAGACGGGAATCTGCGGACGGAATAGGACGCTCACGTAGAGCCCTTCGCCAGCAGCAGAGACCCAGCCATGATCGCCGCGACCACGCCCGGCCGTCTGCTCATCGGCGAAAAAGACGGAGCCGTGCGGCGCGCCGTCGCGCGCTGCGGCGACGGCGTCGGCGTTGGTGGATCCGGTGACGCGTGCAAAGTGCAGCTTGCCGGCGAAAAGGGTGCCGGCGAGGTCAGAGTCGAGGGCGGTGAGATCGTACATCAGTTCCCTGAGATCGTGCGTTCGGGTGTCGTAAACCGTGCTATCCCAGGTCTCAAAAGCGAGACCTGGGGCACCCAGCGAAGAGGGTGCCGGCGAGGTCAGAGTCGAGGGCCGCGAGATCGTACATCAACCCGCTCAGCGCTCTGCCGCGATGATCATGGAGATGTTGGCGGCACGGGCGGAGTTGGTGAGCGCGCCAACACTGATAAAGTCGACGCCAGTTTCGGCGTAGGCGCGAACCGTGTCGAGCACGATTCCGCCGGAAGCTTCAGTGGGAATCCAGCGGCCGGGTTCCCCGGCGGTTGCAGCTTTAATGCGCTCGACAGAGCGGCGGACTTCAGCGGGCGTCATGTGGTCGAGAAGAATGGCCTCGGCGCCATGAGCGAGGGCGTCGTCAAGCTCCTGCGCGGTTCGGACCTCTACCTGCACGCGCTGGGGAGGCCTGCGCCGAGCAAGCGCGCGGGCAAGCACCGCCGCCATGCCGCCGCCGAGCGCGATGTGATTGTTCTTGACCAGAATGCCGGAGGCGAGGTCGATGCGATGATTGGTGCCGCCGCCGCAGAGCACTGCGTACTTATCGACTGCCCGCAGTCCGGGGACGGTCTTGCGCGTGTCGAGGATGCGGGCGTGCGTGCCCTGAATGGCATCGGCGAATTTGCGTGTGAGCGTGGCGATACCGCTCATGTGCTGCAGCAGGTTGAGAATGACGCGCTCGCAACTGAGCAGAACGCGCGCGTTGTGACGAATGACGGCCAGCACCTGGCCGGCGTGGACACGCACGCCGTCAAAGATCTCGGGGTGGCTGATAACTTCAAAGCGGGTTTGCGCCTCAGGGCTTTGGTCGAGTCGGGCGTAAATCTCAAAAAAGCGCGGAATCGCGCCGAGGCCGGCGACAACCATCTCTTCGCGGGCGATGATGGAGCCTGTGGCGAGGAAACTGGCATCGATAGTGATGTGGCTCGTGACGTCGCGGGGAGCCTGGTCCTCAAGCAGGGCCTGCTCCAGTAACACATCGACGCGGTGGCTCTTCCAATCCATAGCTTTCCTGCGGAAAACAGTTCGTGGTTCTTCGTTCGCAGTTCTCAGTTGCCCGAGGTCAGTTCTTCGGCAGCGCATTGAGCGCGGCCTGGGCTTTTTCCAGCAGGAGGCGAGTTTCGGCTTCCTGCTTTTTGAGGCCTTCAACCACATGCCCTGGGGCCTTGGC
>Ga0265330_10000434_pt1 | contig 27917 bp, 26 predicted proteins | sample 41919metaG_FD_202083 | JGI IMG/M metagenome (GOLD analysis project Ga0265330, IMG submission 202083) | Rhizosphere microbial communities from Carex aquatilis grown in University of Washington, Seatle, WA, United States - 4-19-19 metaG | ecosystem: Host-associated > Plants > Roots > Rhizosphere...
AGAACTCCCGCACGTGGGCGATGAGATCACGTTCGGTGACACGTTCGTGCGCCTCTTGGCCCAGGGTCAGGAAGTCGAACGTGTACGGGTCCTTCAAGGCTTGCTGGGCAAGCGCGGCCTCGGAAGGTGGAAGCGTGCGTGCGAAGTTGGTGATGGGCTTGCCCTGTCGGGCGTGCGCCTTCTTCGCGATCTGCGCCTGTAGGAGCAGGCGGCTCCAGCCATGCGAACGCGCTTGTTCGGCGTACCAAAGGCGGTGCTCGCGCTTTTCAAGCTGCTGCAAGAGCAGGATGTTGTGACCCCAGGGAATTTCTGACACAGCCTGTGGCAGTTTCTTTGCGCTGACACCTGCGCGACTTTCTGACACGGGCTGTGTCAGTTTTCTCGGAACGCCTGCCCACGCGAGATAGAACGCTCGCATCCGCCAGATGTTGCGGGGCGAGAAGCCTTGCAGGGTCGGGAAGGCTTGCCGCAAGTCATGGGCAAGACGTTCGACGACAGCATCTCCCCAGCCCGAGCCCGCCTGGCGTCGCACGATCGTGCCGCCAACGTGCCAGTAGAGAGCGATCAGCTCGCGACTGACCGCAAGCGCCGCGCGCGACTGTGCGGCGCCGATGCGTCGCTTGAGGTCCGCGAGCACGGCGACGTAGTCACGGGGCATCTCGCGCATCGCGGGTGGGAGCGGGAAGGCCGCGCCTTGTTCCTGGATACGCCCGCGCGAACGGCTCACCGACAGAGCCTTCGTCCGCGGCGCTATCTGCTTTCTACCCGCCATACCCCAGCCCCTTCAAATTCGCCTTGATGGCCTTCTCCAGCTTCGCCCCCTCGGCGAACTGCCCCCTCAGTTCCGCAACCAGCCGCGCCATCTTCTCCGCGAAGGGCTCGCCGTCGTCGGCCACTTCCTCGGCACCGACGTAGCGGCCAGGCGTGAGCACGTGGCCGTGGGTGGCGATTTCGGCGGTGGTAGCGGATTTGCAGAAGCCAGCGATGTCCTTGTACTTGCCCGCGCCCTTTCCCCCTTCGGGGGCTGCGGCACCTGCCCGCCCTACACGCCCACCGCCGCCTTCGGCGGCGCCCTTGTCCCCTCGCCATGCGTGGTAGGTGTCCACGATCTTGTCTAGGTCTGCGTCGGTCAGCTCGCGGTGGACGCGGTCGATGAGCGTGCCGAGCTTGCGGGCGTCGAGAAAGAGGGTCTGCTTGCGGCGGTCGCGGCGTTTGCCGTCGTTCTTGTTCTTGGCCAGAAACCACAGGCACACGGGAATCTGCGTGCTGTAGAAGAGCTGGCCGGGCATGGCTACCATGCAGTCCACGAGCTCCGCCTCGATGATGGCTTTGCGGATGTCGCCTTCGCCGGACTGGTTCGAGGACATGCTGCCGTTGGCGAGCACGAAGCCGGCCATGCCGTTGGGCGCGAGGTGATGGATGAAATGCGAAACCCAGGCGAAGTTGGCGTTGCCCTTGGGCGGGATGCCGAGCTGCCAGCGCACGTCGTCGTCTTTGCGGAACCAGTCCGAGTCGTTGAAGGGCGGATTGGCCAGGACGTAATCGGCGCGCAAGTCAGGGTGCAGATCGCGACGAAAGGTGTCGGCTTGCTCGGGGCCGAAGTCGGCCTCGATGCCGCGCAGGGCGAGGTTCATCACGGCCAGGCGGCGGGTGGTGGCGTTGCTCTCCTGGCGGTAGATGCTGATGTCGCCCAGCTTGCCGCCGTGGGCTTCCACGAACTTTTCCGACTGCACGAACATGCCGCCCGAGCCGCAGCAAGGGTCGTAGATGCGGCCTTTGTAGGGCGCGAGCATGGCGACCAGGCAGCGCACCACGCAGGACGGGGTGTAGAACTGGCCGCCGTTCTTGCCCTCGGCGCTGGCGAACTGGGTGAGGAAGTATTCGTAGACGCGACCGAGGATGTCCTTGGCGCGGTTCTCGCGGTCGCCGAGGCCGATGGTGCCGATGAGGTCGATGAGTTCGCCCAGGCGGTGCTTGTCGAGGCCGGGGCGAGCGTATTCTTTGGGCAGGACGCCCTTGAGGCGCGGGTTGTCGCGCTCGATGGCGACCATGGCGTCGTCCACCACCTTGCCGATGGTGGGCTGCTTGGCGCTGGCCTGCAGATGCGCCCAGCAGCCTTCCTTGGGCACCCAGAAGACGTTTTCGGCTTTGTATTCGTCTTTGTATTCGGGGGTGGCACCCGCGTAGTCACCCTTGCCCGCGACCAGCTTGGCATGGTGTTCGTCGAAGGTATCGGAGATGTACTTGAGGAAGATGAGGCCGAGGACGACGTGCTTGTATTCCGCAGCGTCCATGTTGTTGCGCAGCTTATCCGCGGTCAGCCACAGCTTGGCCTCGAACCCGAGGGTGGCTCCCGACTGCTTGGTCTCCGTGGCGGCTTCGCTCGTCACCTGGGACCTGGCCGCTGACCTCGGGGCGCGCTCGCTACGTTTCGCCATGGTTCAGCCCAAGGGTTCGGTGCATGCGCAGGTCCATCACGGCGCATGATATCACCCAGTGGGAGAACCGTGTCGGTCATGCGCCGTCAGCGCTAGAACCGACCTCGCGCAAAGATCCCGGACGGCGTCACTCCCCAGGCGAGCTTGCGCCACGGCGCTCTGGCGCAAGCAGGTTCCGTCAGGTCGACGAGACCGAGAAACAATTGTTTATGAATTCCTGCGTCGATCCCCCGTCTCCGCTGATCTCGAAGCCCCACTGCACCTGGTCGAGCGTCCAGGTTTTGTCGAATATCCCGTATTGGGTGTTGTTGTTGGCGATCAGCCAGTCCAGGATGCCCTTGACGTCCACAGTGCCCGATGTGACGTTTGCGTTTCCGCCCGACGGAGAGGTGTTGACGAACGAAATCGTGGCATTGCTCCCGTTGCTGCCATAGTGGACGGTCCAGGTATAGTTGCCGATTGTGGGCTTGGTCGTTGCTACAACGGACGAGATTGGCCCCGTCTTGTACGTGTACATCCAAATCATGAGCTCGATGCGCGTGTTCCCGCCGCCCGGGGTCCGAAGCCATATGTCGTAGGCGGCTTCCCACGACCCAACGTTGCCGGGCACGGTAATGTCGAAGCTGCTGGTGTAGGTGTTGATGGAGCTGATGAGCAGCCTGGGGGAATATCCGATGTTGGGATAAGACTTGACCCCGCCGGTCTGCGGCTGATTGCTGGCGAAACCCCACAAGGTTGTGTTGGTGGCCCACACGCACTCGGGGCCCGGGTTCGATCCCCAGACGTTGTTGGCGACCGAAAACATGCCGGTCTTATAACCCGGCCCCTCATTGACGCAGTTGCAGAAGGTCGAGGTGATGCCCGTGGGCACGGCCGGTCCTCCCGTCGCGTTTGTGCAGGTGGTGGCGATGGCGCTGGTGTCGTAGGTGGTGCTGGCCGCGCCGCACGCGGATGTGGTCCCTGCGGTGCCGGTCGCGCCGCCGCTGCTGCCGCCGGAGGCGGAATTGCCGGCCGCGCCGGTGACGCCGCCGGTTCGAGCGCTGCCGCCGGAGGCGGAATTGCCGGCCGTGCTGGTGACGCCGCCGGTTCGAGTGCTGCCTCCGGTTGCCGAATTGCCGCCGGTGGCCGCGGTTCCGCCGGTGGCGGTAGTTCCGCCTGGGCCGGTGTTCCCCCCGCTGACGGTTCCACCCGTTTTGGTCGTACCGCCGGTCGGGGCGACACCGCCCGAAGCACTTCCGCCTGTGGACGCCACACCGCCTGTGCTCGTGTTTCCTGCCTGGGCCGTGGTGCCAGCGGCGGCAAGCCCGCCACTACTGGTCGCCGCGCTGCCGCCGGTTTCTGTGGTGGCCCCGCCGGACGCAGTCGAGCCGCCCGGCGCTGTTGCGCCCGCAAGACTCGTTGTGCCCCCCGCTGTCGTCTGTCCGCCGGTGGTGCTGCCGCCTGCGACGCTGCTGGCTTTCCCCCCGCTGCCGCCTGAAGCGCTCGGTGAATTTGAAGAAGAGCAACCAGCCAGGAGTGCGACAAGCACAGCCGAACCGAGCCCGCGCGGATCCAGCCCGCTCTGCAACCAACTTCGCGGACGCCGTGATTTCAAGGAACGTTCCATGGTCACTCCTCCTATGCCTGGGGCTTCACACTGCACCTTGGCGCTGCCCAACCTGTTCAGTAGCAGGTCCGGTCATTTTCGGCTCATGCAGGGATTTCCCCTGACGAAGACTACTGTTCGATAATCTGCGGCACGGGCCCGGCGGTTGGGGGCACCACGATGGTGAGACACGTGGTCTGGGCCACCCACCTGAAGACGTTGTACCAGAACTGAGGCACGGTGTAGGAAGTCATCGGGGTGTAACCAACGCATTGTGCGTACTTGACGGCATCGTCATACTGCGGATCCGGCGTCAAACCCCATTGACTCGTGTAGGTCACCCACTCGTCGCCCCAGGCGAAGACCCGGCCTTTGCCAACGACTTTCGCTGCACCGGCGATTTTGGACTGAGCCGCGGTGTCGACGTTGTTCGTGCCGACAATTTGGCAGTCCGCACCCGGGCATTTGATCGACCGACCCATAAAGACGCCAACCTTCCCCAGATTCCTCGTGATGTCGGGAACCTGAGTGTTCCAGTTGTTGAATGGAATCGAGCCATAGGCGCAATAGCAGAGCGTTCCCGAGTTGGGGGTGTTGGGACAGTCGTTGCTGGTGTAGGTATTGTCCCCATCGTAGGTGATGCCGAAGGGAGCCAGCAGCTGATTGAGTGGCACGATCTCGACCGTGCTGTCGCTGAAATAGCCTGACATCGCGATAATCGCACCGCCCTTGTTGTTCACCCAATCGTACAACGCCGCGGCGTCGGCCGCGTTGTACGTCCACAGTCCAGTGGTGGTGTCGTAAGGGTTGGTGTAAAGAGCTTGCAAGATGATGACGTCGTAGTTGCTGAGATCCAAGTCCGTGATGTGCGTGAACGTTTGCAGCATCTGCATGGTTGCCGTGCCCTTGGTATTGCTGTTCATGAACGCCTGGAAGGCATCCGTGTTGTCGGTGCTGCCGCTGTTCGCGCCATACTTCGCCGGCTGCCCCAGCGACAGGATGCGCACCGGCGCGCAAAGAGTGCAAACACCGGCATCGTCACACTGATAGCCCTTGAGATCGGGAAGCGGCTCCGGGCTGCCTGTGTCAGGCGTGCTGAACATCGGCGAAGCATCGATGTTGTTGAGAATGGTGATATGGCCTCCTGCGCCGGTGTCGCCGCCGATGCCGCCGCTGGCGTTTCCACCCCCACCACTCTGCGAGCCCCCGCCGCCGGGCGTTGCCTGCACCGTGGCCCCGGTGCAGGCCAGCGAGAGGGGGAGCGCAAGAAAGCCAATCAGGAAGATGCGATGATATTTCACGACAGATAAGCCTTGTCTTGCTGAAAGAGACAGCCTCAGAGAAGCGTAGCGGGTCGCAGAGCGGCTGCAAATGGTTTCACCGCAATCGTTTCTCGTGATGAGAAACCCCGAGATGACGAAGAACACGCGCACGCCCAGGTTGCCCAGTCCGTGCAGCTCGGGCAGCCGCGCGCCGCTGGTCAGTTCGCGCGTGCCGACAGGTGCGTCAGCAGCACCAGACACACGGAGATCCCGCGCAAGCCGTCCAAGCATGGCAAGCGGACACTCATGGGCGCGCCCATCCTCTCGTCACGCATTGACCCCGCCCGCAATCGCCTGGTTACCCGTCAAACCAGCTGCCGCGCGGCGAGTTCGTCCTTGAGGTAGGCGTAGTAGATGGGCGCGGCCACGATGCCGGGCAGACCAAAGGCGGATTCCATGATCAGCATGGCAATGAGCAGTTCCCAGGCCCGAGCGCTGATCTGTGTGCCCACGATGCGCGCATTGAGAAAGTACTCGAGCTTGTGGATGACGATGAGAAATCCCAGGCACGCCAGGGCGGCGCCCAGAGAGTGATTGAGCCCGACGATCACGATGATGGTGTTGGAAATCAGATTGCCCACCACGGGCAGCAGGCCGACCAAGAACGTGATGGCGATCAGAGTTTTGACCAGCGGCAGGTGCACGCCGAAAAGGCGCAGGCCGACCAGCAGAAACAGCGCGGTCAGTGTGGTGTTCACCGCCGAGATGCGGACTTGCGCGAAGACAATGCGACGGAAGGCATTGCCCAGACGGGAAATTCGTTCAGCCAGGGCGCGCGCCAGCGGGCGGGTGAAGTTGTGGGGGCGCACATCCGAGAGGGAAACTATCCCGCCCACCACCAGGCCGATGAGGATGTGCGCCAGCGCGCGACCGAAGTCTTCACCCGCGGTCTGCAGGCCGCGAGCGTGCGATTCCAGCCAGTGCACCGCGGTTTCCCTCAGTTCGTCCGCGTTGTCGGGCAGGTTCTCCGTCACCGACGCGGGCAGAGTGGCGCGGGCCTGGTTGATGATCTGAGCCATCTTCTGCAGCAGCCGGGTCAGGTGCCCCTCGCCCCGCAGATACACCACCAGCCAAGTCACCAGGGCCGTGACCAGCCCGACCACCAACACGGCCAGGGCCGACACCGCCACCACCCGCGCCCGTTCGTTGGAAAGATGCCGCTGCCACAGCGGTGCCGTGAGGTGAACCAGTTCGTACACCAACAGCCCGGCCAGAAGCGCAGGCAAAAGGTGCAGCCACAGCACGGCCAGCAGGCCGAGCCCCACCAGGATCCAGGCCGCTACCTCGGTCCGTGTTGGCGCTGGCAATTTCGGACTTGGCGGTGCGGGTTCTGCCTCGGGCGTGCTCATCTCCCCAGCTCCTCTTCCTGCTCAATCCTCTGCCAGCCTGGCAGCAGGTCCAAGACTTTTCGTTGGTGGGGGAAGGACGGCCGCGATTGCCGCGACGTGGCGCGCGGGTGAAGGTTTTTGCACTCCTGCCGATAAACAGATCGAGAGAGCTGTCATGCCTTTGTCCAGCATTCAGGTGGATGCGCCGGAACCGTCAACAGCTTCGGCTCCGACGACGGGGGCGCCAACGCCTGAAAGCGCCCCGTCCGCCCAATGTCTGCGCTTCTTCGGCCCCGCCCAACCCGCAAATCCCGCGCACACCGAACTGGTTGATATCGCGAAGCGACTGGCGCCCCGGACTGCGAAGGGTCCCCCCGCGCCCCTTCCCGCACCGGCCGGGAAAGTGCTTCCACCGACCAATCCACTCGGTCCCCCCATCAGCCCGGAGACCATCGTGGCTCGTGTGGGCACCCTGGCCTCGCTGCCCAACATCTACGTCCAGGTCGACAAGGCGATCAATCATCCCGCCAGCTCCACGGCGCGCATCGGCGCCATCCTGAGCTACGACCAGGCCCTGTGCGCCCGCTTGCTCCGCATCGCCAACAGTGCTTTCTACGGATTCTCCCGCCGCGTGGAGAACATCGAGGACGCGGTTCGCATCATCGGCACGCGCCAGCTGCAAGACCTGGTGTTGGCCACGGTGGTCCTGACTCAGTTCAAGGGCATCGACGCGCATCTCGTCGGCATGACCTCCTTCTGGCGGCACAGTCTTGCTTGCAGTATCGCCGCGCGCGCCATCGCGCGCCTGCGTCGCGAGACCAATCTCGAACGCTTCTTCGTGGCCGGGTTGCTGCACGACATTGGCAGCCTGGCCATGTACCAAATGCTTCCCGAGCGGTCGCAACTCGCTCTCGAGCGGCATCGCGACAGCGACAAGGCGCTCGATGAAACTGAGCGTGCGGTGTTTGGCTGCGACCACGCCGCGGTCGGAGCCGCCCTCATGACGTCCTGGTCCTTGCCGCCCTTCCTGCGCGAAGCTGCGGCCAAGCATCACTCCTCGACAGCGCGAGGCCATACGCCGGCCACGGCGGTCGTTCACCTGGCGGATCTCTTGGTTCAGACACTGGACCTCGGTTCAAACGGCGAACAGCGTCTGTCCCGCGTCAGCCCCGACATCCGCGAGTGCGTCGGCCTGCAACCCGGCGCGCTCGCCAGCGTGGCCGACGAGGTGCTTTCCCTCCTCGGCGGAATCCAGAGCCTGTTTCTCGACGAAGCAACGACGACCAAGCCGCCAGCGTAGGGGCGGGATCCGCGCAACGCTCTGCTATCATGAAGGCCATGCGCTGGTGGTTTTCCATGGCTTTCCTTGCAGGCTTCCTGGCTGCCCCGTTGCCGACGCGGGCGCAAGGCGAGCCCCTGCCGCAAATTCGCATCAAGGTCGGCGAGGCCTTTCAGCTCCACATTGGCTTCATCATCGTGGGACTGGTGTGCGACGACACAGCGCTTGTGCGCGTTGAAGACGGCGGCGATCATTTGCGCCTGGTGGGTCTGGCGCCGGGCCGGACCAAGTGCGGCTTTTGGAGCAATCCGAAGTCTCCCGCGCCCTCCAAGGTCTACGAGGTCGTTGTCACACGCGCCCCGCCGGCGCTGCAATCGTGATGGCTCGGCGAAAGACCGGGAACGACGGCGCCCGTATTCTTGCTCGACCTTTCTTCCCGAGGACCCTTGGCTGACGACGTTTCTGGCAGGCAGCGAGCGCGCCGCTTGGCGTACTCGATCGCGCCGGGCGTGCTGCTGGCTGGCGTCGCGGGTGGCATCGCCTTCCCGGTCATTCCGCTGCTGGGAGTGCGGGTCGGGCTGCCCATGTGGCTCATCGGCACCATACTCGCCGCGAATCGCGCGGGCCGCATCGTCAGTGCGCCGATGGTCGGGGTTCTCACCGACCGATGGGGTGGACGCCGCATGGTCATCCTGGGTTTGGCCGCCCAGGTTGGCGTGATGGCGCTGTACTTGGTCGGCGTGGTGGGCGGCAACCCGGGACTCTACTTTCTGCTGGCGCGGCTGCTGCACGGGCCCGCCTCGGCGTGCGTCTTTATCGGCGCGCAAACCCTGGCGCTTCATGCGGGTGGTCCCGCCCATGGCGGACTTGCCGCAGGCACAGTACGCGCTTCGATGTCCGCGGGAATGCCCGTCGGGTTGGCCGCCGGAGGATTGCTCGCGGCCTTCGCCGGTGAGCGGTTGCTTTTTGAGGCGGCGATGGCCGTGGTGGGCCTGGGCGCGGTGCTTTCGTTTCTGACCGTCCCCGACCTGCGCGCGCCATCCCAAGAGCGGTCGCGCGAAACCGCGGTGTGGAAGATGCTTTCCGACCGCCGCCTGCTCGCCGTCGGTCTGCTCAACTTCGCGATGTTCTTCTCTGCACAGGGTGTGGTGCTGACAACCATCGTATTGGTCGTGAACGGTCGCGGGCTGCATCTCAACGGTCTGGGTGCGCAGGGGACGGCAGGCATCGCCATGTTCTGGATGGTCCTCGTTTCCACGTCGACCATGCTGTTCTCGGGTCGGCTGGGTGATCGGCGGCGTATTCACGCTGGCATCGCGGCGTTTGGCATCGCCGTCACCATTCCCGGCCTGGTGGCGGTCGGTCTCGGGCATTCTCTCACCGTACTTTCAGTCGGGATTACGCTGGTCGGCCTGGGAATGGGCGCCCTTGGTCCCTCGCTGCTGGCTCTGGTGGCCGCGTTGGTCGCTCCCGAGCGGCGCGGCCGGGCAGCCGGGGCCCTGCAGCTCTGCGGCGACGCCGGCGGTGTTCTTGGCCCGATTGTCGGCACCACCCTCACGGCGGGCGGACATTCCACACCCTATTTGGTGTGCGCCGGGGTGCTGTCCGTGGTACTGCCGGTCGCGCTCTGGCTGGCTCGCCTCGAGCGCCGCGCGGCCAGACCAGCGGCCGGCGGGACGCCTCTGCTGAACGGGCCGACGGTGGACTGACAGCTCAAGAAGGGCCACAGGACTCTGCATGACAACATCGATGTTTTCTCCCGCCCAGTGTTTGGGCTACCTCGCCTTCATCCTGGGCGTCGCCGGCTTTCTGCAAAAGAGCGACCTTCGGCTGAAGGTATTCATCGCCAGCGAGTCGCTGGTCTATGTCCTGCACTTCTGGCTGTTGGGCGTTCCATCAGCTTCGGCCAGCGCGCTGATAACCGCTGTGCGCACCGCTTTGTCGCTGAGGCTGCGCGCCGCCTGGCTGTCTGTGCTGTTTGTGGCGATACACATCTGCGCCGGACTCTACTTTGCCAAGACCCTTTCGGGCTGGGTGCCGGTGATAGGCTCCTGCCTGTCCACGGTGGCGGTTTTTCAGATGCGCGGGGTGGCCATGCGCCTGATGATGCTTCTGAGCACTGGCTGCTGGCTGGCGAACAACATCTTGAGCGGGTCGATTGGTGGCGTCGCGCTGGAATCGGTCATTGCCATTGCCAACGCGACCACCATTCTTCGCATGGTGCGGGCAAGCGCCACGGCCCGCCTGTCGGGACGAATCTGAACGTCACTTTTCCGGGGCGGCCCGCACGGCCGGGCGAGCCACTCGCTCCAGGCGCACCCGCGCTGCCGTTGGAGCCCGAGCTGCATCCCGGATCATCCGTGACGGATTCGCCGTACGAGTTGATGTGCGTCGACGGAGAGCGGCTTGAACCGCCGGATCCCCCCGGCCCGCCCGCGCCGCCCGCGCCGCCTGGGCCGCCCAATCCTCGGACGCTAAGGATGATTGTCCTGAGAAGCTCGTTAGCTGAACCGCGGGCGCGATTTTGAGGATAGAATCCCGGCCATGCCCCCAAGCACGCGTTGGCCTGATTCTGGGCAAGCCCCGGCAACCCCTCTAAGTCCTGTGTTCATGGGACCGCTCACGGTGCCCGATCTTCCGCGTAAGCGGCGGTGGGGATGGCTACTGGTGTGGACGCTGTTGGTGTTCGCGGGTGGTGTTGTGGCTGGTCCCATCCTGACAGAGCAGGCGTTCCTGTTGGTTGAACGCGCGTCTTCCATGCTCGGGATGGCGCCTCCGCAATTCGTGCAGAAGTTCAAGCCAGCGGGGCCTTCGATCGAGCCGCTGTCTGCGCCAGTGGTCGAGCAGGCGCCGGTGGCCGCAGCGCGAGCCGAGCCAGCCCCCACGCCGGCACAACCAATGGCGGCAAAACCAGCCGAGTCCGAGCCGCCAGCAGGAACAGTGGCGCAGCAGCCCGCTGGGCGTGGTGAGAACGCGGCGGCGGCACGCACGCAGCACGCTGAGACGGCAACGCCGGCGGTGCGTTCAGCTCATACCAAGGGCGAAGCAAGGGGGGCATCCCACCGGGCCGCGCCCTCGGTGCAGGCCCCAAACACAGAAACGCCGGCCCCGGGGGCCGTCGGGTTCAAGGATCCTTTTGCCGAAGGCGCCCCGAGCGTTTCCAAGGCGGCTGCCTCGGGCCGCAAGTCCAGCCCATCTTTCGACGAGTCTGCGCGACCGGCGAAAAGCGAGCCGGCGGCCAAACCCGCGGCTTCCTCGTCGCACGATTCGCTCGACAACCTGATGGCGGACGTGGTCACTGACAGCAAGGGCAAGGACAAGCCACGCGAGAACAAGAGCCTGGACGCCCTGTTGAAGGACGTGCAGAAGGGCAAGCCCGACGCGCCGCCAAAGCAAGAGGCCGCAGCGCCACTGCCGCAACTGTCGCAGGCCGATATTTCGAGGGTCATGGCCGGGGTCAAGATCCGCGGCAAGGATTGCGCCCGGCAGCTCGGGCAAAAGGGAGTCGCAGAGTTGAATCTCGCCGTGGGCAAGGAAGGACATGTCACCCAGGTGAGCGTGGGCGGGAGTGTGGCAAATACGCCGCTCGCTGCGTGCATCGAGAAGGCCGTGCGCGCGGCGTCCTTCCCCCGTTCCGCAGGCCTGCGCTTCGACTACCGACTCGACGTTCGCTAGAACATCCGATCCGGTGACCAAAAACTGGCAGGCAGCCAAGGCCAGTTCCGACTGGGTCCAGTAGCGTCCTGGCAGGCATCTCCAGGTGGGCGTTTGTCTGGATCGGATCCACAATGACAGCAGAGGGACGTCTTTGAACCTGAGATGGAGGGTAGAGTCATGAGGCTGCAAAGCATCAGGAACATGTCCAGGGAGAACGTGCTCGGCATGATGGGCCTGAGAACCAGGAGCCCGTTGCGAACCTGGCTGGCCGGAAGCGGATTGGTGGGCATCGGGCTGGCAGTGGGCGCAACTGTTGCGCTGCTGCTCACGCCCAAGTCAGGGCCAGAGATTCGCGACTCGATGTTCGATGGCTGGCGTAGCCTGCGCAAGCGAGCCATGCGCGCCAGCGCGGAACTCACCCACTGAGAGAGGCTGGTTCGCCGCTGCCTCGGCGTGCTCGTGCGCACGGGATACGACTGAAACTTTTTCGAATGACGGAGGACACACGCGAAGATTAGGCTCTGGGCATGAAGCCGATCAGAGTGCTTTTCGCGTTGGGAACAACAGTTCTGGCAGCCAGTGCGATATCGAGGGCACAGGCGACGCCGGCCCCGCTGGGTGTCACCTATTCGGGGTGGAAGGGCGAGTACAACAACGCTGGCCGCAGGCTGGCCACGTTCAAGGAGATCGGCTTCCGCATCGTCTCGTTCGTGCCTACCTACGGCTATTCGGGGCACAACAAGATCGATCTGCGCAGCGGCCCTGACGCCGTCGAGTTGGCCAAAGCCGTCGAGGCCGCGACGCGCATGGGCTTCGCGGTCGTGCTCAAGCCGCACCTGGACCCGCTGCTCTACAGCCCTGGCTTCGAGGGCTTGCGCTCGGAGAACGACAGCTGGCGCGTGTACTGTCCCTGGCGCGGCTTCTTCGACGTGGACCCGATGAGCGGTGACTATAGGGACGGCGTCGTGTTCGCTTCGTTGCGCGCGGTGAGGACGGCCATCGACGGCCTTGGCGCTGCGCCCGTCGTGCCCATTCGCCTGGAGCTGGGCGCCGAGCTCATGAACTCCGAGGTGTACGCACCCGAGCGCTGGGTGGAACTGCTCGCCGCAGCCAAGAAAGAGCGACACCGCCTGGGGCTCGACCAAGCCGTCGTGCTGTCGCACAACTTCACTCACCACTTCGAGATCCTCGACGACTTCGTGGGGCGCATGAGCCCCGCCGGCAAGGCCGCCCTCAAACGCTACATTCGTGGTTTGGACGCGCTCGCCCTGTCCCAGTACATGGACCTCACGGCGGCCATGCCGACCGCGGAGCGCGGAACCCGCCTGCCCACCGTCGACGAAATAGCGCAGGCGTTGGTGCTGCACGAGAAGAACTTCAGGCGCCAGATTCTGGTCGGTGCGTTGGGCCTGCGCCCCGGCCAGATTCCGCCCCTGCACATCGGCGAGTACGGCATCGGCCGCGGCGGCCTCCGCCACCCGAACTTGTGGGCCGACGACCCCACGCCCGTCGAGGAAAAGGATCTGGCCCGGGAAATCGCGCGCGGCCACGAAGGTCTGGTGCGCTACCTGGCGTTGCCTGAGGGTCGCACCGCACAAAGCGTGGTCCTGTGGGTCACCGGCCCCCACTACGACATCTTCGGCTGGGGCAACCAGAAGTATGCCATTCCTGAGGCGGCCGCGGCGATCAGGGCAGGGTTGCACTGAAGACCTGTCCATAAATTGGACGGCCTTCCGCAGCCGAGCCAAAGGCTCGGGGTGGGTGAAGTCCGCGAATTTATTTCGCGGACGAGGGGAGGGCAGCAGCCCTCCCTTCAACAATCATACCGCGGTCCCGGCGGGGTTGGCCGCGAGTGACTACTTTGCGGACTTGAGGGAGCGCGCGAGCTTTACGGCCTCGGCCACACCCTTTTCGGCTGCGGTCTGCTTCACCTTGGCCCGGTCAGCGCCCGCGAGCGACTTCAGCATGCCCAAGTATTGGCCTTGAAGCTTGCGTGCGCGCTTGACCTTGGGAGTGACCTTCTTGACCTTCCTGGGCGTCGTCCCTGTGGCACCGCTCGACTGCGCGGTCGCGCGTCGTTCCTCTCGGTACTTCTTGATCTTGGACTTGGCCACGTTCTTGTGATCCTTGCAGACCATGCCGAAGACTGGTGCGGCCAGGTTGTGGCAGCCGGGTACCGGGCAGAGCTGCTTCTTGCGCGCCGTCGCGGACGCAAGGGCCAGCGGCGCTGCGGCTGCCAGCTGCTTCGGTGGCCGGCCAGGTCCGCGCTTCTGCGGAATTCCAAACGCCCCGGCAAGGGCAGCCTGGATTCGCTGAGCGGTGGCGGCTTCAACTGCGGCCACGAGCTGGCGGGCAAAGGTCTCGATTTGTGCTGTGATGTTCGGGTCGGTGTTGGGCATTGGTTCTCCTGTGGGTTCTTAGCCGCGTAATCGTAAGGGAAGTGTGGCGGTTGAGCAACTAGATCAGTAGATGCATAAGAAAAATGGGCGTAGTCTCGCGGCATGGTCATGGCAAACATCAAATCAGTTGCTGGGTATTTCCTTGGAATTTGCTTCGTGCTGGCCGGTTGCAAGACGGCGGCCCCGGCGGCGCCAGTGGCGACTCCGGCCAACGCACAGACAGCCGCTTCGGCGAGCCCACAATCTTCGCAGACGGCTACCATGACCGAGCCGGTGCTCAAAGCGGCGGCCGACGCGGCCGGGTCCTGGGGCATGAGCTTGCTCATCGCTTCGCCATTGAAGTTGGTTTCTGACCTGGATGCCCTTTCCAAGAGCTTGGCATTGCCCATTTCCCTGGGACAGTCGCTGCTTCCCACACTGACCAGCGCTGGCGGTCCCGGCGGAATCAAGCTGGCCCGCGAGACCATCGACCGCCTGGACGTGACTCGACCAATGGCCGTAATTTGGCTGGCGCGGGGCAGTGGTGTACCGGCCGGTTGGTGTGCTGCCATTGCGTTCAAGGACCAAGCCTTTGCATGGGAGGTCCTGCAGACAGCCGGGACCGGCGGCGCGCAGAGCGACGGCACCTTTGAACGACACTTACCTTCAGGAGACTTGGTCTGGGGCGCCGTCAAGGATCGCCAGTTGCTGATTTCCGGCTCGCGCGAAACTCTGCTGGCCGCGGGCTCCCTGGCCATTACGGCCCAGAGCACGCCTATGTCGGGCCAGGCTCTCTTCACCCTGTCCCCGGCGGTGATGGCCCGAAGCACGGGTCAGTCGCTGGACGTATTGTTGGCTGGCGTGCTGGGCATGGCCGTGGCGGAAATGGAAAAGGACGCTTCGAAGACGGGCAAGCCACTGACGCCGGCATCGAAGAAGATGACTGAGGCGCTGCTCAAGGCATTGATTCGGCCATTGAGTGAAATTGCCATGGCCCGCGTCAGTCTCGAAATCGGGGCCGGGCGCGGCGTTGTTGTTCGGGCCGAAGTCCAGCCCACTCCCGGCTCGCAGCTGGCGACCAAGGTTGGTCACGTCTCGCCCTATGTTTTCGATTTGGCTCTTCCGGTGCGCAGCGACGCGACCATGGCCGTTGCCTGGGGCGATGTGGCGCCTTGGCTGCCGGACTGGATTCAGGTCATGGAGGCTTCGGGCCCCGCAGGCCGTGCAGCCAGCAAGGATCTTGGGACGCTGTTGGGTGAATCGCTTAACGGCGGTTCTTGCGCCGTGGACGTCGGGGTCGTGCCCGTGATTTCCATGTGCAGCCTGACGGTTCGTCCGGGCGTAGACGCCGCCCGTGCCTTGGACCGCTACCTGGCGTTTCTCCAGTCCTCCAATGCGTGGGATGCCGAGGTCGATGGTCACAAACCCAAGCCGCTCAAAGTGAAGCGCACGGGCAAGGTCGTGGAAATCGAAAAGGCGCTTGCAGCAAGAGATCCGCAAATCATGGCGGTCATCAAATCGATCATGGGCGGCGACGTGGCGCGTAGCGCACTGACTGTCAGGGACGGCCGCGTGGTTCTCGCCGTGGGCGCGAAACCGCGCGAGCTGCTCGACCGCTACGGCAAGGAGCAGGCCCCAATGAAGACCGCGGCGCCCATTGTGGCGCGGACCCTGCTCGACACAGCCTCGGCCAACGGCGTGGGTCTTGTCGATGTCATGTCGGTCCTGAGCAAGGTGGCTGCCAACAGCAAGGAGCTAACCGGCCAGCAGCTGGGAGGGATGATGGCCGCGATACCAGGCCTGGCTGACCTGCACACGCCGGTGGCCCTGTCGAGCCGGGGCGGCCCCTTGCTGTCCGTCGAGTTTCAGGTGCCTTTTGGTACCTTGCAGAACGTGGCCCGGGTGGTCAGCGCCTTCATGGGTCAGATGGGGGCGGCGCCCGGGCAGTGAAGAACGATGTAGAAAGGCGCGAAAGATCCGCTAAACTAAGGCGATCAATCATGAGAGTTCTCGCAGTTTCTCTCGCCGCCGTATTCATGTTCATGGGTGTGCCCGCGCTCTCGAGCGCTGCTTCTGCCGATTCCTTCCGTTCCGCCGACTCAAGTTGTCGCGCTCGGAAGAAGAAAGCCAAGAAGCAGACCGCCGACAACAAGAAGAAGGGCAAGGGCGACAAGAAAGCCTACGGCTTCGAGCTGTAGGGGCGGGCGGCCCCCGCTCGCGCGCACTGTCGGCCATCGCTGACCATCGGGCCATGCCGCCAGACAAGGAAGCCCCCAAGTTGCAGCCCTTTGCGGCCATGCCCGGGCCGACGCTCGCCGGATTGCGCGTGTTGGCTGCGGATGTCGACGACACCATCACCGCGCGGGGCAAGCTGCCCGCGCGCACCCTGGAGTTGTTCGAGAAGCTGGAGGCCGCCGGGCTGGTGGTGGCCCTGGTTACCGGGCGTTCCGCAGGCTGGGCACAGGCTTTGGCCGGGTACCTCCCAGCGGTGCGTGTGGTGGTCGGTGAAAATGGTCTGGTGTCCTTCGATGGCACCGGCCGGCAGCGCGACCTGGGGCCGCCGCGCGATGCGACTTTCGGGCGCGCGCTGGCCGACAACGCCCAACGCGTGGCCCGCGCCCTGAGGCTCACGCGCACCGAGGACGATGCCTTTCGTTTGTTCGAACGCACCTTCGTGCGGCCCGCGAGTTTCGGCGCTGAAGCCCTGCGCGAATGCCAGAAGCTGGTCGATGCCGGCTTCGAGGTAATGGCCAGCTCGATCCACATTCACGTGCGTCCCTCGGGCTGGGACAAGGCAGACGGACTGCGGGCCGCGCTGGCGCCCATCCTACCCGGCGTGCTCGACTGGGACGCGAGTGTTCTTTTTGTCGGCGACAGCAGTAATGACCGGCCGCTGTTTGCGCGTTTCCCTCGCACCAGCGTGGGCGTGCACAACATCGTGCGTTTTCTCGACGAGCTGGGGGCGGATCGCCCTGCTTACATCACCGAGGGTGAAGCGGCGGCAGGTTTCGCGGAGGTTGCCGAGCGGGTGCTGGCCGAACGGCGTTGCGCGCATTAGGACGCGTCGGCACTTGCGCAGCGGCCCGTATCTCCATACCATTCGCCGTCGCATAGGTTCCTGAAACAAGTCCCCCTACTGGAGTATCCCCAATGGCGAAACTGTCCGGAAAAGCCCTGGTCGCCCAGGGAGGTGGTCCCACCGCCGTCATCAATCAAAGCCTCGTGGGTGTGGTTCTCGAGGCGCGCAAGTTTCCCGAGATCACCAAGGTCTATGGCGCCCGCCACGGCGTGCGCGGAATCCTGAACGAGGACTTCATCGATCTCACGCAGGCCACCACGCACAACCTGGAGGAGGTTGCGTGCACCCCGGCCTCGGCGCTCGGTTCGACGCGCGACAAGCCCGACGAGGAGTACTGCCGCAAGATGTTCAAGATCATGCTGGCGCATGAAATTCGGTACTTCTTCTACATCGGTGGCAACGACTCGTCGGACACCTGCCGCATCGTGAACGAGCAGGCCAAGGCCGCCAACTACGAGCTGCGCACCATCCATGTGCCCAAGACCATCGACAACGATCTGGTGGGAACCGATCACTGCCCCGGCTTCGGGTCGGCAGGAAAGTTCGTGGCCCAGGCTTTCGCCGGCGCGAACCAGGACAACCGCGCCTTGCCGGGCGTGTACATCGCCGTGGTCATGGGCCGGCACGCGGGCTTTCTCACGGCGGCCTCGGTTTTTGCCCGCAAGTATCCCGACGACGGTCCGCACCTCATCTATTTGCCCGAGCGGGCGTTCAACCCCGAACGCTTCATCCAGGACGTGCAGTCGGTCTACGACAAGCACAGTCGCTGCATCATCGCGGTGTCCGAGGGAATCTCGGGCGCCGATGGCCAGCCGGTCATGACCACGCTCAAACCGTCAGTGGAAAAGGACGCGCACGGCAACGTGCAGCTGTCGGGCACGGGCGCTCTCGGGGATCTTCTGGCCGACCTCATCAAGGCCAAAACCAAGATCAAGCGCGTGCGCGCCGATACGCTCGGCTATTTGCAGCGTTCCTTCCTTGGCTGTGTCAGCGCCGCTGATGCCAGCGAGGCGCGTGAGGTGGGCGAGAAGGCGGTGCAGTTCGCGGCCTGGCACAACGTCGACGGTTCAGTGGCCATCCGGCGCGTGGGCGACTACGCGGTCGAGTACGATCTGTTGAAGCTGACCGACGTGGCGGCCAAGACCAAGCACATGGCCGACGAGTACATCAACCCGGCCGGCAACGACGTCACCGAGGCGTTCAAGAACTATGCGCGGCCTTTGGTGGGCCCGCTGCCCGAGATGGGGCGCATCGCGGCCCCGGCCGTGCACAAGATCAAGGGCGAATAGCACAACACAAGGAGAACCCAATGGCAGAGTCACGCGTTTCGTACAAAGAACTGGGCATCGTCAACACACGGGCGATGTTCAAGGCGGCGATGGCGGGCAAGTTCGCCATCCCGGCCTACAACTTCAACAACATGGAGCAGATGCAGGCCATCGTCACGGGCTGCGTGGAGTCGGATTCGCCCTTCATCCTCCAGGTCAGCTCGGGCGCACGCAAGTACGCCAACCAGGTCCTGCTGCGCTTCCTGGCCCAGGGTGCGGTGGCCATGATCCGCAGCATGGGCAGTAAGCTGAACTTCTCCCTGCACCTGGACCATGGTGACACCGTCGAGCTGTGCAAGTCGTGCATCGACACCGGTTTCTCGTCGGTGATGATCGACGCTTCCCACCACCCGTTCGAGAAGAACATCGAGGAGACGCGCAAGGTGGTGGAATACGCCCACCAGCACGACGTCACGGTCGAGGGCGAGCTGGGCGTGCTGGCCGGCATCGAGGACGATGTGGTGGCGGCCAAGTCCATCTACACCCAGCCCGACGACGTGGAGAAGTTCGTCAAGGCCACCGGGGTGGATTCGCTGGCCATCTCCATCGGCACGTCGCACGGCGCCTACAAGTTCAAGCCCGCGCAGTGCACGCGCAACGCCAAGGGCGTGCTCGAACCACCTCCGCTGCGTTTCGACATCTTGGAAGAGATCGAAAAGCGTATCCCCGGCTTCCCCATCGTGTTGCACGGGGCTTCGTCGGTGGTGCTCAAGTATGTCGAGATGATCAACAAGTTCGGCGGCAAACTGGACGACGCCGTGGGAATTCCCGAGGAGCAACTGCGTCGCGCCGCTGCTTCCGCTGTGTGCAAGATCAACATCGACTCCGACGGCCGCCTGGCCATGACGGCGTTGATTCGCAAGGCGCTGTGGGAGAATCCCAAGGAGTTCGACCCGCGCAAGTACCTGGGCCCTGCGCGTGACGAGCTCAAGGTGCTCATCGCCGAGAAGAACCGCAACGTGCTCGGGTCCGCTGGGCACGGCAAAGAGATCTTCGGCGCGTAGTCGCGAACAGGATCAATTGAAGGCCTCTCTCCTGAAAAGGGGAGGGGCCTTTTTCGTGTATTCAGCGAGGAGTGCAGTTCGCGCTTCTGACAGCCCATTCAAAATGGTACGCTGCGATTCAGATGTTAGATCAGGGCGAGACCCAGCTGGACCTGCGAACTTCGCGCAAGCCACGGCGGGTTGTTGCCATACTGCTGAGCCTTTTGTCTGCCGGTCTGGGTCACGTTGCCATCGGCTACTGGCGGCGGGCGATCTTCTGGTACGGCATCCTTCTTTTTGCGGGGACGGCTCTCGTCCTCTTCGCCCTGTGGGCAGCCCCATGGGCGACGTGGGCGGCGATCGCGGTTGCCTGGACCATGCAGAACAGCCGCGATTCGCGGGATTTCGGCGCGTTGCCAATCGCCCTAGTCGAGAGCAAGGCACGATTCGTGTGGTGGTCGTCAGGCCCCGAGGGCGTCCGTTGGTCGCGGATCAATCAGCGGGTCGAGTAGGAGGGGCTCCCTTGCGTCCTGCGCCAGGGACCGCCCAGTGGACCCTGCCCGATGAAGAGACGGCCATGGAACTGCGCATGCGCGTGCTGGCGCTTCCCCTGGCCATTGCCGTGGCCTGGGGCGTGGCCCACACGAGCATGCCTCACGCGCTCATGCGCATCTTTTTCAGCATGTGGATCCACGAGAGCGGCCACGCAGTCACGGCGTGGTTGTGTGGCCTGCCCGCCTTTCCTGGTCCGTGGTTCACGCCCGTGGCGCAGGAACGGAGCTGGATCTTTGCCCTGTGCCTGACCGCGGTTCTCGCGTTTTGTGCCGTGCGAGGTTGGTGCAGCAAGCATCGCACCGCCGCCGTGCTTTGCGGAACTCTGCTCTTGCTGCAAGGCTTCGGCACGCTAACGCTCAGCCTGCGCCGCGCACACGAATGGATGATCTTCGGCGGCGACGCCGGGTGCATGGTGCTGGGCACCTTGCTGATGGGCACGCTCTACGTGCGGCGCGGCCATGTTCTCGCCCGGGGCTGGCTGCGCTGGGGTTTCCTGGTCATCGGCTCCGCCGCCTTTTGCGACGCCTACGCCACTTGGTGGGATGCGCACAAGAACTTCGACACCATTCCGTTTGGCGAGAACGAGGGCTCGGGCCCGAGCGATCCCAGCCGGCTGGTGAGCGAGTACGGCTGGACCGTCGGCACCATGGTCCACCGCTACGTTGTGCTGGGCGCCCTGTGCCTGGCCGTGCTGGGAGTGCTCTACGTACTCGGGCTGCGGCGTCGCGAGGTTTCCGCGCGCGAGCCGGGCACTGAGGAGTAGCGGCTCACTTCACTGGGAGGACAGGCCCGATATACGACCGCGCCGCGACCACGTTGTCGTACCACTTTTTGGACTGGCCATTGGGGTTCGAGCCGATGTGGAAGCACAGGGCGAAGCGGTCGATGGTCAGGCTGGCCACGTCGCGCAGACGCAGGTTAGGGAAATCCATGACCAGCTTGCCGTCAACCCACGCGGCGATGCGACCGTCGTTTTGGCCAGGTGTGTTCGCCTTGACCATCAATTCGTAGCCGTACCATTGGTCGAGCGCGGGAATGATGTCGGGTCGGCCGACGAAGTCCGGACCGAAGTCGAAAGGAATGCTTGTGTTGGGCATGACCAGGCCGGTGGGGAAGAAGTGGTCACCCCACTGGCTGCGCTGTAAGGGATGGTAGACATAGATGTTGAGATCGCCGGGCGAGGGCGTGGTCGCGTCGCCGCGCCAGTTTTCCAGATTGGCCAGAAACTTGTTGGTCCCGTCGGCCGGCACGCCCGGGGTGGACTGAAAGCCCACTTCGTAGTGGGCCGAAATGCTCGATCCATTGTGGCTGGAGCCGACCACATCGTAGGGCGGCTGGAACTTCGAGTAGTAGCGCAAGAACAGCACGTCGAGTTCGGGGTTGACGATCTTCTCGACCGCATCGGAAAGCTCGGCAGTCTCTTGCGGCAGCGTGAATTCGAGCGCCTGCTTCCCCGCGTACACGTTGGCCGCCGTGGTGGTGATGGCCACGTACTGGTTCTGGTACATGTTGTCCCAGCGCTTGGCGATGTCCGCCGCCTGCACGTAGCTCTCGAAGTCGTCTGCGAAAATGACGTTCGGGTCGCCGGCGATGCCGACATCGCCGGGATACTTGGCTGCGATTCCGTTGTTACCCTCGGGCAAGGCCCCGCTGGCGCTCGATTCCGCGGAGCCGCCTGAAGAAACCGTGGTGCCGGGTTGGCTGCCGCCGGTTGTGCCCGAACCCGTGGCGCCTCCGGACGAGACTATGGTGGCCGGCTGGCTTCCGCCGGTGCTGCCTTGTGCGCCGCCAGCGCTTCCGTCTGTCGAACCGACCGGGGAGTTCTTCGTCGACGCGCAGGCTGCGCAAACGCTAGCAAGGCCGAGAACCAGCGCATCGAATCGCTTCATCGTTTGCCTCCAGATTGTGGCGGTCGGGTCCGTCAGCCGATGCCCGCCTCCAGAATAGGCCCGCGTCAGTTCCCTGTCGATCTACCGGTGCGCTGTAGGACAGCACGCAGGTTCGCGGTATACGACCTGTTGTGCAGCGACCCCCAAGAACGCAGTTGCTGGTGGTGGCGGCTCTCATCGAGCGGGACGGGCGCGTGTTGGTGACGCAGCGACGGGCCGACCAAGCACAACCGCTGGCCTGGGAATTCCCGGGCGGCAAGGTCGAGGCGGGCGAGTCACCCAGCCAGGCCCTGGTGCGCGAAATCGAGGAGGAGCTGGCGTGCTCGATCGAAGTGGGCGCGATCGTAGATGTGGTGTTCTTCGCCTACGACGCCTTTGATCTCATCATGCCCGTGTATCGAGCCACGATTCGCGCAGGAGTTCCTGTGGCACGGCAAGTGGCAGCCGTGGCCTGGGTTGCGCGGGCCGAGCTTGCAAACCTGGCCTTCACGCCCGCCGATGTGCCCCTGGCGCGACGTCTGGCCGGCGAACCCGCGAACGAATGAGAATCGCCGAGGCTCCAGGGCTTGGCTGATGGGTCAAGTCGGTCGCGCAAGCATTGGCGAAATCGATGAAGGGCCTGGCTGACTTGCGGATTCTCAAGTCAGGAGGGGACTTCATTCTGTACGCGATTTTCGATGGCCAGCCGCCGGTGCTCTCACAGACCTGAGACGGACACGCTCTCCGAGCGACTCTGTGGCCTCCCCTCTCACCTCTGCGTTCTCAGCGGCTGGTGGCGGTCGGGATGAATTACCTCACACCGTTGCAGCCGCCTCTGCGGCGAAAACACTACCCGCCGCCGCTGCCACCTTCGGGCGTCGCAGGCGCGGGCGCTTCGGTCTCGGGACGCGGGGGCAACTGCGGGTGGCGCAGGGCCTCGCGCGCGGCTTCCCGTGCGGCTGTGACCTGGGCCAGCTTGCACGCCCCACAAAGCGCGGGCGCGGCCCAGTTGCCCAGGTGGGTCTGTAACTGGCTCTCGGGCGGCCAGTAGATGGGCGTGCCGCACTGGATGCAGGGGATCTCTTGGGTCTTGCGGCCGGATAGGAACTCGGCACAAGCCGAGCAGCGTCGCTCGGGCGGCTGCGGTTCGCGCCGACGGCGGTTCTTTTTGCCCTTGGCGGGCTTGCTAGCCGCCACAGGTGTCGCGGCCGCGGGCGCATGGGCCCTAGGCGCCTGAGCAACTTCGGCCGCAGGCGCGGTCTCGGCCGGTTCGGCCGCGCGAGCAACCGTCACGGTCGCGTCGGGGGGGGGCACGCTGTCGATGGCTGGAACAACCGCGACAGCGTCAACCGGAGCCTCGTTGGGCGGCGGCTCTTTGAATTTCGGCCGCACACCAGCCGCGAGCTGCTGTTCCTTGCTCCAGGTGAATGTTCCCGGGCAGCCGTCGGTGCGACAGGGGATCTCTCGATCGTCGAGATCGCCCAGCTCTTTCTCGCACTCGCCACAGTAGCGCGGATAGGGCTCCGCACTCTTGCCGCGCACCAGGCGGGCCAACTGCGCGCCTCGCTTGTCGCTCCAGGTGCCCTTGCAACCAGCGCGTCGGCACGGCCGCTCCACGTCCTTGAGGCTGCTCCACAGATCGAAGCAGCGCTGGCACATGCGCGACGGCGCCTTGGGCGCTGGCTTGTCGGCCACGCAGGCATCGAGTTGATCGCTGCGCGGCCAGGTCCATGTGGCCTTGCAGCCCGAGGTGCGGCATCGGATTTCGCGGTCCCCCAGCTTGCCAAATTCGGCGCGGCACTCGGCGCACATGCGCCGGGGCGGCTCGTTGGGCTTGCCCGCAGCGAAAGCCTGGATCTGGTCGTCCGCCTTCCAGGTCCACTTGCGCGAGCACCCGATGATGCCGCAGCTGACGGCCCGGTCCTTGATCTTGCGTGCCACCTGGGTGCAGGGCTCGCACAGCATGCCCGTGAAACTCACGCCGTTGGGCGACGCTGCCGATTCGGTCGGCGGCTGGCCCTGCGACACCAGTTGCTGTTCACGGGTGAGAGTGGCCGTGCGCGTGCAGCCGGGCACGGCGCAGGGGATCTGCTGGTCCTGCAAGCTATCGAGCAGACCCTGGCAATCGGCACACAAGTGCTTGGGCGGCGGCCGGTGCGCGGCAAACGCCTCCAGCTGATCCATCAGCGGCCAGGTCCACGTGCCCGTGCACCCCTTGCGGTCGCAGGGGCGTACAGCATCTTGCAGAGTGCGGAATTTCTCTCGGCATGGATCGCACATGCCTTCGGTGGCGTCGCCGGCAGCGGGCGCTGCGCTTCCACCAAGGCCGAATGCCTTGTTCGAGAGTTGGATCCATGTCCGGTTGCAACCGGAAACCCGGCAAGGCACCGACTTGGCGCCTAGCCTGTCTGCAAGCGTGAATTTTCCTGCTGCCATCGGAAGGGCTCGTATGGTGGCAAACATAGCGTGTCCAAAGCAAGCAACAAGTCGATGCGTGTTGACGCGGTGGTCTATTGCTGCTTTTGGGTTGACTGCGCCGTTCCTCTCTCCCCATCCTTGGGCGCCTGCAATGCAAATCACTATTGAAGACATTTCCCCGGTTGAAAAGCGCGTTGACTTCGAGGTCCCCTGGGCGGACGTGGCGCCGCGCCTGCACACGGCTTACGAGAAGCTGCGGCGCGAGGCAAAGCTCAAAGGGTTCCGTCCTGGCAAGGTTCCGCGCCAGGTCATCGAACGCCTGTACCACAACGAGGTCGAGGGCGATGTGGCCGGCGAGCTGGTGGAGTTGTCCATCCGGCAAGCCATCGACGAAAAACAAATCGAGCCGGTGGCCCCGCCCACCGTCGACAAACTGGAATTGAAACAGAACGAGCCCCTGCGCTTCTCAGCGCGCATCGAGGTGCGCGCGCAGGTGACGCCCAAGGATTACTCCGGGATTCGCGTGTCGCGCCGGCCGTCCAAGGTGACCGACGAGCAGGTGGCGCAGGCGCTGGAAGGCTACCGACGGCAACACACAGCCTTCTTGCCCGTCGAGGGTCGCGACACGACCGCGGCTGACGATCTGCTGCGGGTCGAAGTTCACGGCAAGGTGGGCGAGCTCAAGATCAAGACCAAGACGGTCGTGGTGGACCTGACCGACGAGAACGCTGGCGGCCTGCCGGGCCTGGCTCCGCGTCTGCGCGGCGTTCCCATCAACGCCGCGGGCTTGGAGCTGCGCTACCGACTGGGTGACGACAGCCCCATCAAGAGCCTGGCGGGCAAAGAGATCAGCCTGCGCGTGACCATCAAGGAAGCGCGCAGCCGCAAGGTGCCGGCGCTCGACGACGAACTGGCCAAGGACACCGGCGAAGCCAGTACGCTCGACGAGCTGAAGACCAAGGTGCGTGGCAAGCTGGAGGAGGCCGAAAAGCAGCGCATCCGGCGCGAGATGGCCTCCGCCCTGGTCAAAGAGGTCGTCAAGCGCAACGAATTCCCCATCGCGCCTTCGCTGATTGACCGGCACGCCGAAACCATCCTCTCTCGGGTCAAGACCCAGCTCATGATGGCAGGCATCGACGTCGAGGCCGAGGGTGGCTACAACCACGAGGCCATGAAGAAAGAGGTGCTCGCCGAGGCCGAGGAGTCGGCGCGGGCCAGCGTGCTTCTGCGTGCCATCGCCGAACGCGAAGGGGTGCAGGTCGACGCTGGCGACGTGCAGAAGCGCCTGGTCGAGCTGGCCAACGCCCGCGGCGAGAGCGTCAACAAGCTGCGAACCGAGCTGGAGAATTCCGGCCGCATCGAGGCCGTGCGCGCGCAACTGCTGGAGGAGAAGGCGCTTGATATGCTCCTCGGCCAGGCTAAGATTGTCGACGAAGATCCGGATAGCTTGATCATCACGCCGGATCAAGGTGGCGGGCAGCGGCTGGTCCTCACACCCGAGGAAGCGGTCGCCGAGTCCCGGAAAAAGGGCGGTCAGCCGCCCGGAAAGTAATGTCCATGCAGGACCCACGAATTCCGATGTCGTCGATGCCGCCCGTGACCGCCAACTTCATCATCCCCACGGTCATCGAGCAAACCCACCGTGGCGAGCGCGGCTGGGACATTTTTTCGCGCCTGCTCAAGGACCGCATCATCTTTCTGGGCAGCGCCGTCGACGATCAGATCGCCAACATCGTGATCGCGCAGTTGCTTTTCCTGGAAAGCGAGGACCCGGACAAGGACGTCATGCTCTACATCAACTCGCCGGGGGGCATGGTGACTGCGGGCATGGCCATCTACGACACCATGCAATACGTGCGACCTGACGTGGCCACCTTTTGTATGGGCCAGGCCGCTTCGATGGGCGCGTTCCTTTTGGCCGGCGGAGCCAAGGGCAAGCGCTACGCCCTGCCACACTCGCGGATCTTGATCCACCAGCCCCTGGGCGGGTTCTCGGGTCAGGCCACGGATGTGGACATCCACGCGCGCGAGATCCTGCGCACGCGCGACAACCTGAACGAGCTGCTGGTCAAGCACACCGGCCAGCCCATGGAACGCATCAAGCACGACACCGAGCGCGACTACTTCATGAGCCCAGCCGAGGCCAAAGAGTATGGCTTGGTGGATGAAGTCATCGAACACAAGAACCTCGCGAAGGACAAATAGGCGGGAGGCGGCCAGCGGAGCGCGGGTCGCGAGGGCGTGTGCGGGACGCGGGAGGCGAAGAGTGTGCCGGCCGCGCGAATCGGCCCGATCGGCGGGCTATGCCGTTCGTGGTCATGAGCAGGCAGGCACCCGCCCGGTGTTGATCGTGAGCCACGATGTGTTCAACCAGCGATCCGGCACGGTGATCGCCATGGCCATGACCAGCCAGGAACCTCGCGCCGGTTTTCCATTGACCTGGGAGAGCAAGGCCCCTGGTCTCGCGAAGCGCTCGTGGATCAAGATAAGCCAGGTGCGAACACTCTCGGTGGAGAGAATCGGCAAGAGGCTGGCTCGCGCTTCGGAAGAGGAGATGGCGCGCGTGATCGAGGGATTCAACGAGATCGTCGCCGACTGAATCGGCACGAAGCTATGGCGTTGAGCGGCAGCGCGCAACTTCAACGGCATACTGTGCCGCGCTCGTCACGGGAGACGATCCCTTTTTCCTTGATTGCATTGGTCACACAGAGTTTGGAGGTTCTCCGGGGCATTCGTGCCGCCACGGGCGACCGGGTGAATATGGTCGACCTCAAGCTCGACATCGGGCGGTTTTCGCCCGCAGCGCGAGCACCGGTAGTTGTCACGTTTGAGAACGGTCCATCGCACAGACAATGGAATCGTCCTTCGGCGAGTTTTGCGGGCAGGTGGTCGGCCGAGCAGTTCCTCTTCTGAAAGAAGGCCCTGCTTGAATTGGGAAAGCAACTCGCATGCCTCCCCCAGCGATTTACGTATGGTCGCTCGCTGATTTTGTCTCCATACTGCGCGACACGCCTCTTGCCTGGCGGGTATCCCAACTCGCGCCAGATGCGCTCGAGATTGTCCATCAGGTAGAGTGGATCGTACCTTCGCTCCTGCACTCCCGTAGCAGCGCCAAGGCGAGCCAGAGCCGCTCTCCAACTCCCAAATCTTTCCGAGACGGTGGCAGACGTGCAGACACGCTTGGGCCACTCGTCGTAGGCGATCGTTGTGAGCGACTTGCCTTCGTGCTCGCCGATGAATCGGGCCAACGACTCCAGAATCTTGTCATCCGAGATTCTTCGAACGGGCGCGGACAGGTCAAAGTCAAAATCGTCTTTCGGCATTACATCAGGATACCTCTTTCACCGGAACTCCTTCGTCGTCAACGCTTTGCCGGCGAGCCCGCCACACGAGCGGTTGGTTGATGTTACACCAATGTCCCTGCGGCGGGGTCGTCAGTCAGCAACGCCAGGTTCGGCGGGCTCGCGGCTACGGGCACCACATCTTGCTTCTTTTGCAGAGTGCTGCTGCCTCGTCGTAGAGTGCATCGACGAAGCTGCGGACGGTGGACAGCGCGTAGACGGGAAACTCAGGGCGGAACCTGTCAACGAGAATGAGACAGCGGTGGGCCTAATTTACTGTCGCACCTCCTGTGTCTTGGCCGGTGGGTTGATCCAGACTTCGGTGGGCTGGGTTGGTGGCATCGGCCGGCCAGCCGTG
>Ga0265330_10000435_pt1 | contig 27886 bp, 48 predicted proteins | sample 41919metaG_FD_202083 | JGI IMG/M metagenome (GOLD analysis project Ga0265330, IMG submission 202083) | Rhizosphere microbial communities from Carex aquatilis grown in University of Washington, Seatle, WA, United States - 4-19-19 metaG | ecosystem: Host-associated > Plants > Roots > Rhizosphere...
GCACAGGCGCAGGGATGGATACAAGGCGAAGACGATATCGTACTACTAACCCCAAGGGCGACGTACAGTTCCAGCTTACAGGCCCTGGCAACGTCGTTGAACACGGACGCGCGAATCAACGGTCTGCAATCGTTCGGTCCCTTGACTCTCGTAGCTCAGATCGCGAGCCACCTCTATGCTGGCATCGCTACGCCAACCATAGCCATGGCCCAAAGCGATTCCGCCGCGGCACTGCCATCGATCATCCACATGGCATGCGCGATGTATCAACTGGAGTACATTCCGGGCAAGGAGTGGCACCTCAACAATAGCAGCAGCAAGTGGCTCGGGGCGTACCTCGGGCTCGCGTACAAGCGCCTCGTCTACGATGGGGCGACGAGCTGGGCGGCCTTGTCCCCGCAGTCCTGCACCCGAAGCGGGTCGACCATCACCCTCACGTTCAACCCGGTAGGACAGCTTGTTTTCGACCGCTCGTGGGTGACCGCCATCGCGAACGAGGGTTTCCAGGCGTATCAGGCCGACGGCACTACGCCGCTCACGATCAACTCCGTCTCAATCTCCGGAACCAACGCAGTGAACATCGTCTGCTCGACGTCGATACCGGCCAACGCCGTGGTCAACTACGCGTGGCAGGGCACTGTGGGACAGACGGGGCCTGGACGGGTGACTGGCGCGCGCGGAACCCTGCGAGATTCCCAAGGAGACTCCATCGTCTTCGACCCGTCCGGAATCAACATGCCCATGCACAACTGGTGCCTGATTTTCAGCAAGACGGTCACGAACTGAGAACAAGGTAAGATTCAAAGATGTCATACCTACCGTACCCATCCCTCGGAGGCATCGCCGGCATGTACGAGTACCAGAACGGTACCGTCATGGGCATCGACCAGCAGAACACCTACCACCCCTTCTGGACGTGATGATCTTGACCGGAAAGTGCCAGTCGCTTAGTGTTACGGCAGGAGGCACAAATGAAATTCACCACGAACGACCGAGAGCTTGTCTGCCTGTACATGGCCCTCTCCGGAGCCCAGGCCGAGACCAACCACAGCAACCGGAAACGGAAAAACCGGGCCTTCGAGCAGATGCAGCTCGAACGCATCGAAGAGCTGGCCCTCCCGGGTGGCGCGAGGAACGCGACCCCGTGGACCCAGTGGCCGACCGATGAGGTCGTGGTAGACATCGAGAGCGGCACCAAAGATTACCTTCTGGAGAAGTACGGCGCCGAGGGCACGGTGGCCGGCGGCTCGTTCGTCGAGCGCGTCGTTTGCAAGTTCATCGATCGGCTGCGCACGGCAGACGACGAAAAGAAGTAGGCCTTGCCCGGTGGGCTAAGCACCGGGACGATATTGGAGCACGTCATGAGTGACAATCCACTCGGCATCATCGACCCCCTCACGGATACCGGTGAGCAGCGCGCTCTCGACGAAACGCCATCGCCCCATGCGCTACAGGAGGCCTTGAACGAGGGTGCCACGGTGGGCTACGTTCAGCGCTACGTGCACACCCATCAGCGGTGGTGTCCGGCCTTGCGCGTGTTGCGCCGATGGAGCGTGCTCGCCTGTGTCCTCCTCGGAGCCCTGCTCACGCTGAACACGATCGGGTGGTTCACGGCGAAAAGCGTCTTCAAGGAGGTCGTCGCCGCAGGGGTTCGAGCGGAGCTGAAGGAAGCCGTGCGAGTCGAGGTCCGCGAAGCACTCAAAGAACTTGGGGTCATCCACGCACAGTTGAAAGAGATCGAAAATGACAGCATCTTGGTTTCCAGATGACTGCCGTGTTTGTCGCCTGCCTGGTCGGCGCCTGCACGGTCCTGGCGATTTTGATAGGCTTGCTCTTGTGGTGGCTCGCGCACGCTCGGTTCAACACGCGCGGGGTCGTGGGAAACCATCGGCAGATTGACGCCGCCTCGGCGCGCCGGGGAAGGCGTAAGCTTTGGAAGTGGCTCCGCATCGGAAGACTCAAAGACTGACAGCAAAGGAGGACCGATCATGATCCGACTCAATCTCAACACCGTGCTCTTCGTTCTTGGTGGTCTCGCCATTGCGGGTCCAGATTTCTCAGCTGCGTCGGCTTGGCTGGCCGCCAGTGGCATCCCGCACGTAATCGGCATCGTGCACTTGCTTGGCTACGCGGCGACTGCCTGCGGCGGCCTTGCCCTGGCGATGCCGTTCCTGCGCAAGACCCTGGCACTGCTCGGGCTCGCGACGCCTCCTGGCGCGCAGGCGCCCTGGAACCCGAGCCGCGACAACGTGGCGCCCATGATCCGAGTAGCAAGGGCACCGGATCCTGGAAGCGTGACCGTGCCGGTGTCCAGCGTCGATGCGGAAACCCCTGTGCTGCCTCGCAAGCGCGACCCACAGCAGGGCGGCGTGGTCACCTCGATGCTGCTCGCGCTGGGCATCCTGGTCACAATTGTCGCAGTGGCGACCGTGCTGCTCTACGCGCTGCCGTCTGACGCCGCTGAAACTCCTGCCGTGCCGCAGCTCGGGTTTACGATCGGGAGCTCGACCACGTGCCAACCATCGACGGCCGCCGGATATCAGATCAACCTGAAGACCGGCGCGCACTACGAGGTGTCTTTCCTCCAGGGCTTCGGCTGCACCTACCGCGGGTGGGAGCAGCCCGTCGGCGTGGCTGTGTACGCCGGCTACGGGTTCGTGGCCTCGGCGCCGAACGCCTACCAGGGAGCGATACTGTTTTCGTACGCAGACTGGGTCGCGACCGGGCCGGGCGCGCAGTTACTTAAGGATCCGGTGGACAGCTCGTGGATCGTCCAGGGCACGTGGACCCTCGTTGTCAACTACACCTGGGGCGCAAGCGTCGACCACCTGACCAAGGCGATCAAGGCCGAGAGAGGCAAGACGATTCTGGAGTTGATGCCCACGTTTCCAAAGGCGGCGAAGGAAGCGCGCCGATGAAATCCCCCGAGGTCGAAGTCCGCACATTCGCGTTCTCCTCCGAACCGTCGTTGCCAGAAGCAGACGCACCGGGGCCGTTCGAGCGCTCACTTGCGGTGCTGCTTTCAGATGGCTGGAAGCTGCTCTTTGGGGCGCCGGTGCGATACCAGTCGGTCGTCTACCTCGTGACGATGTGGCGTGAGGTGCAATCGTGAGAGGACTGGGCTACCGTCCGGTCCCCTCCGGCCGGCACGAGGACATCTGGCACACGCACCCGAAGGCTGCGCGAGCCGGGCAGGTGTCTCCGGACAGGACGCTGGAAATGTTCGCCCCGCCGGTCGACGACCAGGGCTCGGTAGGGCAGTGCACGGGCCAGGCAGTCACCTGCGGGGACTCCACGAGCCTGGCGGCGGCCGGCGTGCCGGTCAGCGGCTTCCTCTGCGCCCAGAGCCCTTACAGAATGGCCAGGTGCATGGAGCGAGCTCCGTTCTGGTACGGGCAGGGAGACCCGCCTGCGCTGCAGGACAATGGTGCCGACCCGAATCTAGTCCACCTCGCGCTTACCAAGTACGGATGCTCGACGTCCGACGAGTTGGAGGGCTACCCCGGACCGTGCCCCGGACTGACCGAGGCCTACGAGGCAAATGTCAACCGCGAACCGGACCTTGCCGAGCTGGCCGAGGACGACGCCTTCAAGTTGGTGGGACAGTACCGGGTGACGTCCACCGGCGCCCAGCGCATTCTTGACGTGCGTGCGGCTCTGGCGGCGGGCTTCGCCTTCACGCTTTCGGTGTACGCCAGCGACGACCGATTTCAGAACTACGTCGGCGGCGTGCTCCCCCCTGCGCCGGATGGCAGCCCGTGCAACCACCTGATCGCCGGAATCGGGGGCTTCACCGACGCAGCATCGGCATCGGTCTTCATCTGCCAGAATTCATGGTCGAAGGACTGGGGCATAAGCGGCCGCCTCTGGGTGCACGAGAAGGTGATACTCCAGAGCGACGCCGTCCACATCTGCTCGGTGAGGAGGGTCTGAACATGCGTGCGCGTACCATTTTCCACGAAGCATTTTGGTGTGCAGTGCTGTTATGGCTGTCCTACGGCTGCGCCAGCCCGCAGCCCGTTCCGACGCCGCAGCCCGACCCGGCCATCTACCAGGCGGCGTGCGACCAACTCGCGACGATCGGATGCCCCGAGGGCGCGATGCCGAACTGCGCGGCTGTCCTGCAGTCCGCCCAGGAGGCGCACTTGACGAACCTCCGCCCTACCTGCCTCGCCGCTGCCCAGAGCCAGGACGCGGCCAGGGCGTGTGGCACGAGGTGCCGGTGAAGCCGCAACCACGCTGGCCGGGCGAGCCGGCGCTTGACCGACTCTGCGACGAGAGAGGGTTTTGCCTGTGATCCAGCCCATCGACTACTCGCACCTTCTCGGCCGTCTTCGTGGTATCAGCGACCGCGCTCTCGCGGCACACCTGGCCCTCTATCGGCAGGCTGTCGACCGCCTGAACGCGATCGAGGCTGCCTACCCGGTGGTGGAATGGCGGGCCGCAAACGCGCCGGCAAGCGACGCTACGACCGAGGCCCTGCTGCGCACGCCGGTAGCGAAGCTCGACCTGCGCCCGGTCGGAACGCTGGCCGAGTGTCTGCAGACGGTCAGCAACGACCTGGCGGCCCGGGGGATCGTCTTTCGTCCGGCCTGGTATCTCGGCACGAACGGCGATGACTTCTGGACAGCCGACCGGGCCGTTAGCATCAACATCCCCTGGCCCTACGCGAACCCGACCCTCTGGCGTCTCGCCAACCGCAGCGCGCGCGCCGCCTACACGCCCGAGGAGATGTTTCGCACCCTTCGGCACGAGGCCGGGCACGCGCTCTGCTACGCGTTCGAGCTCTGGCGTGAGGCTGGCTGGCAGGATGTCTTCGGCGATAGCCGGGCGCCGTACCGCGAGGACTTCACGCCCTCGGAAGGCAGCCGGGACTTCGTCGAGTACCTGGTTGGGGTGAGGGCCCACTACGCTCAGAAGCACCCCGACGAGGACTGGGCGGAGACCTTCGCGTGTTGGCTCGACCCCGCGAGCAACTGGCGCCAGCAGTACGCCGAGTGGCCGGTGGCCTTGCGCAAGCTGGAGTACGTCGAGGCCTGCTGGGTAGCGGGGAAGTTCAGCGGCGCGGCCGTCAACACCTACCTCGGGCGGCGCGAACCGTACCAGATGGAAACCCGCACCGTGGCAGCTGCGCTCGACATCGGTACTGCGGCGCCGCCTCTGATGACCCCCACGGGATGGAGCGAACACGCCGAGCTGCTGCGCCAGGAGCCAGCCGCCTACAACGCCGTGGTCCTGCACGATGTCCACTTCGCGCAGCTCGGGCGTTTCGCCGGGCCGACCCCAGACGCCCCACCGAGCGAGCGCTTGCTGATGGAGGTCGCGCGTACGTGGGGTTCGTGGGAGTCCTACCTCCTCGACCTCCGGCTCTGCTGTGCCGCCAGCTCGGAAGGCTGGGCGCTGACTCTCTGGGATGACCGACGTGGGCGGATGCGAAACGCGATGATCGATGGCAACGGGGCGGTTCCGGCGGGGTGCCGGGTGCTGCTGGCGATCGATACGTTCACGCATAGCTATGCCCTGGACTATGGAATCGGCAAGCACCTCGGCATCGCCGCCCAGTTTGAGAATGTCGAGTGGCTGGTGGTGGCGGCGCGGCTGGAGGTCGCGAGTCCGCCACCGGTCGTGATCGTACAGGAGGACCAACTTGAGAAAGTTCAGCCGTTACCAACTCGTTCATGACTTGATCAAGGCCTTCAAAGCCATGCCGCCCGGCCACGGCGATGACGTCGTCTCCGAATTAGAGGACTTCTGCCAGGGCTACCGGGACAGCCGGTCCGAGGTGTGGAAAGAGCTGCTGAGCCTCGACGTCGAGAAGGTGATCGGCGAGGCCTCGGGCGCCACGCTGGCCGAGACCATGACCCATGCCAAGATCAAGCCGGGCCACTTCAACCGGGGGCGGGCCTGATGCTGACCTGGGTTTGTCTCGGAATCGCAGGCACGGCGCTGTTCTGCTGCGGGTACCTGCTGGGCTGCAATTCAATGGCGGTACCCTGGAGCCGCAAAGAGCGGGCGCAGCGCAAGCAGGAGAGGGTTCGATGGTAGGGCCGACCTTTATCGGCATCGACCCTGGAAAATTCGGAGCGATCGCGTCGATGGACGGGGAGCGCAAGCAGATCGAGGTGCGCGACTGCCCGCTCACCGCAGGCGAGTACGATTTCTTCGGGATGTGGAAAGCCTTCGAGACGGCATGCGCCGCAGGCCCGGCCATCGTCGTGATGGAAAAGGTGCACTCGATGCCAAGCGACGGCAAGGCGTCGGCGTTCTCGTTCGGAGTTGGTTACGGCGCCTGGCTGGCCATCTGCGGGATGTTCCGCATCCCTCCGAACCTCGTAGCCCCCCAGACCTGGAAGCGTGTCATGTTGGCCGGCATCGCGAACGACAAGCGCGCCGAGGCGATAGCGCTCAAGCAGAGGTTACAGGGGCACCCAATCTGTGCCCAGCTGCACGGACCACGCGGCGGCCTACGCGACGGGCGGGTGGACGCTCTGTTTCTCGCCGAGTACGCACGCGTGGCGTGGAAGATTTCAGGGAAGCGTGCCGCCTAGGCGCGCCTGGAATGCCTGGGAATCTACTCAGGACACCAAGCACAGCCACGCCACCCTCTTGGATCGCCAGGCAAACGGGTGTACATTTGCCTGGTATCCCAGACATCGCCCCAGACTCTCCCGCGTCAGAAACGGGCAGGCGGCTTCCAGAGGTGTGAAATGATTTACGAAAGAGATCCAAGCGAGCCCAAACAGGAAAATGAACCCGCGAAGCGCGAGCCGCTGCCGAACGCAAAGCGGATCTCGGAACAGGAGCACGACGCCATCTACGCGGCCTGGAGCGGAGGGCTGACAAGTTCGGTAAGCCTGGGACTCAAGTTCGGGTATTCAGACGAGACCATCAGGGTCTTGATCAAGCACGGCAACAAGCGGCGCGGCTGGCTACCATTCGCGGCCCGCAAGGCAGTCGAAGGAACCGCCATCTACGAGGCGACCAAGGCGGCACAAGCGAAGATCACCGATCGGGTCATGGACGCGTGGGAGAGGGCAAAGGATAACGATCTGGCGCTCATCAACAACAACAAGATCTTGATAGCTGGCCTGATCGCGGAATTTCGGAAGGGACTCGCATCCGTCGACTTCTCGAAAATGAGCAGCGGCACCGCCTGCAACAACGCGCGCTCGCTAGCGGCAGCCGTCGACACGCTGATCAGGGCGGAATCGCTTCTGCTGGGAAAACCGACCGAGCGCAAGGAGATCAATCCGGGAGACGGCTGGAGCAAGCTCACGGAAGCTCAGCTGGAGTTCATCGCCGCGAACGGCAAGCTGCCGCCTGACGTGAGCGAGGACGTGCTCTTCGGCGCCAACTGAGTCGTCCACGTGGAAGCGTCGTCGGGGTCTCTAATTCTTCGGGCCAAGGCGGCGCATGAGAGCAGCGTGAGGAAGGCACGAACAAATCTCGACGACTTCACGGAACTCTGCGTGAAGGACGACCATGGGGTGCGCTTGGAGCTAGCGCCAATGCACAGGTCGTGGATTCGACACGTCAACTACTGCTGGAGCCACGGCTACCGGGCGCTGATCCTCGCTCCATTTGGGTCGGGCAAGTCGTCATGCCTGGCGGTGCCGCTGCTAGCCCACGTGATCGGACGGGACCAGAACGTGAGGATCAAGATCGTCACCAACGACGATGACTCGGCCAGCAAGCGCGTGGGGGCAGTTCGCAAGATTCTGGAATCGAAAATCTACCATCAGGTGTTTCCCGCAGTTGCACATGGCGGGGGCTGGACGGGGCACGAGCTCTACGTGCAGCGCATCGGGCATTCGCTGGACCCGACCATCCACGCGCGCGGGGTCTTCACGACAGGAATCGGTGGCAGGTGCGACGTGGAGCTGTTCGACGATGTGGTCGATCAGAAGAACAGCACAGACGCTTTGCAAAGGCGGCGAGTGCTATCCCTACTGGAAGGGACGTGGCTGTCGCGTCTGGAACCGGATGGCAAGGTGCTGGCCATCGGGACTTGCTGGCACCAAGACGATGCCCTACACCACCTGATGCAGAAGCCTCGATGGTGCACTCTCAAGCAGGCGGTCAGCGACGACTGCACGCAGATTTTGCAGGAAGTCGTCGGTGGCGGCAGTGACTATCCTGGGTTAGGTGAAGCGTGAACCCGGTTCGATCCATGGCGTCTGTACCACCGTGGAGCCACTGGAATACCGAGCGCCTGCGCGCGGAGCAAAGTGACAACCCCCGATCATTTCAACGCGGGTTCCAGATGCGCGCCTTCTCCGACGACGAGCGAATGTTCCCGCACTTCGAGGATTGCTATACCCCCGGCATCGTCGTCGGGGAGATCATCCGCCGGGCCTGGCCTACCTTCGTTGGCGTTGACCTCGCGGGCACCAAACGCCCTGGCAACGTCATCTTCGTGGCCTCGGTCGACCCGACCACGCAGCGGCGCTACCCGGTCGAGGTTCTGTGCGGCGCCTGGAAGAGCCCCGAGGTCGCGGCCCAGCTCGCTGGCGTTCACGCCCGCCATCCGAACCTGCGGGTGATTATGGTCGAAAACAACGGCTACCAGCAGAGCCTCATCGACTGGATCAAGCAGACTCCCGGCGACACGAGCTACTGGTACATGGTCGAGAGCTACACCACCGGCTTCGACAGTAAGGCCAACCCGGTCTACGGGCTCCCCGGTTTGGACATTGAATTCAAAAACAAGGCGTGGGTCGTGCCTTCGGCGGAATTCGAGGGTCACCCGCCACACTGCCGATGCGGCTGGTGCACGTGGAAGGGCGAGGTCCACGACTACCCGATGGGCGCCCAGTGCGACACGGTCATGGCCCAGTTTTTTTGCCGCGAGGCGATCTCGAAATGGGGCACCGGCGGGAACCTCGGGGTGGGCGGGACCGGCGGCATTCAGGGCATCAACGACCGCTAAACGGCGCCTAAGTCCGCGAATCATATAGGGTTTTCTCGGACATGAGTTTCGTCCGATTCTTTCTTTACAAATAGCAGGACTAGCGTAATAATATAGGTGTGACGACAACGACGACCACCACGGAGGACCCCATGAAGAAGAAGCTTTTGCCCGCCGCCATCGGCACCTACCGGATCATCAAGGGAAGCGAGCTCACGGACGCCCAGCGGGCCATCCTGCGAGTAGCCGGCCGCGAGCGGGTCATCGCTCGCATCTGCGCGCTGATTGGCGATGGCAAGTTGGCGGTGTCTCAGGTTCAGGCGCGATACGGCGCGCTTCTATCGGAGGTGGGTGATGCTTAACGCTGAACGTATTGAGGCGGCAGGTCAGAACACAACCTTGGCGTTGCTTCGGGCTGCTGGCCCGGGGTGTGTACGCAGGCGCCTGGAGGTGCTGGTTAACGGCGGTCTGCTGGGACTGCCCGACGCCAAGAGGCTCTACCGAGAGGCCTTTGGGCTGGGCCTGGAAGCCGTCAGGGCGGAGAGGTGCCCAGGCAGCTTGCGGTCCGTACTGCTTGCGGCGTTCGCGTGGGCATTCGCTCTGACGCTCGCCGCTCTGTTCTTGACGGGGTGCTCAGAAAATGAGAGTGGACTGGCGCCGGATCGAACAACCCAAGCCGCAGACGCCGGCACCCCAGACACGGGCAAGCAGGACACGGTCCCGGTTGGCACGGCTGACACCGGAACGCCCGACACGGGTGGAAGGGTCGACGTGCTGCCGGCCTCGCAGCCCGACGCCACGCCCACCCCGGCTACGGACACCCGACCGGATACGCGTGCTATCGCCAACAGCCTGACGATGGGCTCGGGCTACGTGGGCGATACGATACCCGAGGCGACCAACGATGGTTTTGGCGACACCCTGACGGGCGTAGGGCTCACATTCCACGAGTACGCGATAGGTGCCGTGGCGCTGTATTTCCAGCTGACCTCGACGGCCGATATTGCGGGGCGCAGCGTGGTGATCTACACCGGCGACATCACGGATACGCAGCCGAATATCATTGGCGGGTCTGCCGGACCGTCGAGTGGGCATGTGGCTCTCGGTACGTTTACCCCGCCGTCAATCGAACTGAGCGGACCGACGACGCTGCTACACGCCTGCCTCACCACCGCCGACCGCTCCAAGGACGGCTGGTCTGTGGGGACCTGCACCTACGTCGCCTCGGCTCAGATCACCATGACCAAGTAGCACAACTAGCGAAACGCGCTTGACTGCGTGACCATACGGTGCCATATATCGAGCATGAGGTCATGCCATGGGAACTGCGGAAAAGCTGAGATGGAGTGTCGTCCGGGATAAGGTTTGCGTGTGCGGGCAGCAGGCGTGCTCCCAGGCGCTGGCAGAGATTCGCGCCAAGCGGGCCGCCATCATCGCAGAGCAGGATCTGGTCTTCGCCGACCCCGCGAGAATGACGAGCGTCGAGCGTCCACTGCTGCGCGACTTGACGGACGCCGCCTAACCGTGGCACCCTAGCGTTTGCATGTTCGTGGTCCTTGGGCCCTCACCGAGATTGGTCCTCCCGGTGGGGGCCACTCTTTTTCTGGATTGACCGGTGGTCGCGAATCTGGCACATTACGGCCAGATGTTCGCGATCAAGCTCCTCCGCGTAATCCTCGGCGTCGGCCAGAGGGAAATGGCCCAGCGGTCCGGCGTTAGCATCCGGGAGCTGGCCCGCATCGAGGCGGCTGAGGTCCTGCCCCGGCGGGACGTCGCGCAGAAGCTCGACCTGGCCTTCGAGCGGGTCATCCAGGAGCGGGCGGCGCCGGCCATCGTCGAAAAGGAGCACGCGTGAGAGACAAGGCGGCCCGGCTCCGCATCGAGTACATGCCGCTGGACAAGCTGGCGGAGGCTCCGCGCAACCCGAAACAGCACGAGCGCGAGGAAATCAAGGCCTCGATGCGGCGGTTTGGATTCGTGGCTGTGCCTGCCATCAACGAGACGACGGGACGGCTGGTCGCGGGCCACGGCCGCAAGGAGGCTTTGGTCGAGATGCAGGCCGCAGGCGAGCCGCCGCCCGCGCGCATCCGCGTGAAGAATAAGCAGTGGGCCGTGCCCGTGCTGCGCGGTGTGGCCTTCGCCACCGACCAGGAGGCCGAGGCGTACCTGCTGGCGGACAACAGGCTGACTGAGGTCGGCGGCTGGGATGAAGAGCTGCTGGCCCGCATGGTGGCCGACCTTGCGAAAATTCCGGATGGCCTTGGGCTCCAGGGCGTGGGCTACGACGAGAAGGAAATTGAGCGGATGCTGGCGTCGGTTGAATCGGGAACAGCATCCGATCAATCCGCCGAGCTACGAGAGAACTTTCAGATCGTAGTGACCTGTGTCGATGAAGTTCATCAGTCGACACTTCTCGAACGATTCACTGAGGAAGGCCTCAAGTGCCGAGCGTTGATCTAGAACTTAGGACGCCGATAGTTCGTTCGGCGAAAGTGTTGCAGGTCGAGGGTCTGTTCGATGTACCAGAGGCCCGTCACTCCAACAGAGAGTTTCACTTCGACGTGCCGCTGGATGCTCAGTCCTGGCAGGTCGGGCTCATCTCAGGCCCAAGTGGTGCCGGCAAGTCTCAGGTGGCGCGCGCGCTGTTTGGCGACGATCTGATCAATGGCTACGATTGGGATGAGAACAGGGCTGTTGTGGATGGATTCGGCGAGTTGCCGATACGAGACGTAGTGGGTGCTCTGTCGTCCGTCGGATTCGCATCGCCACCTGGCTGGCTCAAACCCTATCGAGTTTTGTCCAACGGCGAGCGCTTCCGGGTGAATCTCGCCCGCGCCATAGTAGACGAACGTCCTCTGGTGGCGTTTGACGAATTTTCGTCTGTGGTGGACCGGCAGGTGGGACGCATTGGAGCGCACGCGTGTGCCAAGGCCGTGAGAGCACGACCGGGCAAGCGCTTTGTCGCAGTGACGTGCCACGAGGACGTGCTGGAGTGGTTGCAGCCCGATTGGGTGCTGGAGCCACACATCGGCAAGTTCTCATGGCGGGAACATCAGCGACGGCCGAGCATCCCACTCAAGATTGTTCGATGCAGTCGTGAGGCTTGGAGGTGGTTCTCTGTGCATCACTACTTGAGCGCAGAGCTGCACAGAGGCGCGCGGTGTTTCGCCGGACTCATCGACGGACAGCCAGTCGCCTTTGCCGCCGTCATGCACTTCCCTCATCCGAGAACTAATGCGATCCAGCGTATCCATCGCATCGTGGTTCTGCCGGACTTCCAGGGGCTAGGACTTGGAGCGCACTCGTTCTCCGGGGCACTTGGCGGAATCGTTCGGGCCATCGGCAAACGCATGACCGTTACGACGTCACATCCAGGGCTGATTGCAGCCTGGGCGAAGTCGACAGAATGGCAGATGAAGCTGGCCCCAAAAATCGGCTGCGTTCATGCCGGTACTCTTACCGGCATGAACGCACATGGCAGCGGATCTCTTGGTCGGAAAGTGGCCAGTTTCGAGTACGTTGGAGCCCCGTTAGAAGATCGCTCGCTCGCTCACTCACTGTGGGAGTGCAGGGCAGATGCCTAGGTGGCCAAGTCATACTGGACCGAGAAGAGCCCTTGCTGACCGCGAACGGCCCGGAACGGGAGTGCACGCGGACGGCGCAATATCCAGTGCCAGCAGTCAGGCATCGCCCAGCGCGAATGGGAGCCACGCACGCAGTCGACAAGCTCGACCACTCCCACGATGCCACCGAACGCGAGCGATTCTTGTGGCGCCGGCTGCACGCCTATTCTGGCGAGGAACGTCTCCGCCCAGCGTTCGTAGACCTGCCCAGCGTGAATCAGCAGAGGGCCGCGATAGGACGTCGCGCGGGAGCGGTTCTCCACGTCCTTCGGGGCGTCGTCGAGGAAAATCGACCACGCCCATGGCTGACGCACGGTCAGAGTTTTTATCGTTGTCATCACGAGTATTGTTGATCCAGATGCCTGTTTTTAGGCAGAAATCGCCGGTTGACGCTAGGAGCCCCCATGCATGACCCACGCGAAATGAACGACACCCCCACCTCCCACGAGAAGCCCAACACCGCGCCTTTCGACGTCGTGATGCTGAAGCTGGGCGTGAGCGAGCAAACCTGCAAGCCCGAAGACCTCAAGCGCATTCGGGTCATGGCCGCAGACCAGATGAACGCCATCTGGGACGCGAAGGTGGTGGCCGAGGAAAAGGAGTATCGGTCGCTCGGTGCAGTCGGCCCCGGCCACGAGACCGAGATCGAGATGGCGGCCCGATCGCGCTACTACAACGGCGGCGAGACCGACAAGAAGAAGATTGGCTTCGAAGACCCCATCCCGATGATTCCACCCTACGGCGGGTACGGACGCTGAAGCCCAGTCCTGCCCAACCACATCCACCCAAGACTGAAAGGCACACTGCCATGTCGAAACTGAAGATTCGCCCCTACTACAAGTTCTCGCGCATCCGCTCCCACGTCACGGGGGTCAACTACACGCCCAAGCAGCTCGCGGCCTTCTACGGACTACCGATGAGCGCGTCGGTTGGCGCGGGCAAGAAGATTGCAGTCATCGAGCTCGGGGGCGGTTTTGACCAGGCGGTCTTGACAGCTTATTTCAAGTCGCTCGGCTATCCTGCGGTGGCGCCGGTGGTGTTCCACTCGATCAGCGGAGCGACCAACCAGCCGGGCGATACGGCAGGCGACTACGTGGAGGTCATGCTCGACCTGTGCGTGGTCGGAGGCATGGCCCCCGGCGCGGCACTGCACTGCTACATGGCGCCCAACACGGACGCCGGTTTCCTGGCGGCGATTCAGCAGGCCATCACGGACAAGATGGACTGCATCTCTATTTCGTGGGGCGGGCCGGAAGACGACTGGCCTTCTGCTTCGATCACGGCCTTCAACAACGCCTTTCAGGCTGCCACGGCTGCCGGCATCACGGTCACGTGTGCGGCCGGCGACAACGGTTCGAGCGATGGCGAGACGGGAAAGCACGTGGACTTCCCGTCATCGTCACCCAACGTGGTCGGATGCGGCGGAACTAGCCTGCCAGCGCTGTCCCCCAGTTCCGAGGTCGTGTGGAATGACGGCAGCTCGGGCGGCGCGACTGGCGGAGGCGTGAGCGCGAAGTTCTCCCTGCCGAGCTACCAGGCGAAGGCCGGCGTCCCGGGCAACAAGATGCGCGGCGTCCCCGACGTCGCGGGATGCGCGGATCCAAACACCGGTTGGAACATCGTCGTGGACTCGACGAGCGGGCCCACCGTGGTGGGTGGAACCAGCGCGGTTGCGCCCATGTGGGCGGCCATCGCGGCGTACCTGTCCGCGACCCTGGGCGCGAACGTCGGCAACCTATCGGCGGCTATCTACGCTCTGGAGTCCGGCGCCATGCGGGACATCACCTCGGGCAACAACGGGACCTACGTGGCTAAGTCTGGCTACGATTGCTGTACCGGCCTGGGCGTGCCCGTGGTGACCAAGCTGCTGGGCTCCCTGCAGCCGCAGCCGGTGCCCGTACCCACTCCCACCCCAACCCCTTCCGCCACCCGGACCATCGTGGTCACCGGTACTGGCCTCGGCGTGACGGTAGACGGCAAGGTGGTGTAGCGATGGAGACGTGCGGCTGCGAAAATTGCGGCAAGACGCATGTGGAAATCCAAGCGGCTAAGGGTACATCACAGGAACCGTACTGCCGGCAGTGTTTCCACGCCCGAAGGTCACACCAAGGCACGAACGAGCGGGTGTGCACCAAATGCCTAGCGACGCCATTCGACCCCGCAGGCAGCCCGGCCAAGTTCATTTACGACGGGATGTGATAGGCTTCTCCCTGGAGGTCCCCATGGCAGACGAACGCAAGCGCGACTGCGACCAAGACGAGCACACGCCAAAGTTCCAGCCTCACCCACCGCTCGACAAGGGCGAGGTTGCAGAGCCGAAGCACACCGAGGCAACGCCCCTCACCCCCATCATCCCCCTGGGGTCCTGATGGCAACGCCGCTGGCGCCGTTCAATCAAGAGGAATTTGCCCGCACGATGCAGGCGATCAAGGACGGGACGTCAGCGGCCGATTCTCCAGCCCGCCCTGCCTTCGACCCAGTCCAGCACCGGGAGGTGGTGGCAGAGTCCCAGCACGGCCGGAGAATCGAGCAGTTCAAGCAGGCCTTGGAGCGGGCGGGATTCGTGTACTGGCCGGCAAACACCATTCCGCCCGGCTGCGAGTCAACGAACCCATTCGAGCCGTCGCGGCCAATTCTCGAAGCCCAGTGGCGGCGGCCGGCGGACAGGAAATTGCCGAAGCGGCTGGCACTGACCGAATCGCAGGTCACGGCCTGGTTCAGCGGGCCGGAGGAGTTTTGGCGATGGATCAAGGACATGTCCCAACAGGAGCAGATCCGACAACACCGGCTGGAGAACCAGCGGACGATTCGGTCGTTCGTGCCCCGGTAGCGCGGGTCCTGCGGGTCCTCGCCAATACCATGCCGGATCCGACCGTGACCAGCATGGAAGGCGTTCCGGTGGAACTTGACGCTCAGGTGGCGGCCCTGCGGCCGAGCTGGTGGAACCGGATTTGGGTGCGGGCCTTGAGCGCGGCTATCATCCCAGAGGCTCCCGGTGGTAAGGTAGAGCTATGAGCTATCAACGCTGCGGAGGCGATTTGAGGGGAACAGTGCCATGAGCACCCCAGGCCAGACTGCCAACGTGCAAGTGAGGATTCCGCTCGCTGCGGACGTGAAACGTTATTTTTTTGAACAGGCTGTGGTCGGGGAGACTCAGCGTTTCCGGCAGATCAACAGGTACGAGGCGCACTACACGATGCTTCAGTACGCCCATCTGCAGTTTGATTGGTGGGGCCAGAACGCCGACGCAGCCGAGACAGTCAGCCCCAACGTCCAGGTCCCTGTTGGCTGGAATCAACCTGCGCTCAACTTGCTGGCCCGCCAGAAGCGCCCCACGGCACCGTATGCACTGGCGAAGGCCATCGTCGACCGCTTCACCGGCCTACTGTTCAGCGACTCGCGCAAGCCCGACGTCGAGGTCGAGGGCGACCCGGACACCGACGACTTCCTCCATGCCTGCATGGAGCAGATGCGATTCTGGGCGCGGTGGCGCGAAGCTCGAGCCATCGGCGGGGCGTGCGGATCGGTGATGGTCACCCTGCACATCAAGCGCGGGCGTTTCGTTCTCCAGGCCCACAACCCGAAGCACGTGCAAATCCTCTGGAAGGATCGCCGCGCGCTCGAACCGCTGGCGGCTCTCATCATCTACCGGTATCCCCAGGAAGAGTTCGCGACCGACCCGAAGACGGGCGAGGTCACCACCCGGTTGGTGGAGTACCTGTACCGGAGAATCATCACCGACCAAGACGACACCGTCTACAAGCCGGTCAAGCTGGAGCCGGCGGCGAATCTCGCCTGGCAGGTGGAATCCACGGCCGAGCACGGCCTGGGCGTGTTCCCGGGCGTGTGGATTCAGAATAAGCCGGTCATCGAGCAGGAGGATGGCGACCCCGACTGCCAAGGCGCTTGGCAATCGTTTGACACGATCGACCGGTTGCTCTCCCAGATGAACAAGGCCCTACTCCTCAATCTCGACCCGACGCTGGTGCTCAAGATCGACCCGAAGGAACTGCTGGCCATGGGCGGGTCGGTACGGAAGGGCAGCGACAACGCCCTCTACGTCGGCAGCCAGGGCGACGCCAAGTATTTGGAGATGATCGCGAGCGGCGTGGAAGCCGGGCACAAGCTGGTCGACCGGCTGAAGCAGAACATTCTCGACGTCACCCGCTGCGTTCTGGCCGACCCCGAGAAGCTGTCGGGCGCCGCCCAGTCGGCGAAGGCGATGGAGTACATCTACGCGCCCATGCTCGAACAGGCCGACGAATTTCGCTCCCAGTGGGGCGACTGCGGGGTGATTCCCATCCTGCGCCTGGCTGAGATGATGGCGCGGAAGTTCCACGGCGTCGAATACCAGCAGGGCGACAAGACGGTTGTCCTGGAGCTCGGCCTCCCGAAGCGCGCCGACGGTTCGCCGCGGGTGCTCGGGCCAGGCGGATGGATTCGACTCAAGTGGGGCGCGTACTTCTCGCCCACTGAGAACGACAAGAACATGCAGGTCACGACGATCCTGTCGGCAAAGACCGGCGATCTGATCGACGGCGATACGGCCGTCAACGCCGCCGCGCCCATCTTCGGGGTGCAGGACGCGAAGGCAATGATCTCCAAGATCGAAAAACAGAAGGCCGACGAAGCGGCCAGCATGTTCGATGACCTGAACACGCCGCCACCGCCAGGAGCTGACAAGAACGAGGCGCCGAACCAGCCGGCCGGGCAGGGGGGTAAGCCTTGATCCGTCTTGGAATCGATTTCGACGGCACGCTGGTTGACGGCCACCCCATGCGCCTGCGCCCAGGCGCGGCCGAGGCCATGCGCGCGTTCAAGGTTGCCGGCCATCACTTGACTCTGCACTCTGCGCGGTCGACTCCCGACGGCGCGGCCCCAGTGCTGGAAGATGAGGCTGGGCGCTTCTGGCAGTACGGCGAGGTGCCGTCCCGCACGCGCTTCCAGTGGCAACTCTTCGAGGAAATGAGAGAGTTCCTGAAGGCCGTTGGGCTCTGGGAGATGTTCGACGAGATATGGACAAGCCCGGGTAAGCCGCTGGTAGATGCCTTCATCGAAGACCTTTCGCTGCCGCCCGACTGGGCGATCTTGAAACGGCAATTCGGATAGGAGGACCAAGATGCCGAACGAACTTCCCACCGCCCCATGTAGTTCGACGCCGCATCCTAAGTTCTTGGATGAGGAATTGACCCGATCATTACCGACGCTCGACAACCGAACACGGCGGCTGTTGATCGAAGCGGCTCGCGCGGATATCGAGAGGGCTCATGAGAGCGAGGAGGACCACAATGTCTGATGGACCACTTGAGGAATGTCGGGCACACGGAGTGCCAAACCTGAGGTTCGTGCGCAACAACGTCTACCGCTCGGGGCAGCCGACGGTAGAGGGTTGGGATTACCTGCGCACGCTGTTCGACGGAAAACGCGTGCGGGTCTTGAAGCTGAACTTCGACGACGAGGGTAGCGACGAGCCGGCGCGCGCGATGGGGTGGGATGTGCGCGAGCTTGGCATTGAACCGCGGACCGACCCAAACGGCCTGATTCCTGCTGTCGAAGAAGTTTTCGAGAAACCAGACCCGCGCGTCTGGGCGGAAATCGAACAGCAGATCTTGCTGATGGACGCCACCGGCGAAACCTATCTCATCCACTGCGTGAACGGTCACGACAGGACCGGGCTCGCGTGCGGCCATGTACGCGTTCTCATCGACAAATGGACGAAGGCATTAGCCTACAGCGAGATGGTCGCTTTAGGCTTTCATCCTGAACTGGTCGGACTCGACCGGCAGTGGGCGGATTTGCGAGCTCCAGGAGGGTCGACAGATGGCTGATTTCTCATCGTGGGCACAACGCCGAACAGGCCGTGGGCAACGACCGGCGGAAGAGCCGCGCCAGGTACAGCAGCAGGCGGCCCCCGCGGTATTGCCCCTACCGCCCGACGGGTACGCGTGGGGGTTCCAGAACGGCGGCTACATCCTCGTGCCGCTGACCCCGCAGCAGGCCGCGCCTGCGCCATCCACCTTCGTGCCGCCGCCGCGCCAACCATCGGGAGTGCGGCCGTTCGTGCCCCAACCGATCACAAGCCAGTTCTCTCCCGGCCACGCCACCGCGCGAGTCGAAACCTGCGTGCTGGTCAAGCCAGCGGACAAAGACCCCTACGCCGAGCTACTGGCCGGCCTGCCCGACCTCGTGCCGGAAGGTGGCGGCTACGATGCGATGGCCGGGAACCCCGCGCCGATGACCTTGCAGGAATGCGGGAACTGCGTGGAGTTCGCGACCAGCCAAGACGGCCAGGCAATGCGGGCCTTCCCTGAAGGCGCCGTGCTGGCTCGCGGGTCGACACCGCTGAAGGGAGCGGGGGGCTGATGCCACGCGAGCTCGAAGCATGGGCCCGTCGCAAGGTGAAGGCCTCGCGCCGCCAGGCCGCCAAGGCGAAGACCGACGCAGAGGTGGTGGCGACGATCCAGAAGGAAGCGAAGGCCGCGGGGGCCACGCTCGCGCATGAGGGGAAAGGTGGATTGGATTCCAACCTCGTTCTGCAGCGGATGAGGGCGGCGAAGTATCGCTGTTCCAACCCGTACTGCCCGACGCCGAAGGAGGATTTGGACTGCGACCATTCCTCTGGCCACCCCAAGGAAATCTTCGAGAGTCTGAAGTCCTGGCAGAACCCAAAGCTGCGCGCCGCCGCAACGAAGGCCGACGGGCCGAAGGACGATCGCTTCGTCTCGATTCTGTGCGCCAAGTGCCACGACGTTTGCCATCAGCGCGAGCGGGCTATCGAGAACGGCAAGACGCCGCCGCCAATGCGAGGGACCGGCAAGAAAGACGAGTAGCCGGGTGCCATCGTCCATCGTCGCCCAGGTGATAAACCTCCACCGCGCCCAGTTGCAAGGCGTGATCGAGCTGGGCGGCGTCCGCAAAGTGCGCTCCCTCTACGAGACCGTGCGGGCCGAGCTCGAAGCCGAGCTGGCGGGCCTGCGGCGGGCGGGCAAGGACCAGAGCTTCACGGCGTTCCACTTGCGCCAGGTGCTGCTGCAGGTACGCGACGGCCTGAAGGTTTTCCAGTCGGGCCTGGCCACCCAGCTGGACAACAACGGCCTCGCCACCGCGACGCTCGCCCAGCGGCACGTTGTTTCAGCAATCAAGGCATTCGAGAAACGGTTCTCCGGGGCTGAGCCCGTGCTGCGGCTCGAAGAGGCCGGCGTGTTCGCGCGGGTGTACCGTGGAATCGAGCCAACGCTGCTGATGAGATATCACAAGCTGGTCGGCAACTACCCGATGACCACGCTTGAGCGGGTGCGGAACCAGCTCGCGCTGTCGATGATCAAGGGGGACAGCGTCGACCAGACCGTGAACCGCATCGCCGCGAAGGGGGGAATCTTCGATAGGGAACGGTGGCGCGCGGAACGGATTGTCAGGACCGAGGGCGCGTGGAGTTATGGTGTGACCGGGCAGCGAGGCATGGAAGAACTCCAGCACGAGGTGCCGGGCCTGATGAAGCGGCTCATCTCAACCTTTGACGGGCGCGAGGGTTACGATGCCGTGGAACAACACCTCCAGACGGTACCGGTGGACGGACAGTTCGTGTGGCACAAGAAAACCAAGCACGGTGTTGAGATTGTTCACTACTCGCACGTCCCCTCTAGACCGAACGACCGCGCTGTGGTAATACCATGGCGTGAAGACTATCACGCAGCCAGAAGTCACCCCGGAGCAGTTGCGCCGTCACTACCGGCGTATCTGCGTTGACGTAGAGACATTCAAGGCCGACTACGGGGCGGGGAAAAGCGTAGGAACCATAGCCCGCCAGGCAGGCGTTTCCATCTCAGTAGTGCGGGAGCGGTTACTTGAGGCGGGCGTAGTTTTTAGAGATAGCTGGCGGCCGTCGCGCAGTCCAAGTGCTGAAGTGCTGAAGAAGCTGTATCTCGTAGAGAAGCTGAGCACACGGTGCATGGCCACCAAGCTCGGGACGAACTCAACAACGATACGAGGCTGGCTGCTCAAGGCCGGAATAGCGATGCGGTCCATTTCGGAGGCAAAGCAAGGGCAGGGCCCAACTCCCAACGTTGTGCGCGCATCGATCACGGCACGTCGCAAGCACTTCATTCCAGGGAAGGACATGGTCGGCTACAAGGTGGACAGCTACGGATACGTGCATGTCTGGAACGACGAAAAGAAGCGCTACGAGCGCGAGCACAGGAAGGTGATGGAGGCCAAGCTGGGAAGAAAGCTCCAACGGCGCGAGGACGTGCATCACATCAACGGTGACCGCAAGGACAACCGACCGGAGAATCTGGAGCTGTTCGATTCCAGAGCGGACCACCAGCGCCATCATGCACCGGAGCGCAAGAGAGTCGAAGGACGGTTCGCCTGACTGGCGGGCCGACTATCACGGCGCCCCCGCGCATTCTGGCCCGGTCGACCCTCGAATGCCGCGCGGGCTGTAGCCCAGACGTATCGCGTCGGGCCGAAACTTTCTGGCGTAAAACGGCCAGAAGTGATCAACAATACGTGTGTCCAGGGATTCACCCAAAGGACACACAAAGGAGATCACCATGGCATTCGGAAAGAAAGTGGAGACGGGAATCATCGAGGTCAAGGCCCCCAACTTCCGGAACATCAAGTTGCCGCTCGTCGGTTTGGCCTGCTACGTGTCCAACAACATGAGCCCGCAGAGCATGAAAGCGATGAAAGATGGAATGGGAGGAAAGAAGGTCGACAAAAAGGCCAAGAGCGAACGGGCTGCGAAGGACTTCCAAGCCGACTATGAGGGCTCGCTCCATTGTGACAAGGATGAGGGTTGGATCGGAATTCCAGCGGCTGCCTTTCGGGCTTCGCTGATTCGTGCTTGCAGCGGCGTCGGGATCGAGATGACACGCGGACGCCAGGCATTCTTCGTCGAGGCGGACGGGGTCGACAAAGACGGCAAGCCTCTCGTCAAGATCACCAAGGGCAAGCCCGAGTATTTCGAGGCCCTGGTGAAGAACGCCAACGGCGGAAGCGACCTGCGGGCTCGTGCTCGGTTCGACGCTGGTTGGGAAGCTTTGCTGAGTGTCAGCTACGACGCCGACATGTTCAGCGAAACGACGGTGGCAAACCTCACGTTGCGCGCAGGAAAGACGGTTGGAGTCGGCGCCGGGCGGCCGTTTTCCAGCGCCTCGGCGGGATGTGGTTGGGGCGTTTTTACCATCAAAGGTTTGAGGAAGACAGAAGGAGGAGACGAGAAGGCCGAGTAATCAAGTTCTCCCGTGGCGATGCTGGGCGTGGCAGGCGGGGCCTGGCAAGGCGCGGCGTGGCTGGGCTGGGTCTGGTGAAGCAAGGCAGGCAAAGCAAGGCGAGGCATGGCCGGGCGGGGTCCGGTGAAGCAAGGCAGGCATGGCGCGGTGAGGCGCGGCCGGGCCGGGCTGGGTCCGGCAAGGCTGGGTATGGCGAAGCAAGGCAGGCGAGGCATGGCATGGCCGGGTCCGGTCCGGCAAGGCGCGGTCAGGCGAAGCAAGGCAGGCAAGGCGAGGCGGGGCGAGGCGAGGCGAGGCATGGCATGGCGGGGTCCGGTGAAGCAAGGCAGGCTAGGCGTGGCCGAGCGTGGCTCGGCACGGCGAGGCGAGGTCAGGTAAAGCAAGGCAGGCTAGGCGCGGCACGGCCGGGCACGGCGAGGCGAGGTCAGGTAAAGCAAGGCAGGCGAAGAGAGGCATGGCGAGGCCAGGCTGGGCACGGCGAAGCAAGGCAGGCAGGGCGCGGCGGGGCGAGGTCAGGCGAGGCCGGGTGGGGCCGGGCAAAGCAAGGCAGGCAAGGAACACGAAAGAAAGCGAGGAACCGATGGGAACGAAGAAAGCGAAAGCACAGAACGAACCACAGGCAGAGCAGATTTTCTACTGGCGGCCCGGGACACAGTTCAAGGTCGACCCGATGGCAGCAGGGGTCGAGCTCAAGCGGATCATCGAGTCCAACGGCAACCGAGTCGACGCGAACCGAATCGTCGATGAGGCGGCCAACCCACTCAATCCACTTCACGAGGCGTTCGAGTGGGACGATACGAAGGCAGCCCATGAGCATCGCCTATGGCAGGCGAGGCATCTTGCCGGGTCGCTGCAGTTCCGCCTGATCACACCTGACAAGCGCGAGCTGTCCGGGCGCGTGTTCGTGCAGATCTCGAAGCCAGAAGGGGGGCCACGCAAGGACTACACACTGACGACATACGCCCTCTCCAATGTCGACCTGCGTGCAGAAGTGCTGCGGACGGCGTTGCTTGAGCTGGCGGCGTTCCGGCGGAAGTACAGCGACCTTTCGGAGCTGGCCCAGGTGATCCAAATCATCGATGCAACAGAGAAGGTGCTCAGGAAGAGCGCAGGCTAGGCAGGCCTGGTCAGGCGAGGCTAGGCCTGGCGAAGCCAGGTCGAGCGAAGCAAGGCAGGCAAGGCGAGGCGCGGTTTGGTGAGGCGCGGCGCGGTATGGCGCGGCTCGGTCGAGCGAAGCAAGGCAGGCAAGGCAGGCTGAGACAGGGCGAGGCGAGGCATGGCGAGGTCAGGCGAAGCAAGGCAGGCTGAGTGGAGTCTGGCACGGCGAGGCTCGGTATGGTCGAGCGAAGCAAGGCAGGCCTGGCCAGGCGGGGCGGGGCGGGGCGAGGCGCGGTCTGGCAAAGCAAGGCAGGTACGGCGTGGCATGGCTAAGCTGGGCCAGGCGCGGCGGGGCTGGGCGAAGCAAGGCGAGTCAGGCGAGGCGAGGCTAGGCGTGGCAAGGCGAGGCAAGGCAAGGCGAGCAAGGAACAAAGAAATTGACCAAGGAGGACACATGACCAAGAAGCGCAAGAAGCAAACCCCACTTCCTGCAATGCCACCAAGGCTGAGCACAGAGCGGTCCGTTTCTGTGCCAAGGGATCCAGAAGACATCGCAGATGATGCGGTGTCAGAATTCCAAGCAAATGTGGTTCCCGCTTTGGGGCCACTGGCCTTCAGGATTCTGCGCAAGCTGCACGTGAGCATCGTCATGATGCTGGAACAGGACCGAGAGCACTGCTCCGAGGTAGCACTACGCGGGCTGTTCTTTGATCGCTTCGGACAATGGGTCAGGAAGGAGGACATGAACCACATAAGCAGGGTGGACTCGTCCCGACAAGGATCGGCAAGGATGGGAGGGTTCCGCCAACCAAGCCTATGACCCGGAAGGAGTTGAAGGCGTGGCATGCAACGTACGAGAGGCTGTATCAGGAATGGAAGAAGGAGAACCCATGATCGAGCAACAGAAGAAGTCCGAAACGGTGGAGTTAGATTTCGGGAAGTATCATCAGGAAAAGCTGAAGCCGCTTCGGGAGAAGTCGGCCAAGTGCGCTTACCGGGAGCTGTGGATTCCAGGAGGCGAGGCAGTCGAAGCCCTTCTGGTCGAGGTGTGGGAGCACTGGCTTTTCCAGACGCGCCAGGCATGCCAAGCAGCGATCGATTGTACCGAGCATGCCAAGTCCGAGGGCTGGAAACCCATCCGCGTGCTGATCACCGCGATCGAAGAGCCAGACAAGGCAGCAGTCGGTCCGCTAACCATCGCCGAAGCGCTGGCCGCTGCAAAGTTGGGATAGGTCCCTACCCCGTAGCCTACGTGTCACTTATTACGCGGCCCGCCCTCGAAAGTGGGTGGGCCGTTCTCATTTTAGGGTTTTCCGCAGCTCCCTGACCGCGTGGAAGTAGTGCTGGTGACCGCAGTTGACCGACATCCCCACGGCCGCCGCAGCCTGGGCGACGTCTCCGGTGGCGAGGTACGCCCGCATAAATTGCCTCCGCTTGGGTGACAGACGATCGATGGCTCGGGCAAGGTCGACCCTGTCCGTGCTCACAAATGCCTCCCCAGACAGTTCGCGAGATCGAAGTAGAGGAACCTCGTCGTAGAAAATCCCGCGCGACCATTCCAGCCGGCTACCGGGCCTGGCCGCTCGAAGAGCTTCCAGGATCGCCCACCGCATGCGCTGGAGGACGTATGCCCCAAGGGACACCTGGCGGGCCGGGTCGAACGACCGAAGCGACGTGACCAAGCTCACCATGCCTTCGGCAGCCATGTCGTCCACGAGATGTGGCGGAGCGACCTGGCGGGCGATAAAGCGGGCTTGCCGGCGGTAGAACGCGTACTCGACGCTGGTCAGTCCACCCTTCGGCATCTTGGGCCGAGGGTATCACGGCCGCTGCGACCCAAGGCTACCGAAGCCGGTGGTTCGGCCCGGTCGAGAGGTAGCCCCAGAGTCCGAAGTAGCTCATCAGCCACCCGACGGTTACGAGGGCCAAGACGACGATGATGATTGTCTTGATCCGGCCATCCATGGGGACGTAGGAAAGGACCACACCGGCGAGAATCAGCACCAACACCAGACCAATGATCGACATGAGGTCACCTTGCTTTCACTGCGCAGCCTAGCACACGCGCTAAGGCTGCTTACCCTCCGCATCCCGCTTCGCAATCTGCTGAGCTATGAACGCGGCGGTGCCTTTGTGGATCGCCAGGCCTCCAATTGCTCTGTCGATTGCTTGACGGCTGATCCCGAGTAAATGCGCCGATTGGTAGATGCCGTGCTTTGTCCGCATGGCGATGATCCGGGCGCGGTGCTCATCTGGTAGCGTCGTCGTGCTCGTGAGCTTCATACCTAGAAGCTAAGCACTAGCGCGCGGGTATGTCAAACGATGGGCACGCAGGCTATCCCAGCGCAACGCAGAGTTATGACAGAATCTTCGGCATGGCAGGCAAAGACCCAGGTCGACTCCCACCCGCGGTGAATGCTGACCTCTTGCCGGATGGAATCGAGCGGGAAGTCCGGACGCCCGATGTCGGCAGCTACGCCAAGGAAAATCGGATTGCCAGCGGCGGGCTCGATGACGACCCGACGGACTCTGGCGCGCCGGTGAAGAATCGCCACAGCTACGCGAATCTCAAAGGAGGCCGCTGATGCCATCGCCCAGGGAAATCGCTCTGAAGGTCAACGAGTCCAGCTTGTTCGCCGATGGCGAAGCTGGCTACGACAGCGAAGCAGGCTGCCCGACAGCCGACGCCGGCAAGCGTCCTGCTCCCGACTACGGCGCCCACGCCGTCAACCCGCCGACGCCACCGGCGCCGTGCAAGAATCTCAAGAAGGGGTAGCCCATGGCCGACGTCCAACACGATTACGCGAACTGGGCCGCCCGCAAGGCCGGCAAGACTGGCCCCGGTGGATTCGCCGGTGGTGACGATGGTGCGCTTCCCGAAGACGTCCAAGCCGACGACGGCGATCAGACCGACGGCGAGCCCCCGCCCCCCGCGCACGAGTGCGTGAGCCACGCCGCCGAGGAGCTGGGCGAGGCAATCGAGATGCTTGAGAAGGCCAAGGGCCAGGTCGAGGACGCCGACGCCATCCAGAAGACCATCGACGACCTGACCGTCCAGCAGCAAGACCTCACCGAGCAGGCGAAGGAGCTGGAGGAAGCGGCGGGCGACGAGGAAGACGAAGACGAGGAAGACGACGACGAAACCGAAGGCGACCAGAAGCAAGCCGAGCGCGGATGCGTCTGCGGTTGCAACGGTTGCGAATGCGGATGTGACCGCGGCGGCACGTGCGTCTGCGGAAGCGGCAAGTGCGAGTACGCGAAGTAGGAGGGCACCATGGCTACCGACGAGAGCACTGGAAAAGGCGAACCGAAGGATCCCCTGGACGACTACGATCGCGCCCACGGCAAGCCCGACAACGGCCCGCCCAAGATCAGCGAAGAGGAAGCGTGGGGCGGGAACCTCAACAAGGTTCGTGAAACTCCCCTCGCCGGCACCGGCCTGAAGCAGATGGGGTAACGTGGCCCAGTCGGTCACCATCTGGCACAGCGGATCCGTGACGGGGCAGCCAACGCCCGTTCCCGGAGGCCCCTCGCTATCCGACATGCTCAACACGTCCTTCAACGGGACCTACGCGGCCTCGAAAGCGACGCGGCTGAGCGTTGTTGGCGCGACTGACCTTGTGCCTTACGCTGTGGCGTTCGACTCGATCACCAAGGGGCGCTTTCTTGGTCTGCGGGTCATCAACGGCTCGTCGATCAAGGTTCTCATCACCAGCCCATCCGGCACCGACCAGGCCATCAAGGTCAGTTCGTTGCTGCTCTGGCACTCCCCAAACTCGGGCGACGAGATCACTGCGATCAATCTCGTCGGCACCGCGGACATCGAACTTTTGATCGCTGGCGACGTTTCCTGATCCCTGGAGGTTCCCCATGTCTTCCTCTTCCCTGCAATCAGTCATCGATTCCGGCAACATCAACCAGCTCGGCGACGCGGCTCAGAAAGCCGGTCTCGGGACGCTGCTCGCGTACGCCACCTCGAAGATGGGCTTCACCCAGACCGGCATCGCCGTGACGTCGAACGTATCGACGCTGGCCAATGCACCGACGGCCAATGGTCTGTTCCAGTGCGTGGTCGCGTCCGTCTCGGGCGGATCCGCCACGGGCGCAAAGAAGCTTCGTCGCGGCCCGATCAGCGGCTCAGGCGCCCTGGTTCCCGCAGCTGGAGAATGCATCTGGGACGGCGGTCTCCACGTGCTCTTCGCCGCTGCCGACCTCGCGCTCACCGCAAGCTTCACCTACGCGGTCGCGACTGACATCGCCTCGAACATGCTGGCCGATCTTCCTTCCGGTCAGTCGACCCTCTGATTCAATTCCTTCCTTCCGAAAACTGAACCCGCAGACTCTCTGCAACGCCACCACCGGGCGGTTAACCGGCGAGTACAGGAGACGTCATGGCAGATCAACTACCCCTCAACACTCCCGATCCTAACGCCGACCCAGCGGAACAGGGAACGCCTGTCGCCGCGGCTCCGGTCGTTCAGGCGCAAGTGTCGCAGCAGAAGCCCAAGAAGAACGGGCAGCAGCCGCAGGTGAAGCGTAAGGGCGTGATCGAGATTCCCGAAGCGGCCTTCAAGGCACGCGTCCAGCGGGAAGCGGCTGCCGAGATTCGGCGCCGGACCGGGGTCACGATCGAAGAAGCGGAACGACTCATCAAGGCCGGCGGAACTGTATCGGCTGGTGGCGGCAAGACCGCAGCCTCCAATACGGCAGACGCCGCCCTGGCGCAACTTCGCGCCGATAACGATAAGCTCCGCAAGAGCAACGAGAAGCTCACCCGCGAAGGTGGGCAGGCGGTCAAGAAGCTCGAAAAGCGGCTGCGCAATGCCAACGATGCCCGCGTGGAGGCCGAGCTCAGGGCCGAGGCGCGCATCGCCGGTATCACGGATCCAGACTACGCGGTCACACTGTTCGCCCGTGCGGTAGGTAAAGATGCGACTCTTCAGCCGGAGACCTTCTTTGGCAAGCTGAAGGATACGCACCCGGTTCTATTCGCGACTGCCGCCGCCCCAGCGGCGCCCTTGCCC
>Ga0265330_10000436_pt1 | contig 27856 bp, 18 predicted proteins | sample 41919metaG_FD_202083 | JGI IMG/M metagenome (GOLD analysis project Ga0265330, IMG submission 202083) | Rhizosphere microbial communities from Carex aquatilis grown in University of Washington, Seatle, WA, United States - 4-19-19 metaG | ecosystem: Host-associated > Plants > Roots > Rhizosphere...
AGCTCGACAAGAACAAGAAGCACTCGATCGATGTCTTTGTCGACCGCCTGGTGCGCAAGGCCGGGGTCGAGCAGCGCCTGGCTGAATCGGTGGAACTGGCGGCCAAGCTGTCAGGCGGGCTGGTCAAGATCTCGCCGCTGGAAGGCGATGATCTGCTTTTTTCCGAGAAATTCTCCTGCCCGGACTGTGGCATCAGCTTTCCCGAGGTGACACCCAGCCTGTTTTCCTTCAACAGCCCGGCGGGGGCTTGCCCGGCCTGTGACGGCATCGGGGCCAAGATGTACTTCGACCCCGACCTGGTGGTGACCGATCCCGATCTGTCACTGCGCGAAGGCGCCATTGAGCCCTGGGAACGGCGAAACAGCGCCTTCTTTCAGCAATTGCTCGACTCGCTGGCCGCACACTACGAAATTGATCTGTACAAGCCCTGGAACCGGCTTTCGCCCGAGGTGCGCCAACTCATCCTCGAGGGATCAAAAGGCGAGGAGCTGAACCTCACCTTTGACAAGAACGGAAAGCAACACACCTTCAAGAAGGATTTCGAGGGCGTGCTGGCCAACCTGCAACGGCGCTACGACGAGTATGAGCGTCGGCGGCGCGAGCAGGGCCGCACCACCGACGAGGATTTCGAGGCCATTTACGACGAATTTCACCGCTATATGTCACAGTCGCCGTGCAGTGAGTGCGGCAGCACGCGCCTGCGCAAGGAGGCGCGCCACATCCGCGTGGGTGGCAAGACCATCGCCGAGATGACGGCGCTGACGATTCGCGAGGCGCACGACTTCATCAAGGGTCTGGCCCTGTCCAAGCGCGACTGGCAGGTTTGCCTGCGCATCATTCGCGAGGTGAGCGCTCGCCTGAGCTTCCTCATCAGCGTGGGCATTGATTATCTGTCGCTTGACCGGCAGGCGTCCACACTTTCCGGTGGCGAGTCCCAGCGCATCCGGCTGGCCACCCAGATCGGCTGCGGCCTGCAGGGCGTGGTCTACATTCTCGACGAACCGTCGATTGGCCTTCATCAGCGCGACAACGCGCGCCTGCTGGAAACCCTGATCAAGCTGCGCGACCTGGGCAACACCGTGCTGGTGGTCGAGCACGACGCTGACACCATTCGCGCCGCCGACTACATCATCGACATGGGGCCGCGTGCGGGCGAGCTGGGCGGCCGGGTGGTGGCGGTGGGCACGCCCAAGGAAATCGAGGCGAATCCGCAATCGCTGACCGGCGCGTACTTGTCGGGCGAAAAGGCCATCGAGCCGCCCAAGCACCGACGCGGGTCGAACAAGCGCGCCCTGGTGCTGCGCGGGGCGCGCACCCATAACCTGCGCAATCTCACCGTCAGCTTTCCTCTGGGCGCGCTCACCTGCGTGACCGGCGTGTCCGGCTCGGGCAAGTCCAGCCTGATTGTGGACACGCTGCTGCCCGCGCTGAAACACCGGCTGCACGGGGCGCGGCCGCCCAGCGCCGAGTTCGACGGCATCGATGGTCTGCAACACCTGGACAAGGTTATCGACGTCGACCAATCGCCCATCGGCCGCACCCCGCGATCCAACCCGGCGACCTTCACCGGCGTGTTCACCCACATTCGCGATCTGTTCGCCAATTTGCCCGAATCCAAAGCGCGCGGTTATCGCGCCGGTCGCTACTCATTCAACATCAAGGGCGGCCGTTGCGAGGCCTGCCAGGGCGACGGCATGGTCCGCATGGAAATGCATTTTCTGCCCGACGTGTACGTTCAGTGTGACGCCTGTGGCGGACGGCGTTACAGTCGCGAGACCCTTGAGGTGAAATACCGCCAGGCCAGCATCGCCGACGTGCTTGACATGACAGTGGACCAGGCCTGCAGTTTCCTAGCAAATATTCCCAAGCTGCGCCCCAAGCTGGAAACCCTGCGCGAGGTGGGACTCGGCTATGTGACCCTGGGCCAGGCCGCCACCACCCTGTCAGGCGGCGAGGCCCAGCGGGTAAAGCTGTCGCGCGAGCTGGCCAAGAAGGCCACCGGCCGCACCCTGTATATTCTCGACGAGCCGACCACCGGCCTGCACTTCGCCGACATCGATCAATTGCTGCGCGTGCTGGCCCGCCTTGTGGATGCGGGCAACACCGTCATTGTCATTGAACACAATTTGGACGTGGTGAAAACCGCGGACTGGGTCATCGACCTCGGCCCCGGCGGCGGACCCGGCGGCGGCCAGGTCGTGGTCGAGGGCATTCCCGAGGATGTGGCCAAGACGCAAGCCAGCTTCACCGGGCAGTTCCTGAAGAAAGTGCTGTAGATCACTTGCGGCCAGATTCTCGCTCCCCGATACCCACACACCCCGCTCTGATGTATAAGCGACAGCGTCATGAGCGACGACCAGACTGACACCGTCAATGGGCAAGCCACTCCGTCATCGACAAAAGACCGGCCCAGTTGGCTGCGCAGGCTGCTGTGGATCGAGGCGCGCGTGGCCGAGGCACGCGACACCACCTTCGGGCCAGGCAAGCCCGGGTTTTCGTGGTTCGATATCGCCCGTCGTCTTTGCAACGACGTCGCCGAGGTCGGGCAAACTGGCAAGAGCAGTTTGGCGGTTCTCCTGCTTGAGTGCGATCAGGTGGGTTTGTTGGTCCGCGCCTACCTGGAGCGCGCCGGCCTGCCTTCCGGTGCCGGGCCGCTTGGTCCGGCCGATTGGGCGAACGCCCTGCAGCTGTCGGCGGTGGCGACCGCTCTTGCCAAACTGACGGCGACCGACGGATCGACGCTCAAGGCGCTGCTCGGCCCCGATCGCGACGCCACCTTGGCGAGACTGACTGGGGACGATCGAGAGCCGTTCGCCAGCGCTGTGCACGACTTGAGCATCAGCCTGTCCGAGCCGCTTGAATTCGAGGCGTATCGCCTGTGGCGCGCACAGTTCGCGCGATGGTCGCGTGTGGCGGTCGCGGGCGTGCTGCTGGCCGCGGTCTTGGGTGTCGCGGGAGCTTGGATCGACAAGAAGCTCGGCAAACCCAACCTCGCGCTCCATTGTCCCGTCACCGTGAGCAGCCAGTTTGCCGGAGAGGGAACGGACCACACCCTGCTGGTGGACGGTGACCGCTACAACATGGGTTTTCACACCGAGTCCAACGGCCAGCAATGGGTCGTGATCGATCTGGGGTCAGTTCGCAAGTTCAACAAAGTGGTGGTGTACAATCGATCCGACTGCTGCCAAGACCGGGCGGTGCCGCTGAAGTTGCAGATCAGCAGAGACAACAGAAACTTTACTTTGTTGGCGGAACGGAAAGAAACCTTCGAGAAATGGACAGCAAAGGACCTCCACGCCGAGGGCCGCTATCTTCGCCTGCAAAACACACCGTCGAACTATTTTCATTTGGCCGAGATAGAGGTCTACTAAGCGCCCGTTGCAACCGCCGGTCACGGCCTAGCCGGGCTAGCCGACGACCAGATAGCCACGCTCGAGCAGCGACAGCATGGACTGCGCGGTGTCGAGATCGGTCTGGCGGCTCTGGTCCAGGATGGCCTGCACGGTGGCGCCGCCCAAGGCAATCTGGATAACGTCAAGATGCTCAGGCGACAGCTCACGCAGGCGCGGCCCAAGCGGCGTGGGCACGGACACCATGGCCTGCAGGGGCGGCAGCTTGGGCGACAGCTCTTTGAATTCGTCGAGCTGGCGCATGCCCTCCATCAGCAACCCCTCGGTGGAATCCTGCAGTTCCTCCATCACCCTGCGGTCGTCAGGCGGCTCCAGTTCAAACAGGCCCTGATTCCAGGTCAGCATGCGGAACATGGCCTTGCGCGGGGTCACGTCAAAACTCTCGTCGATGTTGGCGAAGTAGATCTGGCCCTTGCGCAGGTGCAAGCGACCGGTGCCCCATTCAGAACGCAACACCAGCACGCCTGACTTGCGGCTGGTGGAAAGCAACTGCAAAAGGTCGGGCAGGGGGATCTCCTCGATGTTGCCCGACATCGATTTGGGCGCCACCCGCCGCGCAGCAGTGACCTGCATCTTGGAACGCGCCTCGATCTCGGACAGTGAAGTCGCAGGCGCGCGCGCCTCGCCGCCGCCCGCCACCAGCTTGATGATGGACGTGCCGACCAAGATGCGGTCGCCGTCCTTGAGTTGCATGTTGCGAACCTTCTCGCCGTTCACGAAGGTGCCGTTGGTCGATCCTAAGTCCTGAATCGACACCACCTTACCGTCGGTGATGATCTTCGCGTGCTTGCGCGAAACCATGTCCTCGACCAGCACCATGTCCAGGTCAGACGAGCGGCCGATCACGATCTCGCGGTTGGGACGCAGGGGAAATTCGCCGCCTTGATACTTGCCGGAAATAAAACGAAGGGTCCAGGGCGCACCTTCAGCCGGGGCGGCGCTTGCCTGTTCACTTGCGGCGTCGCGGGGCCTAAAGGTGTTCAAATGCCATGATTTTAGACACTTAGGCGCGAACCGTCAATGGCGTCCCGCGGTGGGAGGCGATTGCGGGCCAACTGGCGACGATGGTAGGCGACGATTCGGCTTGGGCTGACGCGTTCTTGCGCTAGGCCAAGTGTGCGAAAAGTCAGTCCAGTCGTGCGACTTTCCACCGATACTAGTAGCGATGCCGCAACCCCCAGGACCTCCGGCGGTGGGTGATCTGCCTGGCCTCAAGAAGCTGGGCCGCTATGAATGTGCCGAACAGGTCGGTGCAAGTAGCGGCTTTGAAACCTACCGCGCCCATGTCAAGGGCTTGGCTGGGCTCGATCGCAGTTTTGCCGTGAAAGTGCTGCGGCTGAAACGATCCGAGATTGCTGCGGCAGTCAGTGAACCGTTCCTGCAAGCCGCCCGGCGCAGCGCCACTCTGGCCGATCCGCATATCGCCAAGGTGGTGGATGCCGACGCCAGCGAGGGTGTGGTTTTCGCGGTCACGCCCTTCATGGACGGGGTGGATCTGGCGCGTTTCCTTCGGCTGGCGCGCGAGAAGGGCGTGTTGGCCATGGGCAAGGGCGAGCCGGCCCGCCGCTGGCATCGCTTGGTCGCCTATGTTGGCGCTGAAGTCGCGCGCGGGCTGCAGGCTGCGCACGCACAAGAACCGCCCCTGGTTCACGGCGCGCTTTGCCCGGGCAACGTGTTCATCACCGCGCGTGGGGCGGTTCGCCTGCTCGACTTCGGGCTGCGCGCCTCCGTCCGTCGCCCGTTTGAACCACGGCCGCGACGCCTTCTGCCCTATATCGCGCCCGAGCTGGCGGCTCCGGCCGCTGACCCCACCGCCGCTGGTGACATGCACGGCCTGGGTGTCCTGCTCTTCGAGTTGTGTAACGGCGATCTGCCGCCGCAAGGCCGGCGCGCCTCTGATACACAGATTGCGCTTTCCTTGCTGCCCGAAGAGCTGGGGCTGCTCATCGGCCGGCTGATCTCGGTGAGTCCCGCCGCGCGGCCCGCGGCGGCCGAGGCGGTGACGTCGCTGTCCGCCGTGTACGCGGACACCAACGAGGCCGAACTAACCTCCGATCTCGCTTCACTTCTTCATGGCACTGCCACCGGTGCTTCGGCGGTGCCAGCCGAGGCGCCGCTGACCGAGGCGCCTGAGACCATCGACGATGCGCCGCCGCCGCCTTCCGCGGTGGAACACGACGAAGCCTATGGACTGGTCACACCCGAACCGGTCATCGAGGCCGCACTGCTGCCTTCGCCCTCAGACGAGTTTGCTTCCTCGCACGAGCCGACCGTCGTGGGTGAGCGATCCCTGATTGATGACTTGGTGGACAAGAGCCGGCCCACCGCAGCCCAGGCCGCGAGCAGCGCCGCCAAGCGGCCCGGGCCGCCACCGATTCCCACGACGCCGACGGATACGCCGGCCATCGTCCTTTCCCCGGCGCCGGCATCGGATCCCGCCGACCAGGAGCGCGCCCCGACCAACCGCGGCCTCGGAGCGATCGAAACCGCAACCAGCGCGCCGTCTGAAGACTTCTCCTCTGTTCCCGATGCGATCTCTCCGAAAGGTCCCGGCCTGACCGACCCCAGTGAGATTATCATTCCGAGCGCAGCGGAGTTCGATGTGCCGCCCGCCACCTGGGGCGCGCGGGCCCTGGCTGCCCTTGGTGGGCAAGCCGGGATTGCCGCCCCATCCGACAGTCCAGCAAGCGGCTTGAGCCTGCTCGATGAACTCAAGGCCGAACCGTCCGAGCCGAACTTGCCGCGCCCGATTCTTGCCCAGCCACCTGGCGGGGTGGACGCTGCCCTGGGCAGCCCCCTGCCATTTGCGCTTGAAGAGTCCCCTGTCGCGCCGTCTGCGCGGGCCGAGGCCTATCCCATGATGGTTGGGTCCGGTGCAGGCGCGCGGGCCGGCGAAGATGCGATAATGCTGCCCAACGAACCCCCCGTAACTGCGCAGCCCCGCGGCGATGCCCTGCTTGAGGACGAATTGGTCGATGCTCCAGAGGGTAGCCGCGTGAGTTCACCCTGGCCTCCCTCGGGCGCCTCCGGCGAATTTGGTCTGCTGCAACGGCCAAGCGACGGAGGCCCCCCCTTGCCTGATGCGGTGGCGTACGCAGACGACCACACGCCGGCGGTTGACGCTACGGTGACAGATGCACCCCCGTCCGAAGTCAGGGCCCATGCCTTCCTGGATGACAACGCGCGACCGCTGGTGGCCCCCTCGTATTTCGATGACAGCGATGCGCCGCTGCCCGAGTCAGAAATTGTCGCTTTGCCCGAAGCCGAGGCGTCCACCCCACCAATCCCGCGTCCTGCGACTGAGCCACCGACGGGCGGCTCTGCGCGCGGCACGGCCGCCCGACGCTCGCCAGCGTCGCGGACACCAGTTCCGCAGTGGGCGAAGTCGCCGGAAGAGCTAACGGCCAAGCAGCGGAACCGGCGATTGATCTGGGTCATCGTGGGCTCGGTGCTGGGCGCCAGTGTGCTGGCGGGCGGACTGGCCGGCTTTTTCGTCGGGGCCCGGGGCAGGCCGTGGGGGGCGTTGCTGGGAGCCAAGCAGTCGCCTGCGCTTTCAAAGCCGAAAGCCGCGCCGGCGGTGGCCAAGGAGGCCGACCCGGAAAAGGCGGCAAAGTCCGAAGAGCCAGCCGCAGGTGCCGCGACGGCAGAGAAGAATGTCATCGCGCCTGCAATCGCCGAAAAGCCTAAGGCGCCCGCGATCCCAGAAAAGAAACTCGCCGCTGCCGCAACCTCCGAAACGCCGGCAGCACCAGACCACAAGACCATCGCGCCTGCAATCGCCGAGAAGCCGGCAGTTCCAGACAAGAAGACCATCGCTGGCAGCGCCGTGGCGCCGACAAACTGGGGCAAGGGCGTCTCGGACAGCGCTGGCGCGGGTCCGCTGGTCAGTGTCTCGGTCACCAGCCAGCCGGTTGGCGCCAGCGTGTGGATCAACGGCAAGGAACGCGGACGCACTCCTCTGCAGGCCAAGATCCGGTCAGGCCCGGCGCAGATGGTTTTGGTCCTGGCTGGCCACGCCTCGGCCGTGATCGACGTCAAGGCGAGCGAGGGCGCGCAGATCTCCAAGGAACTAGCGACCGTGGAACCGCCGATGACCGGCGAGGCCCGTTTCCGCGCCGAGTGCAACACCCAGGGCAAGCTGCCCATCGTGGTCGATGGCAAGGAAACCGGTGTTTTGTGCCCCTTCACCAAACTGCGCGTCGACCCTGGCGTGCACAAAATCGGCCTGTTTGTCCCTGGCCTAGGCACGGTGCACGAAAAGGAAGTGACCTTGCAGCCCGGCGTGCGCAGTATCGTGTTTGCGGACTGACGGCTACCCGGGGGCGCAGGCCGGGGGGGTACGAGACATCGTCACATGGGGGACCGCATGGATGACGGCAAGGCGAATGCGCGCGCGAAGCTCACAACCGAACAACTGTTTCGCTCGCTGTTTCAGCACATGACTGAGGGTGTGGCGCTGCACGAGGTGGTGGTCGATGGGTCGGGCCAGGCCATCAACTACCGCATCCTCGACGTCAATCCCCGGTACCAACACTACACCGGACTTGGACCCGATCGGGTCATCGGCAAGCTAGCCACCGACGCCTACGGCACGCCCACGCCTCCCTATCTGCAGGAATTCACCGCGGTGGGCCTGGGCGGACCACCCACGCGCCTCGAAACGTATTTCGCCCCGCTCGATCGTCACTATGAAATCAGCGTGGCGCCGCTCGGCCCCGGGTTCTTCGCCACCATCTTCCTCGACGTGTCCGAGCGCAAGCGGCAGGAGCAGGCGCTGCGCGAGTACCAGTGGTTCCTGCAGGCTTCGCAACGCGTGGGGCATGTCGGCTCGTACCGCTTCGATATCAAGCGCGAGACCTGGATCAACTCACCCGCGCTCGACGACGTCTTCGGCACCGGTCCCGATTTTGAACGCACAACGGAGGCTTGGCTGGGCCTGGTTCATCCAGAGGACCGGGACGCGATGGCGCAGCACCTGGCCGAGCATGTGATCCGGGACGGCCGCGAGTTCAACCGCCGCTATCGGATCGTCCGGCACAGTGATCAGGCCCTTCGCTGGGTGCACGGATATGGCGAACTTGAGCGCGCGCCTGATGGCTCGCCCACGTTCATGATCGGGACCATCCAGGACATCACCGATCTCGTGGCCAGCGAGCAAGCCCTGCAGAGCAAGACCGAGGAACTGGATCGTTTTTTCAATCTGAGCATCGACCTGCTCTGCATCGCCAACACCGAGGGCCGCTTCCTGCGCATGAACGCCGCGTGGCCGACCGTTCTCGGCTGGTCGGTGGCGGAACTGGAAGGCGCGCGCTTTCTCGACCTGGTCCATCCCGACGACCTGGCCTCCACGCTCGAAGCAATTCAGCGGCTGTCGGGCGGTGAGCCGGTGATCGATTTCACCAACCGCTACCGTGCCAAGGACGGCAGCTATCGTTTCATCGAGTGGCGCTCGGCACCCGCGCCCGGTGGTCTGATCTACGCCGCTGCCCGCGATGTCACGCAACGGCTGGAAACCGAGCGCGCCTTGCGGGCCAGCGAAGAGCGCTTCCGGCGCATCTTCGAACTGGTTCCCAACCCGCTCACGCTGGCCGATGCGCAGGGAGCCCTTCTCGATTGCAATGAGTCCTTCTGCCAAACCAGCGGCTATGCACGCGAGGAGATTCTGGGACGTCAGCCCATGGATCTGGGCATGTGGCCCGATAGCGAGCGGCGCAACCTCCTGGTGGAGACCTTGCGCCGCACCGGCTACGTCCGTAGCTTCGAGATGCCCGCCCGGCGCCGGGATGGAAAGCTGCAGACCATCCTGCTCTCGGTGCGCATGCTGGACCTTGCCGGTCAGCCGACCATCGTGGCGGCCGCACAGGACATCACCGAACAGCGCAGCCTGGAGCAGCAGATGCTGCACGGCCAGAAACTGGAAAGCCTGGGCGTTTTGGCCGGCGGTATCGCGCACGACTTCAACAACCTGCTCACCGGCATCCTGGGCAACGCCGATTTGGCCCTGCTCGATCTGTCGCCGGTCGCGCCCGCGCGCGACAGCCTGACTGCCATTGGCACCGCGGCCCGTCGGGCGGCCGAGCTGTGCCGTCAGCTTCTCGCCTACAGTGGCAAGGGCCGTTTTCTGGTGCAGCCGGTTGACTTGGCTGAGCTGGTGCAAGAGATGGGGCACCTGCTCTCGGTCAGCATCAGCAAGAAGGTGGTGCTCAATTACCACTTCTCCCCTGACCTGCCCACGGTCGAGGCCGACGCCACGCAGATGCGCCAGGTGGTGATGAACCTGATCGTCAATGCCTCGGAAGCCATCGGCGAACGGAGTGGCGTGATCTCGGTGACCACCGAGCTGGCCCATTGTGATGCCGACTATCTCAAAGGCAGCTATTGCGCTGAAGATCTTCAACCTGGGGACTTCGTCTCTCTGGAAATCGCGGACTCAGGCCACGGCATGGACCGGGCGACCCTGGACCGCATCTTTGACCCCTTTTTCACCACCAAGTTCACTGGACGCGGCCTTGGTCTGGCCGCAGTGCTGGGCATCGTACGCGGTCACCACGGCGCCATCCACGTGTACAGCGAGCCAGGACGGGGAACCACCTTCAAGCTGCTCTTCCCGGCCAGCAGCGCCGCGATCTCGAACGCCGCAGGCCGAAGCACGCAGGCTGCGCCCTGGCAGGGCAAGGGTCAGATTCTCGTGGTCGACGACGAAGAGAGCGTACGCACGCTTGGCCGCCGCATGCTGGAACGAAGTGGCTTCTCGGTCATCACCGCCGCTGACGGTCGCGAGGCGCTGGACAGGTTCGGCCCGCTTCGCGACGACATCGCGCTGGTGTTGCTTGACCTGACCATGCCCCATCTGGACGGCGAGGCCTGCTTCCACGCCCTTCGCCAGATGAAGGCCGATGTGAAAGTCGTTCTCAGCTCCGGCTACAACGAGCAGGACGTGGTCAACCTGTTTTCGGGAAAGGGCCTGGCCGGCTTCATCCAGAAGCCCTACACCACCGATGAGTTGCTGGCCAAAGTGCGTGAAATTCTGGACACCGGTTCTTGACGGGGATAACCCCGGCCGCGTGACCAAGGTGGGGCCACCAGAGACGGGTTGCAAAGGCTCGGGTTTTTGTCCAGAGTGCGCCCACCCCTGCACAGGAAAAGGAAGAACCGGCAATGAGCAAGATCGTTCTGCCCAAGAAATTCGTCAGCCAGTACCCGCACAAGTTCGCCAAAGGCAAGCGAATGTACCTGCGGGGCAAGCGCATTTTGCCCAAGCCGATCTCGGGCAAGGAGAGTTTGCCGGATCTGATCGACTCCACCTTCTTGGCCTACAACGCCGGCCGCTTGGGCGAAGGTTGCCGCCTCTTCACCGAAAAGATGTTGTCCAACGACCGGGTCACGGTGGGCATGAGCCTGGCGGGCGCATTGACCCCGGCGGGTCTGGGCAGCGCCGCGGTCATTCCCCTGATCAAAGCCGGCTTCGTCGACTGGATCGTCGCCACCGGCGCGAACCTGTACCACGACATGCACCACGCGATGAACTTGCCACTGTGGCGGGGATCGCCCTTTGTGCGCGATCCCGAACTGCGGCGCTATGGCGTGGTCCGCATCTACGACATTCTGCTCGACTACGACGACGTGCTCATGCGCACCGACGATATTCTGCGCAAGATCCTCATCCAGGAAGAATTCCAGAAAGAGATGGGCACGGCCGAGCTGCACCACCTGATCGGCAAGTACTGCGCTGAATTTGAAAACCAGAGCGGGATCAAGGATGCCTCCGTGCTGGCCGCGGCCTATCGCGCGGGCGTGCCCTGCTTCTGCCCTTCGCCCGGCGATTCCACCATCGGCATGAACATCGCTGGGGTCGAGCTGCGCGGAAACAAGCTGCGGGTCAACCCCAGCATCGACGTCAACGAAACCACGGCCATCGTGCTCGACGCGAAACTGCGCAAGCAGAAGACAGGCGTGCTGCTGATTGGCGGCGGCTCGCCCAAGAATTTCACCCTGCAGACCGAGCCGCAGATCCAAGAAGTCCTGCGCATCAAGGAGATGGGGCACGACTACTTCCTGCAGTTCACCGACGCGCGACCCGACACCGGCGGGTTGTCCGGCGCCACTCCGTCGGAGGCGGTGAGCTGGGGCAAGATCGATCCCAACCAGTTGCCCGACGCCGTGGTCTGCTACACCGACTCCACCATTGCCCTGCCCATGCTTGCGCATTACGCGCTGGCCCGTCGCGGACAGCGCAAGTTGAAGCGCCTGTACGACCGCCGACCAGCGCTCATCAAGCGCCTGACCGAAGAGTATTTTGCGCATAACAAAGACGCGACGCCCATCGGCTGACGTTTCGGACGACCAGGCGCCCGCCGGGTGGCGCCTGAATTCCTGACTTGCCGCAGCCCCGGTTTCTTGCGCCCCGACGCATGGCCTCCTTAAGATAGAGGGGCGCCATGCACACCCTTGCGGACGAGGTGGTCGAGTTCACCATGACCCTGGGGCGGGCGCTGCACCGAATCGCGCAGTTCGACCCGGCCAAGCCCAATTTCCCGCGGGTGCGCCAGCGATTGTTCAAGGAACTGACGCGCCTGCATCGGACGCAGCCTGAAATCGCCTATGTGGTCGGCCCGCCGGCGGTCGCGGGTGGCCCGCCGGAAGTCCACGTCGACGGCACCGGCCCGGCGCGCACCGAGCTGCGCCGGCTGGTGGGGCCCTCGATTGGCGGTGCCTTCGTTCTGCAGCTGCTCGAATTCATGCAGCGGCGCTCACTGGTGGTCCTGGCCCTGTGTCGCGGTCTGGCGGACAGCGAGTGGCAGAGTTTTCTGGAAATCATGGCCGCGCCGCCCGTCGAGACTGACCCTGCCCACGAAGGCGCACGCGTGGCCAAGGCACTGCTAGATAAGAAGGTTTCCCATGTCGCTCTGGTTCGCGAAGTCGATCTGCCGCCACAGGATCCGCAAGTCGCCTGGACCGTGCGCACCGCCTTCGGCCGGCTGAGCCGCGACGTGCGGGCCCTTTTGACCCTGGACGAGGCCAAGCCCACCACGTTGATTGACCTGAGCGAGCGCCTGGTGACCGGCGCAGCCTACTCGTTCTTTCGAAAATTCGATGTCCTGCGCGCCATGCTGTGGGCCGCACCCGCTCTCGACAAGATGTTGAGCGCGCTACCGGTATTGGCTGCGTTTCGCACACGTGACGTTTTCGTACGCGGCTTGCCCGCCTTGCCCCTGCTCGGCACAACCAAGCTGATCCTGCGCGAGGTGGGGCCGGTCCCACAGGTCCCGGGCGAGCCCGCCATGCCCGTGCTGCGCGCCATCGTCGAGCGCCTGCTGAAAAATCCGCCAGAACGCAAGACCGACGAGCTGTTGCGTGAACTGTGCCGGCGCGAGGTGGTGCCCATCACACGCCTGCCGCCGGAATTGCAGGAATGGGTGCTGGCAGAAGGCTGGGTCGACGCCTTGCAAAAGCGGCCGTCCACCGAGCCGCCTGCGGGCAGCGCCAACATCGATCCGGTGCGGCTGCTGCAAAAAGCGATGCGCTACGCGCTTTCCATTCATCGTTTCGTCGAGGCCATCGCCATTCTCATGCGCCTGCGCATCGCAGACGACAAGGCCATCCCCGGCGTGTTCGACGAACCCACCATGGAAGCCATGCTGGGTGGCTTTCCCGACGACCCCAATGGCCGGCATGGCATCGTCGAGCTGCTGAGGGAGGGCGCAGATACCGCGGCCGATTCGATAGCCGCGGTGGTCGCTCAGGGCGAGCCCAAGTTGCGTGAAGCCGGGGCCTGGGTGTTGACCGAGATGCAGTCACGCGGGGTGGCCGCGGCTTTGCGCGCGCTCGACAAGGGCGTGGAAAAGGAAGAGGCAGCCTATCTTCTGCTCGCTTGCGCAAAAGACGGTGCCGGCCCCGACGCCGCGCCCGTGTTCATCAAGCAGCTCAAGCACGCGTCGCCCAAGGTGCGGCGCTACGCCCTGACGGCCCTGGCCGAGGCCGACTCCATTGTGGCCGAGAGCTACGTCGCCGAAGCCCTGTCTGATCCCGACGAGAGCGTGCGCATCCGGGCCTTGCTCCTTTGCGCGAACACCGGCCTCGGCAGCGCGAAGATCATTCCCGAGGCGGTTCGACTCATCTCGCGCGACGCGCGCGGGGCCTCGCCTCCCGTCGTGCGCGCGGCCATTGAAGTGGTGGTCAGCCGGCGACAGACCAACGCACTCGCTGGCGTCGATGCTGACGATGCCCTGTGCCGACTGGCCCGGCCGATCGGCCTGGTCGGTCGTTTGCTCGGCCACCACACACCACCGGCTGACGTCTTGGTCACCGCCATCTCAGCGCTTGGCCGACTGGGATCGGCCAAGGCGAACAAGGTGCTGCGGCAATTGGGCAAGAGCCACGATCCCGACGTGGTCCATGCGGCCGAGGAGGCCCTGGCCGGCCGCTCGACCAAGACCATGGCCCTATCGTCGGTGTTTGGCAGCGAAGTCCGTTCGGCGAAAAAGCTATAGCTGGCTTTGGCGGCTGAAGCGGAGAGGGTTCACCATTCTTTGACCGGAGGGAGGGCACCGCCTGCCGGGCGGCGCTCGGCGCGCAGAGTCTCGCTGCCGGCCACGAGGATCATTTGCCCGACCGTCACGGCAATGAAGCAAGAGAGGAAGTAGTAGGTCGGAAAGGTTTGGCGCCAGCCGCGAAAGATCGCCCAGGAGCTGGCCAGTGGAGGCCATCCGCTGAAAAGCACGTAGCCCGCAATTCCCGTGAAAAACATGAAAGCAACACCGAGTGCGTATTGCGGCCGTTCCAGGCGCGGGGCAAAGAAGAGCAGGGGGACACAGAGCACGAGGTAGTAGTAGTAGGCGGCCAGAGCCAGGAGAAACACGAACACGAAGCCGTAGGCCAAGGCCTCGTGGTCTTCCATTCCGCGGATGAAAGTCAGGGCGGGCAAGCCGAGAAGCAACGCCACCATGGCGCTCGACGCGCCCAAGGGCAGAACCGCGTGCTGCGCGACCGGATCCGCCACCGCCCGCTGGGGAACGCCATGGCTGAAGGTGGTTTCGGCGATGGTGCGATAGCCGAGATCCCAATCGCTGCCGCCCACATAGTGGAGGGCGATCTTCTGGGTCCACTCATGCCAAATCTCAGTAGTACCGAAGTACGCGCAGGATCCCAGAACCACCACAATCACCGTCGCGGCGCAGGCAAGCAGGAGCCCCAGGGTGTGTCGGTCGACGCGGTGGTCGCGCCGCAGCCGCCACAGGAAAAGAACAATGGGTCCGACCAGCAAGAATGCGGGAAACACACGCGACAGAATCGCCCAACCGAGCAGCACGCCGGCGATGTGGTGGTGGCGCTGCTTGACCAGGCACACGCCGAGCACACTGGCCATGGCGAAATCCGTGCGCAAGAGCGCGCCCTTGAGATGGCCCCACGAAAACAAGTAGTGCGTGCCGATAAAGATCACCATCACGAGCGCCGTGCGCAGGCCGAAAGCCCACGTCACCGCGAGTGTGGCTGCCAGCAGCAGCAAGGGATCCAACGCCAACATCAGTCCCCGACTGATCGGATTGCGCACCGAAAGGTGTCGCGTGACAAGCCCACCCACCACAAACGACCAGGCCGGCGTGCCATTGTAGCCATGGTCGGCCAGAACCAGGCTCCAACGATTGGGCGGAAGCTGCATCTTGAACCAGGTGATGTCTGCGACGAACTCGCGCCAGCGTTCATGCGAAAAGCGGTCGCGATAGCGCGCACCTTCGGCCGCGACTTCATAGACGCTGCGAAGTTCGGCCGTGCCCAGGTCGCGTATTTCGTTGCGTGGGTTGCGGTAGCGCAGACCGCCTTCCAGATCTGCAGCCAGCGTGGCACCGTAGAGGTTCGTGTAGCCCAGCTCGTGGGCGTACTTGGTTCCCACGTAATAGTGATAGAAATCCCACTCGTTCAGATACGTGCCATAGCGGAAGACCCCAAAGTCGGCGTAGGTGGCCACCGCCAGCACAGCGGACACGCCCAGCACGCCGATTAGCAAGCGCCGTCCCAACCGCCGGCCCGCCTCAGACAGTCGGTGGGCGACGCTCGGACGTTCGAGCGCGACAAAGGCCGCAACCACCAGGATCACGACCACCGCCAGCACGCGCGCCAGCGCCCAACCATGGGTCGGTGCCCAGGAATCGGGAAGCTCGCTCGGTCTCCAGGATGTGAGGGGATTCAACTTCGCGCTCCAGTGCTGGTCTTGCAAACGCGCTTCAAGCATCACCCATGCCCGTGGCACCGGGCTAGCTCTTTTTTCACTCGTTTGCCACGCCATCGCGTGCAGCCGCCTGTAAACTAGCCGGCGTGCTTACCCCCAAGCTTCTCAAACAACTGGCCGAGCAGCATGGAACGCCGCTTTTCGTGATCGACCATCGCGAAATTCGGCGCAACTATGCGACGTTCAGGAAGCATCTGCCGCGCGTGCAAGCGTACTACGCGGTCAAGGCCAACCCCGACCCCGGGATCGTGCGCACCCTATTCCAAGCGGGCGCCAGCTTCGACGTGGCGTCCATGTCCGAGTTCATGGTGGTTCACGAAAACATCCAGTCCATGCCGGCCAAGAAACGACAGGATTGGATCTGGGACAAGATCATCTACGCGAATCCGGTGAAGGACAATCTGACTTTGGCAGAGCTCGACCGCTACAAGCCGCTCGTGACCTACGACAACCTGGCCGAGGTGGGCAAGATCAAGCGCCACGCCCCGCACGCCGGTCTCATCTTGCGAGTCAATGTGCCCAACACCGGCTCTGTGGTCGAGCTTTCGTCGAAATTCGGCGCCGCGCCAGGCGAGGCCGTAGATCTGATTGAAGCCGCCTATAATGCCGGACTGGTGGTGGAGGGCCTGTCCTTTCACGTGGGCAGCCAGTGCACCAATTTCCAGAACTACGTGCAGGCCCTGGGAATCGCCGACAGCATCTTCAAGGAAGCCTGGGATCGCGGCTACGACAAGGTCAAAATTCTGGACATCGGCGGCGGCTTTCCCGCTCCCTATGACCAGCATGTGCGACCCTTTGCCGAGTTGGCCAAAACGCTCAACAGCGAGTTCGAGCGGCTATTTCCGCCGGATATGGAAATCCTGGCCGAGCCGGGCCGGTTCCTCGTCGCCACTGCGGCCACGCTGGTCGTTGAGATCATCGGCAAGGCCGTGCGCAACGGCAAGCAGTGCTACTACATCAACGACGGCGTGTACGGCACCTACTCGGGCGTGCTCTTCGATCATTGTCAGTACCGCTTCAAAGCTTTCAAGAGCGGACCGGGCCAGCTTTCGTCGGTCTTCGGGCCGACCTGCGACGCGCTTGATGTGGTGTCCGTGGCCGAAGACTTGCCGATCAACCTGGACCTCGGCGATAGGCTTGTGAGTGACAACATCGGGGCCTACACCACAGCCAGCGCTACCAATTTCAACGGCATGGCCCGGGCCAAAGTGGTCGCGGTAGGCGATCGACCAGACGCCAGCGACTAGCGACGGGGTGCGGCAACGTCGGGACTTGTCCCGCTGGCCGTCCATGAACGGTGTTTGGAAACGCCGCCTCGACCCAGAACCACCCCGGCGGCCAGCAGCGCCAGCGTGGCGAGAGCGAGCGTGATCCACAGGTTCCTTCGCGAGCGGCGGACAGCGGCCACCCCCCCTCGGGACGGTTGATTGAGAGAAGGAACGGGCAGACTGATGGATTTCGACACGATCGAAAGGTGCGGACGCTTCGAGCCTTCGCCGCCCGCGCCCGCAGGGCGCGAAGCTGCACCCGCAACCAGCGATCCGGCGGCGGCCAGTGCAGGCGCCGCCAACTTGGGTGGGGCGGGGTCCTGGTCGGCGGCTGCATCCACGCCCACCGCGGCCAGCCGGGCCGTGCGCGGACGCAGACGCTCAACCATGGTGGGCGAATCGACATCGGCGGCGCTGTCGCTGGCGACTGACGACGCCTCCTGGCCCTCGAGATCGGACGCTTCATGGGCCGGACGATCCGTGGCCGCGCGCTGCGGGTCACCCTCGTCGCGCAGCCAGTGATCGGGATTGGGACCAAGCAACTCGCGCAGCTCGGCCGCCAACTGTGGCGCAGAGTAGAGCAGGCCGTGCCGATGCGCCACCTCGCGCAGGGCATCGGCAAACGACTCGGCGTCTTGGTAGCGCTGATCGGGATCGAGCGCCAGCGCCTTGTCGAACACGCCCTGGAACTCGGGAGGCAGACTTGGGCACTTGTTGGTCAGCGGCGGCACTCGCTGGGCATAGATCTGGTCGGCGGGCGTATTGAGGTCCCCCGAGTAGACTCGCTCGCCGATCAGGGTCTCGTAGATGCTCACCCCCAGCGAAAACAGATCGCTGCGCGAATCGATGGGGTGGTTGTGCGCCATCTCGGGCGACATGTAACCCACCTTGCCGCGCACCCGGTAGAAGGCGGAAGAATACGTCGCGGCCTTGGCGATACCGAAGTCAGACAGCTTCACCTCTCCCTCGGCGGAGCACAGGATATTGGAGGGCGACAGATCGCGGTGGATGATGCCCAGGGGCTCGCCGGTGGGCGAGCGGCGACGATGGGCGTAGGCCAAGCCGCCTAGAATCTCCAGCGCGACGTGCACGATGGCCTGGGCAGACAGCGGCCGCTTGCGCCGGGCGCGCCAGGCAATTGAACGCAGGTCGGCGCCACGCACGTATTCCATGACGATGAACAGCCGGTCCTCGGATGTCACCAGGTCGAAGGTGCGAACGATGTTCTGGTGGTCGAGGCTGGCTGAGATCTTGGCCTCGCGGAAGAACAGATCGCGGAACTCGGGCCGGCTGGTAAATTCCGGAAGGAGCTGCTTGAGGACGACTTCCTTCTCGAAACCACCGACCCCGATCTTCTTGCCGACATAGATGGCGCCCATGCCACCCTCGGCCAGGTACCGCTCGATGCGGTATTTTCTAGCGGGGACCTGTGCCACCATTTGCCGGAACACTAAGCTTCCCCGTCCCCAGACGCAACGTCACCGAACTGCCATGTTATCAAACTTAAGCGCTCTGTTCGATCTGCGATGCAACGCGGAAAAGGAGGCTGAACAGGCCCTTGGCGCAGCCCTCGCCGCACGTCAGCGGGCAGAGGACGAGCAGCAGCGCCTGAATTCCGCCGCGGAAGAAGGGCGCCAACGGCTGGCTCGCGCGGCGAAACTTCGCGCGGCGGGCACTCCGTCGGTGGCTGCCCTCGGCCTGCAGCACGAACGCTACCGGCAGCGACTGGCCGCGGCCCTTGCCCAAGCCACGGCGAAGGCAGATCAGCACCGGCAAGGCCCGCTTCAGCAAGCCCAGGCTGCTGAGCAGGCAGCGGCTGCGCGTGTCGGCCAGGCCAAACAGGAGCGCCAGGCCATCGAGAAGCTGATCGCACGACAGGCGGCTGAGGAACGCAAGCAGGCTGATCGCCGGGCCGAAGACGCTGCCGGCGACTGGGTACACTCCTCACAAGGGCGCCGCAAACCGTAAAGTATCCGGGGCAGCCCAGGAACGGGCACAGTTTCCGGCCCAAGGCCCCCGTCGGGAGCCCGGGCCGGCTTGGCGCTGGCGCCGGTGCTACTTGTCGCCGACGTTGATCAGGCGGAACTCGGTGCGGCGGTTGGTGGCCCGTCCCGACTGGGTCTTGTTGTCCGCGATCGGCCGCGTGGGACCGTAGCCGATGGATTGTAGGCGCGTCGACGCAATCCCGCGTTGGACGAAGTACGTCTTCACCGAGTCAGCGCGGCGCTGGGACAGGTCGCGGTTGTAGTCCGCCTTGCCTCGGTTGTCGGTGTGCCCGGAGATCTCCAGGTTCACGTCTGGATAGTCCTGCAGGACCTTCAGCGCTCGATCGAGAATGACGTACGAGCCGGGCAGGATGTCCGCCGAGCCGGTCTTGAAGTTGATGCCTTCGATGACACCGGTGAACTTCTTCACCTCGGCCGGCACCTCATCGGGACAACCATCATCGTCCTTGTAGTTGTTGAAGGTCTCGGGCTCGTTCGGACACTTGTCGCGGACGTCGGGAATGCCGTCGCCGTCGTTGTCGGGATCCGGGCAGCCGTCCTCGTCCTGGAAGCCGTCCTTGTCTTCTGGATCATTGGGGCACTTGTCGAGAACGTCGGGGATGCCGTCGTTGTCGTTGTCGGGATCCGGGCAGCCATCCTGATCCTGGAAGCCGTCCTTGTCTTCGGGGTCGTTGGGGCACTTGTCGAGAGCATCGGGGATGCCGTCGCCGTCGTTGTCGAGATCCGGGCAGCCGTCCTCGTCCTGGAAGCCGTCCTTGTCCTCGGGTTCATTCGGGCACTTGTCAATGTTGTCCGGGATGCCATCGCCGTCGCGGTCCCCGGTGCTCTCTTTGATCACCGTCGAGTAGATGTGAACCTTGTCGATTTCGCCGAAATTGAGGAAAAGCGCGCCGAGCACCTCGAAATCGGGTCCCTGGGCCGCAGCCCGACTGCCCTTGGGAATGCCGAGCACAGTCCACGGACCCATGATGCGTCCATCGACGCGCAGGCCGGTCCATTGATTGAACCCGATCTTGAAGCCGACCCCGGCGTGCACGAATCCCCACGTATCGTTACCGACCACGCTCGTGTCGTTCACCAGGGATGTCAGTCCGCCATAGCCAGCCAAAATGAAGGGCTGAAACACGTAGCTGTCCGTGAGATTCAGGATCACGCTGCCGCGATAGCCGAAAACCCAGATCGACGTCTGGCCGTCGCGCGAGTGCGTGGGCGTGACGTCGGCCTCTGCTTCTAGCCCGACCCAGCGGTTGAAGTGAAAGCCCAGCCGGCCGCCGAAGACTCCACTTGTCTTGGGCGAGCGATTTTCCCAACCCGTCGGATCATTGCCTGCGCCCTCAAAGCTTCCGAGAGCGTGCTTCGTGGTTAAGAAGTGCCCGCCGCCAAAGATGCCGAAGTCGAAGCGGAATTCTGGTGGTTCCGCTGTCTTGGGCGGGCCTTCTGTCGACTGGGCAGCCGCTCTGTTCCCACCTAGCAGCAGGACCAGCGCGCCCAGTGTGATCGCGCCACTACGTAGCCATCGTTGCGGGGACATGTTCATTGGGACAACCTCCGACGATATCGAGGAGACCGACTCCGCGGACGCCCATACGCCGAGACAACGCCAGCATAGGGGAATTGCTGGTTCTTGGCTACCACAACCCGCTCGCGCTACGCGGCCTGGGAAAGAGGAAGGTAGATGGAAAAGCGGCTGCCCTGGTGGGAAGCGCTCTGCACGTCGATCCAGCCGCCGTGCTCGCGCACGATCCCGTAGGCCACCGACAGGCCAAGTCCGGTGCCTTCGCCCACACCCTTGGTTGTGAAGAAAGGCTCGAAGATGCGGGGGAGGATTTCGGCGGGAATGCCCGCGCCCTGGTCCGCGACCGACAGGCACAGGTATTCACCCTTGCTGCCGCCCAAGTCCGCGGGTGCGGTCGTGTTCGCCACTGAAACATCCACCATCACCTTGCCCGGGTGATCACTGGCGTGGATGCTGTTGACTACGAGATTGAGCAAGACCTGCTGGATCTGCCCCTCGTCAATCGATGGCCTCGGCAGCCCAGGCGCGGCGTGCACCTCCAGCGTGAGCTGCCGCTTGTCAGCCAACGGCTGCACCAGTGACAGCGTCTTTTCCGCCAGGCTCGCCACGTCCACTGGTTCGCGGCGCGCGCCTTCACCCGGCGGCCGCACCGACTTCCCGCGAGCAAAATCGAGAAGCTGCCGCACAATGCGCGTGATCCGCTCCACCTGGTCGGCAATGATGCGAGCCCCGTCGCGGGCCTCCTCGCCGCTGATCCGGCCTGCGGAGATCATGTTGGCTCGCACCAAGGCCACGCCGAGCGGGGTTCCCAGTTCGTGGGCAATGCCCGACGCCAGCTTGCCGACCGTGGCCAGGCGATCGGCGTGGCGCAGTTGCTCGATGGCGCGCAGGCGCGCCTCGGTCTCGCCGGCCAGCGACGATCGCGCCTGCGCCAGGCTCACGCACATGATGTCGATCTCGCGGGCCAGCTCGCCGATCTCGTCGCGCTGGCTCAGGTTGAGCGTTCCCGAAAGATCGCCGGCGGCAATGCTGCGGGCCTTCTGGGTCAGCTTGCCCAACGGCCGACCGACCATGCTGACCCCCAGCCCCGCAGCCAGCAGGGCAGCGACGACGACCGCAGCCAGGGTCGCCCAGGCGGTGCGAATCAGGGTGTCACGAATGTAGCCCTGCTCGTATGCGCGTGATTCGGACAGCTCAATGAAACCCAAGGGCTGCCCATGCACCTTTATCGGCACCTCGGTGTAGTGGCGCGTCCGGGTGAGGGGCGGCGACGCGGGCATCTCGCCGTCGACCCAGCGGACGGTAAACCGTCCATCGGCTGTGCTCGCGTTCTCAAGCAGGCGCAAGGCCTCGGCGCGACCTCTGTCCTCCCACAAGCGAACCATGGCGTCGGCCAGGGTACGCCCCAACACCGCGTGATCCTGGATCATGTCTCGCTCGAACAGTTCCATTTCCCGTGCCATGCGGAAATAGGCGTTGGCGGCCAGGACCAAGGCCATACCTGCCAGCGTGGCCAGAATCAATTTTCGAGCCAGCCTCATGCTGCGCTAGTGGGAATCGGTCGAAGTCAGGAGGCCAGAAGCGACCGTGCGAGTGACAACAGCTCCTCGGGACGGAAGGGCTTGGAAAGCAAACTGGCCGAGCCGAGACGCTCGACTTGGGCGCGCAGGTGATCATCTCCGAATGCGGTGACCACAATGATCGGCATGGTCAAACCGGCGTTGCGCGCTGCCAGTGATACCTGAAACCCCGTCATCCAAGGCATGCGCACATCCGTGATCAGCAGATCCACCGGCTTCTCGTCGGTTAGCAGCATGATCAGATCGCCGCCGCTCGCAGCCTCTGCGACCTCCGCGCCCAGGCTTTCGATTAGCTCACGGATCGCTGCCCGCATGTCGTCGTTGTCCTCCGCGACGACCACGCGGCGGCTTCTGGTCTCTGGACTCATGAACGATCCTCCTCCGAATTCAGTATGCACCCCGCACCACCTTTCGTCTGTAAGCCTACAACATGCAGGCACCGTGTCCACGGGGCTTTTCGCATCCGCTAAATCCTCCTTCTCCACTCGCAGCAGCACGCGGCTGCCGAACTTCATGGCATTATCGCACTCCCTTCATGGCGCGAAAGGCAAGAAATGGTCGAAATGGTAGCCAATCCCGTGCGGCGCGGCCGGCTGACCCGGCCGGCAGCCGGTCCGACGTGCCACGGGTGGATGCCCCCGCTGCCTCGACGCGACCCTGGTTAGCGCCAATCGGAGTCTTTGTTGCGTTGCTGGCGCTCTACCTTGCGACCCTGGCGCCTACCATCACGGGTGGTGACAGCGGCGAATTGACCGCCGCAGCGGTGACCGGGGGGGTGCCCCATCCGCCGGGCTATCCGGTGTTCGCCTTGTTGGCCAGGCTGTTCGCGGCCATGCCGGTGGGGCATTCCATCGCCTGGCGGGTGAACCTGCTCTCTGCCGTGTCCACGGCCGCCGCCGCCGGCCTGCTTTGTGCGACGGTGCAGCGCTGGACCGCAAGCGCTGCGGCGGGCTTGCTGGCGGCAGGACTGTTCGGCACCAACCCGCTGGTCTGGCACCACGCCACCGCAGCCGAAGTCTTTGGGCTGAACGCTTTCTTCGGGGCGCTGGCCTTGTTCCTCTGGTTGGGCATCGAGCGAGCCCCGACTCGCCGTCGGGTTTTTGGCCTGGCCTTCGCCTGCGGCCTGGCCATGGGCAACCACCACACCTTTGTATTCATTGGGGCGCCCGTACTTCTGCGTTCACTCTGGGTCGCGCGACGAGAGCTACGCGGATCCGGGATGGCGCTGGCCGTTCTGTGTGGCGCCCTCGGCCTTCTGCCCTACGCCTATCTTGCCTTTGCATCCCGGTCAGCAGCCGCGGTTTCCTGGGGCGACCAGGGCACATTCGACGGTCTTCTGGGGCATTTCTTGCGCCGCGACTACGGAACGTTCAGCCTTGGAAAGGAAAACAGCGCCACCGGCGCCTTTGTCGGGGGCAGCACTTTCTGGCCGACCCTTGGCTTGATGCTGGGTGGCTCGCTACGTCGGCTCCTCGGATTGGGACCACTCCTGGCTGCGGCCGCGTACGTCCTGGCCCCGCGCAGGCGACCCGACCGCGCCCAGACCCGTATGCTGCTCGCTCTCCTGCTCGGCTATGCCTTCGTCTTCTGCGCCATGTCCAACATGTCCACGGACAAGGGACTGTACCGGACCGTGCTGTCCCGCTTTTTCATTCAATCGGATCTGCTCATAGCGCTGGCGGCTGGTATCGGGTGGGCCTGGATTTTCCGCCGGCTGCAGGCGCGCGCCGCTGGGACGGGTTTGCCCAGGTGGCTGTCTTTGGCGGGCGCGGGCCTGGTTTTCCTGACCGGCGCGGTGGTCAATGCTGGCGCTGGCCAGCGCAGCAACACGGTGTTTCGCGACTTCGTCTCTGTCGCTTTTGCCTCCCTGCCCAAGGACGCCATCGTAGTTACCATGGGCGACCACCTGACCGGGGCGGTCTTCTATTTCCGCGAAGTCGAAAAGCTGCGCCCCGATGTCATCCACCTCGACGAACAACTGCTGGGTTTCCGCTGGTATTGCGACCGCGCCGTTCGCCGCCACCCTGATCTGACCATCCCGGCGGGCGTGTACCTCCCCGGTGGCTTCACCATCAAGCAACTCATGCTCGCCAACCCCAAACGTCCCCTGGTGGTTCTCGACCGCTTGGGAACCTGGGATCAAAGCTGGAAAGACGGCTACAAGCTGGCCAGTGCCGGTCTCACCCATCCCGTGGTCCCGATTGACCAGTATCCCACTTTCGAGCAATGGGCCGAGCGGGACCGCCGGGCCATCGCCAACTACGATCCTCGACCCGCGTTGCGATTTGCCGAAGAATCGTGGGAAGAGATGCTGGGTGAATTGGCTCTCAACATGCAGGCCGCGCGGGCCCAGATCGCGTTGCTGTATAGTCATGAGATGGGCAACGCGGAGGCTCCCGCGCGCTTGGCCGTGAAACAGCTTGAGGAAGTCCTGCGCCGGGCGGGCGGCTTACCGGAGCTCGGGATCCCGGCCGAGCCCGGCCTGCCGAGGCTTGAGATTGCCTCTAATGTCTTCAAGAACCTGGGCATCGGCTACGAGATGCTGTCGCACTTCGATGCAGCCTACGTTTCCCGCACCGCCAAGGCTTGGGAGTTGTTCATCGCCAAGGCGCCGGCGACGGATCCAGACCTGCCCGCAACGCGCGCGTACTTGCAAAACTTTCGGTCAGGATCGCAGCAACAGGCAGCGCAATGAGCCAGATCACCCGGCTCGGCAGACGCAGCAACACTTGACCATGAGCGATATGACGCCATATCTTAGAAGCTGGATTAGTGACGGCTTGCAAGGGGAGCTTGCACGCCCCGAAACGCTACACAAACAAGGAGAATGAGCGACCGATGAAAAAGTCCGATCTGGTGGACCTCGTGGCCCAACGGCAGAGCCTGCCCCGGCCTCAGGTTGAAGCAACGGTTGATTGCCTGTTGGATGCTTTGGCTGAAGGTCTGGCCAAAGGAGAGAGAGTTGATTTCCGAGGATTTGGCGCCTTCGCTGTTCGCGAGTCCGCGGCGCGCAGTGGGCGCAATCCACGCACGGGGGAAACCATCCAGATTGCGGCCCGTCGGACGCCAACGTTCAAGGTGGGGAAGGAATTGCGTGACCGCGTGAACGGTGAACGGCCGCCCACGCAGTAGCACGGAGACCTCGAGGAACGTAGTTCATGGGAACGCGCCTTTTCGTAGGCAACCTCTCCTACAACGTCACCGAGCTGGAGCTGAAGGAGGCCTTCACCAGCGAGGGTATTGAGGTCCGCAGTGTCCGTCTGGCCTGCGAGCGAGAGACAGGTCGTCCACGCGGTTTTGCCTTTGTTGAAACCGCCAACGACGACGGCACCAAGCAATCCATCGAAAAACTCAACGGCCGCCTGATTCAGGGCCGTGCCCTGATCGTGGAAGAGGCGCAAGCCAGGCCAGCGCCAGGCGCACCACGACCCGGTGGGGCCCCAGGCGGACCGCCACGCTTCGGCACCGCGCGACCTCCGGGCAGTCCCCCGGGCCCTGGCGCCGGACCCTCGCGCTTTGGAGGGCCGCCGGGTTCATCGCCCGGAGCCCCGCGAAGCTTCGGCCCGCCGCGACCGCCCACGGCTGGCGCTGCTGGCCACGATCGCCCTGGTGCGAAGCCTGAAGGCCGACGGGATCGCCCAGAAAAGAAGCGCTCGACACGACCCAAGCCTGAAGAGCGTGAGCGCGGCAACTGGCGCTGGAAGGGCGTGCTCGACGAGGATTGAGCGACGGGGTCAAGATAGACGCTGACCCTGGTCTTGCGGACGGCTGCGAGGCGCAGCGGGAGATAATCCCGTTGCGCCTGCGTGTGCCCCCTGAGTGCGACGGCTGGCGACTCGACCATTTCCTCAAGCACCGCATTCGCCGGCTTTCGCGGGCGAAGATCAAAACCATCATCGAAGAGCAGGTCCGCCTGGCCGACGGACGACGACCGCGACCCGCTCTTGGCGTGCGTACGGGTGAGACAATCACCGTCGACCGTCCTGCCCCGGTCGAGCCCGAAGTCCCGCGCCACTTCGGCATCCTGGCCCAAGACGACACCTTTCTTGCGCTCGACAAGCCGGCCGGGTTGCCCATGCACACCACGGCCAAGTTCTGGAAGAACACGTTGGTGGCGTTGCTGCGCGAGCGTTTTCCCACCGAGGCGTTGCAGATCTGTCACCGCCTGGATCGAGAAACCTCGGGCGTGTTGCTGGTGGCGCGCGGGCGCGTGGCGGCTTCCTTTCTCAAGCGCGCGTTCGCCCAGCGCCTGGTGAAGAAAAGCTATCTCGCGCTTGTGCATGGCGTGCCGGCGGCGCCGGCCGGCGTGATCGATCAGCCGATGCGGCTGCTCGACACCAGAACCCGCATCATGATGGGGGTTGCGCCCGATGGTTCACCAGCGGTCACGCGCTACCGGGTGCTGCAAGCTTTTTCCGAACACGCCTTGGTCGAGGCCTCGCCTGAAACCGGACGGCAGCACCAAATTCGCGTTCATCTGGCTTTCATTGGTCATCCAATTGTTGGAGACAAACTCTATGGCGCCAGTGAGCAAGCCTTCATGGACTACTGCGATGGCGGCCTCACACCCGAACTGCTGGCGGCCTTTGACGGCTTGCCTCGCCACGCCCTGCACGCCGCCCGCCTGTGTTTTCCCCACCCGAGCACGCGCGAGCCCATCACAGTGGAAAGCCCATTGCCCGAGGATCTGGTCGCGTACATGAAGGAACTGTGAACATGCCATGGGCACCATGGGCGCCGTTTGTTGACAAAAAACGTGAACCCACTCACAATTCGGCGAGCCAAATCGAACAATCAAGACACAAGGAGCTTCGATGCGCACACTTACACTTTGTCTGGGAATCGGGATTCTGCTGACGACGGCTTGTGGGAGCAGCAACAGTAAGCCTGGCACCAATGCCAACGGGAGAAACGCTGTCTCTGGGCAGTGCACCACCTCGGCAACGCAGACATGCACGGGAGAGGACGCCTACGCTACCTGTCTCGAGTCGAACTGTGACAGCCAACTCAAGGCAATGCTCGGCAGCGGCTATGCCAGCGGGTCTTTCTCTGGTGCTTGTGCTGCCTTCATGAACTGCGAACTGGCCTGCCCCTGTGACGCGACAGCGGCAACCTGCGAGTCCACCTGCACCACAACGAACCTGCTTGGCGATTCAAACTGCGCGGCCGCTGCCATGGCAGTGGAGACCTGCAGTACGGCCGCGGGATGTGTGCAGGGGGTGTGCACGGCGACGACCCCAACGAGTACGGGTCCAGGCACAACTACGGGCACTGGTAGCTGTGCCCAGGTTCAGGCTTGCTGCGCGACGATGGCGGGTACAGCGTATGCCGCGTCCTGCGCTCAGGTGAGTAGTGGTGGCGAAGCCGCCTGCGCCCAAGCGTACGCGGCTTGGGTGCAGGCCGGACTCTGCAAGTAGCGTCGGGCTGGACTGATCGCAACCGGCGAGGCGGGGGAACCCTCCTCGCCGTTTTTTTATTCGATGCCTGCCAGCGGGCCGTCCTTGGCGAACAGCCGGTCGACGCGGGCAGTGATTTGTGGATCCTCGATCAAGACGGGTGCGTGGTGGGGCTTGTGGCGGGCGTCGATCACCAACGATCCGCGGCAGCCCCAGTGTTTGTCGACTGTGGCGGCTTCGATGCCACCCACGTCGGTAGCGGGATTCGATCGCGAAAAGGTGACCCAGAGAAGGTTGTCCAGGTTGCGGCCGCAGAACTCGCTGTCGTCGACCAGCACCACAAGCGGGAAGGCACACAACGGATCGTCAGCCCGGAAGCCGGCGCAAAAAGTGGCCAGCTCCGCTGCCGGCTTCCCTGAGTCCCGCGCGCAGGCTGGCGCGCGCAGCGCGAGCA
>Ga0265330_10000437_pt1 | contig 27819 bp, 19 predicted proteins | sample 41919metaG_FD_202083 | JGI IMG/M metagenome (GOLD analysis project Ga0265330, IMG submission 202083) | Rhizosphere microbial communities from Carex aquatilis grown in University of Washington, Seatle, WA, United States - 4-19-19 metaG | ecosystem: Host-associated > Plants > Roots > Rhizosphere...
CATCCGCGACGGGCAACGGGTGGACGGTGTCGAGGCGGTCAAGGACGGCTTCGTCTCGGCCTTCATCGTCGATGTCGACGAACACGATGTGGCACTGATCGATGCGGGCAACGATCGGCAAGCCAAAGCCATCCTTGCGGCGCTGTACCGGCGCGGCCTGGGCGCCGACGCGGTCAAGGCCATCCTCCTCACCCATGGGGACGGCGACCATACTGCCGGCGTGGCGGCTTTTCCGCAGGCCATCGTCATGGCCCTGCAGGCCGACATCCCGCTGGCCGAGGGTCGCGAACTGCGCAGTTTCTTCAAGCTGTTCGGCTCGCCACACCCCAACGGCATCAAGGTGACGCGGCCGTTGCACGGAGGGGACAGCCTGACCCTGGACAATCTGGTCCTGCGCGTTTTCGCGGTGCCTGGGCACACCAAGGGCAGCGCGGCCTTTCTCGTGCGGGGCGTGCTTTTCCTTGGCGACAGTGCCGATGCCACCAAGGACGGCAAGCTGGCAGCGGGGCGCTGGCTCTTCACCGAGAACCCGGCGGAGAACCGCGCGTCGCTGCGCCAACTCCTGCAGCAGGTCGAACCTTGGGGTGCCGAGGTCAAGGCCATCGCGTGTGCGCATTCTGGCATGTTGACCGGTGGCCTTGGCCCGCTCAGCGAGTTCGCGGCGCGAAATCACTGATACCGCCCACAAAAGTGTCGGCACGGGCGCGGGGACAACGACGGTGTATCTTTCGTCGTTCCGATGAACGACTCGGTTGCACCCTCGTACCGACAGCTCACCGCCTTCTTCATTCCGCTGGCCCTGCAGGCGGCCTCGCAAAGCCTCACCTACCCGCTGGTCGCCATGGTGGCCACACACGGTCCGGGCGGCACACTGAACCTGGCGGGCGTGGCTCAGTCGAACATCGTGATGTTCCTGGTGGGAGCCGTCGGTGCGGGCCTGGTCACCTCGGGCATGGTGTTTGGCAAGTCCCGCCTGGGGTACGCCCGTTTCTTTGCCGTCAACCATCTCATGGCGGCTGCAGCGGCGCTGGTGCAGGCCGTGATCTGCATTCCCCCTGTCGGCCACGCCGTCTTCGGTGCCCTGCTCGGCTTGCCGCCTTCCATCGAGGGCCCGGCCCGCCAGGCCTTTCCGCTCACCATCCTGTTGAATTATCTCTTCTTCGCCCGCAACCCTTACGAGGTTCTGCTCTTCAACAACGGCGCTTCCGGGCGCGCCTGCACAGCCACCTTCGCCCGCATCGCGCTCACCCTGGTACTCTCGCCGCTCTTCGTCTCGGCGGGCCTGGTCGGTCCGCGCTGGGCCGTCGTGTGCCAGGCCATTCCCGTGGGCGTCGAGGTGGCCGTCGCCTACTACTACAGTCGACCGTTCGCCTCGGTGTTTGCCCAAGTTGACGACAACGTGCCGAGACGACGCGCCATCATCTGGTTCAACCTGCCTCTCTCGCTGGGCGGGTTTCTCATGACCCTGTCAGGGCTGCTGTTGGGCGCCGTCATCGCCAGGTCCAGCCAGCCCGAGCGCATGCTGCCCGCCCACTATCTGGCCATCGGTTTGGCCAACCCGATGGCCTACGCGGCCACACGCCTGCAGAACGTCGTGCTCTGCTTCCCCCCGCGTTCGCGCGAAGACAAACTCACCCTGCGTTTCGCCCTGCGCGCGAGCGCGATTGTCTCGTTCGTCCCGCTGCTCTTCCTGCTGCCTGTACTTTCCCACTGGTACTACGTTTCGTTGCAGCGACTGCCCCCTGCCGACCTCCCGCTGGTCACGGTGTCTGCACTGCTCCTGGTTGCGTATCCATTTTCCTCGGGCTTGCGCGCGCATCGGGAAGGATTGGCCGCACTGACCCGTCGGACCTCGACCATCCTGGCCGGCAACATCGCCTTTGTCGCGTCCCTGGCCATCACGGCACCGACTTGTCTTGCGCTGAAAGTCCCGGGCAATATGATCGGGCCCGCGGCGCTGATCATCAGCAATCTGGCCGGTCTGGGCGCGCTGGTGCTCTTGCAATCCCTGCCGGAAAGCCCAGGTCCAGTGGAAGTGATCGACATCGAAGGCGAGCGCGGCTGACCCATCGGCCAGCCGGCAAACCTCGACGCTATGGCTTGCTGGGCTTGCTCTGCGCCTTGACCGGCCAGGGCTTGCCAGCCAGCGACTGGCAGGTGGTGCCGGGAGGAACTGGCCGATAGGCAAAGGTTCCGCGCTGGGACTCGCTGCTGTCGCCGGCCATGGCCCGCAGGCACAGCCCGCTCGCGCCAAGAATCTGCTGTTTCTGCGCAACCTTGAGCTCGCCTGAAAGGCCATTCCCTTCGAGATGGGCCCGCTCCACCGTGTAGTGCGACTGGCTCGCGACGTAGACGTCGCCCGAGCAGAACGTCCCACTGACCGTGAGGGTCGCGCCCGGTTTTCCATCGCCATCCATGTCTTCGCGTCCCCAGTCCACGTCCCATGCCGCGATCTTCGCCTCACCGTCGGCGGCCGCGTCGATCACCATGGTCGAGGTGGGCATGCGGGACACTGCGGCGGACGAGAACGCGACGGTCACGCCCTTGACCGGCTTGTTCTCGATACGACAGAAGTGCTGGCGCAACTCGATGCGATCGCCCCGGCGCCGCACCTTCGCGAGGACGAAGTTCTCGGCTTCGTCGAGCACGTCGCTGTGAAACGGTACGTGGCGCATTCCGCGCAGGATGTGATGGCCAGCCCAGAGTTCGATCGGTGCTGCCTCGGCGGGCGGAGGTTCACCAAGCAGGAGGACGGCGAGAAGGGGAGCGAGGACAAACATGGGAGAAAGGCTGGAGGCTGGAGCAGGAGCTACAGTCTACAGCTTTCCGTCCGCAGCCTGTTAGCCTCCCGTGGCCGCGCTCACGCCCGAGTGGGTGGACGGCGCACTGAGGTAGTCGGGCAGCGTCCGCCCGGCGTCCTGCAACCACGCGCGTGCCAGCCGCCGGCCGAGAACGCGGTCGGCCGAGGTGAGCATCCGGTAAGCCGCCTCGCGCACCAGCTTGTTGCGCAGCCGGTACGTCACCGTGTTGCCATCCGCCTGCCTGTGCACGAGGTCGCGCATGACCAGGTTCTCCAGCCACTCGCCCATCTCGCGCCGGCTCGCCTCGCCCAACACCGCGACCAGAGCCTCGGTCGAGAAGAACTTGTCTCCGAACAGGCTCGCGCCGCGCAACACCCGCCGCGCCTCGGGCGACAGACAATCGAATCGCGCTTCAACCGCGGCCAGCACCACCTCCGGCACTCCCGCACGGCCCGCCGCGATGGCCTCCGCCATCTCCTCCAAGAACATGGGATTGCCTTCCCAACGATCGAGCACGAAATGCTCGGAATCAGCCGTCAGCGGGGGATTCCGCAAGCGCAGCAGGGTCTGCCCGGCCCTGCGTGACAGGGGTGCCAGCCGTATGTATTCGACCATGCGGTCGCCCCACAACCCGGGAAAGCGCTCTTCCACCTCGGGCCGCCCCAGGGCCAACACCAATAGCGGTTGATCCGAAAAGACGCCCAACGCCTCATCGAGGGCTTGCACGCTGGCCGCGTCCGCCCACTGCAGATCCTCGGACACCACGATGGGAGCACCGCCCGGGCAGATGCCGCGCAACCACTGCACGAACTCCCGCCTGACCTGGGCTGCCTCGCGTCCCGCGGTCGGAATTCCCGAAGCGACCAGCAAGGGCGCCAGCAGCGCAAAATCTGCTTCCGGGCGAACGAGCGTTCCCGTGCAGCGAATGACGTTCCCGGGCAGTTCTCCAGCGAGGGCAAGGAATTCACGTGCCAGACGCGTCTTCCCGGTGCCGGATCCGCCTACCACAAGAGCCGCGCGCGCCACCCGTTCGCGCAAACATTCCTCGCGCAACGACATCAACAAAGCCAGCTCCCGCTCCCGTCCCACCAGAGGGCTCACCTGTCCGCCCACGCTGCGCGGCCGCTCCGGCCCTGCCCCACCTGTTTCGGCAAACAGCAACGCCACCCCGGCCGCGTCCCCTACGACGAAGCGCGCCGGCAAGAGGCGCCGCGTGGTTTCGTCGATCCGTATGGTGCCGGCTTGCTGGCCTTGCATAAGCGCGGGAAGGGAATCCATCAGGCGGCCGACCGGAACTCGCGCCATGAACGCCGCGCGGCCGGACCCGATCGCGATCTTGGCGTCCGGCTCCATGTCTCGCAGCACCAGGGCGGCGCGCGCAATCTGCATGGCCTGCTCGCGTGCGGTCCCCACAGCCGGCGCGGTCACCAGCAGCGTGCGATCGATCAGGCGGTCCATCTCGCCACCCAGCCCGCGAATCGCCGCGTTCAGGGCAGCGAGGCGCTCTGGGCTGTCGTCCTTGAATTCAGTCGTCCTGTTCGCGGCTTGCCAGGGGAATGCCGCGCGGGGTCCCAGGCGCCGATCGCGCACCGGCTGCCGCGCACCATCGGTCGCCAGCCGCCGCCCTAGCGAGAGCAGCATCGCACAGATGGTGTGCTCCTCGGATTCGCCGATGCTGCTGGACCGGACCGGGGAAGGCGGCTTGGACGATGCGGTTTCTTCACCAAGGTCACCGAGCCGCTGCGCGAGCGCGCGGAACTCGTCCGCCAAGACGCTCGCCGACAGGGGCCGCGCGCTCGGATCGGGTGCCAGCATGCGGTGGATGGTCTGCTCCAGTTCGGGTGGCACGTTGGATCGGCGCGACGACAGCGGTGCCATTGTGCCCGCACAAACCTTCTGCATCACCTCGGTCGCCGTGTCGCCGGTAAAGGGTGGCTCGCCAGTCAGCGCCTCGTACAACACGCAGCCGAGGGAGAAGATATCGGTCCGGCCATCCACATCGTGACGGCCACGGGCCTGCTCCGGCGCAGCGTAGAGCGGCGTCCCCACGGTCGAGCCCTTGTGCGTGAATCGCTTGGGGTCGAACACCCGGCGGGCGATGCCGAAGTCGAGGATGCGCGTGTCGGTGAGACGCCAGCCCACCAGAAAGACGTTGCTCGGCTTGATGTCGCGGTGGACAACGCCGCGCTCGTGGGCTGCGGCCAGCGCATCCAGCACGCGATAGGCCACGTGGGCGACAGCCGCGGGTCCCAGCGTGCCGCGCGAGAGGCGCTCTTCCAGGGTTTCTCCCTCGAGCCACTCCATGACGATGAAGGGCGATCCGTGAGGAGCCGTTCCTCGATCGAAGTAGCGAACGATGCCCGGATGGGACAGCTCCGCTAGGAGCCGTGCCTCCTGGTCGAAACGTGCTGTTTCAGTGGCGGTCCGAACCTGAAGCACTTTGAGCGCGACCACCGCCCCTGTCCGGCGATCGATGGCCTGATACACCGTGCCCATCCCTCCCGTACCTGCCTCGCTCTTGAGTTCGAAGCGATCCATGAAATCGGTACCGCCTGCGGGTGTTCGAGACTCCACTCGTCATCTAATCGGTACGAAGGTTCGCTCGCTTGAGGCACCTTGACAAGAACTCACACCTCTGCAATCCTCGCATCAGGATTTACGGATGGACACAATAGCCACAGCCGTTGATCTACTTCGCCTTTTTGGTGATTCGACACGGCTGCGCTTAGCTTCTCTGTTGGAGAAGACAGAGCTTACGGTCGCAGAACTCACCCAGATCACGCAGCTTCCCCAGTCGCGAGTTTCCACCCACCTGGGCAAGCTGCGCGATGCAGGTGTGCTGCGCGACCGGCGCGACGGCGCGCTGGCCTACTACACCATGAACGATGGTAGCATGCCGGCCAGCGTGCAAAGGCTGTGGGCGCTGCTGGGCCGCGAGCTGGACGAGCCGCTTCTACGCAGCGATCGGGAGCGCTGCCAGGCTGCACTGCGGGCGCGGCAGGGCGCCGCAAACTGGCCAGAGACGGTAGCCGGTCAGATGGAGCGACACTACTCACCGGGTCGCACCTGGGAAGCCACCGCGATCGGCATGCTTGGCCTGGTTCACTTGGGCGACGTGCTCGACGCCGGCTCGGGCGACGGGAGCATCGCCGCGCTTCTGGCTCCACGCAGCCGCCGCGTGACCTGCCTGGACGTCAGCCCCAAGGTGCTGCAGGCCTGCCGCAAGCGACTGCAGGGCCTGGCCAACGTGGAGCATGTGCTGGGCGACATCCACTCCTTGCGTTTCGCCGACGCCAGCTTCGACCAGGTTTTGTTGCTCAACCTGCTGACCTACACGACCGAGCCGGGGCGGGCGCTGGCCGAGGCGGCTCGCGTGTTGCGGCCGGGTGGCGATCTGGTCGCGACCACGTTGGTGGCCCACGAACAGAGGAAAGTGACCGCCGGCTACGGCCACGTTCACGCAGGGTTCCGGCCGCAGGTGCTGCGGGGCTGGCTGACCGAAGCCGGGCTCCAGGTGGACCGTTGCGAGGTGACCTCGCGAGAAAAGCGACCACCCCATTTCGCCGTGGTGAGCGCCTTCGCGCGCAAGGTTTCGGGCCCGACGGGCGAGCCCAAGCCGACAACCGAGACCCGATCGCCCGCCGAGAGAGAGGGGCCCTCATGACCCGCGAAGACCGCATCCAACAGCTTCTGTCGGCGCTGCAAGAACGCGTCCTGGTGATTGACGGCGCCATGGGCACCATGATCCAGCGCCGCGGCCTCACCGAGGCGGACTTTCGCGGCCAGCGTTTCGCATCGCACGGACACGATCTGCGAGGCGACAACGATGTGCTGGTACTCACCCGGCCTGACGTGGTGGCCGACATCCACGCCCAGTACCTGGACGCGGACGCCGACATCATCGAGACCAACACCTTCAACAGCACGCGCATCGCGCAGGCTGACTACCGGCTGGAATCGGCCGTCTACGATCTGAACCTGGCTGGGGCGCGCCTGGCACGCGAAGTGGCCGACGCGTGCTCGGCCAAGACACCTGGCACGCCGCGTTTCGTGGCGGGCGCCCTGGGACCCACCAACAAGACGCTCTCGCTCTCGCCGCGCGTGAACGAGCCGGGCTTCCGCGCGATCACGTTCGCCGAGATGCAGGATGCCTACCAGGAACAGGTGCGCGGCCTGATCGATGGCGGCTGCGACATCCTGCTGGCCGAAACCGTGTTCGACACGCTCACCCTCAAGGCCTGCCTGTGCGCCATGGAGGCGGTCTTTGCCGAGAAGAACCTGCGCCTGCCCGTCATGCTGTCAGGGACCATCACCGACAAGAGCGGCCGCCTCATGTCGGGCCAGACCGTCGACGCGTTCTATGTTTCCATCGCGCACGTGCGACCGCTGGCGGTCGGTCTCAACTGCGGCGGCGGGGCGCCGCAATTGCGGCCCTACATTGAAGACCTGGCCGGGCAAGCGGACGAGTACATCCTCTGCTACCCCAACGCGGGCCTGCCCAATGCCTTTGGCGGCTACGACGAGCACCCGGCCGACACGGCAGCTCTGGTGGGCGAGCTGGCGCGCGCGGGTCTGGTCAACATCGTGGGTGGATGTTGCGGCACCACGCCGGACCACATTCGCGCCATCGCGCAGGCGGTGCAGGGCGTGTCCCCGCGACGTCGGCCCGAGAAGGGCGCGCGGCCCTTGCGTCTGGCCGGACTGGACACCCTGACCGTACGGCCCGAAGCGAACTTCATTCTCATCGGCGAGCGCACCAATGTCTCGGGCTCGAAGAAGTTCGCCAACCTCATCAAGGCGGGCTCCTATGCAGCCGCACTCGCGGTGGCGCTCGATCAGGTGCGCGGCGGGGCCAACATCCTGGACGTCAACATGGACGAGGCCATGCTGGATTCCGTCGAGGCCATGACCGCGTTCCTCAATCTGGTGGCCAGCGAGCCCGAGATCGCTCGACTGCCCATCATGATCGACAGCTCGAACTTCGCGGTCATCGAGGCGGGCCTCAGGTGCGTGCAGGGCAAGGGCATCGTCAATTCCATCAGCCTCAAGGAGGGCGAAGCGGAGTTCCTGACCCGGGCGCGCGCCTGCCGCCGTTACGGCGCCGCCGTGGTGGTGATGGCCTTCGACGAGGCCGGCCAGGCCGTGACCGCGGCCCGCCGCTTGGAGATCTGCCAACGGGCCTATCGATTGTTGGTCGAGCAGGCCGACTTTCCGCCTGAAGACATCATCTTCGATCCCAACGTGCTGGCGGTGGCCACCGGCCTGGAGGAGCACAACGACTACGCACGCAGCTTCCTTGAGTCGCTCCCGCTCATCAAGGCGGCCTGTCCGGGCGTACATCTGTCGGGCGGCGTGTCCAACCTGTCGTTCTCGTTCCGCGGCAACGACGCGGTTCGCGAGGCCATGCACACGGTGTTCCTCTTCCACGCAATCGCGGCGGGCCTGGACATGGGCATCGTCAACGCTGGTCAGCTGGGCGTGTACGCCGACGTCCCCGCCGACGTGCGCGAGCGCGTGGAAGACGTGCTGTTCAACCGACGGTCTGATGCCACCGAGCGCCTGGTGGAAATGGCCGGGCAGGTGAAGGGTGCGGCCAGCAAGCGAACCCAGGACCTGTCGTGGCGACAGGCGCCTGTGGAGAAGCGTCTGGAGCACGCCCTGGTCCACGGCGTGGTGGAGTTCATCGAAGCGGACACGGAGGAGGCGCGCCAGCAGCTCGGGCGGCCGCTCGACGTGATCTCCGGCCCGCTCATGGCCGGCATGGCTGTGGTGGGCGATCTCTTCGGCGCGGGCAAGATGTTCTTGCCCCAGGTGGTGAAGAGCGCGCGTGCCATGAAGGCAGCGGTGGCCTATCTGCAACCCTTCATGGAGGCGGAGAAGGCCCAGGGGGTTGTGCAGCCGCGCGGCCGCGTGCTGATGGCCACGGTCAAGGGCGACGTGCACGACATCGGCAAGAACATCGTCGGCGTGGTGCTTGGCTGCAACAACTATCAGGTCATCGATCTGGGCGTGATGGTCCCCTGCGAGAAGATCCTGGACACCGCGGTAGCGGAGAAGGTCGACATCGTGGGCCTCTCGGGGCTCATCACGCCCTCGCTCGACGAGATGGTGCACGTGGCGCAGGAGATGGAGCGCCGGGGTCTTACCCAGCCCTTGCTCATCGGCGGTGCCACCACCAACCGCGAACACACCGCGGTCAAGATCGCGCCCCAGCGCAGCGGTCCCACCCTGCACGTTCTCGATGCCTCGCGCGCCGTGGGCGTGGTGTCCGCGCTGCTGGATACCGATCAGAGAGACGCTCTCGACAAGAAGAACCGTGCCGAGCAGGAACAACTGCGCTCTATTCATGCCGACAAGCAACGGCGTCCGCTGGTCGCGTACGCCGCAGCCGGCGCGGGCAAGCCGGCCATCGTCTGGCATCCAGAGGATGTTCCGGCACCGACTTTCATCGGCCGGCGCGCGATCGAGCGGCAACCGCTCGACGAGCTGGCGCGCTTCATCGACTGGACTTTCTTCTTCACCGCCTGGGAATTGAAAGGCAAGTACCCGCAGATCCTCGATCACCCCAAGTACGGCCCTGCGGCCCGCGATCTCTTCAGCGCCGCCCAGAAGCTGCTGGCCCAGATCGTGGAAGAAGGATCGCTCATTGCCAACGCGGCCTATGGCTTCTGGCCGGCCTGCAGCGAGGGCAGCGACATCGTGCTCTTCTCCGACGAGAGCCGTACCCACGAGCTATGCCGCTTCCCCATGCTGCGCCAGCAGTCGGGCCCCGGCCCCTACCACTGCCTGGCTGACTTCGTGGCTCCCGCTTCCGCCGGCCTGGCCGACCACGTGGGTGCCTTTGCCGTGACCGCGGGCCTCGGCGCGCAGGAGTTGGTCAAGCGCTTCGAGCAAGCGCGCGACGACTACGACGCCATCATGGTCAAGGCCCTGGCCGACCGGCTGGCCGAGGCGTTTGCCGAATGCTTGCACCAGCGTGTGCGCCGGGAGTGGAACTACGGCGCCGACGAGGACTTCAGCAACCAGGACCTCATCGCCGAAAAATATCGCGGCATCCGGCCCGCCGTGGGTTATCCCGCCTGGCCCGACCACACCGAAAAGCAGGTGCTCTTCGAGCTTCTGCGCGCGCCCGAGGTAGGCATCACCCTGACGGAAAGCTCGGCCATGAGCCCGGCGGCGAGCGTGTGCGGCCTGTATCTCGCCCACCCGGAGTCGCGCTACTTCGACGTGGGCCGTATCGACCGCGTCCAGGTGCAGGACTACGCCCGCCGTCGGGGTCTGGCGCTGGACGAGATGGAACGTTGGCTTGGCCCCAATCTGGGCTACCATAGGGGGGGCGAGCGTGTTTGATGGATGTTGAGATCGCGTTCCGCCTCAACTTGGTGCACGGCCGGTGCGTCGGCGTTCGCATACCGGCAGAAGTGGATGAGACGGTCTTGGCGGGGTTGGTTCCCGAGGAACGCAGGTTCGTGTCGACCCTGGCTCCCGGCCGTCGCCCGAGCTGGGTCGCCGGCCGACTCGCCCTGCGTGAAGCGTTTCGCGATCTGGGTATCGAACCCGGCCCGATCTTGGCCACTCGGCGCGGCGCCCCGGCGCTGCCCTCGGACCTGGTCGGCTCCATCAGCCACAAGCGCGCTCTGGCGGTCGGGTTGGCGGCCCGCCGCGAGGGTGGCGCCAGCATCGGCGTGGATCTGGAAACCAGTCCACCGGCCTTTGCGTCGGTGCAGGAGGCCCACGCGCAGGCCCGGCCGGACGTGCGCACGCGCGTGCTCACCCAGGATGAGCTGGTGCGGCTGGAGAGCGTGCCGGCAGAGAATCGCCGGCGCACGGTCATCTTGCACTTCTCGCTCAAGGAGGCGCTGTACAAGGCGATCGATCCCCTGGTCAGCCGGCACGTGGCCTTCCACGAGGCCAGCATGACCCCGCTACCCGACGGGTCCGCCTCGATCGCTCTGGCCTTGTCGGAAAGCGATGGGGCCTTCGCCGCCACCGCCTTCTGGACCGAGGTCGAGGATCACTTCCTCACCACGGCACGCGTACAGCGAACCGAACCGTAGGTGGCTAGCTTTTCCCTCCGGCTCTGTGACCTCCGTGTTCTCTGTGTTCTGGCCGGCAGTCCATTTGATTTCTCGTGGCAGATTCTGTCAATCGATGGTGCTAGAAGAAGTGCGCCATGCCCCGCATTCAACCAGACGAGGTCCGAACCATTGCGACGCTCGCTCGCCTGCGGCTTTCCGAGGCGGAGATCGAGCGGATGACCCATGAACTGGACGCGATCCTCGAGTACATCGACACGGTGAAGAACCTGGACACGGGAAATGCCGAGCCCATGACCCACGCCGTGCCCTTCGACTGTCCCTTGCGCCCGGACGAGCCCAAGCCGTCGCTCTCGGTGGAGGAGGCCTTGCAGAACGCGCCCCGGCGACGCGACTCATTCTTCGAGGTGCCGCGCATCGTGCCCGGCTCGGGCGAGGGATCCTAGCCATGGCTTCGCCGCAAGTGAAGGGTGCCTCCATCGCCGAGCTGGCCGACGGGGTACGCGCGCGCAAATGGAGGGCCCGCGAACTGGTCGAGTTCTATCTCGATCGCATTGCGCGCCTGGATGGCCGGCTGGGCTGCTACTTGCTGGTCGACGGCGACGGGGCGAGGCGACGCGCGGACCAGGTCGATGCCGCGGTCGCTGCGGGTCGGGACCCGGGCCTGTTGGCGGGCGTGCCCATTGGCCTGAAAGACATCTTCCTCACGCGGGGCCTAGAGACCACAGCCGGGTCCAAGATCCTGCGCGGCTTCGTACCGCCCTACGAGTCGACGGTTTCCGCGCGCCTGGCTGCGGCGGGTGCCATCGCCCTAGGCAAGCTGAACATGGACGAGTTCGCCATGGGCTCGTCCAACGAGAACAGCGCATTCAAGCCAGTACACAATCCCTGGGACCTGGAACGCGTGCCCGGCGGATCCTCGGGCGGCTCGGCCGCTTCCGTAGCGATCTCGTTGTGCGCGGGCAGCCTGGGCACCGATACGGGCGGATCGATCCGACAGCCGGCGTCGCTGTGCGGTGTCGCGGGAATGAAGCCGACCTACGGCCGCGTCTCTCGCTACGGGGTGATCGCGTTTGCCTCGTCGCTGGATCATCCGGGTCCCTTCGGCCGAACCGTCGAGGACGTGGCCACGCTCCTGGAAGTCATCGCCGGTCACGATCCCTGCGACGCGACCTCGATTCCATCGCCGGTGGGCAGCTACCGGCAGGCCTGCGCCGCCGGGCTGGCCGGCATGCGCGTGGGCGTGCCCGAGGAGTACTTCCAGGCCGGTATGGATCCCGAGGTGGAGGCCGCGGTACGCGAGGCCGTGGACGAGATCGCGCGCGCCGGTGCCAAGCTGGTGCCGGTCTCGCTGCCCCACACCCCGTACGCGGTCGCGACCTACTATCTGGTCTGCACCGCCGAGGCCTCGTCGAACCTGGCCCGCTACGACGGGGTTCGCTACGGCCATCGCACGGCCGAGGCCGCGTCGCTGGACGAGCTGTACGGCAAGACGCGCGGCGAGGGTTTTGGCGCCGAGCCCAAGCGCCGGATCGTCCTCGGCACCTACGTGCTGCGCTCGGGCTACTACGAGGCCTACTACGGCAAGGCGCTGCGCGTGCGGCGGAAGATCGCCGACGATTTCCGCGCGGTGTTCGACCAGTGCGACGTGCTGGCCACGCCCACCTCGCCCACCGCCGCGTTCAAGCTGGGCGAGCGCCAAGCCGACCCGCTGCAGATGTATCTGGCTGACATCTACACCGTGGCGCCAGCCCTGGCCGGAGTGCCCGCCCTGTCCCAGTGCTGCGGCTTCACCAAGGGCAACCTGCCCATCGGATTGCAGATCGTCGGGCCGCCGCTGGGCGAAGAGGCTGTGTTCCGCGTGGCCGGCGAATACCAGCGCCGCACCCACTGGCACAAGCGACTTCCCGAGGATCCGTCATGAGCGTCGAACGATATGAGGCTGTCATCGGGCTGGAGGTGCACGTGCACCTGGCCAGCCGTTCCAAGATCTTTTCTTCGTCGTCGACTGCGTTTGGCGAGGAGCCCAATTCCTGCACCGATCCTGTGTGTCTGGGCCTGCCGGGAGCCCTGCCGGTGCTCAATCGGGCCGTGGTGGATGCGGCGGTGCGTCTGGGCCTGGCCGTGGGTTCGCGCATTCGGCCGCGCTGCCGTTTCGCGCGCAAGCACTACTTCTACCCGGACTTGCCCAAGGGTTTTCAGATCTCGCAGTACGAGGAGCCGCTGTGCGAGGGCGGCGCGGTGGAGTTCCGCGTGGCAGGGGAATCACGGCGCGTGCGCCTGACCCGCATTCACCTCGAGGACGATGCGGGCAAGAACATTCATGACGATTCGGGCGTCAGTTTCGTGGACTTCAACCGCGCGGGCGTGCCCCTGGTCGAGATCGTGAGCGAGCCCGACATTCGCTCGTCGGAAGAAGCGGCCGAGTACATGCGCGCGCTGCGCACGATGGTGCGAACCCTGGGCATCAGCGACGGCAACATGGAAGAAGGATCGCTCCGCTGCGACGCCAATGTGTCCCTGCGACTGCACGGCGCCGAAAAGCTCGGTACCAAGGCCGAGCTGAAGAACATCAACTCGTTCAAGCACGTGCGCGAGGCCATCGAGCACGAGATCCGGCGCCAGGCTGTCGTGCTGGATCGGGGCGAGGCGGTGGTGCAGGAGACCCGCCTCTGGGATCCGGAGCGCGGCCTATCGCAATCCATGCGCAGCAAGGAACACGCGCACGACTACCGCTACTTCCCCGAGCCCGATCTGCCGCCCTTGGCCGTAGATCAAGCGTGGATCGAGCGAGCGCGGGCTTCGCTGCCCGAGTTGCCCGAGGATCGCTATCGCCGCTACACCGGCACGGGACTGTCCGCCCAGGATGCCGGGGTACTGAGTTCCGAGCGCGAGATCGCGGACTACTTCGACGCCGCAGCCAAGGCGAGGGCGGTGCCGGCCAAAAAGCTGGCCAACTGGATCATGAACGAGGTGCTGGCCCGCGTGGACGATCCGCGCGCGTTGGCTGCCGCGGACCTGCCCGTGGCCCCGGCGGCGCTCGCCGAGCTGGTGGATCTGGTCGAGAAGGGAACCCTCTCGGGCAAGCTGGCCAAGGACGTGTTCGGTCGCATGTGGCAAGAGAGGCGGCGGGCGGGTGAGATCGTGGCTGCCGAATCAGTCGCGGTCGTGTCCGATGCGGGTCTGATCGAGGAAACCTGTCAGAAGGTTGTTGCCGCGTACCCGGACGAGGTGGCGCGCTTCCGTGCCGGCCAGAGCAAGCTGCTCGGCTTCTTCGTGGGCAAGGTCATGAAGGAAATGGGCGGCAAGGCCGACCCCAAGACCGCGAACGAGATTCTGCAGCGGCTGCTGCAGTAGAACTTTCAAATGGGAACCCTCAAAGGGTTCGCTCCGCCCTTCGGCCCCCACCCGCCACCTCCTCTCCGCTCGTTTCCCTCTTCGGGGACTTCGGGACCTGAACCTTCCCCACCACACCCGCTCGCTGCGTTCGCGCCCTCGCGCTCGGCCTCGCTCCCGCGATGGTGCGCCGCTGGCGAAGTACGGCGGCTAGTCAGTCGCAGACGCCGATTTCCGAGATGGTGGTCTCGACGACGAAATCCGATCCGATGACGTGGCGCTCGGCGAAAAAGATGTGCATCGGGTAGATCTGGCCCTTGCTCATGCCGAGCGCGGCGGCCTGCGCATCGAGGTCCACGGTCTGGTCCTCGGCCGAATGGATGCCCCCCAGATCGATCGCAAGCTTGCGGTTGATGAACACCCACACGTCGTCGTCCCCGGAGAAGGTGAAGGTCTCGCCGCCCTGGTAGCGGAAGCTGGTCGCCACCTCGACGGTGAAGTGATAGTTGTGCGGGAGTCCCTCGTCGCCGAAGAGCTGGTCGTCGATGGGGAAGAAGGACGAGTTGCTGTACGTGTAGACGCCCTTCTCGGTCGGTGACGGCGACAGGGGAAGACTGATGGTGGTCGAGATGTTCACGCCCGGCACGTCCCGGTACCATGCGTTGAAGCTGGTCGGACCGCTTACCGTCAGGGTGGGTCCGATGTGGGCATAGGCGGGCTTGTCATCGGGCCCCAGGTCCACGGCCACAATGCCACGGTCGTCCACCAGGTTCGCCGGTTCCATGTCCGGAAAGCTGTTGTGGAAGTCGCGCACTGTTGCGACCAGCTTGGGTTGCTTGGGCAGCGGGGCATCGCACGCGCCCCACACGTTGTTGGTGCAGGTCCGGCTGCCGGTGCCGCACACGCTGGTGCATGTCTCGACAACCGGCGCGACCTCGCACGCGCCCCACACGTTGCTGGTACAGGTCCGGGTACCGGTCCCGCAGGTGTTGGTGCATGTCCCCACGACCGGCGCGACTTCGCAAATCCCCTTCTTCTCGTTCTCGCAAAGCTGCGTGCCCTGACCGCAATCGTTGCTGCAAGGAAGTCGGGTGCTGGGAATGACGCAGCCTTTCCACTGCTCGTTCGTGCATTCCTCAGTCCCCTCACCGCACACGCCCTGGCACGAGCGCACGACGGGAGGCACCTCACACCCCGCCCAGACCCCGCTGTGGCAGGTTTGCAGGCCTTCGCCGCACGCCGTCGAACACGCGCGCGTCTCGCCGGCTTTTCCACAGAAGTCGACGCGTAAACCTCGGGCATGGCAGGCAGCCACGCCGATCGCGGCCGCAGCCAGCAGCCAATAGGGGGGCTTCATGACCATCAAGGATACTCCCCGGACCGACCAGGCCACCATGTCAAACTGCCACCCCGTTCTCTGGTGAACGTGTACACTACGCTTCGTCCGGACGAGGGCCGGGCCAACCAAACGTAACGAGACGAGGAGAGAGAACATGCGAACTGTGTGGCGATTGCTGCCCATGCTGGTGGTGATGGGGCTCGCGCCGTACGCGATCGCGGGGGCGAAGACAACATCGGACGAGCACAAGCTCAACGCGTGCGGCTGCTACCGGAACTTGGCGGGGGTTTGCTTCTGCGAAAAGAAGGGCAAGTGCGAGTGTCCGGGCGAATGCGAGCCCAAGGGCTGCGCCGAAAAGCGCGAGAAAGATCTGGACCGCGAGATTCAGGCGGAGACCAAGCGCGCGCAGGAGGCCGAGAAGAAGAAGCAGGAAGAGGAGGCCGAAAAGCAGCGAAAGGCGAAAGAGGCGGAGGAAGAGAAAGACAGAGCTCAGGCAGTCGCCGAAGAGCAAGCCGACACGGAGGCCAGCGAGCCCGGCGATCAGGCACTGGCCAAAGACAAGAAGAGCAAGGACAGCAAGAAGGGCAAAAAGACCGAGAAGACCGAGAAGACCGAGAAGAGCAAGAATACCGACAAGACTGACAAGACCGAGAAGACCGAGAAGACCGAGAAGACCGAGAAGAGCAAGAATACCGACAAGACTGGCAAGACTGACAAGACCGAGAAGACCGAGAAGATCGAGAAGATCGAAAAGACCGAGAAGACGAAGGTAGACGTCCCGTAGACCGACGTCGACCAGGCGAACAAGCCTATGGCCAACCTCAGAACCGACCAGGCGCGAGCCCGCTTGGAGATTCGCCTGGCTGCAGCCTGCATGCCGATCGCGATACTCGTTGTCGGGTTCGTCACCCCGCCGGGCCTCGGCTGGGCAGCCGAGGCAGCAGCTGGGGCGAGCCTCGCACAGCCCCCCCTTGCTCCGACGCCAGCTACGACCGACGCGTCTGCGGCGAACCCCGTCCCGGGCACGCCGGCCCCTTCACGTTGGGCGCGGGTTCCGGCGTGGCAGAAGGTACTTGGCGTGGGCGCGACCTTGGTCGGCCTGGCGGCAGTGGGTACCGGGGCCTACTTGCTTTGGCTGGACCGAGCCAGCTGCTCGCCTTCGGTGAAGTCCTGTGCGTCCCATCGCGAGACCGCATTGCCCGGTTGGTTGCTCATGGCAGGAGGCACTGCCGCCAGCCTGGGCGGCGTCACGTTCTTGCTCGTGCCACCCCTCGGCGAATCGCGCGGCCATGCGCTTGCGGGACTGGCAGTGTCCGCCAGGTTCTGAGGCGAAACCTATCAGGCCTACGCCGTCGGGGGCGTGGGCTCGCCAGCCGCGCGCCTGCGCTCGACGGGCTTGGCGGGAATGCCAACCACCGTGCTATCGGCAGCCACGTCGCGCAGCACCACCGCGTTCGCCCCGATACGCGCTCCATCACCGACCGTCACGGGGCCGACGATCTTGGCCCCGCATCCGATGAAGATGTTGTTGCCCAGAGAGGGGCTCTTGCCCTTCTCGGCACCAATCGTCACCTGGTGTTCGATGCGCACGTTCTGACCGGCACGGACCGCGCCGTTGATGACGACGCCCTGGGAATGGACGATCACCAGGCCCGATCCGAATTCCGCGCCGCGACCGATGATGCACTGGCCGAGCACGGCGTTCATCTTGTTGAACAGCATCTCGGCAGGCGCCAGCCCTGCGTGGTGGGACGCCTGCATGAGACGATACAAGACTACGGCCAGCGTGCCGTCGCTGAACAAGGCCCGGAGCATTTCCCGGGAGCCCTCCCCCTCGTAGTTCCACTTCGCCTTGGCGCGAATGTCCTCGCGCAATGTTTGCATCAACCCTAGGGCTCGCGCTATCAAAGTCACAAAGCTCGTCATCCTTCACCTACCAACTCCTGTCAAGCGCTCGGTTCCTCTTCGCTGGACTCCACTAGGATGGACCATTCCCTCAAAGCTCTCCTCGTGTCCTACACCTTTCCCCCGACCGGGGGCGCTGGTATCCACCGGGTGCTCAAGCTGGCCAAGTACCTGCCGGCCCATGGCGTGTCTCCGGCAGTACTGACCGCGCAGAACCCCTCGGTACCTTTGCGCGACGAATCTCTGTTGCGCGACATTCCGGCGGATATGCCGTTGCTGCGGGCGCGAACGTTCGAGCCCGGCTACGCCCTCAAGGCGCAGACGTGGAAGACTTCCAGCGGGAGGGCCGGCTCGTGGCGGACGCGGGTTTTGCAGCGGGTGACGTCGGGGGCGCGACAGCTCCTGCTTCCCGATCCTCAGATCCTCTGGCAGCCAGGCGCGCAATTCGCGCTGGCGCGCCGTCTCGCGGGCGCACAAAGACCCGACATCGTGTTCGTCACAGCTCCGCCATTTTCCCAATTCCTGCTGGCCCCCTTGGCCCGTCTGGCCCGCGGCACCGCGGTAGTGCTCGACTACCGCGATGAGTGGAGCACCCTGCGCCAGTCCTACGAGATGGTGGCGGGCGGTCTTCCCCGCGTGGTGGGTGAGATTCTAGAAGAGAGGCTGCTCCGCTTCGCACATGCTGTGACCACGGCCACCGACGCGTTTCGTCAGAATCTGCTAAGGCGCTTCCCCTTTCTGCGGGCCGAGCGGGTCTTCGCCATTCCCAATGGCTACGACCGCGAAGACATTCCGCCGTCGCCGCCCGTGCCGATGGGCGATCACCTGGTGGTCACCTACGCGGGAACCATCTTCCGCCTAACCAGCCCGGTGGGGCTGCTCGGTGCCGTCCGTCGGCTGCATGCGCAGTCACCCGAACTGGCCCGCCTGCTCCGTCTGCGCTTCTTGGGCCGCATCGTCGAGACCGAACTGCCCTGCTTTGAAGGTACCGAGGCGCTGGGGGTGGAACGGATCGGCTATTTGCCTCACGACGCCATGATGAAGGAGGTGGCGGCCAGCCATCTCCTTCTCTGTCTGCTCGATGATACGTCCGGCGCTCAGCACATCTACCCAGCCAAGATCTTCGAGCTGATGGCCCTGGGGCGGCCCTGCCTGACCCTTGCGCCCGAGGGAGCCCTGGCCGAGCTGGTACGCGCCACCCGTCTGGGCGACCTTCTGCCTCCTCGCGACGAGGGGCGCATCGCCGAATATCTCGCGCGTCTGCTGGCGGACTTTCGCGACGGTCGTGCGCCGATGCAGGCCCCGCCCGTCGGCATCGAACGCTACGACCGCAAGGCCCTGGCCGGAGAATTCGCCGAGGTGTTTCGCCGTGCGGTTGCCTGGGCCCGCGGCTAGTTCCGCCCGTCAGAAGCTTTGCCATGGATCGGTGGGCGGTGTACACGTGGATGCACGATCGATGCGACGCCGTGGGCGAGCCGGCGACACAATGGCCGCCCAACGGTGCCGCTCGAAGTGTCGGCTGAGGACCGGGCGTGGCTTGAAGCCATGCTTGGCCCAGGGAAGGTCGGGAAGCGGATCTTCCTGCGCGGGCAAGCTCTGCTCCGTGGCCTCTGTGCGCTCTGTGGTGAAACTCCGGATCGCGCGTGGTAAATGTGCCGCTCATGAACGCTTCCATTTTGGTTCTGGCCGGCGACGGCATTGGCCCCGAGGTCACTACCGAGGGAACCCGCGTGTTGCGCGCTGTCGGCGCGAAGTTCGGCCACACCTTCACACTCACCGACGGGCTTCTGGGCGGCATTGCCATCGATCGCACGGGCACGCCCATTCCTGCCGAGACCTTGGCCCTGGCGCACGCGAGCGACGCGGTTTTGCTGGGCGCGGTGGGCGGTCCCAAGTGGGACAATCCCTCGGCCGACGTGCGACCGGAGCAGGGGCTCTTCGCCATCCGAAAGGAACTGGGTTTGTACGCCAACCTGAGGCCGGTGACCATCCACCCCAAGCTGGTGGCTGCGTCGCCCATACGGCCGGAGATTCTCAAAGGCGTTGATCTGCTGGTGGTGCGTGAGCTGATCGGCGGCATCTATTTCGGCGAGAAGAAGCGCGAGGCAGACTGGGCCAGCGATGTGTGCGCGTACAGCGGCGACGAAGTTCGCCGCGTGGTCCGGCGCGCCTGCGAGCTGGCGCGCGGCCGGCGCAAGAAGCTCACCTCGGTGGACAAGGCCAACGTGCTGGAAAGCTCGCGCCTGTGGCGTCGGGTCACCGACGAACTCGTGCGCAAGGAATACCCCGACTTGCAACTCGAACATGTGCTGGTCGATGCCTGCTCGATGTACCTGGCGCGACGGCCGGCCAGCTTCGACGTGATCGTGACCGAGAACATGTTCGGCGACATTCTCACCGACGAAGCCTCGGTGCTGGCTGGCTCGATGGGCCTGCTGCCCTCGGCGTCGCTGGGCGACGGCCCGCGCGGCCTGTACGAGCCGATTCATGGCAGCGCGCCTGACATCGCGGGCCGCGGGATCGCCAATCCCTACGCCACCATTCTCAGCGTGGCCATGCTGCTACGCTACTCGCTGGGGCTGGAGAAAGAAGCCGCGGCGGTCGAGAGCGCGGTGTCGCGGGCCATCGATCGCGGCGTGCTCACCGCCGACGTGGCGCCGTCCGGGGCCGCCGCCGCGACCACCGTGCAGGCCGGCCAAGCCGTGGTCGAAGCGTTGTAGTCCGACCGACGAGCGACCAAGAAAAAGCGGGACCCCCCGAGGGATCCCGCCTTGCAAGACAGTTTGGTCAGGTCTGGCCCGACCGGTGGTTTTCTAGTCTGTGTAGAAGTAGAGGAACCCGATCGCTGTGGTGGTGTTGATCGTGTTGTCGATGGTGATATCGAAGGTGTGGACGGGGCCGGTCTTCGTATACGCCAAGAGATCGTTCTGCACGGCGACTCCCATCGAGAACCACTTGGTGAAGAAGTGCTCCACGCCTGCATAGATGGGCAGCGTGATAGAGATGGTCGCGTCGGTGGGTGTTGGAGTGCCGAGCTTGCTGAACCCTAGTCCGAGACCTGCGCCGACGCTGAGTCGGGTTGAGGTGGTCTTCCACGGGCAGTACAGGACAAGCGCGGCAGGGGCGAACTGCCACTGCGCATCGCCGGCGTTCGCCGTGAGCAGCCTGAGCTTAAACTGCGGCTGAACCGCAAGCACATCGCTCAGCCAGTACTTCATGTAGACCACGGCGCCTGGCACGACGAAACTGGTCCCGGCGCTGACACCCGCGCCGAACCCCAACTGCCCGGACATGTTGTCAGAGGCCATGGGGGCTGGGGCTGGGGCCGTGGCGTAGACCGGGGCCGGGGCCACAGCCGGAGACGCGCCGAGGCCTGGGTCCTGAGCCTGGGCCGAGCCCAGCAAGCCGAAAAACGCGACCGTGGCCAATCCTGCAACTAGTTTTCCTTGGAACTTGGTCATCGAGTAATCCCTCCCGATTGTTAGCCAACAACTGGCTGGTCCTTGGATGCACCGGAATTCTTCCCGGCGTCGGGCAGAATGGTGGCCTGAAGTGGCCGGTTTGTCACTTTTTCTCTGCAGCTGCGTAATGCTATGCGGCGACGGAGCACTGTACGGGACTTGGAGCCACGCCCGTGCTGGCGCGCCTGCTGCGCGTGGTGGCCCGGTCCCAATCGACCTGTCGCACCTTCGCGCCTGCCCGGACGGCCCAGTGGAGGGGTTGCGTGAGGCAGGCAGGAATGAGGTAATCCGGCGGGGCTCTTCAGGTGGCTTCAGTGCGCAATACCCGAAGGCGCGAGTTTCGTCTCAGCCCCTCGAACAGCGAGACGTGCCGTTCGGCCAAGCGGTCCCAGGCGAGATGCGAACGTGCAAATGCGCGGCTCGCCTGACCGTACTGCGCCCGCAAAGGCGCACTCGCCAGTAAGGATTGCAATGCCGCTCTTAGTCCCGTGACATCGCCAGGTCTGGTGAGCACGCCCCGGTGAGGCGACAGGTATTCCCGGAAGCAGCCAAGATCGTGTGCCACGATGGCCTTGCCCGCCGCCATCGCCTGCACGAGAACCCCGCTGCATTCCCCCTGCGTCTTCTTGCGGGGGAACACCATCACGTCCGCGGCAGCCAGGTAGTGCGGAAAGTCCTCGTCGCTGGCGTAGGGGCGGAAGATGGTCTTCCCGGGAGCCAGGATTCGCGCCAGCCGCCGCGCCTCGGTCTCGAACGGACCGCTGCCCACGATCAGGATCGTGGCGTCGGTGGACGCCGCGGCCCGAAGAAGAAGTTCGACGCCTTTGTAGTCGAACAAGAAACCCACGTGCGCGACCACAGGGCCCGCGACACCGATGCGCCTCTTTGCTTCCGTCGAGTCGATCTCGTAGCGAGTCGGATAGACCCCGTGGCCCAACACCTCAATGGGCGCGCTGACCGCGCGCAGGCGTGATTTGAGTTCTTCGGTGTGAACCACGATTAGATCGCTGTCCCGAAGCATGCGCAACTGCTCGGGCCGAAAGCGCGGGAGAACGGGATTGGCGGTGACGAAATGCTGTTCGTGAACGGTCACCACGCGTGGTCCTTTCACCCGGTAGAAGTGGCGAAGCAGGATATAGGTGAACGGGTTGCCGCTGAGGTGGAAGTGGTTGATCGTCTCACGCGATTCCCCTGGAGGCGGGTACAGCGACGACAACCCGATGGTACGCAGGTGACTGAGCGCACGCGCGGTTGGCGACCTCCGCCCCCCCGGTATTCCGAAGTGCCAGGTCTTCCAGAAGGAGCGATTGACACGATTGACGCCGACCCCGCACGCTTCCATGGCAGTCGCATAATCTTCGCAATAGGTGACGATGCCGCTGGCCAACGGCGAAAAGGGCGAAAAGAGGTTCACCCGCATCGTGATTCCTTCCTCTGCTGAAGATAGGCCCCGGCCTGAAGGGCGAACATCTGTGCGTACGCCCCATTCCCGGCCATGAGTTCATCGTGGCTTCCCGTCTCGCGCAGCCGGCCTTCCCCCAGGACACAGATGCGATCGGCGTTGCGCACCGTCGAGAAGCGATGGCTGACGACGATCGACGTGCGGTCCCGCGTGAGCGCGCCTAGGGTCGAGAGCACCTCGTGCTCGGAAAACGCGTCGAGCGCGCTGGTTGGTTCGTCGAGAATGACGAGTGGAGTCTGTCGCACGAACGCGCGCGCGATGGCAATCCGTTGCCACTGGCCTGCGCTCAGATCTTCCCCACCTTCGAACCAGTTGCTAAGTATGGTTGCATAGCCGAGCGGCAACTGGGAGATGAGACCGTCGATTTCGGCGTTGCGCGCGGCAACCGCGATCTTCGGGTCGTCAATGGCAAGGGTGGCATCTCCGAACCAGATGTTTTCGCGTGCGGACGCGTGATAGCGGATGAAATCCTGGAAGACGACGCTCATCATGCGGTGGAGTGCGGTCTCGTCCATATCTTGCAGGTCGACGCCGTCGATTGTGATGCGCCCTTCGGTCGGCGCGTAGAGACGGCAAAGCAATTTGACCAGCGTGGTCTTTCCCGATCCATTGGGGCCGACCAAAGCCAGATGTTCGCCGGGGCCGATGGCCAACGAAACGTCCTCCAATGCCTTGCGGGCACTGCCAGGATACTGAAATCCAACCCTGTCGAGTACGATTCCCCGCCCCACCGCCGTCAGGGCGGGCGCGGGCGCGGGCCGCAGTGTCGACGAGAAGCGCGGATCGAGGGCCAGCAGATCGTGCAGATGACTGAGAAACAAACTGTTCTCGTAGAGCCCGGCCAGGCTACCGAAAAGATCCCCGAGCGCACCCTGCCCGCGATGAAACGCCTGGTAGTAGAGGACTAGGCCGCCGACAGTAATCTCACCACGAAGCGCGCGGTAGGCAATGAACGCATAGGCGCCGAACGCCACCAGCCCGGCTGCCGCGCTCAAGCCCAGATTCATCAGCGAGTGGTGCACCGACATCCGAAGCTGCTCGCGCCGCAGGCGCCGCCGCAGGTCGCGGAAGCGATCCACGAACAACGGACCGAGATCGAACAGTCGGATCTCCTTGGCCGCGGCGGCTGCCGTCACCAGGAGATGCCAGTAGGCGGCGAGGCGTTGGGCTGGGCTGCTCCTTCGCTGCCAGGCATGGACCCGGTTCGCGTATCGCATGCGCAGGAGCATGCCCGGCACCGCTGGCACCAGGAGAGCGAGCGCGAGGCCCCATTGGGTGGCCACGAGCAGCAGCGCAATCCCGGCAAGGACCAGCCCGCTCTGTGCTGCCTGTGCAATGCCGTTGACGACCGCCACTGGCCGATACGGCGCCTCTTGCTGCGCGCGATGGAGCGTGTCGTGATACTCGGCATTCTCGTAGTAGGCGAGATCGAGCTCGATCGACTTGCGCTGAATGATCTCCTGGACGCGATCGCTCACACACTGCGCCTCAACCTCGTTGACAAGGATGGCCAGCCAATGAAGAAGCGCGCTGGCCAGCGCCACCGCGGCCAAGCCGCCGACCAGCACCATCGCCAAACCCACTGAAGCGCCCTGGTGTTGGGCTTTGCTCGCGAAATCGCCGACCGCGTCCACCACGAGCTTGGTCAAGTAGAGCCCGACGAGCCCGAGGCCAGCCTGCATGAGGGCCACCGCCCAACCGACCAGCAGCCATCCGGGCGCCGCGTCCCACACCAGCCGCAAGGAACGCCCGATCAGGTGTCTACGACTGATGGGCACCGATGTCATAGAACGACTCCGGATAGCGGCTCGTGACGGGTCCGGACTTGCGGGAGAGCGCGAAGATCGTGTCGCCGCGCAACGCGGAGGTGTCGAGCAGGCGCACAAGCACGTCGACGACGAGCTGGCCGACGCGCGTCGCCACGGATACCAGATCGGATGGCAGGTACACGTTGAAGGTAAGAAGATTCTCCAGCGTGAATCCGCTCGCGCCGACCAGCGACGCAACCTCGCCCGGCGTGTACTCTCGATTGTGGCGATCCGTCGATAATGTGAAGGAGGAGTAGAGATAGGGCGCATACCCGAGGAGCGTCTTCAGTGCGCTCCTCGTACACACGATATTGGGCGTGCTCAGAAGCAGCCATCCACCGATCGCAAGCACGCGATTGATCTCGCTCATCATAAAGAGAGGGTCGAGCCCCAGATGCTCGAGCACCTCGGCGCAGATGACCATGTCAAATGAAGCGTCTGGGAATGGAAACGGCTCCTTCTCCAGATCGAACCGGTGCACGGGAAAGAGGTCGCCGCCGACGCTGATCTCGCAAAAGCGTTCCGGCCCCGGCGCAGCATGGAGGGTGTACTCGTGCGGAGTGATCTGTTTCAGCAGCGCCGTCAGCGGCGCGAATGCGCCCAGATCGAGCACCTTCATCGGTCGGTCGACGGGGATGAGGCCGATGGTCTCGCTATAGCGTCGGGCGTGGTTGGAGATGTAGCGTCTGGCCGCGTCTCCGTCGACATGCCGAAACAACTCCTGCGCGATTGCCGCAACGCTTGGCTTTGCCGCGCTCACCATCGGCACTATTCTTTCACCCGCCCGGTCATGCGCAGCAGGCCCGCTCCCGGCGTCAGCCGGGTCAGGCGGCCTTACCTGCAGGGTCACGCTTGCGGAACGGCGGTCGCCAAGCACAAGCGCGACCGGGATGTCATGGGGGGGCATGTCCGGCATCGCAAACTCGACCATGTGCAGGCCATTACCCGGCACGAAGCTGATTCGACGGGGCAAGACGCGCTCTCGTCCCAGCAGCACGGCAAGACGCTCCCAATCCGGCCAGGCCGAGATCGCGTCGACGAAGAGGCGGACGTGGGACTTGGGCCCAGTCGCCTCAATGTCGAGGCCACCGTCCTTGCCATTAGTGATGAGGACTATGCTTGGGTCGACGGCGCGCGGCGGTGGCACCTCAATGGTTATAAATGGGGAAGAGGCACCGTTCTGCAACCGAACGGTCAGAAGGCGAGGGCCCACGGGAATGGCATCGGGGATGTCGAATTCGATGCGAAGTGGGGGCAGCGCCTCTGCGCGATCGCGCGCGGGACAGACAGAACAGGGCTCAATTGACGTCTCGCCAAGCTGGACCATAACGTTGTTGATATCCGCGGTCTCCGCGTCCAGGCCCGCGATCTCGATCGATTGTCTTCGGCAGCGGGCACGATCCGGTACCGGTGCCGACATCAGGACCGGTGCTTCCGTCGCTTTCCTGTCTGCCATCCTCCGCCGCCAGACCGCCCAACAGTACTGACTTCCCGACCCCGACACGCTGAGCATCTGCGCGTCCAGTTGCTGCGCCAGCGACCGAATAGCGCGCTCATCAAACGCCTCGCCGGCCCAAGTGTCCTTCGGCAGTCGGCGGAATGCTTCGTTGGTCACGCCATTAGTCTGGAACTTGAAAATCCCGCCCGCTCGGAGCACCCGATAGGCATCGGCAAGGTTGGCACGGATCGCGTCCGCCGTCGGCACGTGCTGGTAGACGAACGCGCAGAAGATGACGTCGAAGAATCGATCGGCAAATGCACTGAAATCGACACCATTGGTTTCGGCGAAAATGACATTCGCACAATCGCGCAAGCGTCGCCGCCCCCGAACAATCATCTCGCCCGAAACATCGGTGGCATAGACCTCGCCGAAGATCTCCGCCAGCGGACGTGTCATCCTGCCGATGCCGCAGCCGATCTCGAGGAGGCGCAGGCAGCGGGGATCGCGCCCCTGGGTGAGGAGCGGCAGATCGGCGCGCACCAGCCTCTCCGCCTCAAGTCGGCCGGTTCGATCGAACTCGCCATCCGCCTGTCGATCATGCACGGTGTTGATGAACCATCGGGCATTCTGCCGGGCGCGCGCGTTCCAGTCTTCCTTCATCCGCCGCGGATTCGGATTCGAAAACAGCATGGGGTCGGCATCATACTGCAGGAAAAGTCCGCCCACGGCGAAACCATCGCGATCAGAATGGCAACGGGCCGAGCATGAGCGAAGCGATGGGGATATTTCCGGTCCGAAAACCCCCTCCATGTCGCGCTATCGCACCGTCGCGCATGCCCGGGCGGGGGATCTGAGCGAATGCAATCACCGGCTCAAAGCCCCGCGCATGCTGCGGAGGCGAGCGCATAGGAGGCCAGAGACGCGAGGTCGTCCGCGAGGCGCGCAATCCCGACCGGAGGCGCGTGACATGAGTCCGTCGTCTGCGGGGGACAGTCGCCGCCCACGCGAATCCTCCCGCCGCCTTCCTGGGAGATAATCCAGACATTCCCCTGGCTCCCGCCGTAGACCGAGGAATCGGCGGCGGCGAACGCCGCCTCTACGTCGGAGCGACTCATGTCCAGCGCGATCGTGGCCGACGAAACCACTCCGTCCGCGCCACACACCGGTAGCGGCGCCGTACAACTGCGAAATTGCTGGTTGTCGATGCCGCAACCGTTGTACACGCGATTTACCGTGATTTGGTTCGCGGCATCCAACGTGAACATGTCGATGCGAACATTGCCTCCGCAGGCGCCGGTTCCGACCACACCGAAGGTCAGCGTCGAGCCCAGGGTACAGCGCGACGGCAGGGCATCGAACGCCGTCGGGCAAGGGTCGGTCGTGCACGCCATGGTCCCGTCGCTCCGGCACTGGCAGATGTTGCATGCGTCGTCCGCGCTCACGAACTTCCCCGGGGCGATGCTGTTGCCGTGCCAGGTGCAGGAGGCCGGGACCATGACGTCGAAAGACGCCGAGCCGGCTTCAGACGTTGCGTCGGAAAAGAAGACCGTGTCGGCGGGAGACCTCGTGTCGGCGGAGGAAGCCGTGTCGGTGTAGAGGACCCTGTCGGGGGAGGAGGCTGTATCGGCGTAAGATGTCACATCCGGGGAAAACGCCACATCGGCGATCGGCTGCTTGTCGACAGCGACTTGGACGTCCGAGTCTCCGGCGCCAGAAACATCCACGAGCAGGCCGGCATCGGGCGTGCAATTCGAGCCGGAGCAAGTCGCCGCGGCATCGCCCTTCGGCCGCAGGCGCATCCCGGAACCACCGCAGGCCGCGCCGGCCAGAGCGCAGAACGACAGCAATGCCATCATGGTTTCGAAGTTCTTCATTGTCGCATTCTCTTCTGATTCGCGCTTCGCGCGCATCCGCTGGCATCACCGATGGTAAGAGTGGTAAGAGTGGTAAGAGTGGTAAGAGTGGTAAGATTCTGGCATGAGTACTGCTGTTCTGTCCACCAAGGGTCAACTCGTGATTCCGCAGCAGTTCCGCCGCACCCTGGACCTGCGCGCGGGCGACAAGGTCGCGTTTTCTGTTGAGGGTGATCGACTTGTGCTTAGGCGCTACAACGCCACGCGGGCGCGCATGGTCAAGGGCCGCAGCGGGCGGCGCTTGCTTGAGGCGCCAGCGGGCGCCCCGCCCATGACAGCACAGACTGTGAAAGCCTTACTCAGCGAGTTCCCGTGAG
>Ga0265330_10000438_pt1 | contig 27788 bp, 24 predicted proteins | sample 41919metaG_FD_202083 | JGI IMG/M metagenome (GOLD analysis project Ga0265330, IMG submission 202083) | Rhizosphere microbial communities from Carex aquatilis grown in University of Washington, Seatle, WA, United States - 4-19-19 metaG | ecosystem: Host-associated > Plants > Roots > Rhizosphere...
CATCTGCCATCCCTATCCCCTCGTGCGATTCGCCGTCACCACCCAAGGCAAGAGCCGGATGCGGTAATGCCGCCTGTCCGGATCTGTGGAGGGGGTTATGGGTGACCATGATTTCTACTCCGACTTTCGATAGTTCCCACGAGAAAAGTCGGGGCGACTCATTCAACTGTCTTCACTTGAAGACGAGCGGCGTCGCCCTTTTCCCACCTTGCACAGAAGCGACTGTGCCCACAACGCGGACATGGCAGGGCGGAGAATAGTGCCATCACGGCGCGCGTTCAATAGCGAGTTGGAAGGGTGTCGGACACCCGAAACGCTGAGCCCCAGCATGACGCGGCCCCTTGTCACGAACCCCGTCCCCTCCCCGGTCTCTAAACAGTCACGGATGCCGTTGACCCCTTGAACGCGGAGACCGATACTGGATTCGCCGTGGCTGCGAACGATCCCTCTCCCGCATTGGTGCGACTAAACTTGCGCTACCCTGACCTCGACACCTTCGTGGCGCGCTTTGCGCCCAACGTGACCCGGGGTGGTGTTTTCTTGGCCTCCCGCAAACCGCATCCTGTGGGCGAGATCATCCGTTTCGAGATCGCTCTGGCGCAGGGATCACCCGTATTGTGGGGTGCCGGCCGCGTGACCTGGGTGCGCGAGTTCAACCCGGCGGAACCGCATCGCGCACACGGAATGGGCGTGCAGTTCACCAATCTCGACCCCGCGTGCCGACCCGTGCTTGAGCGCCTGCTGGACAAGAAGAGCGCCGTCAAGCTCACTCCTGTCAGCGGCGTGCCCATCGTGCTGCCCCGACAGGCGAGCGCGGCCTCGCTCGTGGCGCGAGGCCCGGCAGCATCCCCCAGCCCCGACAGCCCCGACGAATGGGCGGCAGACGACACCTCGGTACGCCGGGCCGCGGATCGCGCCCGCATGCTGGCCGGTGGCACCGAAGACATAGAGTCTCTTTTGCAACGCGCGCCCGAGGAGCCCACGACGCTGGAACAGGCCCTGGCCGAATTGCCGCGTCTGATTTCGAACCGGCGGACGACCGCGGCCATGAACATCTCGGATGACACGGCCGCGAACAAAGACGGGACGACGTAGCTACTTCGTTCCTCGCACGCGCGCATAGATCCGCCTGGGCATCTCCAAAATCTCCTCGGCGCCAGGCAGCCGAAGCAACTTCAGGCCCAGACCGTAGCTGACGAAACCTGCGCCGATGGTGGCAAACAGCAGGATGGCGTGAACCAAGCGGCGAGTGCCCCAGGGCCATGCGATGCCTGCGCGGTTGAGCAGTCCCGCGGCCGCCCACCAGGTTCCTGCCGCAACCGCCGCGAGCACGAGGTTGCAGAGAATCAGCCGGACCACTTCATAGACCCGGCCTGGTCGCGACGGGCGGCCGACCACCCGGCCGAACCACAGCCACAGCATCGCCAGGTTGGCCAGCGCGCCGACGGTGGTACCCAGGGCGAGCCCGGTCGCCCCCAGACGCCGGTAGGTCAGCCCGTTGAACAGAAGGTTGACCGCCACCGAAGTCATCGAGGCGAACATGGGAATGCGCGGACGGTCCACGGTGAAGAAGGCGGGCGACAGGACCTTGACCAGGCTGTAGGGCAACACGCCCAGCATATACGCCTGCACGATGGGCACCGTGGCCGTGGTGTTGGCCGCCACAAACTTGCCACCTTGGAAGAGCAACTCGACCACCGGCCTGGCCAGCACGATGAGCCCCACCGCGCTGGGCAGGGCCAGCAGCCACACGCCGCGCGCACCCTCGGCCACGCGCGCCTCCAGGGCTGCGCGATCGCCGCGGGCTGCTTCCTGCGAGGCGCGCGCCGTGGTCACAGTGGCCAGGGCCACGCCGAAGAGTCCGACCGGCAGATAGAACAGGCGAAACGCGTTCTGCAGGTAGGTGAGCGGCCCCGAGCCCAAAGTCGCGGCGAACTGCGTGTTGACGAAGATGTTGATCTGCACCGCCGCCAGCCCGACCGTGGCCGGCCCCATCAAGCGAACGATTCGGATCAGGTCGGAATCACGCCACAGCCCAGCCAGCGTCGGTCGCACGCGATAGCCCAAGCGCCATAGGCTGGGCAGTTGCACGATTGCCTGCACGAGTCCCGAGGCCGCGGTCCCGGCGCTCCACACAATCATGCCGGTGCGGTCCGACGGGCGCGCGATGATCAAAGCCAGACCACACACGATGCTGGTCACATTGAACATGGCCGGCGCATAGGCGGGGGCCAGGTAGTGGTGCTGGGCATTCAGCATGCCCATCCACACGGCGCTGACGCTGACCAAGGCCAGAATGGGCATCATGATCTGCGCGAAGAGACCACCCAGGGCGACCTGGGCCGCGTTGCCGCCGAACCCGCGCGAGATGAGCGAAACCAGTTGGTCAGAAAAGATCATTCCGGCCAGGGTCAGACCGCCGGTCACGGCCAGCACGCCGCCCAGAACCAGATTGCCGAGCCTGAAGGCGCGCTCACGCCCGCCCTTGTTGAGCGCGTCGGAGAAGGTGGGGACGAAGGCGCTCGATAGGGCGCCCTCGGCGAACAGGTCGCGCAGCAGGTTGGGAATGCGAAACGCGGCCACATAGGCGTCGGTCAACCCGCTGACCCCGAAAAGGCGCGCGAAGAGAGAGTCGCGCACCACGCCCAGCACCCGCGACGCGAGGATGGCGACGCTAACCTTGGCCGACGAACGAAGGGCGCTGGACACTATGTCCGACGTTAGCCGTCGCGCGGTCGAGCGTCCACTTAGCTAGCTTCTTTTCACCACGGAGAGCACAGAGAACACAGAGGCCGGATAGGAAGGAAGGGTTCGGACCGGGCAGAACCCAACCCCTCCCTTTCCGGTCCGGCTCTGTGACCTCTGTGCTCTCTGTGGTGGGAAAGCTAGCCTACTTCCGCCGGCCGGTGCGCAGGGAAATCGGGGCGGTGTCCGCGGTGCGCGCGTCCACGACCAGGGCCAAGCCGAGTTGCTCGCGCAGCTCGAGGTGCTGGGTCGTCACGCTCCAGCGGGCGAGACCGAGGATGGCCTCCTCAGGTCGTCCGCGGCGCGCGCGCGCCTCTTTCACTAGTTCGCGTGCCACTGCCACTACATCCCCGCAGGCCAGCAAGCCCGCCCGATTCGCATTCTCTTCGGCTGCGGCGGCCCAGGCGCCCAGATCGATGGAAGCGGGATCAGAAACCAACTGCTCCACCGCCGAGTTCATGGATATCAACTGCCCTTGCGGCAATACCTTGTGCAAGAATGAGACGTACTTGCGCACGACCGCTGGATCCGTGTCGGGCAAGTCGAATTCGGGCCGCAACAGCTTGATCGCCGCCGCCAGGATGACCCGCAGCTCGATCTGCGTCGGCACCACCTGCGGCCACAAGAGGAAATGGTCGGCGCGCAGTCCGACCAGCTTCTTGGCCAGCCGGAAAGCCAACTCACGATCGGTCCGGCCCGTCACCAGTCCCCCGCCCAGCACGAAAGCCGGAATCACCTGCTTGCCTTCCAGCACGATCACCAGGTCTATCTCGTCGGGCGCCGTGGGCGGAACATAGACCGCGGGCATGGGCACGCCGATGAGTCGGCTGACGTAGGCCAAGATCTGCGACACCGATGAGTTGTCCCGGGTCAGATCCACGCGCTGGCTGATGTCGAGCCCCCAGGCTTGCGCCTCCTTGGCCCGCGACAACGTGACGCCGCCGCTGACCGTGGCCAGCACCTGGGAGATGCGTCGGTCCTGCTGCGGAGTGCACACCCAGCCCTGCCAGAGCCCCTCGCTCAACCCGGCTTTGGCCAGGGGCACGCCGGGCAAGGCGTGTTGGGTGTAGAAGGCCTTCTCCTGAGCGTTGGCCTTCATCAGCGCACAAAGCGCGGCGCACGCGCAGAAAGCACCGTCATAGTGCCGGTTCTCGCCGTACAGTCCAGCCAAGGCTCGAATCTGCTGCGCGGCTTCCTCGGCGTCGCTCGCTCCTGCCAGGAGCTGTTCGCGCAGCTTGACCGCTCCGGCAAACCCTTGCGCCCCCTGGGCTTCGTATAGCTCGACCAGCGCCTCGCGCTGCTTGTTGTCTTCCGGAGCCAGGGACACGCACACCTCGAGGGCTGCCGCCGCTGCCGCCGGGTCCGCCAGGCGAACGCGGGAAATCTCGGCCAGCCCGCGCCACAAAGCCATTAGGTATGGTCGTTTGTCAGGAGGCGGATTAGCGCCCAGACGCTTGATCATGTGCCGGTAGGCGCGCGCCAGCTCGCGCCAGTCTTGCTGGTGGCTCAGGATGCGCTCGATGCGCTCGAAGCTGCGGCGGTCGTCGGGGTCCTCGTCGAGGGCCTGGCCATAAATCTCGACAGCCTCGACCGGAGACTTCAGCTCGTAGTTGAGAATATTGGCCATGGCGACCAAGTAGCGGGCCTTGTCCTTGCCCGACTCGGTCTCTATCAGCTGCTCCAGCACGCTGACGGCGCGCCGCCACTCCTCCAGCAGCGTGTAGATCTCCATCAGCTCGTGCAACGTCTCCGGATCGCCGGGACGCAGCGCAAGCGCTTGCTCGAATGTCTGCTGAGCCGCCCGCTGGTCGTTGAGTTCCTCGCGTTGCAGGTGGCCGATGCGACCCAGGATCTCGAAACGTTCGTCAGGGGACGTGGCTCCGGCAAGCAACACGCGATTCTGCTCGATGAGTGCGGTCGCGTCGGCCGGTCCCCGTCCGTCGGTCATGGCGCTGGCTTCGGCCAGAGCCTCGCGCAGTCCGGGCAAATCAGGCGCCAGCTCGAGCGCCTTCATGAAGGCACCGGCAGCTGCACCGGCATCCCCCAGTTCCATGTGGGATTGGCCCAGGGACATCAGGTGCTCGGCGCGATCGACCGCCGTCAGCTTGGCCTCATCCTGCGCGAGGACCAGCGGCACCGTGGTGCGCACGTCCTGCCACCATCCTTGCGCTTCGGCCAGCTGCGACCAGCAGAGCAGCGTTGGAAGATACCCAGGCTCGGCCGCGTACGCGCGCCGGTAATTGACCCGCGCCCGCTCCGCGTCGCCAGTCATCTGCGCTGACCAGCCGGCCCGCTGCCAGAGCCGCGCCTTGGGCTCAAGCGCCTGTTCCGCAGCCTCAGCCAATGCCTCGAACAACGGCAAGGCGGTCGCCCAATCCTTGCGGCCCCACGCGATCTCAGCCAGCGCGGCCGTTGCTTCAGGCTGACCCGGGGAAAGCGCGAGCACGCGGCTGTACTGTTCCGCGGCCGCATCGATGTCATTCAGCTTGGCGCGACAGATTTCCGCGGCTTCAAACGCAAACTGCACCCGCACCTGGGCATCCGAGGCGTTGGCAGAAGCGTTGGTCAGATAGGCTGCCACGCGCGACCAGTCGCCCCGTTGGCTGTACAGCGTGACCAGCGAATTGAGCGCCGTGAGGTTGGCGGGATTGGCCGCCATGGCTGCTTCCAGCGACTGCTCCGCCGCGGCTGCATCGTTGAGATCACGCTGGTACCACCCCGCCAGGGCCACCAAGATGTCGGCCCGCTTGGACTCAGGCGCCATCTCGGCGGCCACCAGGCTGGTGCATTCCGCCAGCAAATCCTGCCAGCGGCTGTGCGCAGTCGCCACGCGCGCCAGGTCGGTGGCCAGTTCGTCGTTCGCCGGGTCTTCCTGGAAGGCGGCCAACAGGGTGATGAACGCGCGGTCCGGGTCGGCCAGATTGGTCTCGAATATCTGCGCGGCGCGCATCAAGCAGAGGGAGCGCCCGGCCGCATCCGCGACACTTTCGGTACGCTCGATGAGCAGCCCGGCGAGGTCCTCCCAGCGCTCTTCGCGCACATAGGTCTGCTCGAGCCGATGAAACTCATCGGCCCGGCCTGAATCCTCTGGCATTTCATCATCGTGCGCGTCGCTGCGCATGTCGCCTCCCTGCGAAACGCGGCTAAGCCAGACCCGGAGTTAGTAAGGGCGACAGACTAATCTCGACGGTGAACAAGGTCAAACACAGAAGACCGCGTTCTTCGCGACGCCCTGTCCTCGCCGCCCGCCCAGACGTGTCACAATTAGCCTTGAGAAGGAGCGCAGCATGGAAACTTTGCTCGTGGGAGTCTTGGTTCTTACTGGTATCTCTCTGCTGACTGGCGTGCGCGTGCTGCGGGAGTACGAGCGGGGCGTGGTGTTTCGCTTGGGACGAGCCCGCAAGAGCTTGGCCGGGCCGGGCCTGGTGATGTTGTTGCCGTTCGGCATTGACCGCGCGCGGGTGGTGGACACGCGCATTCAGGCCATCCAGATCCCGCCTCAGGAAGTCATCACCCGTGACAACATCTCCATCGTCGTCAGCGCCGTGGTCTATGCCAATGTGGCATCGCCCCGCCATGCCATTCTCGAGGTAGAGGAGTTTCTGCCCGCCACCCTGCAGCTGGCGGCCACCACATTGCGCGCCGTCGTCGGCAAGCTGGAGCTGGACGACATCCTTTCCAACCGGGAAGGCATCAACACCGAGGTGCGGAACATCCTGGATACCCGCACCGAGCAGTGGGGCGTGGAGATCACGGCTGTCGAGCTGAAGGACATCGAGTTGCCGCAGGAGATGAAACGCGCCATGGCCCGTCAGGCCGAGGCCGAGCGCGAACGTCGCGCCAAGGTCATCGCAGCGGGCGGCGAGGTGCAAGCCGCCGCCCAACTTGCCGAGGCCGCGCGCATGATCGCGTCCACGCCGGGCGCGCTGCAACTGCGGCTCTACCAGACGTTGGTAGAGGTTTCCGCCGAGGCGCGCTCGACTATCGTGTTCCCCGTGCCTATCGACATCGGCGGAACGGGCGGTGGCGCAGGGCTGACCCAGGCCCAGATTCAGACCATGATGCAAAGTGCGGTCGCGCTGGCATCGTCGCAAGAGACTCGCCGCCTCGCCGAAGCTGACGCCGAGAAACCCGGCAAATTGCCCGGCCGCTGACCTCTCTGCGCCCTCCCCCTCCGCGTTCTCAGCCGCGTTCTGTTCGCCTACTTGATCCCGAGATTCCGGCGAATTCTGCCCGCCGGCTCTTCGAAGTCCGGCACAAAGCCCCGCCCGGTGACGAGTTCGTACAGCGCGATGTAGCGGCGGGCTGCCTCGCAACGAACTTCGTCCGAGAGCGGAGGCGGCGGTCCGTCACCGCGGTAGCCTTGATCGGCCAGCACGCGGCGCAGATACTCCTTGTCCAATCCGCGCGGTTCGTCGCCCCGGTCGAAACGGGCCTGGTAGTCGTCCGCGTACCAGTAGCGGGAACTATCGGGGGTGTGGACCTCGTCGATGAAGCACAGGCTTCCGTCGCGCCGTCGGCCGATCTCGTATTTGGTGTCGACCAGGATGAGACCACGCTGGGCCGCAAGGCTCTGGCCAAAGGCAAAGATGCGCGCGCACATCTCGCCCGCGCGGTCGAAGTCGTCGGCCGACAGCGCGCCCGACGCCAGAATCTCCTCGCGCGACACCGACTGGTCATGGCCGCCCTTGGCCGCCTTGGTGGATGGCGTGAGGATGGGCTTGTCCAACTTCTGATTCTTGCGCATGCCATCGGGCAGCTTGTGGCCGCAGAAGAGGCGACCGCCCTTCTCGTAGTGGTACCAGATGGACGTGGTGGTCACGCCCGTGAGATAGGCGCGCATGACGAACTCCACGGGCAGAAGCTCGCACTCGGCGGCCACCATGACTGTCGGATCAGGCACAGAAATCACGTGATTGGAGGCGATCTGCTTGGTGGATTCGAACCAATAGGCCGCGATCTGATTGAGCACCTGTCCCTTGAACGGGATGGTGCCCAGCACGACGTCGAACGCGCTGATCCGGTCGGTCACTACGATGGTCCGCTTGCCATCCTTGCTGTAGCAATCGCGGACCTTGCCGACGTACTTGCTGCCCAACTCGGGAAAGTCAGTCTTCTCCAGTGTTTTGGCAAGCTGTGCTCGAATAAGTTCATTGGAAACCATGGCGTGCCTCCCTCGGCTGCTAGGCGTCTAGGTCTCTGAGCGCGCGGTCGATGATGACACCGCCCCAGCGCAGGTGGTGCTGGATATCGAACGCTTCATCCAAATCAGCAACGGTCAACTTGGCGGTGATGTCCGGATCAGCGCCCACGCGCTCGCGGAAGCTGGGTGCGGATCCGGACGGCTGTCCCAAGGTCGCGGATGCAGCCAGGGCGTGCTTCTGCACCAGCTCATAGGCCTTCTGGCGCGCCAAACCTTTGCGCACGAGAGCCAACATCACGCCCTCGCTGAAAAAGAGGCCTCCGGTCATATCCAAGTTGTGCTGCATGCGCTCGGCCTTGACCACCAGGCCGTCGATCAAGCTGGCAGCCCGGCGCACCATGAAATCCGCGATTCCCGTGGCATCCGGGCCGATAACCCGCTCCACCGACGAGTGCGAGATGTCGCGCTCGTGCCACAAGGCCACGTCCTCGAGGGCCGCGCCGGCATAGGCACGCAGCAGGCGCGCCAGGCCGCACAGGTTCTCGGACAAGATCGGGTTCTTTTTGTGGGGCATGGCGGACGAGCCCTTCTGCCCCTTGCCAAAGGCCTCCGTGGCTTCGCCGACTTCGGTTCGCTGCCAGTGCCGAACCGTCAGGGCGATGCGCTCGACCGCGGTACCCAGCCGCGCCAGGGCCATGAAGTAGCCGGCGTGGCGATCGCGCGCCACGATCTGGGTGGGCACCACCTCCGGGTGCAGACCCAGGGCGCCCAGGGCGCGAATCTCGATCTCCGGGTCCAGGCTGGCGTAGGTTCCCACCGCGCCGGCCAGCTTGCCCACCGAGATCTCCTCGCGCGCCAGCACCAGGGCACGTCGCGCCCGGCTGACCTCGCTGAAAAAACCGGCGAACACCAGACCCGCTGTGATCGGCTCGGCGTGGATGCCGTGCGAACGACCGATCATCAGAGTCGCACGATGCTCTTCAGCCCTGCGCGCGAGCGCCTGCATGAGCTGGTCGACACCGAGGAGAATTTCATCGGCTGCCTGGCGCAGCAGGATGGCGAGGGACGCGTCCAGCACGTCGGAAGACGTCATCCCAAGGTGAAGCCAGCGCGCGGGCTCGCCCGCGAGTTCCTCGACATGGGTGAGAAACGCGATGACGTCGTGCTTGGTTCGCTCCTCGATTTCCAGAATCTGCTTGGCCTGCAGCTTGCCAGCGGTCTTCTGGCGCACGGTCTCGGATGTGCCTGCGGGAACGCGGCCCGCGGCTTCCATCGCCTCACACGCGGCCAATTCCACGCGCAGCCAGGTCTCGTAGCGGTGGGCATCGGACCAAAGTTCGGTCAACGCAGGTCGCGTATAGCGTTCAATCATGTTTCAGTGCCGGGAAAGCGTGTCCTTCTAGCGGATCGCGGGACACGATTCAACGAAGTCCAGCTCGGCTCGAATCCCGCGTGGCGGGGTGCGGTGCGGGTGACGGTGCCGGAACCGTGGCCGGTAGCCGGTTCCGCATCCGGATCCCCCGGGGACTTCGGGACGGACAGCCCACCCCACCCACCCCACGCCGGATCCGGCCGCCGGATCCGGCCTCGCGAGGCGGGTTAGTTCCCCTTGATGACAGTGCCGTGGCTGATGTTGTTGCCGACATTGGGCAGCGTCGTCGCTGTCGTCCAAGTGTTGAAATCTGCCGAACCGTCGCTGGATTTCTCGTGACCACCGCCACCGGCGTCGCAGTAAAGGCGCCAGGTTCCGTCGGGAAGACCGATCACGGCCGGCGCTTCCTTGCAACCCGGCCAGTGGCTTATTCCGTCGTAGGTCCAGGGACCATCCAGGCTGGGTGCCGTCCCATGCTGGACGTACGATCCCTTTGAGAACGAGTGGTAGGTGTCGCCAACTTTGACCATGAAGGTGTCGATGACCCCGGTCATCCCAATCTTCGTCCCCGCGCCCCACTTGGTCAGGGTGCTGTCTGTCGGCTCGTAGCGATAGGTCGTCGAGCTGTCGATGCTGACGAGGATATGAATGGTCCCGTCTGTGTCCTTGAACCATTCAGGTGCCCACACGTTCTTCACTCCAGCGATGCCGCTGGGCACCTGGGCGACCGTGGTCCAGTCCTTCAGATTGGAGCTTGAGGCAATGGCGAAACTGGTCTGGGAACCGCAGCAGCCCGCATCCGGGGGCGTGGTGAAGGCCACGTAGAACTTGCCGTCGCTGTGCTTCATGATGCTGGGATCGCGCAGATATCCACTTGGCCCGACGTACCCGGTGTCGTAAAGCAAGGTGAAGTTCAGCGCGTCGTTGGACGTATAGATGATCAGGTCGGAACTGGGCGCCGAGTCGTTGAAGCACGAGAAGATATAGGGGTAGCTCGGTCCCGTGCTGGTTGAACCGCCGGTTCCGCCCGACGCCCCGCCCGTTCCGGTCTTCCCCCCAGTACTTGTTCCGCCCTTGCCGCTCGTTGCCCCGCCTGTCCCCGACTGCCCCGCGACGCCACTCGAGCTTGTGGAACCGCCGGATTGGCCTGCGCCGCCCGAGCCGATTCCACCGCCTGTGCTGCTTGCGCCACCTGTGCTACTCGCACCGGCTGAACTACTCGTACCGCCCGAACTGCTCGCACCGCCCGAGCTGGTCTCACCGCCTGTGCTGCTCGCCCCACCTGAGCTGTTCGCACCGCCTGAGCCAATCGCACCGCCTGCGTTACTGGCACCGCCTGAGCCAATCGCACCACCTGAGCTGGTGCTGCCTGCAAGAGAGGTAGTTCCGCCTGGGGCAGAAGGAATGCCACCGGTCGCAGCCACGCCGCCCGCAGAAGACGTTCCACCGGCAGCCGGATTCCCGCCAGAGGCCAAGGCGCCACCGGTGACCTGACTGCCACCAATCGCAAGACTGCCTGCCGAACCGACCGCGCCGGCCTGGGAAAGATTGCCTCCGGTCGTCGCCCCACCCGTCGTGTTCGACGAGCAACCGCAGACCAGCGTGGCGCCTGCCAAAGCTGCCACCAACGCGGGCAATTGCGCCATTGCCGCGCGTGGACTGCGTTCCGAGTACCGGTTCGTGACAGAAGCCTTCATGCAGGATCAGGTTGCGCCGGGCTGGTTTTCCGGCTCAGAGAACTTGCCCTGGCAGACTCACCTGATCGGAATCACGCCCAGCCCTACCATTATACCCAGCACTCCCACGGTCACGAACACCGCGGCCCGGACCGTCGCTGCGTTGAGATAGCGCTGCATCCCGCTCTCGCGCGCCCCGCGAGACCTGGTCAGCGCCTGACCCACTCCGCTTAGAATCAGAATGGCGCCTGCCACCACGAAGAACTTCAGCCCAGCCTGTGCGGGGTTCATGTCTGCGCCTCGACCAACTCGCGATAGAGAACCATCAGCCGCCGAGTCACCAGGCCAGGCTTGCCATCACCCAATGCCTGCCCGTCGACCCGGGTCACGGGCAAAACGCCACGCACCGAGCTGGTCAAAAAGACCTCGTCTGCCTGCCGAAGCTCGTCTGGACTCATGAATGGAACCTCATAACACGGGATCCCGTTGGTGCGTGCCAATGCCAGGACCTTCCCACGAGTGACGCCGTCCAGAATCCCCACCTCAAGCGCCGGCGTGTGAATCTCGCCGTCGACCACAGCGAACACGTTGCTGGTCGCTCCCTCAGCCACACCGCCGTTGGCCGCACACAGGACAGCCTCGTGGGCCGAAGGACGGCGCCGCCGGGCCTCGCCCATGGCCAATACATTGTTGAGATAGTTGCCGGACTTGACCGCGGGATCGATGGCTCGCGGGGAGTTTCTGGTCACCGACACGATCTCGACCTCGGCGCCCTGCTCATACACGTCTGACGACGGCCCGCCCAGCGGCTGGACCATGACCACCAAGCGCGGTTGTCCGGCGGCTGCAGGATCGAGATCCGCGGTTCCATCTCCGCGCGTCACCATGATCCTCACGCGGGACTCAGGGTTCTCCGCCGCTGCCAGCGTCTCCCGCACCGCCCGTACGATTTCATCGCGCGGGGGCAATCGCAGGTAGATGCGCTGCGCGGACCTGGCCAACCGGTCCAAGTGGTCGTCGAGGAAGACCAGCCGCCCGTGATCGGTGCCTACAGTTTCATACACGCTGTCGCCAAAGAGAAAGCCTCGGTCAAAGACCGGCACAGTGGCTTCCTGGGGCGCACAGACTCGGCCGCCGATGTGAATACGGATTGACATAAAGGAAACGTCGAAGTTAGTACAATGGCGGAAGGCAAGCCACCATCAGTCTCAGGTCCCTTGGGGAGGGGGCACTCATTGAACATTCTGCGTGTCCGCTGCAGAAGTGCCGAGGAGTTTCGCGGTTTCTACAACACTGATCATCCCGACGGCGGGATCTTCTGTCCGACGACCAAACAGCTGGCACCGGATGACGAGGTCGTCGTAGAGATCGTCTGCAAGGCCCTGCCCAACCGGGTTTTCATTCGCGGCACGGTGGTGTCGTGGCGTCCGGCCTTGCCGCGGCTCCGCGTGCGCGCGGGCGCCCTGGTCAAATTCGCGGCGGAAGAGGCGGCCAAGCGCGATTTCGTCCTCGAGACCTTGGGTGGGCAGCGCAAACCCACGCCGCGGCGACGGCACACACGAATTCCCATCGGCCTGCCGGTCAAGCTCCGCCTGACCACCCAGCCCGAGCCACTCGACGGTGACCTGCGCGAAATCAGTGTCAACGGCGGGTTGGTTTGCGCAAAGGTGACCCCGCCTCTTGGCACTGATGTGGTCCTGGATCTCGTGCCGCCAGGCGGTGTGGCGCCCATGGCCATTGCCGGGCGGGTCATCTATCACGCTGGCCCGGGCCTGAGTGGCATCCGATTCGTGTTTCGCGAGGGTGGCGGTTCGCGCCGCTTGCGTGAACTGGTGCGACGATTCCGGACTTTCTAGGCTCGAACTTAGCCCTACACGGCAAGACGCCATTCACATTCGGACATGTTGAGCGGTTGACTCTGCGCCCCGGCTAACGGAAATTCCTGTTAGCGTCGATAGGGAAAGAGCCTGTAGTATTACCCCCGCCCATGAGACCTTCTCTCTCCGTAGACATGAAACCAAACAGCCAGATCGCGGCAGGCACTCTGGTCGGCGGTCGTTTCCAGATCCAATGCTTCTTGGGCGAGGAATGCGGCAGCGAACTCTACCAGGCCCAAGATTCCGAAGGTGGCACCTCGGTCTCTCTGCGCGTGTTCACTGTGAAAGGTGTGGCGCGCAACGTCGCGGAGAGTGACCTCGCACAGGCTGCGCGCGTGCCCCATAGGAATCTGGCAGCACTGGTCGGCTGGGGCCTCGAAGGTGACCGCGTCTACGTCGCGTCCGAGTCTATGGATGGGGCCACTCTTCGGCAAATCTTTGACGCTAGGCACAATGAAGGCAACGTGATCGGCCTGAATCATGCCCATGTCTTGTTGGGGCATGTGGCGAACGCCTTGGATTCTGCGCATTCGGCCCTGGTCCACGGAGGCGTCAATCCCGCGGCCATTCGGGTTACTGGAGGCGGCCGGGTCAAGCTTACCGACTTGGGCCTCTCGCGTGCGTTGCCCGCCCTGGCCCGACGCGGGGGTCCTGACTCCAACTCGCATAGCGCCTACCTCGCGCCCGAAATGTCGGCGGGTGAAGAGCCGTCGCCAGCAGCGGACGTGTACTCCCTCGCGGCGATCCTCTACGAAATGCTCACGGGCCATGCCCCGGCCTCTCCGCTGTGGCCGCCCAGTCAGGTCAACTCAGCGGTTCCGCCCGCCGTGGATGCAGTGGTGGCGCGCGGAATGGCTCCGCTTCCGGAAACGCGCTTCTCTCGACCCAAGGAACTCTTGGATGCCCTCGGGGCCGTGGTGGCCAACATGGCGGGAAGCTCGCCCTCGGCGGCCGCTCCTCCCAAGGCGCCTGCCCGGCTGACCATGGGAAAGTCCTTCAGTGTCGCCGATGCCGTCCGCCTGACCGAGGAGTACGAGCGCTGGCTCATTCAGAAGGACAAGCTCGACTTCGGTCCCTTCTCCCTGGCGCAAGTAATGGCCCAGATGGACAAGGGCGTTTTCAACGGCGACGACATCATCGTCGATGTGGATTCGGGTGACCGGCAAAAAATTCGCGAACATCCGCAGCTGCTCGAATTCACGCGACTCAACGAGCGCCGACTCGAAGTGCAGCGACGGGCACAGGCTGAGCGAGCCCACGAGCACGTGGAACGCAAAAAGGGCCGCTGGACGCTGCTGATCATCGGTACGGCAGTCGTGGCCCTGGCCGGAGGTTTGGCCTGGTTCATTCACAAGCGCGTGGCGTCCAAGGATGACGTGCTGGCCTCACGCGTGAGCGAAGCTGACGTGGATGCGTTCCTCAAGGACGTCAAGATCTCGTTCCCGGAACACAAGCGTGGTGTCCACAGGGGCGGCCCGGGCGCCGGCCCGGGCGGCGTGGCTGGCCGCTCGGAAGACTTCAACAACAACATGGATCTCGGCGACGTGAGCCAAGGGGGCGGCGACGCCATCTTGGACGAGGGCACGATTGACCGAGTCATGCACGCCAACTACCGGCGACTGGTTCCCTGCATCATGGGCAAGGGCGTGCCGAGCATTGAGGTCGACTTCGTGGTTCAGCCCACGGGACGGGTGAGGGCGGTGCGGGTCAATGGTCAGGGCAAGGGGCCGTTGCCCATGTGCATCTTGAATCAGATGCAGTCCTTCGGCTTTCCTGCCTACAAAGGCAAGAGCACCATCGCCAGCTGGTCCATGTCGATCCGGTAACCTCTACTTGGCGAAGCCGGCGACGCGATCTTTGCCGAGCTGGGCGGCCAGGACGCGCAAGCCCAGGACGAGGTCGTAGGTGAACCAGAAGTGTTCATCCTTGATCGTCTGCAGGCTGAGAACTTTGTCGCGCAACTCGACCCGCACGATCTTGTTCAGTTGCATCACATCGCCCGGCGCGGACACGAGGAAAGTCGCCTCGCGCTCCTCGGGAATCGTGAAGGTGTCTTGATTGGCTTGCAGGCCCTCGGCCGAAAGCGCGGCGGCGATGGTGTCTTTGGTCATAGTAACCTCAGTCTACAACGAGCGCAGCCCTTCCAGGGTGCGCGCAATCGCGTCGGGCAAATCGCCCGCCATGAGATTGTGTGAGCCCAGCGTGCGAATCGCGGTTTCCGCCGATTCGCCGTGAACAAACACGCCGACGCACGCGGCATCGGGCGCCGCCAGCCCTTGCGTCAATAAGGACGCAATGACCCCGGTGAGGATGTCGCCGCTGCCAGCCGTGCCCAGGGCGGCGTTGGCCGTCGGATTGATGTGGGCCGTCCCGTCGGAGCACGCGATCACCGTGCGCGCACCTTTCAGAACCACCACGGCACGCGATCGTTCGGCCAGTCGACGGGCATGGCCCAAGCGATCCTTCATGATTTCGGCCACGGGCAGACCGCAAAGACGCGCCATCTCGCCGGGGTGAGGAGTCAATATGCGGGCCGCGCGAGCTGACGACACCACCGGGCCAACGTCCTCGGCCAACAGGGTCAGGGCATCGGCGTCAACCACCAGAGGGATGGGCAACTCGGCCACCAGCCGGCGCACCAGAGCCGCCATGCCCGGACCAGTGGGAATTCCCGGTCCCAAAGCCGCCGCCTTCATGCGGCTGGCCAGAGCCAAGATGCGCGAGTAGCTTGCCTCATCCGCGTCGTCGCCGTCAGCGTAGCTTGCGGTCATCTCGGACACGACCTTGGCGTCAAGCGCTGTCTGACCGGCTGCAGTCGTGGCCACTGTGGCGAGACCCGCGCCGGTGCGCAGAGCTGCCCGCGCTGCCAGCAGCGCCGCACCGGTCTTGCCAGCCGAACCGGCGATGACCAAGACGTGACCAGCGGTGCCCTTGTATGCCCCCGGACCCGGTCGGGGCAACAAACGCGCCACGCCTGCACGTTCCAGCCAATAGCAGAGCGGCCCCTCGGCCTTGGCCGCTTCCACAGTCGCGTCGGGCGGAACACCCAGATCCACGACTTCGACCCGCCCGACCGGTGCGTCGGGGTCCAGAACCAAGCCAAGCTTGCGACAGCCCATGGTGGCCGTCACATGCGCGACCAGGGCAACCCCACGCACGGCGCCGGTGTCGGCGTCCAAGCCCGAGGGAATGTCGACCGCGACGCGCAGGCAGTCGATGGCGTTCATGGCACGAATCGCAGCCGCGGGCGGGCCGGTCACGTCGGAACGCAGCCCGGTGCCAAACACGGCATCTACGATCACATCAGCCCCCGCCAGATACGCGCGCCAGGTGGTGGCATCTTCTTCGAACGAAGCATCGCGCACCAGCGCACCGGGCAGGGCTTCGAATACCCGGGAGAAAACCGCGGCATCGCCGGTCATCTTCTCACGGGGCATGGCCAAGAAGACCTGCACCTGCGCGCCCCGGTCGAGTAGGTGCCGAGCCACCACAAAGCCGTCCCCGCCATTCTGGCCGGCCCCACACACCACACGCACATCCAGATCCGCCAGGCGGGGCCTTTCGCGGGCGATGATGTCCGCCACTCCGCGACCCGCATTTTCCATGAGGACCAGTCCCGGCAGCCCGAGCTTGTCGATAGCGGCTCGGTCGACCGCCTTCATCTGCGTCGCCGAAAGCACCAAGGCCAAGATCCCCTACCCCGTGTTTCTCGCACTGGCCGCAATGGCCGCGCGCATGTCGACCACGGCGCGTTCCATGCCGACCAGCACGGCGCGCGAGATGATGCTGTGACCGATGTTCAGTTCTTCCAAGAAAGGCAACGCCGCCACCGGGCCGACGTTGGCGTAGTCGAGACCGTGCCCCGCGGCCAGGCGCAGCCCAGCGCCGGCCACGGCCCGTCCCGCTTTTTCCAGCCGGGCCAGCTCGCGCCTGGCCGCTTCGCTGCCGAGAGCAGCATGGCAGTAATCGCCGGTGTGCAGCTCCGCGCAGGTGGCGCCCAAGTCCGCGCTGGCCCGGGCGGCGTCCTCCTCGGGATCGATAAACAAGCTGACACCGATGCCCGCGTCGCGCAGGGTGCGTACGGCACGGCCGATGACCGTCCCCTGCCCGCGCAAATCGAGTCCGCCTTCCGTGGTTCGTTCCTGCCGTTTCTCGGGCACCAGCGTGCAAAAATCGGGCTTGATCTCTAGCGCCAGCTCCACAATCGATGGCACCGTTGCCATTTCCAAATTGAGCACACCGCGCACCGTCTGGCGCAGAAGGCGCACGTCGCGGTCCTGGATGTGGCGCCGGTCCTCGCGCAAATGCGCGGTGATGCCGTGAGCGCCGGCCAGTTCGCACAGACCAGCAGCCAGCACCGGGTCAGGGTAGATGGTGTCGCGCTGCTGGCGCAGCGTCGCCACGTGATCGACGTTGACGTGCAGGCGAATCATTGTGCCAGCGCCTTCTGCATGGTGGCCACGATTTCCTCGGCGTAGTCACGAATGGTGTTCTCATCGGTACCTTCGATCATCACGCGCGCCTTGGACTCCGTGCCCGAGTAGCGCACCAGCACACGGCCGTCTTGGCCAAGGGCCTTCTCCACGCGAGCAATGACCGTGGAAACAGAGGACAGCTCTTGCAGCGGCGTCTTGCGCGCCACCGCAAAGTTGATGAGGACCTGCGGGTAGCGAATCATGATCGCGGCCAGTTCAGACAGAGGGCGCTCTTCCTGCACCATGATGGACAACACCTGCAAAGCCGCCAGCAGGCCATCCCCGGTGGTCGCTTCTTCGAGAAAAACAATGTGCCCGGACTGTTCCCCACCGAAGACGAATCCCTTTTCGCGCATGGCTTCGACGACATAGCGGTCGCCGACCGGGGCACGCAGCAGGGTTCCGTGGTGCGCCGCCAGCACGCGCTCCAAACCCAGGTTCGACATGACCGTGGCCACCACGGTGTTGCCTGGCAGAGCCTGGCGCGCCAGCAGCCGCGTGCCCAGGATGGCCATGATTTGATCGCCGTCGACGATTTCCCCGCGCTCGTCCGTCAGGATCACGCGGTCCGCGTCCCCGTCGAGTGCGATGCCGATGGCAGCGCGCGTGCGGCGCACCTCGGCCGACACCTTCTCGGGATGCAAGGCCCCGCAGCCATCGTTGATGTTGCGTCCGTTCGGCTCAGCAGACAGCACGGTCAGTTCAGCACCCAGCTCGGTGAAGACTTGCGGCGCCACCCGGTAGGCGGCGCCGTTGGCACAATCGACCACCACGCGCACGCCATCGAGGGTGCGCAACTTGGGGAACGTGTGCTTGAGAAACTGCACGTAGCGGCCTTCGCCGTCGTCGATGCGAATGGCCTTGCCAATGTTGGGTTCGGGGCCCGGCGTGGGTGCCTCCGGGTCGCGCATACGGCGCTCGATGTCCGCCTCCACCTCGTCGGGCAGTTTGAACCCGTCGCTGGCGAAGATCTTGATGCCGTTGTCCTGGTACGGATTGTGCGAGGCGCTGATCACCACGCCCGCATCGGCGCGCATGCTGGACGTGATGAACGCGATGGCCGGCGTGGGCATGGGCCCGACCAGCATGACGTCAGCACCTGCCGAAACGATTCCGGCTTCAAGAGCGCTCTCAAGCATGTAGCCGGACAAGCGAGTATCTTTTCCGATGACGACGCGGCAGCGCCGGCCGCCTCTGCGAAACCGTTCGGCCACCGCGCGGCCTAGCGACAGCGCGATCTCCGCTGTCATCGGGTACTGGTTCGCGACACCCCGGATCCCATCGGTGCCGAATAGTCTTCGTGCCTCGTCTGTCTTGCTCATAGGAAGGGTCGCATTCTAGTCGAGTTCTCGCGCGCACGCGATGGCCTCGGCCACGCGAACCACATCGCGCATGGCTGCGACGTCATGAACCCGCACCGCATCCGCACCATTCATGATGGCCGCCGCCACGGCCGCAGCTGTGCCGAAAATTCGTTCCGTAGCCGGCTTGCCGGTCAAATCACCTATGAATCGCTTGCGTGACACACCCACCATTATGGGCACACCCAAGCGAACCCGCAGGCTCGCAAGATACTTGAGCAGTCCCAGGTTGTGGTCGAGGTGCTTGCCAAAACCGATACCGGGATCGGCCCACACTTCGCCGCAGCCTGCGGCCCGCACCGCAGCCACGCGGCTACCCAGCTCGTGAGCCACTTCATCGACCACGTCGTCGAAATGAACGCTGGATTGCATATCGGCTGGCTTGCCGCGCAGATGGCCCAGCACGATGGCGGCTCCGCTGGCGGCAGTCACACCCAGAATCTCCGGATCGAGCCAGCCCCCGGACACGTCGTTAACCGCGGTGGCACCCTCGGCCAGGGCGGCCCGCGCGGTGGCGGCCTTATAGGTATCCACGGAGATACGCACAGTCCCTGTGAGATGCTTCGCCAGCCCGCGAATCACAGGAACCACGCGCGCGATTTCCTCGGCCTCGGGAACCGGCACGGACCCGGGCCGCGTGGATTCGCCGCCCACGTCAATCCAGTCCGCACCATCCGCCACCATGGCCAGGCCGGCGGCCACCGCGTCCTGCACCGAAGAAAATCGTCCCCCGTCCGAGAACGAATCGGGCGTCACATTGAGAACACCGACAATCCGCGTGGCCATCGCAGACGACGCCGTGCCAGCCTACTCTTCTAGGCCTTTTCCGGGTCAGGCAGCGGTCGCGGAAATAGCCCCGAGCGCTGCCCAGGCCGGGCTTGCTTCTGCTCGCCACCGTCCTTGCCTGGCACGGGAACTGGAGCCGTGGGGGCCCGATCCAGCTTGCCACCCGCAAACAGGACGTCGATCTCGGCGCCATCAATGGTTTCGTACTCGAGCAGCGCCTCGGCCAGCATGTTCAGCTTGTCCATGTTGCCCGTGATGACCTGCTTGGCGCGTTCGTGGTTCGCTGTGACGATCCGGCGCACCTCGGCGTCGATGTCCACCGCGGTCTGCTCGCTGTATTCCTTGTGCTCAGCGAAGTCGCGGCCCAAGAACACCATCTCTTCGTTGCGGCCAAAATGCAGGGGCCCGATCTTGTCCGACATGCCCCACTCGCACACCATCTTGTGAGCCAGGTCGGTGGCCATGGAAATGTCGTTGGATGCGCCGGTGGTGACCTGGCCGAAGACCAGCTCCTCAACCACGCGGCCCCCCATGGCCACCGCGATCTGATCGTTGGCCGCCTCGCGCGACAGGTTGAGCCGGTCTTCCAAGGGCAACTGCTGTGTCAATCCCAGAGCGCGGCCGCGCGGAATGATGGTCACCTTGTGAACCGGGTCAGACCCCTTCATCATCTTGCCCACCAGCGCGTGCCCTGCTTCATGGAACGCAGTGATGCGCTTGTCCTGGTCACTGATGATCATCGATCGCCGCTCAGGGCCCATCAGGACCTTGTCCTTGGCCATCTCGAAATCGTGGCGGTCGAGTTGATCCTTGTCCTCGCGCGCGGCCAACAAGGCCGCCTCGTTGACCAGATTCTCAAGGTCGGCGCCCGAGAAGCCCGGCGTCCCGCGCGCCACGATTTCAAGATCCACGTTGCCCCCGAGCGGCATCTTCTTGGTGTGAACCTTGAGGATACCCAGGCGTCCCTTGACGTCCGGCCGCGGAACCACGATGCGCCGGTCAAAGCGCCCGGGCCGCAGCAACGCCGGGTCCAGAACGTCGGGACGATTGGTGGCCGCGATGAGAATCACGCCGTCGTTAGATTCAAAGCCATCCATCTCGACCAGCAACTGGTTGAGGGTTTGCTCGCGCTCGTCGTGCCCGCCGCCCAAACCCGCCCCACGATGTCGTCCCACGGCATCGATTTCGTCGATGAACACGATGCAAGGCGCGTTCTTCTTGCCTTGTTCGAACAGGTCGCGCACGCGGCTGGCGCCCACGCCTACGAACATTTCGACGAAGTCGGAACCAGAGATGGAGAAGAACGGCACCCCGGCTTCGCCCGCGATAGCGCGCGCAAGCAGGGTCTTACCCGTGCCGGGCGGCCCCATCATGAGCACGCCCTTGGGAATGCGGCCGCCCAGGCGGGTGAACTTCTTGGGGTCTTTGAGGAAGGCGATGATCTCCTCCACCTCGTCCTTGGCCTCTTCGATCCCGGCCACGTCGGCAAACGTGATCTTCTTCTGGCTTTCCGACAGAAGACGCGCCTTGGACTTGCCGAAGCTCATGGCTTTGCCGCCGCCCATCTGCAGCTGGCGCATGAAGAGCAGGAAGACCACGGCCACCACGATGATGGGCAGCCAGGTGATCAGCATCTGCTGCCAGAATCCGCCCTCGGCCTCACGCGTGATTTCGTAGGGAATGTTGGCCTTGTTGAGCTTCTCCAGGGTCTGCTCGCCGATGAATCCAGTGGTGACAAAGGCCTCGTCACCCTTCTTGAGCACCCCGCGAAACTCGGCATTGTTGCCGTTCATGCGGATCTGCAACGGCGTCGACTTGAAGTCGGCGGGCGACTTCTCGACCTTCTGGATGAACTCGGAGAACGCCATCTTCTGGTCGGTTGCCCGCGGATTGATGAGCTGCCACACCAAAAAAAAGGTGAAGAGCAGCATGGCCCAAACCAGGATGGTCTTGTGACTATTTCGCACGCGCGGTCCTCTGATGCTATCGACTATCTGATCAGAATATTGACAGCAAAAGGCGCGGCGTCAACGAGAGTTCCCCCGTCGGCGACGCTGTCAGACAGAGCGCACGGCGAGCCAGTGCTCGGTGGCGACTTGCGGACGCCCGACTTCAGAGGGTCGCAGACCTGCGACAAACAGGATGCTTCCGTCGGCTGCAACCAGCACAGGCAGCTCGTGCCGCAGGTCGCGGGGAATCTTGGCATCGACCAAAAGATCCGAAATTTTGCGACTGCCACGGCCACCGCGTGGACGCATGCGCTCGCCCGGACGCCAGGCGCGCACCTCCAGGGGCCGTGCGATCTGTGTGGCGTCAAAAACCGCGGCGTCGCTTGGAGGCAGCGCGGGGCGCCTCCCCTCTTCCAGCTTGAGAGCCCACCCCTCGCTCGGCCCGGGCAGGCGATAGGTCCCCGGGCCCTTCACCCGCAGCGACTCTGAGCAAGGCAACGAGCAATCCTTGCGCGCGCCCGTCCGCGAACGGAACCGAACGTTTCCGTAGCTCACCACCACCTCACCCTGCGGAACCGAAACCCGGCGCGTGCCCCGGCCATCAGCCGCCATCCGCTGGATCAACGCGGCCGCCCGCCGCGGGACGGATGGTAGCGCGAGTGGGTCGCGCATCGGCGTCCCTGCGGCGATGGCGCGCGCGTCTTGTGCCAGAGACAGCAGCGCCTCGACCACGCGCGGGTTCTCGCGCGCAAGCAGGGGCAGAATGTCGTGACGAATTCGCACCCGGGCGTAGTGCCGGTTGGCATTCGACGGATCTTCGATGAAAGGGATGCGTCGTTTGACCAAGAACGCGAGGATATCTTTGCGGCGGACGTCGAGCAGCGGCCGGATGAAGATCCCGCGCTGGTAGGGAATTCCCGCCAGGCCGCCGATGCCGGTGCCGCGCACGATACGAAAGAGCACCGTCTCCGCCTGATCGTCGGCCGTGTGGCCCAGGGCCACGCGCACGCACCCCAGCCGGGCCGCAACCTCCTGCAGGACGAGAAGGCGGACATTGCGAGCGGCTTCCTGCCACGAAACATGGGCGTGGCGGGCGGTCTTGACGTCGACCGAAAGAATCTCACAGGCAATATCCAGGGCACGGCAACGCTCAGCCACCAGGGCAGCCTCGCTTCCCGCTTCTGGCCGCAGGCCGTGATCCACGGTCGCTGCAACCAGCGCGATGTGCAAGCGCGAGGCGAGGTGCTTCAGCGCGTGCAGCAGCGCCGTCGAATCAGGACCTCCCGACACAGCCACCAGAACACGTTCGCCGGTCGCCAGCAGCGCCTGCTCGCGAATGGTACGCGCCACCTGGGAGAGCAACTAACGCTCCTTGCGCAGAAGCACGATGTGCTCCCGACGAGGACGGCCCTCGAAGATTTGGCGCAGACGATAATCATGGGGCGGCCGTGCCTGCGACACGCGCGCCACCGGAACCAGACCCGCGCGCCGGGCCTCATCCTCGACGGTTTGCGCGGCGTCCTCGGGCGCACCCGCGACTACGCCGTCGCCAACCTGCAGAATGACAGCCGCGCCCCGACGGGCCACGCGTGCCATCTCCGACAGCCAGCGCTGCCGATCGTGCAACCAGCGCTGGGCAGCCGATCCCAATCCCTCGTCGCGCGCACCCACCTGCACGCGATCCAGATTCGCGCGGGGCAGCCCCAGCCAGAGGAAGCGCACGTCGTGGTGTTCGGCGTAGTCGTAGGTTCCGGCGTAGGGCGGCGACGACAGAATTAGGTCGAAGCGACCGGCGGCCAACGGGCTCAAATTCCGCGCGTCGGCCACACGAATCTGCGGCGTCGGCGTTCCCTCTGGTGTTCGCCGTTCCAAGGCCTCCAGTCCGCGCGCCAGTTCTTCGGCACGGCCCGCGAAGAAGTGTGACGGCACCCCCCTGCCAATGCGCCGGGCTTCCGCCTCCTCGCTGCCGCGCATGAACTTCACCAAGATCGAGGACAGGCAGGCGCGCAGGGCGCGGCCTACGTCGTCCTCATTGGTTTCGCCGATGAGCGCGCGCAAGCCATAGAGCTCAAGCGCGACATGGGGAAAGAAGCGATCCTTTTCCCGCGCTGCCCACTGCGGGATCTCGGGCCGCTGGCGCTTGCGCGCTCGCTCGGCTGCCTCCTCGGCAATCTGGCGCGCGCTCTCCACCAGACACGCGCGGCCCTCCGGCCCGAGCGTCGTCGAGCGGACCTGCGCGATGATGACAGCCAGCGGGCTGGCGTCGCTGCCCACGGCCTTGCGACCCGCGGCCATAGCCTCGACGAGGACTGTGCCGCTGCCGCAAAACGGATCCAGCACATCCTGACCAGGCTGCGAAAAGCGCGCGATGGCTGTGCGTGCGGTGAAGGGGTGCATGCGGCCCGCGTAGCTATGAAACCCATGGGTCAGCGCCCGGGCCAGGCCGGGGTCAGGCGTGAGCAGCTCGGCCAGCGCCGATGCGTTTTCGCGGTCGCCCGCCTGTTCCACGGCGCCGCCGAAAACCGAAAACGCCTGTTTGCGACGCTGAGGCCTCAGGACGGCAGGGCTGTCCTTCCCCCCCGCGCCTTTGTGATCCTTCTTCTTTACCCGTTCCATCGTGATGACTCGAAAATGCCCTCAAGCAGCTTGTCCACTTCGCCCACCATCTTCTGTGCGTTTTCGTTGGCCATGGCCGACAGCGCGACCTTGATGTCCTGCAGGTTGCGCAGCTGCGAAAACAACTGCACGTCCGAAAGCGCTTCCCCGCCCAGCAACAGCCCGCGGATCGTGCCCAACTCGGCCAGCACGGCGTCCAAATCCACCGGAGCCGAGCCTCGCCGCCGCTCCTCGGGATGCTCGCGACCATGGCGCTCCAGCACCGGCTTCACGATGTCGTCGAGCAGCAGCGCCTGATCCGTGGTGTTCCACACGTGGCGCAAGATGAAAAAATCGCCCGGGTTGGCCGCGCGCCGGCCGTCGAGCAGGGCGCTGGCCGCAAAGAGCTTGAGCAGCTTGACCACGCGGCGATCACTGAGCGCCACGCCCTCGGAACGAATCTGGAAGATCAGTCCCTTATAGGTCGCCAAGAACTCGTCGGAAAAAACCAGCAGCCGGCCCATGGCCCTGTGCACGGCGCGCAGCTCGGCCAGGCTGACCAGTGGTTGCAGGTTCTCGTCGGCGGCCGTGGCCTGCGCAATCTCGCTGCGAATGCCGTGCTCGACAAGGCCGCGGAAGTGATAGCTGTCCAGGTTCTGCGAAAACGCGCGGATGAGGAAGCGGTCGAAGATAGCCTGCAGCACGTCGTCGTTGGGCACCTGGTTGGTCGCGCCGAAAAGCGAACACAGCGGTACCTTGACCGCCTCGCGCCCAGTGAAGAAGCGCCGCTCGTTGAGGATGGTGAGGAGCGAATTCAGGATGGCCGAGTTGGACTGGAAGATCTCGTCGAGAAAGACGATCTCCGCCTGGGGCAGCATGGCCTCGCTGCGCCGCAGGTACTGGCCCTCGCGAAAGGCCTTGATGTCCACGGGACCGTACAGCTCGCTCGGCTCGGTGAAGCGGGTGAGCAGATATTCGAAAGTGCGCGCGTCCACCAGACGCGCCAGAGTGCGCACCAGCGCCGACTTGGCCGTGCCTGGCGGCCCCACGATGAGCATGTGCTCGCCCGCCAGCAGCGAGATGAGCATCAGCCGCACCAGCTCGCCTTTGTCGAGAAAGCGTCGGTCCAGCGCCTGCCCCACTTCGCGCAACTTGCCCGCCAGACGCAGCAATTCCGCGTCGGAAGGCGGCGCAAGCGGTGAAGGGCTGGCTGACTCGCTCATGGCTCGGGGGCGACTATAGCGCGTGCCTTGAGCGGGACCTATTGCCTTTGGCGCCGCCAGACCAACACGCCGTGGACGGACTGTCATCAACCGTGAAGGATCCTCTCCATCAGGACATCTTCCAGGCTCCGCCGGCCGTCGAGAACGGCGTGGACCTGAACGACACCGGCTCCCACCCGGTAGATAATCCGCCACGGGCTCTCCTGGATCTCGCGCCAGGTGTGGTCTCCCATCGACCGAAGCTCCGGCGGCGTGCGGCCACGGCTGGGAAATTCGGCCAGGGACTCGGCTCTGTCGACGATACGATCGACGATCGGACCAGCCCGCAGCGGAGATTCGCCGAGTAAGAACAAAGCGATTCTCTCAAGGTCGGTTGCGGCCGGCCCGGTCCACACCACACGAAATTCGCGACCTCCCCTCATCGCCGCGCAGCCCGGCGCAGGGCGGCGTGGGCGCGCCGGCGCACGTCCTCACTGGAGTATGTTTTCTCGCCCCGAGCGAGCGACTCCTGGCTTTGCGCGAGCAACTTCAGCATCGAGAGCGTCGCCTGCATGTCGTCGTGTCGTCGCGCATCCATCACGACGACGCGAGCCCGGCCGTTCTGGGTGATCAGGATGGGCTCTCCAGTCCGGACAGCCTCGCCAACCACATCCTTGGTATGTGTCTTCAGATCGGTGATGGGTCGTGCACTGGTGGCTCGCATGGACCTGAATATAGCACTTAATTTAGTGCTACACGCGAAGCCTTGCCCTGCTCCCCCCGGCAGCATAGTGTGCTCTCCGTCGTTTGGAGCCCAACCGGCACCTACAAACTTGGAGGCACACGAAATGAGGACTCTCTTTCTTGCTGCGATCACCGTTGCCGCGATGACGTTCTCTGGCTGCGGCAGCGACGATGTCAAGTGCTCGGACAAGGGCAAATGCCCGCAGGACACTACCCCCTCGGCGAGCTATGTCACCGGCTGCCAGGCTATGTTGGCCTCCACTTGCGGAAGCCAATTTCAGGCCGTTATGAACTGCGTAAAGGCGAACGAAAAGTGCGACTCCAGCGGAAATATGGATTTGACCGCCACCGAATCCGCTTGTCCAACGCAGGTTGGCAACTTCGCGGCTTGCTGTTTGGCGAACCCGACGGCGGCGGGCTGCACCAGCGGCGTCGCGCATTAGCGCGGCACGGTCTAGCCAGCGTGGCGGACATCGCGTGACAGGCGTTTCTCGACGGACAAGCGACCTGAGCGTGGCTGGCGCGTCGAGAACGCACATTTGATCGCGTGCTACATTTCCTGTACGCTGCGGCTAGAAAATTTGTCGGTGAATTGCACATGGAACCTCTCAAAATCAAGCTCGCAGGAATTGGGAAGTGGGACCTCGTCAGCCTGGGCGAGATCATGTTGCGCCTCGATCCCGGGGACACCCGCATCGCAACCACGCGCTCGTTCAAGGTGTGGGAAGGCGGCGGCGAGTACAACGTCGCACGCGGGTTGCATCGCTGTTTCGGCCTCAAGACCGCGGTCGTAACTGCCCTGGCCGACAACCCCATCGGCCGCCTGGTGCAGGATCTCGTCTATCAGGGCGGCGTGGACCAATCGCACGTCAAGTGGGTGCCCTACGACAGCGTGGGCCGCACGGTTCGCAACGGCATGAATTTCACCGAACGCGGATACGGGCTACGCGCCCCGCTGGGTTGTTCCGACCGCGGCCACACCGCGGTTTCGCAGCTGCAACCCGGCAGCATCGACTGGAAACAGATTTTCCGCGGCGAAGGCTCGCGCTGGTTCCACACCGGCGGGATTTTCTGTGCCTTGTCTGAGACCACACCGCTGGTGGCCAAGGAAGCGCTCAAGGCCGCGCGAGACAACGGCACGGTGGCTTCCTACGACCTCAACTATCGTGAGTCGCTGTGGAAGGCCATCGGCGGACGCAAGCGCGCCATCGAAGTCAACCGCGAGGTCGTGTCCCAAATCGACGTGCTGTTTGGCAATGAAGAGGACTTCACCGCGGCGCTGGGCTTCGAGGTGGAAGGCGTGGACGAGAACCTGTCGCAGCTTGACCCGGAGAGCTTCCGCCGAATGATCGAACGCGTGATCGCCGCATACCCCAATCTCAAGCTGGTGGCCACCACCCTGCGCAATGCCCGCAGCGCGACCTGCAACGACTGGGGAGCCGTGTGCTACTACCAGGGGCAGCTCTATTCGGCGACGGTTCGCAACAACATGGAAATCTACGATCGGGTCGGCGGCGGCGATTCGTTCGCGTCAGGTCTGATCTACGGTTTTCTCGCTGGCAAATCCCCCGAGTGGGCTTTGGAGTGTGGAGCGGCGCACGGAGCTTTGGCCATGACCACACCGGGCGACACGACCATGGCAACCTTGGCAGAAGTCGAAAAGGTCATGAAGGGCGCAAGTGCGCGTGTGGCCCGCTAGTTCGCAAAGAAAGGCAGCATGAAATCGCGCGACAAAGCAGAAGTTAGCAGCCGTCTCACATCCATCGGCATCATTCCCGTGGTCCGGGCCGAATCCACCGACATGGCCCGCAGGGCGGTGGCCGCCATTCTCAAGGGCGGAATCTCGGTGCTCGAGATCACGAT
>Ga0265330_10000441_pt1 | contig 27740 bp, 22 predicted proteins | sample 41919metaG_FD_202083 | JGI IMG/M metagenome (GOLD analysis project Ga0265330, IMG submission 202083) | Rhizosphere microbial communities from Carex aquatilis grown in University of Washington, Seatle, WA, United States - 4-19-19 metaG | ecosystem: Host-associated > Plants > Roots > Rhizosphere...
TCAAGACCAACCAGGCCGCCTACAGCGCGCTGGCCAAGAGCAACTACGCCCTCTTCGCGATTTGGCTCGGCGACGGCGGGACTCAGCAGATCAGCGGCGCGCTGCCGACCTACGAGGTGTTCGAGACTCTCACCAACAAGGTGGTGGCGACGGGGACGTTGACGGAGGTCGGGGCGGACACCAACTCCGGCGACTTCGTCTACCGCATCGATCTCTCCGCGGTTCCGCAGGGCGGTCCCTACCGGGTTTCGGTGAAGGGCTACGGCGCGTCCTATCCCTTCGGTGTCGGCGGGGACTTCTCGCGGCGGCTCGCCTACACGATCATGCGCGGCCAGTACTACCAGCGCTGCGGATGTCCGATCCATTCCCCCTACGGGTGGGACATCCGGACGAACCCTTGCCATACCACCATCTACGATACGAACTCTCCCGCTGCCGAAACCATCACCGCTCCCACCGGCACGGAGCCGACCCTGTTCGTCGTCGGTGGCTACCACGATGCCGGCGATACGGATCGCCGGGTGTATCACATCGCGAACCCGGTCGTGAATCTGATGGTCTACGAGGCCTTCCCCGAGATGTTCAGCGATGGCCAGTTCGACATCCCGGACATGTTCGACGACAAGTACAACATCGTGGGACAGGGCAACGGCGTCCCCGACATCATCGACGAGGCGGAATGGGGAACGCTGATATGGGAGAAGCTTCAGAAGAGCGACGGCAGCATCTACTATGGCACCAACTGCTCCGGGTATTCGGATGGCGCGCCCTACGACACGGTGGACAAGAAGAAGTACGGGACCATGGCGCCCGACGACCGGGGACCCGCGGTGGCGGCGGGGCTGTTTCTGCACCTTGCGCGGCTTCTCAAGCCGTACAATGCAGCACGCGCGGACAAGCTGGCGACGGAGGCCCAGCTCGCCTTCAGCTACATCAGCACCAAGACCTGGGCGAATCCGGAGAAGCTGTACTACTACATTCAGAAATACCTGTACGACGGCGATGCCGCCGCCCATACCCAGGTACAAGCGCTCGCGAGCACCGTCGACAACTACAAGAACAATGCGTTCGCGGTGCCGGGATATTCGCTGAACAACGCCGCTTTCGACAATCCCGGCTACATCGTTTCCTACATGGTCGAGAAGACGCTGCCAACCGATCCGGCGGTGGTGGCGCAATTCACCGCCGCCATCAAAGCGGCCGCCGACGCGAACATCGCCCAGCTCAAGGCCCACGCCTATCCGGTCGGCACCAGCAGCGGCGGCTGGGGACACAACTCGCAGCAGGGGATCTTTGCCGCCGCGTCCCTCTTGTACTGGCGCTTTTCGCAGGACCAGAGCTATCTGGATGCCGCTGCCAGCCTGCTGAACTACGTCCTGGGCGTCAATCCCATCGGGATCAGCTACGTGACCGGTCTCGGCTTTCACAGCGTCACCGATCCTCACGATCGACAGAGCTGGTACACCAACAGTCAGGCGACGTGGATGAAGCCCGTACCGGGAATCCTGGTGTTCGGCGCGAGTGGAGGCACTGGCAACACCACGTTCCCCGCCATCGCGACCCTGCCCATCGAGCGCAGGTACGCCGATAGCCACGGAGACATCCAGGAGAACGAATTCACGATTTTCGAGACCATGACCCACTACGCCCTCTACGCGGTGCTCGCGGGCGGCGGAAAATGGGATCCCACAAAGGATCCTTTTGTCTCGGGAGCAGGCGGGACGGGCGGCGGGTCAGGCAGCGGGGGCAGCAGCGGAGCAACCGGCGCTGGCGGCGCCGGGGGAAGCACCGCTACCACGAAGCCGGTTGGTGGCTCAACCAGCGCGACCGGCGGATCGAAGGCGACCGGCGGGACGACGAGTGCGGTTGGCGGCACGACAGGCATCATGGGCGGGACGACGAGCGTGCTGGATAGTGTGATGGGCGGCTCGATGAGTCCGAGCGGCGGCACGACCGTCGCGGCTGCGGGGGCCACGGTTTCGGGCGGCGGAAGCGCGGCTGCGGGCGGTGCCTCATCCGACTCGACCAGCAACGTAGTCCCGACTGGCGGTGCCGGCTCACCAGGCTCGACAGTTGCACGGACTGCCCAGGCCGGCGGCTGCAATTGCGCCACCGCGCGCAGCACTGGCAGTTCACCTTGGGCCGCGGCCGGGATGCTGGGACTGCTGGGGCTGGCGGCCATCCGGCGCCGCCGGCGACGGTAGCGCTCGCAGCCGGCCAGAGCGCAGCGTTCGGGAGTTGTCCTCGGCGCCGACATTTCGGATGCGACCCGGTAGTTGGGCTGCGGCTGCCGGGCAATCGTACCCACGAAAGGTTCGGAATCTCTTTGCGAGCATCCCGTTGTACAATCTCCAGGCTCATCCAGCAACTGGAGGCAACATGAGGAAGGCCAAGATCGTTTGGGCTTTGGCCATGGTGGTTCTCGGACTCGGGGCCTGTGACAGCGGAGGTGGCTCAAGTGGCAAGACGGGCGGGGCGGGCGGCGGAGGCGGAGTCACCAGTGGGGCGGGCGCTACCAGCGTAGGCGGCACGAGCGGCACGGCTGGCAGCGCTGTGGGCGGCGCGATCAGCCTGGGCGGCACGATCGGCACGGGCGGAAATGCCACGGGCGGCACGATCAAAGCAGCTGGCACAATCAGCCTGGGCGGCAGCGCGCTGGGCGGCACGACCAGCGCAAGCGGTACGATCAGCAGTGGCGGCAAGGGCACAGGCGGCACGACTGTCGCTGGCGGCGCACCCGGTGGCACGACCGGCGCCAGCGGCGGTTCGCGGGCCGACGCAGGCATCGACGCCCCGGTTGACTCGCGCCGGCCGGCCAACGCAACCCGCTGCTCACATCCATCCAGCAGCATGTGCTGCAGTGACGCGGTTCGGACTTGACGATAGTCGTCCCATCCTGGGATGCTTGAGTTGGTAGATGACGGAATATAGAAGATTCCCATCACGTCGAGACCCTTGTTGTAATGTAGGAGAAGCGTGACTCGCCCGTTGACACAGGCCCTGCTGGCAGTTGCCGCGACCCTGGCGCTGGTGGCTTGTGTGAACCTCACCCAACCCTTGGTGTTGCAGCAGGATGCCGACCAGGGGGGCACCACCGCGGCAACAGGGGGCAGCGGCGGAACCACGCTGGCCAGCGGCGGTTCACGAGGCGGCACCGCTGCCGGCGGCACAGCGACGGGCGGTACGACTGCAACGGGTGGGGCCGGGGGAAGCGCCGCCCCGGACGCAGCCCGGGACGCGACCGTGACCCCAGATGCCGCGATTGACGCTCCCTATGTCCCTGATGCCATCCCACCGTCGGACCTCGGCACAGGCGGCAGCGTCGCAGGCGCCTCTGGATCGGGCGGCGCCGGCGGAACGGCAGGGCAGACGAGCGGCGGCCAAACCAGCACTGGTGGCACAGCCGTTGCCGGCTCGGGCGGCAGCACGGGTGGCACAACGGGGCAGGCCGGTAGCTCGGGCGGGGCAACCGGCGGCGCAAGCAGCAGCGCCACTGGCGGCGCAGGGGCGACTGGTGGAACGACCACGGCCACTGGCGGAGTGACCGCTACATGCACGCCTGTGCCCAAGAGCACGGGCGGCCTCTCTTGTCCCACCAACGTCTGCACAGTTCAGACGTACAGCGGCTACGATTTCCCTCTGGTTGACCCGACAGGCAAGTCGTCCATCTGCATGTCGCCGAACACTCTTTGCGCGGCGGGCACCGTGGGCGCGCAGAATCCACCCACCTACTCGGTTTGGGGAGCTGGCTTTGGATTCAGCCTGTCGCCGCTCACCACGACAACCAGCACCGTACCAGTTCAGATCATCGGCTCGGGTGTGACTGTCACGCTGAGCAGCCTCCCCAGCGGGGGAGCGAGTGCTCGCGTGCTGGTGACCGTGGGCACGGTCCAGTATTGCGCCGTTATGACCAAGACCAGCCAGACCATCCCTTGGACCAGTTTCAACTTGACTTGTTGGGCCCCGACTCCCGCCGGAGCGCTAACGGGCCCGCCCAACGCATCGAACTTTCAGATCCAGGCAAGTGCGGGTACGACGGCTGGCGCGTTCGACTTCTGCCTGACGGGCCTGTCGTTCCAGTAGCCGTTCAGCTCGCGTGGCTCAGCCGTCGGTCGTCGGGCGCGGTGACTTCACCGTGTTCTGTGCAAGTGACGGCGAGTGCATGACATGAGAAGATAGGCCTCAAGGAGCATGTGCCCATGCGTTCGGTAGCAGTCTTAACGGTTCTGGCGATCTCGCTGGTGGTTGGACATGCGGCATCGGCGGGGACGAAAGAAGACAGTGATCGGGCGGCCGCCCGAGAGGCCACCAAGCAGGCAACGGCGGCTTTCAACCTTGGGCAGTACGACGAGGCGGCAACCTGGTACGAACAGGCTTACAAGCTGGTGCCCGACCCGATCTTGCTTTACGACGTAGGCCAGTCCTATCGCCTGGCAAACAAACTCGACAAGGCCCTCATCGCCTACCGTTCTTACCTGCGGACAGCTCCCGAAGACGCTCCAAACAGGCCCAAGGTAGAGCAATGGATCAGCGAACTTGAGTGGACGTCAACTCTTCAATCAAAGCACGAAGTCCAGAAGACCGAACCTCCATCGCCTGTAATTCCGCAGATGCCCCCAGCGCCTTCGCCGGCGCCAGCGCCCCCAGCGCCAGCAGCCACCCCAGTGCCACCCCCCGCATCCACTTCCGCCAGAACGGATCTGGTGGCGCCAGTTCCCTCTCAAGAACCTCCCTCTCCCGCATCCTGGAAGAAGTGGGCGTCTTGGGTTGGAGTTGGTGTCACGGCCGTGCTGGGCATAGCAACGATCGCCGAATGGGTCTCTGCCAAGTCGACCTTCAGCAACTTGCAGGGAAGCTGCGGGAAGACGAGGTCATGCACGAATTCCCAGATTGACGGAGACAAGTCAAAGGTCACGACGACCAATGTGTTGCTGGGCCTGACTGCGGCGTCGGCGGCGGCAACGGGCGTTTTCTTCTACATTGACTACTCTGGCGGCAAGGAAGCTGGTGCTTCCCTGGCCTGGAGGTACTGACGATGAAGAATGTGGTCCGTCTCTTCATCATGGTTGCGCTAGCAGCGTCTTGTTCGCTTGATTTTGGAAGCCTTCAAGGAGGGATCCCGGACAGCGGGACAGCGGCAGCCGGAGGCCAGGCCGGAACCAGTGCCGCAACGGTCGGTACCGGAGGCAGCACCGGAAGCGGCGGGAACGTCGCCACGGGTGGAGTTGGTGGCCAGGTGGTCACGTCCACCAGCCCAACAGTTGATGCAGGGGGCGGTAGCGGCGGCATTGCCACCAGCGCGCCAGCGGGAGGCGCGACCTCCATCAGCACAGGAGGTACGACCGCCACGAGCAAGGGCGGCATGACCACCCCCGCAGGTGGCGCGACCGCCCCGATAGGCGGCACCAAGATCACGAGCTCGGCGACAGGTGGCACGACGTATACCCCACCGATGGGCGGCACGCCTCAGGGCGGCTCGACTTGTTCGACCTATGTCCCGCCGGTTGGCGGCACGCCTTCGGGCGGCTCGAGCTATGTCCCGCCTCAGGGCGGCTCGACCTATTCGACCTATGTCCCGCCGGTTGGCGGCACGACCTACATCCCGCCGATGGGTGGTACGACCTATGTCCCGCCGGTGGGTGGCTCGACCTCGGGTTCCACAGGCGGGGCGACCGCCACCTGCACGCCAGTGCCCAAGAGCACGGGCGGCCTCTCCTGTCCCGACGGCCTCTGCACCGTTCAGAGCTACAGTGGCCACAATTTTCCTCTGGTTGACACGTCAGGCAAGTCGTCCATCTGCATGTTGCCGAACACTCTTTGCGCGGCGGGCACCGTCGGTGCGCAGGATCCCCCCACCTTCAAAGTTTGGGGAGCTGGCTTTGGATTCAGCCTGTCGCCGCAAACAACGGCAACCATCATCGTACCAGTTCAGCTCACTGGCTCGGGTGTAACAGTCACATTGAGCAGCCTCCCCACCGGGGGAGCGAGCGCTCGCGCACAGGTGACCGTCGGTGGCGCGCAGTATTGCGCCGTGATGACCAAGACCAGCCAGACCATTCCTTGGACTAGTTTCAATTCGACCTGTTGGGATCCTACCCCTGCCGGGGCGCTCACGGGCCCGCCCAACGCATCGAATTTTCAGATCGAGGCAAGCGCAGGTACGACGGCTGGCGCGTTCGACTTCTGCCTGACGGGCCTGTCGTTCCAGTAGTGTGTTCTACGCTGGACGGATCCATCAGAATTCTGAGGGGATGAGGACGCCTCTGTCGTGACAGGGGTACGCGGGTCCCGCTCGGATCCGCGGCTCGACCATGCGACGAGCCTCGATAGTGCGTGGCACGCATGTTGCTGCATCGTCTGCAAATGCCACAGCGAGATGAGATGAGTAGACGCAATACTATTTCTTGGCCGTATGGCGCGTGGGGCTTTGTTCTGGGCGCGGCTTTTCTGTTTGTGGGATGGGCCGGGGCTTGCGGCAAGACGTCGCAGGGCACGGGAAAGCTGGCCGACGGTTCTGTCGGGGGCGCTGGCGGCTCACCAACTGACGCCGCCGCAGGCACGGACGTGCTGACCCCGACGCCAGCGGATGCCGGGCAGAGCGGCGGCACCACGGGAACTGGAGGCGCCACGCAAACCGGCGGCACTGGCGGCACGGGCGGTGTCGTCGGCTCGGGCGGGTCTTCCGCCCCGGGAGGTTCTGGCGGACAGGGTGGGGCAGGCGGCAGTGGCGGCGCGAGCAGCACGGGCGGCAAGGGTGGCGGTGCGGGCGGCAGTGGCGGCACCAGCAGCACGGGCGGACCCGACGCGTCCGCCGACAGACCGCCGGCGACGATGGGATCGCCTTGCAGTTCGCAGGCCGATTGCGGACTGTCCACTGGCATGTACCTCATGTGTCGCGCTCCGGGAGAGTCCATGGGCTGCGGCATATGCCGAATGGGGCCTGGTGACTGCTCGATCGACTCGGACTGCGTCGGCGATGGCGGTTCCACAACCGGTACCATGATCTGCGAACTTGCGCCCAGCTCGGCCTGCTACTGCAATGGAGCGAGTTTTTGCGTGGTCGGCTGCAGGACCAACGCCAATTGCGGCTCGGGGCAGGTGTGCAACCCGTCCCACACCTGCGAGAACACCTGTGCGGCTGGCACCTGTCCCGTCAACTACTCCTGTACTGCAGGCGGGTACTGTCAACAGAATTCATGTACCAGCGATAGCGACTGCTCCGGTTTCTGCGTGAAGGGCTCGTGCTACCAGACCCGCGGGACCTGCCAGCCCGTCCCCGCCTGACCCGGTCGCCGGCCCCGAGAAACTCGTCTGTTGCGCGATTGCAGCTTGCCGATTGGGGCGCAAAGTGCTGGATTTGTCCTTGGGAGCTCCCCATGTCGAACATTCGCCTGTGCCGGCTCGTCTGTCTTTGCGGCCTGGTCGCGCCCGCCTGCGATAGTAGCCACGGCCCGCTGGCGGTCCCGACTCCGACCGTCAAGCTGATGGTCTTCTCCGACCCGCACTACTACGATCCTTCGTTGGGAACGAGCGGCGCGGCGTTCGACAATTACGTGGCCCACGATCGCAAACTGATCGCGGAAAGCGATGCCGTCATGAGGGCGCTGGTTTCTGCTGTGAACACTGAGAATCCCGACATCGTGCTCATCCCTGGCGATCTGACAAAGGACGGCGAGCAGATCTCACATGCTTCCGCGGCCAGCTACCTTGGGCAGATGAAGGCGCAGGGGCGCAGGATCTTTGTCGTGCCCGGCAACCACGACATTCAGAACGCAGGGGCTGCCAGCTACTCCGGCGATACCACAACGCCGGTACAGTCGATAGCGCCCGGCGACTTTGCGACGATTTACCAGGATTTCGGCTTTGGGGACGCCATTTCGCACGATGCCGATTCACTCAGCTATGTGGCCGAATTGGTGCCTGGGCTGTGGCTCTTGGCGCTCGACTCTTGCATCTACGGGCCCAACCCCGGCGACTCGCAGAGTGCGGGCCGCTTTCTCGTCACCACTCAGGCCTGGATCAAAGCTCGGCTCGACGAGGCCAAGGCAAGCCACATCCGCGTGATCGGGATGATGCACCACGGAGTGATCGAACACTTTGCCGACCAAGCTCTGGTCTTCCCCGAATATCTCGTGAACGACCGCGACACCATAGGCGAGCTGTTTTCCGACGGGGGAATGGGCGCGGTGTTCACCGGACACTTCCACGCCAACGACATTATCCAGGGAACGCCCAGCGGAGCGACCCTGTCGCTCTTCGACATCGAGACGGGGTCAGCCGTGACCTATCCTTGTCCCTATCGCATCGTGGATGTGGCGGGTGACACACTCACCATCACCACCCAACACATTACCTCGATTGACTACGACCTTCAGGGCGCTGCCGACTTTCAGACCTATGCCCACGACAAGCTCTTGGCCGGCCTCGATCAATACATCGCCAGCCTCATCACGGTCCCGCCCTACTCCATCTCTGCCGACCAGGCCCAACAGATCTCGCCCTGGATGGCCGAGGGCTTGGTCGCGCACTACGCCGGCGACGAGGTCATGTCTTCCGACACGCAGGCCAACATCCAGACCCTCAGGGCGACCGGCGATATTCACACCGCACTTGCCGCCGCCATGCTGCAAAGTATCTGGACCGACCTGCCCCCGCCCGACAACAACCTGACTTTGGATCTCTCGACCAGGTAGATGCGCGCAGAGCCCCTATGCGCAATTGAAATGAAACGCCAACGGTTAGCACTCTTCTTCGCCGCTCTCTGCATTGTGTTGGCAGCTTTCTGCGAAAGCTACCTGCCCTTCTATTTTGCCGATCACAACAAGCCGCCGTCGGCGACTTTTCTTGGCCAGGTGGCCCACACCACCGACCAGAACATGTATTTCTCGTTCATCCGCCAGGCATATGACGGAAATATCCTCTTCAACAATCGCCTGACCGCCGCGCCCAACCGGGGCGCCTTTGTCAATCTTCAGTTTCTCGCCGTGGGGCGAGTCATGCGTCTGTTTCATCTGTCGGCCAACGCTGTCTATCAGGTGTGGCGTCTGGCCGGAGTCTGCTTCTTGGTCTTCGGTTTCACGCTGCTTTCCCTGGTGGCCTTGCCGACTTTTTCCAAGCGGCTAGCTTCTCTCTGCGTCTTTATTTTCTGCAGCGGGTTTGGAACCTTCATCTTCTTGGCGGCTCGGAGAGGATTCGTATCCCACGACACCCTCGTCGGACTGGCGCCCGATCTCTGGTCAGGGCAGCTGCCCTTTCCGCAGCTCATGCTCAACCCGCACTTTTCTCTCCCGCACGGCCTCATGCTCATCGGCGCCGCTTTGTTTCTCATGGCCGAAATGCGCAACCAATCCCTGTGGCTCTATTTGGCCTCCGGGGCCGTGTTTCTCATCAATGGCTTTGTCCGGCCCTACGATCTCATCTCGCTGGCGGTGGTGATCCCGGTCTTCATTGCCAGCGAGGCCATCCGGCGCCGCGACTGGCGCAGCAGTGCCCTGCGCGCGATTCCGCTTGCCATGTCGTTGCCGGCGCTCGCGTATTCAATCTGGCTCTTCGAGTTCCATCCCATCTTCAAATACTGGTCGCAGCAAGGACACAACATCACATTCATGCCTTCGCCGCAGGTTCAGTTGTTCGCATACGGCAGCTTTGGCCTGCTTGCCATGGCTAGACTGCTGCAGTTTAGAAGCAATCCGCTTTCCTTGGTCGAGCGATTTCTGCTGGTATGGTTCGTCGGGATCTTCGCTTGCGTCCATCTGGGCAGCCTGATACCAGCCCTCGGGTTCAGCCCGCAGAACGCCATTCCGCTCTTTGCGCCGCTGGTTGTGCTGGCCTTTTCTCTCCGCCTGGGCCTGCGACCCTTGCGTCGCTGGCTATCTCTTGCAGGGGTGGCTGTCCTGCTGGTCGTCGGCAACCTGGGCGGCGTGGCCTATTCTTCGCAGCCATTCATAGGCGGGCGCGAAGCCCACAAATACTACGCCACGGCCGACGAAATGGCCGCCTTGGACTGGCTGGACAAGAACCTGCGGCCAGGCGCCGTGGTGTTGGCCCTGCCGCCGGTGGCGAGCCGTGTCAGCAAATACACCAGCGCCTCGTCGCTGGTCGGCCACTACAGCGTGACCCCAAAATACAATTCCACCATGGCCCGGGTAAAGCGGGTGTTGGCGGCCCACGAGTTCACGGCCTCCGAGTTGCGCTGGCTGCGCCACCTGGGGGCCGACTATCTTTTCGTTGGCCCCCAGGAGCAGCATTTGCTTGGCTTTGATCCGGATGCGGCGCCTGGGCTGACGCGAGTTTTCGCTCAGGGAAGCGTGGCCATCTACAACGTGGCAGCCCTGCCGGAATAGCAACATCGATTCTACGCGACCAGCTTGTAGCCAGCTGCGAATCAGGACATTCAGGACTCTTCGGGAGCGGCCAGCCCATCCGTCGTGGCACTCACCATCCCGACCTCGGCAAGCCGATTGCCGTCTGTCCCTGTGCTCCGCGGTCTCCATACTGACTAGGGCAGGGCCGTCTAATCAATAGAGTTCTCGACGGACAGCCACGGTAGTCAGGACGACCGGTGATCAGAGGAATCACAAACCGAGATAACAGCCCGGGTTGCTTGAGCAAGTAGTGGTGGAGAGCTGATTGCACGAGGTCGCCGTACCAGTGCAGGTGGCTGAGGACGAATACCAATAGCAGCCAGGATTGTTGTCGCACGTGCTGGAAGAAAGATTCGCACAGGGGGTGGACGTGCCGGAGCAGGTCCCTGAGGATAACCACGAGCAACCGGGGTTGTCGGCACATGTGCTGGATGTCAGGCTCGTACAGGGCGTGGGTGTCCCGGTACAGTTCGAGGACGTAGACCAAGAGCAACCCATTTGATTGTCGCAGGCCGTGGCGCTGGTCAGACTGCTACAGGAAGCGGGCGTTCCAGCACAAAGACTGGTGCTCGCATCGTAGGTGCAGCCGGCCGTTTGCGTGCAGTACGTGCTCAGGTAGTCGAAGTCGGAACAAGCGTAAGTGGAGCCGGTGCAGGATGCGGTGGTGCTTGTCGAGGTGCAGCCAGGGCAACGGCTGCAGGAGCCCCAGTAGGCCACACAGCTCGAGCACGAGTACGCTGTCCCAGAGCAGCCGCCCGATCCCGTCGAGGTGCAGCCTGGGCAAAGGTCACACGAGCCAGCGTACGAAGCACAGGCCGAACAGGAATAGGCGGAGCCGCTGCAGCTGCCGCCCGATGGATTGCCACAACCCGGGCAACGGCAGCCGTCGTAGGCGCTGCAGGAGGAGCAGGGGTACGCTGTGCCTTTGCAGGTCGGGCCGACGGAAAAAATACGCGTCGACTGCGTATCCATGCGCATGAGTGCCGATTTGCAACAAAGTTGGCCCGTACAATCGCTGCTCTGGGTACAGGTCTTCTCGCAAGTCGAGGAGCACAGGCCGTTACAGCATATCAGGCCAGAGGACGAGTTGCAGTCTGCCGACGTGGTGCAGGTCCGGGGACAAGGCTGGTACGACGGGTTGAGGCACAGACCGGACGTCGCAAGGCTAGGCTCGAGACTGCGCACCGACGTGCAGCAGATCTCCCCGTTGGTGGTGTTGCACGCGGTTGAGTCCGAACAAGCCTTCGGGCACTCCGACGACGGCAAACAAATGGGCTGATTGTAGATGCCGCAACAGATTTCGCCGGATGAGCATTGGTTATCGCGCTGGCATAGCCGGAGGGCGCTCTGGGACTCGCCGCAGTACTGCTGCGCGACCGCCAGACTGAGTCGACCGCAGGACTGCCCCTGCGCCGTATCGCATTGAGAATCCGCCGTGCATTGCCGTGGGCATTCGGACGCGCGCAGGCAGGTCTTTCCGGCCACCCCGAAATCGCAGCACATCTCTCCCTGGCTCATCTCGCAGTCCTGATCCTGGGTACAGTCCTTGGTGCAGGTGTCGGCGCAGATCCCGGTGCCCGGGGGCAAGCTCGTGGCTACGCCTGAGCCCGCGCCACAATTGCCCAGCAAGCACGTAAGGCCCGCAAGCCAAGCTGAGATGAAGATGCCCCTACTCTGTTGCCTAACCATGCTGACTCTCCTCTTGTTGGTACCTCGGCCTATCGATGCGGGTTCTCTCAATCCTCAGAACCCGAAAGACTGGACACGGTATCCGAGCGTATCGAACGGTTGGTTGGGGTCGAGCTTCCCGTAGCCGAGGATTGCCGTGCCGCAAACGGTGTCGAGAGTTGTCCTCACAACCGTCCCGAGGTCGGTGATCGTGTGGGTCTTCTGCAACAAGACAGAGCGGGAGGCGATGTCGATAAGCTGAACTGGACAGCCATCCGCACATGGCGAGGAGAATGGATCGTAGTTGTTGAATGAGGCTACGAACGCGACGAGCCTGCCGACCCCGTATTCGCCGAGGCCGATGTACGACTGATCCGTGGCCAGGGTGCCGAGGACGCCACTTTGAGAAAAACACGATTCGCTGACTGCCTGCGAAGTGTTGCACCCGGATCCCGTGATGCCGAGAATGTCACCCGAGCATTGGATCATCTGCGTGGCAGGCGATCCGTCGAAAGCGAAGACTGAGTTGGCAGCGTAGCTGTCGAAAGGCGAGCCACCGGCCAGCGCCGCTTGTCCCGTGTCGGCGGCAACCCTGAACAGATAGAAGCTCGGGGGATCGAGATCGAGCGTGACCGTGACGAAGGCATCTGTGCCGGGAACGCGCCGCATGGGGATGCCGTTGTAGGTGTACTTCGACGAGGTGGCGATTTGCTTAGGCGGATTCACCCCCACGTCGTAGGTATAGAAGACGCGGTCCCAATCGTTGGACGGCCCACAGATGAAACGGTGGTTGCCGAGCAAGACCGCCGATGCGCAGCTCTCGGTCAGGGTCGCTGTGGCGCCGATGTCGAGCCCGGCGGTCATAACCGTGATTTCGGCAGCGTCCGCGACCACCAGGTTGGTTCCATCGAATGCCGCCGCGCTGAGCGCTCTGGCAAAGGGGACCGACTTCAGCACCTGCGCATCACGCCCGATCAGGTACACCCCCGCCGAATCGACGACGATGATTCCAGCATCGACGACAAATACATCGATAAGGGTTGCCGTCCCCTCGATGAGCGTCTGCGTCCCACAGGTAGAGCTTCCATCGGCGCCAATCGAACCATCGTTGGCCAAAGCTCCGGCAATTCCCGAGTCGGCGCGCCCGCCCGCAGCAAGCGAAGCGGGTACGCTGTTGCCACCGCTCCCGGCCCCGCCGCCGCCCGTTCCGCCCGCAACGCCGGTCGATTCGCCGGCCCCGCCCGCCCCGCTGTCAGCCTGCTTGGCACAAAGAGGGGCGAGGCACACCAATCCCGGATCACAGCCGCCGCCTGCCGTGCACGGCCCGCCCTCGGCGCCAACGCGTGTCTTGTTGCCCGTGCTCGTGGAGGAGCAGGCGAGAGCCGTCAAGACCAGGAAGCCGGCAAGACCTGTCTTCAGAGAGTTACAAGCCACCATGGGCAATATCGTCGCGCGAACATCCGGGCGTGTCAACAGCACCCTGGGTCCTTGCAGGGGCCGTTTCTTGGCACCAAGCGGGTTCGGAACGCAAAGTTGTCTTGGTCGGGGCGGCCGGATTTGAACCGACGACATCCTGCACCCAAATCCCCGACGAGACCGTCGCAGGCAGTATCACCGGTTCGCAACCGTTGGTAATCGTTCGTGATCCATCCCGCGTCACGTTCCAATCGTCCCAGCCATTGGCAGACTTTCGCAAGCGTTTTGGTTCCCCCGTGGTACCTGCAGGGCGAGGCGAACGAGCCGAGCAACCCGTGGTCCCTTCCCTGCACTTGGTCCAGAGCGCCCGCAACTCGCTTCTGACCGCGAAAGAGGTCGCGGCTGTGTTGCGGGTCTGTACTGCCACGGTCTACAAGCTGTGCGACTCAGGAGCGCTTCCTCATGTGCGGGTGCTGAATGCAGTCAGGGTGGAGGCGGCAGACTTGGAGAAGTTCATGGCTGGCCGAAAATCGAGGTGACCTAATGTGAAGGCATTGCGACCAGGTGGTGCTTGGTCTTTCCCTGCCTACTACCCCCCCTGGCATGCATGACCCAGGATCGCAGGGCCGCCATCAATTCAAACGGACATAGCTAACTCAGCCCAGCGCGGGAAAGAAGAAGGTCGTCATCTATTCTCGCTTCCTGGTTGGGGTCTCGTGCAGGTCCGCCGTGGTCAGCGCAGCCGAGCCGAACTTGTCATGGATGCGGTCGAGCGCGGCGTTGAGCCGACCGATTCGGCGGTCGGAATCGAAGAGCGGCAACTGCCCACCTTGAGAGAGAAGCCCTTGCGCTGAAACGCCGGTGAGCCTGCCCACCTGCACGACCACTGCTTCGGCGTTCGTGAATGCGGGCGTGGTGCTGAGCCGCGTTCAATCTTCGCGTGGCCGTGAAGCCACCGCCCAGCGGAAAGAAGGCCAAGACGGCGCGGAGGAATAACAGGTCGACGAAGGCCAGATCCACGAAACAACAGACGACTTCCTAGCTGATCTATTCGTCCGAGTCAGCAGCTTTGACTGGTGAGCTAGATGATAGAGAGAGAACGGAGTCCGCGTTTGTCTTCTCTTCCCCGTGCGCGAAAAGTGGACCATCTCTGTGCGGCGGCCTCATCACCTTGCATCCACTCACGTCCTTCGCCATCACTAGCATGCCGCCGTCGTAGGTGTAGAGGGCTTCCACCTGGGTGACTTCATTGGCCGTGGCTACCACGATTGCATCGTTTATCCGAGAGGTCCTCGACCTCATGGCTTTGCACTTTGGACACGGATCGGACCCCTTGAAACTGAAGCACCGTGGGCATACCCCGGGAGTTTTTACGAAATTTTCGAGCAGATCGGCGGAAGACTCCGCGATGGCCGGATCTACTGGATGTATGTAGAATCTCCTTTTGTATTCAGCAAGGAGCGCCTGATCGTTCGGGTGAAGCCGCCTCATCCTTCGCAGTTCAATCCACGTGATGGCTGATATGTGAATTATCTGAAGTTGGTTCAGCAGAGCCCTGCTGTCTTCTCGCATGTTTTGGGCCCTGCTATCGGCACTGTCGCTCACCGCAGGAGCGAAGATCGCGTAGCCAAGAACGAGGGTGTCAACCATGCTCTTGGTCGGATTCGGCCGTTCCTCTTTCACCTTCACCTTCACTCCTGCAGCTCCTCCATCATCTCTTTGAATTCTTGAGCCGTGGTCGGTTCGATGGCTCCTGACAGCTTTTCCAGAAGATCTTTCCCGGAAATCGGCTCGATCAGCTCGACTGACGAGATCTTCATGCTGCCCGTATCCAGAATCCAGCGCTTCTCCGAACGCAGCCACTTTCCTTGAATTCCGAGGCGCAGCAGATTGCCAAGGCGAACGCCATCAAAAAGAATCTTGCTTTGCTCTTCTGGGAGATTTCCAACCACTATTTCATGCAGTTTCCCATCGACATTTAGGCGAGCAGAGAGCGCTTTCGATTCACTAAGACGTCCAACCCGAATGGCTGTCCCGTAGAGGCTTGAATCCCCGACCAGAACATCACTCTCCGGGAGATGTTTCTTCGATGCCCCCTCCATCGTGCTGACGAAACTCTCATCAAGAGGGATCGAATCCTTCTCTCCCCAGATGGTCAGAATCCCCCCCAGAGAAGATAGGTCGCGACCGTACTTGGCCAGCGCTTCTGCTATCTTCTGGGAAGCTGGACGTTCTTTCAGTTCCTTTAGAGGCGACACGATTACGCGGCCGATTCTTGCGGTAGCCTCTTCGCCCCTGGCATCCCAGGCGTTGAGCCTTGCCTTCATGGAGTAATTCTCCACGACGAGCGTAACGCTTTCGGCCACCGGCGAATCCGATGCGCCGGCGAGGGCCTCCTTGAACATGCGAGCGATTTGTTCCACTCGCTCTGGAGTTGCGGCGACTTCAAAAGTCAGCGCGAGGCGGTCAGTTGTCGTCGTCTTTGTCATCGAGCATCTCCGAGACTAGTCCTGATCCACGGTCGGTTACACGTTTTCAGACAGCACACCGCGTTGGAGAAGAGTCTATGCCCTGTTATACTATACATCCGTTCAGTTCTCCGCCGGTCCCTCGAAGTGGTCAGCCGCCCACGCGCTCGATAAACTGCCTGCGCCGCTTCTCCGGCCAGCAGGCGCAGTACGCTGGCTTCTGTTCAATGCTACGTCGAGTGCACAGGGCGCAGGATGGCTGACAGGGGTTGATTGGCTCCGCGATCTCGCCGCGTGCCTTGCGCGGCCACAAGGGATCTGCGAAGAGGACCCGCGCCAATCCGACTAGGTCTGCCTTGCCATCGCGAAGTATGGCCTCGGCGGTTGCCGGGTTCTGTATGCGGCCGGCGGCTATTACCGGGGTCGCAGGTACCGCCTGCTTGATCGCGTGCGCAAACGGCACCATGAACGCCTCGCGGCGATCATCAGCGAGATAGCCCGGCAGCGCAAAGGAGTCGTAGCACCCGGCCATGACCGAGAGATATGCGATCCCGAACCGGGCGAGCTGCTTGGCGAATGGCACGGTGTCTGCCAGGGTCAAGCCGCCCGGGACGTACTCGTCGGCGAGGAATCGATAGCCCAAAGGGTAGCCGTCGCCAAGGGCCTTCCGGACTGCGGCCACGACCTCAAGCGGAAAACGCATGCGCCGGTCGGCATCACCACCGTACTCATCCTGGCGCAGGTTGGTTCGCGGTGAGAGGAATTGCGACAGTAAGTATCCAGTTCCGCCGTGCAATTCCACCGCGTCGAATCCAGCGCGTTGCGCGTAGCGGGCGCCGGCAACAAACGCGGCAATTGTGTTCTCAATGTCAGATTGGTCCATGGCCTTGGGCATGACGCCCCAGGTTTGAACCACCGACGGGGCAATGCGATCGGGACGTTTGGCGTAGCGCCCAGCGTGATGAATCTGGAGCACGGCCTTGGGCCCGCGTTGTTTGATTGTGGAAGCAAGACGCGCCAACCCGGGAACGAACCGATCATCTGCGTGGTCATCCGAGGTCAGCAGCGTGCGGGGATTGCAGAGACCACGGGGCGCTACCGTGGCATTTTCCACCACCACCATGCCCACACCGGAGGCCGCCATCTCGGCGTAGTAGTCGAGCACGAGATCGTTCACCTGGTGGTCAGTGTCTGGATAGGCCAGGTAGAGCGGTAGGCTGACGAGGCGATTTTGCAGATCCAGCTTGCCGATACGAAAAGGCGAGAACAGCGGGCTTGTCATCGCAATGCCGGATGCCAAGCTACCTCCCACGACGACGAGTAAACAAGTGGTAGATATGTCTGGTCGCGCTGGCGCTCATCTACCTACCCCCTGGCATGCGTGACCCAGGTTCACGGGGCCGGCAGCAATTCGTGGCGAGATAGCTAACTGGATGGCTGCCCATCATTCGATCTGTGCCGGCGTGGAAATGGTCTTGCTCTTCTCCGGGGCACACCTGGCCAGGATGATCTTCCAGCCGTTTCTGGCCGCGCACGCATCAGCCAAGATGCTGTTCACCTCGACCGGGTCCACACGCTCACCTGACACGCGGACCTTGCTTGCGTATTCGACGGCCAGCCCCAGACGATCTTGTAGCTTGGGTGCGCGTTCCAGGATGCGTGCGTACGCCTCGCAGGCGTAGGCAAAGGTCTCGCGCTTCCGGTACTGGATATCCAGCAGCCATTCCCGCTTTCTTGTTTCCGCCAGCCCTATCGTGCGCCGCTTGCAGTTGTGGAGGAGGTGCGCGGCCTCGTGGACCACGAAGTCTCCCAGCGGTTGCAAGCTAAACGACCGAGCGTGATTCCGGATCGCGAAAGGTAACCTAGGGGTCTTCGAGATCCCTGTGCGTCCTCTGAGAATGAGCGTGTCGCCCGGCTTTGCGCCTTCCGTGACTCCAGGTGTTCCCGAATCAAGATCGTCAATCTAGGGCCCTAACTGGCCCGCTGACTTCCGCTGCTTGTCGATTTCCTTCTGCGGTTCTCTCGGGAATGGTCGAAGAGCATCCTTCTTCTTCTTCACGGCGTCGAATGTGTCAACGGCCAGCCGTGAATGGCTCTGAGCGTCCGCGTTTCCCGACCGAAGTTCGGCAAGGGCATCCGCCAAGTCCCCAAGAACGTGGCCGTATTCCGTGGCCAGTGGTGCGGCCTTCAGAGCGCAATCGCTGTAGCCCCTCACCTTTGGAATTACGGCCACAGCGGCTGCCGCAAATGCCATCACTCCGACCGCCGCTTGGCCCCACCACGCAGTGGATGCGGCAATCGTCCCCCAGGCCCCCAAGCCGGTGACGGCGCTCATGAGGCTGGTCATGATCGCGTACCTGTCAGCACGAACCTGCATGCTGTCTGAGTACAGCCCGAGATGATTCGCCCAGAAATCGGCGCTCACCCTGCACTCCAGAAGTCGCCCCTCCGATATGCTGGCACCGTTAGGCATCGTTACCTCCTTTCTGCAGCATAGTCTCCATAGCATGAATGGCAACTGTGAGGGACCTTGTTCTTGGGGACCTCGCGCTCCCAGGCGCTACCCGACCAGGCGGGGAACTTGGGGTCGTACTCGCCTGTGCTCAGGGAGTGCTGGACCACTGCCCGACGGGCAAGGGCAGCATCATGTGGCGTGTCCTGGCGGACAAGGTCTGCTGGGGTGGTCATTCTGAAAGCTCGTCCCATGCTACCCTGGGACGGACCCGTATGCGCCTCCAACTCCTCTCCGATCTGCACTTCGAGTTTCACCGGGACGGTGGGCGCTCTTTCGTTGAGTCGCTCGACCCATCTGGTGTCGACGTGCTGGTGCTTGCCGGCGATATCGCCGTTGCGGATGGCATCCCCGCAGCACTCGCGCTGCTGTGCCGGAGATTCCGCGACGCCTCCGTCGTGTACGTTCACGGCAATCATGAATTCTACAACACGAACCGCAGCTGCGTGCTCGACCTCACCCGACGGGCGCAGGCCGAGAACCCCAATCTTGTCTGGCTCGACAGATCGAGCACCGAGCTTCTCGGGTTCAACTTCCTGGGGGCACCGCTGTGGTTCCCGCGCTCCACCGTCGATGAAGGACTCAAGCATGCGCTGACCGATTTCTCCGTCATCGAGGACTTCGAGTCCTGGGTGTACGAGGAGAACGCCAGGGCTGTCGCCTTTTTCGACCAGCAGTTGCGCCCCGGCGACATCGTCGTGACTCACCACGTGCCGTCGCAGCGCTGTGTCGCCCCAAGGTTCGTGGGGAACCCGCTCAACCCATTCTTCGTGTGCGACCTCACGGAGCTGATACTTGAACGCCGGCCACGGCTCTGGCTGCACGGGCACTCACACGCCTCCATGCGCATTCAGATCGGAGAGACCATGGTGCTGTGCAATCCGTTCGGATACATGGGCGAGGAGCCCAATCCCGAGTTCCTGGACCGGCTCGTGGTGGAAATCTGAAGGCAGGTTCAATAAGACCAGCCCGGTGATGGGGTGGCGTGGGCGTGACCGGGGACTACATCATTCCCCGCCATCTCGATCTGGTTGCCTCTGGCGTTGTTGCCCTTGCGAACGGCCCAAGAGCAAGCCAAGGTGGCCGCATGAGTCGACACAACAGACGCATCAGAGGGGTGGCGGTCCTTGCGCTCACCGCAGGATCGATTCTCTGGCATACCGGGGCAGGTGCAGCCGAGGGACATGAAGAGACCATCGTGCTGATCCGCCACGGTGAGAAACCCGCAGGCGGTTTGGGGCAGTTGAACTGCCAAGGACTGAACCGATCTCTGGCGCTGCCCCGTGTCCTGATAGCCAAATTCGGAAAACCAGCTTTCATTTTCGCGCCCAACCCGCAGCAAGAAGCCAACGAGAATGGCCAGCGCTACGACTACATCCGCCCCTTGGCCACCATCGAGCCAACGGCGATTCAGCTCGGCCTCCCAGTGAATACGCATTTCGGATTCCTGGACATCAGGGGAATGCAGAACGAGCTGACCCAGACGAAGTACCAAGATGCGCTGGTCTTCGTCGCGTGGGAACACGAGCTGCTGGCCGAGATGGTGAAAGGGTTGGTCGCACAAGGTGGCGCAGATCCGACGGTGGTGCCAGCCTGGGGACATGACGACTACGACAGCATCTACATTGTGAAACTGGCGCGTATCAACGGTCGTCTGGTCGCCTCGTTCACCCGTGATCGGGAGGGATTGAACAACCAGAGCCTTGTTTGTCCCAAGGCCCCTTGACCGGCGCAGCCCGTGGCAGTTTCAGTTTCGTCCCACAGGACGCCGGCCATCTTCCCCGTCGCAGGAGAGTGTTGGTCCTCGCCCTGGCCATCGTGACCCTGCTATCCGACCTCTGCTACCCGGCGGCCAGCATCGCGACGGGGTCAGACGATCACACGATGTCTCTTCGAGAACATCGAGGAGTCACGAGGCAAGTCAGTGCGCCGCGAATTCCTTCGACGACCTCGCATCGGGTACATAGGCAGGACTCCAGGATATCGTGGCTGGCAGCCGCGACACTTGTGATGGGGACGGTCCTGAGTTTTCTCCGCCGACTGTTCATCGAGAAGCCATGGGCGTTCCTTGCGTGGCCGGCAGTGGCGATGGTCGCGGGCACACTGCTGCACTCTTTCTTGGGCCAGCGGGCAAGCCGACTTGCCATCGTTCCACGCACCTTGGGCGGACTTCTTGGAATAGTTACTGCACCCTTTGTCCACGGAAACGCCTCCCATCTGGCCGCCAATCTTCCACCCTTTGCTGTGTTGGGTGCCTTGGTGCTTCGCCACAACCATCGGCAGTTTCTTGCAACCGCGTCGTTTATCGCGCTCAGCTCTGGCAGTTTGCTCTGGGTGCTTGGCCGTTCGGCTGCGCACGTGGGCATGAGCGGCGTGATCTTCGGCTTCTTCGGGTATCTCATCGCGCTGGCTTACTTCACCCGAGGCATCACCGACGTGCTCATTGCCGGCGGTGTTCTGGTGCTCTACGGCTCCATGTTGGCCGGCATCAAGCCCGCCCGCGACGGCACCTCATGGGAGGGACATCTCTTTGGCCTGGCCGCCGGCATCGCCACCGCGTGGTTGGAGCTGGGAGGATTCAAGTAGCGGCTGCGGGTTTGCACAAGGGGCAGACATCACGGGCGGGCAACATCTCGCACGGACATGACGGATACCCCCCGGTGTGCGTGACCCAGGTTGGCGGGGCCGGCAGCAATTCGTGGGGACATAGCTAACTGGATGGCGGCCCATCACTAGATCTGTGGCATAGAAACAACCGCAACCGAAATGGCTATGAACGGGAATGACGGACAGGCCGGACGCAGGCCGAAGCGATGGACCTGGGTAGGCGTGAGGCTGCTAGTCTTTGCCCTCCTCGGGATCACGACCGTGGACTGCTCCTTCACCTGGGTGACACGTCCTGTCCCTCGGGAAGAAGCACCTCAATACACCGCACTTCCGCTGTGCACGGATACCTACTGGATGCCGGGGCTGGACACGGCGGCAGTGGCACTATTCAGCGCCGCGATCACCAATGTCTCTCTGAACATGTCATCGGGTACAATTCGGAGCTACACCCTGGCGGCCGATGGCGCGTTGGTCCTCACAGCCCTCGCGAGCGCCATATACGGCTACTACTACGTGGCGGAGTGCAGGCAACAGGATCTGACCGTCCCGATTCCCCGACCATATTCTGCTCTGCAACCGCCGGATGGCGGGCATCTCGTGACCCGTTGGAGCAGTGGCCTGGCTCAAGGACTGTCCCACGAGGTAGAGCCAGCGCCCGTGCAATGGACGGCCAACGGTGAGCAGCATGGCCAGCGACCTCATGATCCCTGACCCTTTCGATCTTGTTGCCCGGCTGCCATTTGCCTAATACGATTGCGGCGGGAAAGAACAACCCGGAGAACCAATGCCCAACACCGACCCGACCATCACAGCTCAGATCGAAACCTTCACCCAGCAACTCATCGCCACCGTGGAAGCAGCCGTAGCTCAACGAATCCAGGCTGCCCTTGCTGGTGCCTTTGGCGTTCCACAGAAGCGCGGACCAGGAAGGCCACCGAAGCAGGCTGTGGCGCATGTGGCACCTGTGGCTGTGAAGAAATCGGCGCGGAAGAAACAGATTTGTCCAGTACCCGGCTGCAAGAACGTGGCAGCGCCAATCTTCGGTATGGTCTGCAAGGACCACAAGAACGTGGCCAAGTCTAAGATCAAAAAGTACCGGGAAGAGCGACGAGAGGGCCTGGTCACCCAGGTGACAGGGGCCAGGCCGGCGGTGGCAAAGAAGGTGAAGAAGGTCACGCCCAAGGTTGCGCGGGCGCGGAAACTACAAGGGCAGTACTTGGGTGCCTTGAAGTCGCTCACAGGCGCGGACAGGGCAAAGGTGAAGCAGACCGCGGCGGAGAAGGGCGTTGCCGAGGCCGTAAAGCTGGCGCTGTCGATGAAGAAGGCGTAGGCCCGTGCTGGCGGATGTTGCAGGCGACCACATCGTCCGCAACGGCCAGCATGCAAATCACGGTGATGTCGACCGAGAGGCCCCGGTGCAAATCAAGGCAGTCTCGGTCAGGCGTCACTCGCGAGCGGCAGCAAGAACGCGCCTTGTTTTTCTGCCGGCGCTTGCCCTTGGTGCCTTACTCGCCTTTGGTGGCGTGCTCACCTCGAAAGTCGCCGCCGCTCCGACATCGACCGCGCACGAGGGGAAAGGTCCATCGATGCCCGCAAGAGAGAGCTTCGTTCGACCTCGGGTGATTCTGAAAGCGAAGGACGAAATCGTGCGAATCGGCGCACCGATTGCCGTCGAGCTGACGCTGGAGAACACCTCCGATTCGGAGCAGCGGCTGAGAACCGGCTTTGGCCCAACCACCGCCACCCACCTGGTTCTTGATGTTGAAAGCGAGATCGATGCCAGCACAATTGCGTGTCCTGATGTCCCCCTGTTCAAGGCAGGTGCCTGCGACGAATCTGCCTCTGGGCGGATATAGGTCCGGTCGTTTCTGACTTGACGGTGCCATCCGCAGCCGGTGCTACGCCTGCGTGATCTATCCGTGTGATCCTGCGCCAAGAATCTGGATCTGAGGTACGATGGCGTCTGGCGAGCGGGCACACCGTGAACAAGCAAGACCTGTCGGAACGTGACATCTGCACCAAGCTCATCACCCCGGCGGTGGAGCGGGCTGGGTGGGACATCCAAAGCCAAGTACGCGAGGAGGTTTCGCTCACCGCCGGTAGGGTCATGGTACGCGGCCAGCTGGTGGCACGGGGTAAGGCCAAACGCGCCGACTACGTTCTGTACCTGAAGCCCAACCTTCCTCTGGCCGTCATCGAGGCCAAGGAGCCAAGCCACCGCGTCGGCGATGGCATGCAGCAGGCGCTGGAATATGCCGAGATGCTGGGCGTGCCGTTCGCCTTTTCCTCGAATGGCGCTGGCTTCCTTTTCAGCGACCGCACCGGCCAGGCCAGCAAGGTCGAGACGGAGCTGAAGCTCGACCAGTTCCCCAGTCCCAACGAGCTGTGGCGGCGCTTCCGCACGTGGAAGGGATTCAGCGACGAATCCGCTCGCATCGTGTCGCAGGACTACTACACCGACACCACGGGCAGAGCGCCCAGGTACTACCAGATCAACGCCATCAACGCCGTGGTCGAGGCCGCAGCACGCGGTCAAGACCGCATCTTGCTGGTGATGGCCACGGGCACCGGCAAGACCTACACCGCGTTCCAGATCATCTGGCGTCTGTGGAAAGCGGGGGTGAAGAAACGCATCCTCTTCCTCGCCGACCGCAACATCCTGGTGGACCAAACCAAAACCAAGGACTTCAAACCATTCGGCGGGGCGATGACCAAGATCACCAACCGCAAGGTGGACAAGTCGTTCGAGATTTTCTTGGCCATCTACCAGGCCATCACCGGCACTGAAGAATCCCAAGACATCTTCAAGCAGTTCTCGCCCGATTTCTTCGATCTCATCGTGGTTGATGAGTGCCACCGTGGCAGCGCCGCAGCCGATTCGGCATGGCGTGAAGTCCTGGAATACTTTTCCTCGGCGACGCAGCTGGGTCTCACCGCCACGCCAAAGGAAACCACCGAGATTTCGACCAGCCACTACTTTGGCGACCCGGTCTACACCTATTCCCTCAAGCAGGGCATCGAGGACGGTTTCCTCGCCCCCTACAAAGTCGTTCGCATCGACCTGGACAAAGACCTCACCGGCTGGCGGCCCGAAAAAGGCAAGACCGACAAGTTTGGCGTCGAGATTGACGACCGCGTGTACAACCAGAAGGATTTCGACCGCAACCTGGTGCTGGAAAAGCGCACCGACCTGGTGGCACGCAAGCTGACCGAGTTTCTGGCCGCCACCGGCGTCTATTCCAAGACCATCGTGTTTTGCGAGGACATCGACCACGCCGAACGCATGCGCCAGGCCCTGGTCAACGCCAACCCCGAGCTGTGCGCCAAGAATCGCAAGTACGTCATGCGCATCACCGGCGACAGCGACGAGGGCAAGGCCGAACTCGACCCTTTCATCACTCCCGAAGAGCGCTATCCGGTCATCGTCACCACCTCGAAGTTGATGACCACCGGCGTGGACGCACAAACCTGCCGGGTGATCGTGCTCGACCAAACCATCCAGTCGATGACCGAGTTCAAGCAGATCATCGGGCGCGGCACCCGTATCCGGGAGGATTTCGGCAAGCTCTACTTCACCATCCTCGATTTCAAGAAGGCCACCGAGCTTTTTGCCGACCCAGGCTTCGACGGCGACCCGGTTCGCACATATAACCCCAAACCCGACGACCCGGTTGCGCCGCCCGAGGACGATGGAGGTGAAGCCCCCCTGCCAGTTGACTCCACCCTGGTTTCCACCGTGGACCCAATCGCACCCGTGCAAGACCCAACGGCAGGGGCCGTCATCGACGTTTCTGCCATCGACAGTCCCGACGGCGGCGGCAAACGCTACAAGTTCGTCGTCGATGACGTGGAGGTCCACGTGGCCGCCGAGCGCGTCCAATACTACGGCAACGACGGCAAGCTCATCACCGAGAGCCTGCGTGACTATACCCGCCGGGCCATTCGGGAAGAGTTCGCCTCGCTCGATGCCTTCCTGAAGACCTGGAGCAAGGCCGAGCGCAAGAAGGCCATCCTCGACCAACTGGCCGAGCATGGCGTGTTTTTCGATGCCTTGAGCGACGAAGTCGGCAAGGACCTCTCGCCCTTTGATCTGGTTTGCCACATCGCCTTCGACCAGCCCCCGCTCACCCGGCGTGAACGTGCGAACAATGTGCGCAAGCGAAACTACTTCACCAAGTACGGCGACACCGCACGCAAGGTGCTGGATGCCCTGCTCGACAAGTTCGCCAACGAGGGCGTTGACGACATCGAAGACATCGCCATTCTGAAAGTCCGCCCCATCAACCAGCACGGCACGCCGGTGCAAATCATCCAGGAATTCGGCGGCAAAGACACCTATATCAAGGCGGTCCACGACCTTGAGGACGAGCTGTTCAAAGCCTCGTAGCGGAGAAGCATGTCCCTCAGTACCACCGTAAAAACCATCCAGGACATCATGCGCAAGGACGCTGGTGTGGATGGCGACGCCCAGCGCATCAGCCAGCTCGTCTGGATGCTGTTCCTCAAAGTCTTCGACGACGCCGAGGCCGAACGCGAGCTGATGGAGGACCGCTACAAGTCCCCCATCCCCGAACGCTTCCGCTGGCGTGCCTGGGCGGCGGATGCCGAGGGCATCACCGGCGAGGCCCTGCTCGACTTCGTCAACAACGACCTGTTCAAAACGCTGAAAGAACTGACCGTGGCAGGCAAGAACGCCACGCTGGCCGGGGTGGTACGGGGCGTGTTCGAGGACGCCTACAACTACATGAAGTCCGGCACCCTGCTGAGGCAGGTCGTCAACAAGCTGGGCGAAATCGACTTCAACAAACAGGGCGACCGCCACGAGTTCGGCGAGGTCTACGAAAAGATCCTGTCCGATCTGCAAAACGCGGGCAACGCAGGCGAGTTCTACACCCCACGCGCCGTCACCCAGTTCATGGTTGACCAGGTTGACCCGAAGCTCGGCGAAACCGTGCTCGATCCCGCCTGCGGCACGGGAGGCTTTCTGACCTGCACCATCGACAACATCCGCAAGAGGTACGTCAAGGACGCCGGGGACGAGGAAACCCTCCAGCGCTGCCTGCAAGGCGTGGAGAAGAAGCCGTTGCCGCACCTGCTGTGCGTGACCAACATGCTCTTCCACGGCATCGCCGTGCCCTCGCAGATTCGCCACGACAACACCCTGGCTCGCCCGTTACGCGACTACGGCCCCAAAGACCGCGTCGATGTCATCGTCACCAACCCGCCCTTCGGCGGCATGGAAGAAGACGGCATCGAGCAAAACTTCCCGCAAACCTTCCGCACACGCGAGACCGCCGACCTCTTCTTGCTGCTCATCATGCACCTGCTCAAGCCGCAGGGACGCGCCGCCCTGGTCTTGCCCGACGGCACCCTGTTCGGCGAAGGCGTCAAGACCCGCATCAAGGAAAAGCTCCTCACCGATTGCAACCTGCACACTGTCGTGCGCCTGCCCAAGGGCGTGTTCAATCCCTACACCGGCATCAAAACCAATCTGTTGTTCTTCGACCGGGAAGGCCCCACCAAGACCGTCTGGTTCTACGAGCACCCATACCCCGCCGGGGCCAAGAGCTATTCCAAAACCAAGCCCCTGCGCATCGACGAGTTTGGTGCGGAGAAGAAGTGGTGGGGCAAACGCAAGGAGACCGACCAAGCCTGGAAGGTCACGCTCAAGGAAATCCAAGATCGTGGCTACAACCTGGACATCAAGAACCCCCGAGCCGTGGACGACGGCCCCGGCGACGCCGACACGTTGTTGAAGGAGTACCGGGCGGCCGAGGCCGAGGCGGCGAAGATTCGGGACCTGCTGCGGGACGAGCTGGCTGCTGCACTCAAGGGAGCGAAGTAGTGGCGGCAGGCAACTCGACGGTGACCGACGTGCCGGAGGTCGTGGACCGGGTGCTGGGCGAGGGGACGTTTAGCGTCGAGAAGTTCGTGGAGAGCTTCGGGGTGCTGGTTGAGGCGGCAGGGGGGACCGCAAAACTGCGACAGATGGCACTCGACCTAGCCATTCGTGGAGCCCTTCTTCCACAGACCAAAGGCGTCGAGTCAGCCACGACACTTGCACAATCGTTCCTTCCACGGGCGGTTCTCCACGAGGCACCCGACACAGACTTTCCGTTTGCGATCCCGACGGCTTGGACTTGGTGCTTTCTCGGCAACCTTTGCACTGATGTTCACTACGGCTACACAGCATCGGCACGGCCCGACCTGCGAAAGACCCGACTTCTCCGCATCACGGATATCCAGAATGACCGCGTCGATTGGGATTCAGTTCCGGGCTGCGAGATTGACCCAGCAAAGGTTCCCCAGTACGTGCTTCGCCATGGTGACCTTCTTATTGCACGAACAGGGGGAACCATTGGCAAGACATACCTCGTCCAGAATCCGACGGTGCAGGCGGTGTTCGCCTCATACTTGATACGGGCCGCCCCGCTCTCGCCAGACATTTCGGCCTATTTGAAGCTGTTCGCCGGAACATCTTTCTATTGGCAGCAGCTCTATGCGGGTGCGGCTGGCACCGGACAGCCCAACGTGAACGCCACGACGCTCAAGGCACTCCTACTACCGATTCCGCCCCTCGCCGAGCAGAAGCGCATCGTTGCCCGCGTGGACCAGCTCATGGCCCTCATCGACCAACTGGAGGCCAAGCAGAACCGGAAACGCGAAGTCGGAGCACGTTTCACCAAAGCATCCCTGGAAGCCCTC
>Ga0265330_10000443_pt1 | contig 27724 bp, 26 predicted proteins | sample 41919metaG_FD_202083 | JGI IMG/M metagenome (GOLD analysis project Ga0265330, IMG submission 202083) | Rhizosphere microbial communities from Carex aquatilis grown in University of Washington, Seatle, WA, United States - 4-19-19 metaG | ecosystem: Host-associated > Plants > Roots > Rhizosphere...
AACGGCGGCATCTTTGCCCCCTCTTTGGAAAAGAGGGGGGAGGGGGAGTTCCGTCGGAATAGCTCCCAAGGAACCATAAGCGATAAAACGGCGGGCATTGCTGCTATCTTTAAACCGGAACTCTCCCTACCCTCCCTTTTATCAAAGGGAGGCTTAAGATACTGCTCATTTTAATATAATGCGACACCACACTATATGAGATGGTGCCTCATCGACGCTATTAAAATAAAACAAAACAGGCCAATGGCCTGTTTTGTTGAAAATTTAAATGATTTACTTATTGCGAAGCCGCAAGCTGAATATCGTTTGAATATGCTTGTTCTTGGGCGTTGACCCAAGCGTCGCTTGCGGCGGCGGCGTCATTGGCAAGCTGATCCTCGATCTTGTCATTTGCGGCATTTACATTGTCGTCGTTGTCAGCGACTTGATCCGCCTCGGCAAAACGCCGATCAATGAGCATTTGTTGAGCATTGGCTTGGGCTTGAGGGTTGAGCTGAACGCCAACATAGGCGGTTTCGCTCGCGCGCTTTACGGGATAGAGGAAGTTCCCCGGAGCGACCTGTTGGGCCGCAAAAACCGTGCCGCCGGCGCCAAGGATCAAAAAAGCGCCAAAACCAACGGCGTAACGCCATGCAAAGCCGCGTTTAACTTTAAAAGAATCGGCGCGCACCGCGGCCATTACACTCTCTTTAATATGCGGCGACAGAACCGGAACGTCATCGCGCATATCCTTGATCATTTTGTCCAAGCGGTAACTCATGGTTTTTCAGTCAAGACTTCTTTTAGCGACTTAAGCGCGCGATGAATGCGCACATAAACGGCGTTCGGCGTCACTTCAAGCGTTTTGGCGACCTCGGCAATTTCCAGTTCGTCGATATAGCGCATAACGAGCACATCCCTGAATTCCGGACGGATCTTGGCGAGCGCGTTTGCCAAAGCTATTTTATCGTACTCGCGATCCAGCATGACCGTGGCCGTGTCGCGTTCGTCCGGGCGGTCGTAGGCCGTGAGATCGTCAGATGGAATATCGGCCGTGCTTTTTCGGCGATAATGGTCGGTTAAAGCGTTTTGCGCCGTGGTGTAAAGGAATTGTTTTAGATAAGTGATCTTTTTTCCGGAACGCACATACTCCCAGCACCTTAAGAAGGTTTTCGATAAAAGATCCTCGGCGGTCTCTTTGTTCGGCGCTCTGTATAACAAGTGCCTCAAAATCATCGGCGCATAACGATCGTATGCCGCGCCAAAGGCCTCGTGATCGCCTTGCGCAATGCGTTGCGCCAACAAAGAATCGGTCAATTTTGTCCAAGGATTCGCCATATTTGACGCGAATTTAACGATATTCTTACAAAAAGCTTATCCCAATTCAACTTAAAGTCAACCGTTTGGGGGTGTCGCGTCATTTTGAGCAGATTTTTGCGGTTCAGGCGGCCGTGTTTTGGCCGGCGGCGGCGCTTTTAAGGCCGAAAGAGAGATGGTTTGGGGTTTTATCGCGGCCGGTTCAACATGCGCTTCGGACGGCGGCGGAGCGGCCACGACCCTGACCGGCTTGGCGGCGCCGGAACGCACCAATTCCAAGCAGTCCTCGCAGTAAAGGGGGCGGTTGGGGTCGAACTTGAATCCGACGGTGAATTTTTTGCCGCACCGCGAGCAGGTCGCTTCATAGATCGGTTTCTTGCTTTTGGGCCGGTCATCCGAAGCGCCAATGGTCTCGCCTTCTTCGGGCTCGCTCCACTTAAGCACTTTTTCTTCAATGACCGCGCGCGGCACGGCGTAGCGTTCGCGCGAGACCTTAATGACCTTTTCGGTGTTGCCGGTTTTTATGGCGTACGGCGGCAAAGTATTGGCCGAGAACGGATTAGAGGAAACGCCGTCGATCAACAACTTCAAGTAAATTTGGAATTTGGTGAGGTTCACCAGGTCTTGGATCGTAAAGGTGGGCATGAATTCGTTTTCCATGAACTCTGCGTCCTTGGCGCCGACCCTAAAGACGACGATCGTGCCCACGTTGCCGAAAATAGCCGGACGCACATAGTCCTCGTCCAATTGCTCGATGTATTGATGCGCAACAATGAGGTTAAGGCGGTATTTGCGCGCCTCGGAAAGGATGTTTGCGAACGACTGCGTGGCGAAATTTTGGAATTCGTCGACATACAGGTAAAAGTCTTGGCGCTCGCGCTCCGGCGTATCGACGCGCTCCATGGCCGCAAGCTGAATTTTCGTGATGAGCATGCCGCCGAGGAGTTTCGAGTTGTCTTCGCCCATGCGACCCTTGGCCAAATTCATGATGAGGATCTTCCGGTTGTCCATGATCTCGCGGATGTTGATCGTTGACTTTACTTGCGCGAGCATGTTCCTGATGATCGAGGCCGAAAGGAATTGCCCGACCTTGTTTTGGATGGCGGCGATCGCTTCTTTTCTGAACTTGTCTTCCCATACGTTGTATTCGTCGACCCAGAACGCCTTGACCACCGGGTCTTTTATCGAGGCGACAACGCGCGCGCGGAATCCTTTATTGGTCAAAAGCCGATTGATGCCCAAGAGCGTCGAGCCCGGGTAGTCCAGAAGCGACAGGATGACGTTATTCATGATGTGCTCCATGCGCGCGCTCCACACGTCCGGCCATATCTTTTTAAAAACGCCCATGAGACCCGAGGCGATGAGGTGCTTGTGCGATTCGTCGACCGCTTCAAGCACGTTGAAGCCGACCGGATAATCAACGTCCGAGGGATTGAAGTAGATCACGTCGTTGATGCGGCTCGAAGGAATGCACTCGATCACGTGCTCGGCGTAATCGCCGTGCGGATCGACGATCCCGACGCCGTGGCCGGCGTATATGTCGGCCATGACCATGTTCTCGATCATCGTGGTTTTGCCCATGCCGGTTTTTCCGATCACATAAATATGCCGGCGGCGGTCGTCGGTCTTTATTCCGAATTTCCTCTCTTGATTGCGAAAATTGGTGACGGCGAAAGGTATCACTTCGTTCTCGTGGTCGTGTTCGTAGGGAGGGAGAGACATTTTTAGGTATCAGGTGTCAGGTATCAGGTGTCAGGCTGAAACCTGTAACCTGAAATCTGTAACTTATTATTATACAAAGGGAATGCTTGGCGGGGCTTTAACCGGTCCGGGCTTTTTCTTTTCCATGGGTTGCGACCACTCCCCCTCCGCGGCGCCGCCCGGCGCGCGGGCTTCGGTGGGGAGCGAGGCCGGCGGTTCCGCGCGCCGCGATTCGGTCTTTTTAACCAAGGGCGCTTTGGTCGTGATGATCGGGAAATGATAAACGGTGGCGAGTTCTTCGACGTTCATGACGGTTTTGTCGGCGCCGTCGCTCGAGCGGCTTACGTAGCGCGAGAGCATGCGCCGCTTTTTGCCGTCGAGCGTCCAACGGAGCCAAAAATAGTCGTCTTGGGTCATGACCGGAATGAACGGGCCGAAAGCGTTCGAACCCAAGGCGTTGAATTGATTGAGCGAACCCTTGATCGCCGGATAAATGCGCGGAATATATTTTACTTTTAAAGGCGCGATGTAAACAAAACGCACCTTGGCCTTAAAACCCGGCTTGGCGATCTTTTCGGCCACGCCCTCGAGAGTGGCTTTGGTGTCGGGGGTCATCATGAGCATGCGGAACATCGAAGTGTCGTCCTTCTTTTTGACCTCTTCGCCTTTGGTAATGACGCTTCCATGAACCAGCGCGTCGCCGATGAACCTTACCGGCATGCCGGCGATCTGGCCCAAAAGGTTCGCTTTGGGCGTTTCTTTTATTCCGGCGACCTTCTTGATGTACTTTTCACCGGCCTTTTTCCAATCGCTGTCGGCCGGCGAGGCGATGATCTGGAACCATGCCTGCTCCTCGGGCCGCATCTTTGAGAAAGATTCCAGCAACGGGCCGAGCGGATCCTTGAATTCGCCGGCCAGTTTTTCTTCGAAATCGGCGTGCGTCCTGATCGGCAAATACTCGGGATTCTTCAGCCGGAACTCGGCGCCGAAAAGATCAAGGTCGTCCTCGCCCTTGGGCGGAAAAGTCATGCCCTTGAATTGCGCGGCGTAGTCCTCGACCTCGTTTATTTCGGCGTCCGGATATTGCGAAAAGACCGCCGACTCCACCAGGTCGCGAAAACGTATTTCCGTGCGGATGTAAAATTGCACATAGCCGCCGTGCGAGCATATTTCAAAGGAAAAAGTCGGCTGAAATTTGCCGTCGCGCCATTTGCCGATAAAGTCGATGGCCGCGCTCGCGCCGTGGATGTGCGTGAAGATGTTCTCAACGGCCTTTGGCAACTGTTCGTTCTCCTTTGGCACATCGATCGCCAAAAGCACGTATTTGGCCTTGGCGGCGAAAATGTTTTGCCGCCAAAGCAGCCAAACCTTTTTAAAGCCCCACAGGAAAACAATGGTGATCGGTATCCAGCCGCCCAGCACGAATATCCGACCCATTATTTGAAACGGGTTGCCGCTAGCAAAATCAAGCAATTGGTTGGTGTCGATGGTGATGAACTGGAAGAACATGGAATGTTGAGTTTTCTTGATGATAACACAAAAAATGAAAAAAATCAACAAATAACCCTCGCGAAATTCGCAGGGTAAAAGTCAAACAAAAGACCTCGCCTTAGGCGAGGTCTTTATTTTACCGATAGTTATTTTTTCGCTCCCCTTCTCTGCCATTCCACCAAAATGGGCGAGGCGATGAAGATCGATGAGTAGGTTCCGAAGAAAACGCCGATGATGAGAGTAAGGACGAAGTTATGGACAGAGGCGCCGCCGAAGAAGAATACCGCGAGGAGCACCATCATGACCGTGAACGAGGTGTTGATCGAGCGGACAAAGGTTTGGTTCACGGAGTAGTTCACGATCTCGCCGAATTCGCCGTCGCGCTTAAGGAGATTCTCGCGGATCCGGTCGAAGACGACAATAGTGTCGTGGACCGAAAAGCCCAAAACGGTCATGAGGGCGGTGACAAAAAGTATGTCCACCTCATAACCGAAGAAGTGTCCGAGGACCGAGAAAAAGCCGATCGGGATGAAAACATCGTGGAACAGGGCGACAACGGCGGCCACCCCGTACTTCCACGATGCCACGGGCCGGGAAACGCGGCGAAAGGCCCAGGCGACGTAAAGAATGATCGCGAGGAGCACCATGAGGATGGCATAGATCGATTTTGTCTTGAGCTCGTTCCCGATTGAAGGGCCGATCGAGGAAAAGCTCTTTTCCTCGAGCACTTTGGTTCCGGTCGCGTCTTTGGTCGAGAACCTTGTTTCGAGCGCGCCAAGTATTTTGGCATGCTGATCCTCGCTTACATCCTTGAAGCGTTGAATCGTCTCATTGGCGCCCGAATTTTGAATTTCAACATCGCTGAATCCTTGATCCTTGAAAACGGCGGCGATCGGCGCCGTGTCGGGGCGCGGTACGTTCCACGATATTTCCTGAATCGAGCCGCCGGTAAAGTCGATGCCGAACTTGAGACCCCAAACAAAAAGCGAAACGATCGAGGCGGCGATCAAGAGACCGGAAACAATGAACCAAACGGCGCGGTATTTGATGACTTGCATATTATTTCTTTTCTTCGGTTTTGCGCTTAAGGTGCGAGCCGATGATCCACAAGTGGCGGCTTACGCGCTCGCCGATCGTCGAACGGATGAAGTTTCTGGTGACGATGATGGCGGTGAACATCGAAAGCAAAATGCCGATCGCAAGCGTGATGGCAAAGCCGCGCACGGTGGAAGTTCCGAACCAAATAAGGATGGCGCAGGTGATGAGCGAGGAGATGTTCGAGTCGCGGATCGAGTTCCAAGCGCGCTTGAATCCTTCGGAAAGCGCTTCGCCCATTGTGCGGTTGTTGCGCAATTCCTCTTTGACGCGCTCGAAGATGAGGACATTGGCGTCAACGGCCATGCCGATGGACAAGATGAAGCCGGCGATGCCCGCGAGCGTCATGGTGATGCCCAAGAGCTTGAAGACGCCCAAGGTGAGCGCCGTGTAGACGCTTAAGGCGAGCGCGGCCATGAGGCCGGGCAGGCGGTAGATCAAAAGCATGAAGAGGACGACGGCCAAAAAACCGATGATGCCGGCAAACAGCGAACGGGTGAGCGAGGCCGAACCAAGGGTCGCGTCGACGGTCTGTTGGGTGATGAGCGTGATGGGCACGGGCAAAGCGCCGGCGTTAAGGCGCTGCGCCAAGGTCTTGGTCTCGGCGAGGGTGAAGTTGCCGCTGATGACCGCCGTGCCGCCCGTGATCTTCGATTGCACGGTGGGCGCGGAAATAAGCTGGCCGTCCAAGAAAATGCCGAGCGGTTTTCCGATGTTGGCGCCGGTAATGTCGCCGAAAAGTTTTTGGCCCTCGGCGTTCCATGTAAGCTGGACCGTCGGTTCGCCGCTTTGCGGATCGAAGACGACCGTGGCGCGCGAAAGGTCCTTGCCGGAGAGTTGGGTCACGGTCCAGCCGGGAGTTTGATCGGTTGCCGCGGCGGCGGGCGGCGACTGCGTTGCGATGAGAATATGGCTGGCGCTCACTTCTTCCTGTCCGTTCACAATTTTGTCGCCGGTCTTTTTTATGATGTGATAGCCGAACTGCGACAAGACCGGCGTTTTGGTTATCTCGCCGACCTTGAGGGCAAAAACGGCGTCCTCAAAGGGTTTGACCATCGCGCCTTTGGCAAAAAAGCCAAGGTCGCCGCCTTTGTCCTTTGAGCCGGGATCTTCGGAATATTGCTTGGCGAGCGCTGAAAAATCGGCGCCTTTCGCAAGAGCCAACTTCTCGATCATGTCGGCCTTCTTTTTGGCCGCGGCATTGTAAGCGATCATGGCCGGGGTGAGCGTCGGCGCGGTGAGCGTGGTCGTCGCGGAAGCGGACGCATCGGCTTGCGTGCGGAAGTCCAAAGTCGGCGTTTCGCCGATCATCTTGATCGCCTGGTTAACGTCTTTAATGCCGGCCAGCTCGACGATGAGGCGGTAATGGCTCCCGTCGCGCTCGGTTTGGACCAGCGGTTCGGCAACGCCGAAAGCATTGACGCGGCGCTCAATGACGTCGCGTACGCCGGCAAGCGCGCTGTCGCGATCGCCCGAGGGAATGGCGCTCATGTCGGCTTCGTATTCCAAATGCGTGCCGCCCAAAAGGTCAAGCCCCAGCTTCCATGAAATTTGAGGCGCGGTCGGAAGGATGATCCATTTGGAGTAATTGCTTTTTGAAGCGAGCGAGTTCACCGCATGCGCCGCATCGTTATAAGGCTTGGGATAATCGTAGATCGCGGCGGCGAGCGTGACGGCGACGATGATGATGATGCGCCAGCGCAATTGCCCGCGCTTCGACGGCGCGAATATCTTTTTAAGCAAATACCAGACTCCGCCGCCGAAAAAACGGAACGGCGCGGCGATCGAGCTTAAAGCGCTTTTAATTTTTTGGTTGATCCCCATAGTGTGGATAGTAAGACGGTCAGATTATCACGGCTTTTGCGACGACGCAAGATTAAACAGTCGAACGGCGTTATTTGCCGTTGCGGACAAGATATTCTCAACGCTGTCGGCGCGGATCATAGCCATTTTTTCGCCCGTTATGAGCACATTAACCGGTTCGTTGCGCTCGCCGCGGAGCGGCGCGGGCGAGATATATGGCGCATCGGTTTCAAGAAGAAGCTTGTCTAACGGCAGTGTTCGCGCCACCTCGATGAGCGGATTCCCGCTTTGGCCTTTGCGCGGCGGGTAAGTGATAATGCCGCCTATGCCCAAATACAGCCCGAGCCCCGCGCATTTTTTGGCGATGTCGACGTTCCCGCCGAAGCAATGCATGACGCCGTTAAAATATTTTTCTTGTTCTAAAATGGCGAGCGTATCATCATATGCTTCGCCGCCGCCGTTATCCCGCACATGCAAGATAAGCGGCAGACCGCGCTTTTTGGCAAATGCGATATGGCGCAAAAAATTTTCTTGTTGATGTTTTTTTATGGAAGCGACGGGGTTTCCGGGGGGTTCGGCCAGGCGATAATAATCAAGCCCGGTCTCCCCTATTGCGACGACTTTGGGCGAGTCGGCCAAAGCGGCAAAATATTCTTCGTCAAAAAATTCCTCTTTGGGCGCCGAAGCCATCTCTTGGGGATCGTGGTGCGGCGCGTGAACATGGCCCGGATGAACGGCGATCGACGCCCAAACGCCGTCGGGATGCGACTCGGCCAAGCGCACGGCCGCCGTTGAGGTTTCTTTGTTCGTGCCGACGATAATAACGCCAATGCCGCTGTCGCGGCACTTTCTCATTACGGCCTCGCGATCAAGATCGTAGGCCGCAAGTTGCAAATGGCAATGCGAGTCGATGGCGGCGTATTTCATGAACTATGTACAATAAACAATGAACAACTCCGGTCCAGCCCCTGTTTCAAAAAACAGGGGCTGGACATGAATCGTTCATAGTTCATCGTTCATCGTTCATATTACACTTTATAAAGCGCCTGGATCGATTTTGGCAAAAGAGGCATGAGCAGGGAGGCGGCGGCGATCAAAGAACCGGCGAGCGTCGAACCTGTGATGGAAGCGGTGACGGGAAAGGGCAGGGTTTTGATGATGATAAGGGTGGCGCCGACGACAAAGACGCCCTCGAAAAACCCCAACACCCCGCCGGCCAATCGGTTGGCCAAACCGACGAGCGGGATCTTCATAAAGTTGAAGGCTTTTTCAAGGATATGCAAAATAATGCCGAAGACGCGGGTAAAGACGACGAGAATGACGACGAAGGCGACGATCACGCATATGTTTTGGTTCCAACCTGTCTGCGCATGGAGCCACGCGCCGCCCGCGTTGTCCCACCGACTGGCCGCGCCGACGCCGATCACGAGCCCGATGAACGATCCGATCATGTGAATGATGCCTTGAAAAAATCCGTTAACCAAAAACAGGATCACGCAGGCGGCGAGAATGAGATTGAGAGTTTGGACGGACATAATAGGTCTTATTGGTCCTATAGGACTTATGAATTTAAGCGCGGGAAAAGCGGCTCGCCCTTCGAGACCTTTGTTCCCGGTTTTAACAAACCCCAAACCTGCAATTCGCTCAAGGGTTCTTTGCCAAGGTCGTGCGCGGCGCCGAGCCGCGACAAGATATTTTCCGCCGTTTCGGGCATAAAGGGCCAGAGCATGAGCGCAATATGCCTCAATGTTTCGGCAAGCACATAAAGCAGTTTGGAAAGTTCGGCCGGATCGGTCTTCGCGAGCGCCCACGGTTCGCGCTCGGTCACAAGCTTGTCGGCCGATGCAACCACGTCCCAAACATCGGCCAGCGCCAAATGAAAGTCATAATTTTCTATATGTTCCTGGTAAGCGAGCCATGTGGGTTCAATGATCGCCCCCGCTCTCGCGGGAACGATCCCGTTCTCATATTTTTCGATCATGGCGAGAACCCGCGAGACCAAATTTCCGATGCCGTTCGCCATGTCTCCGCCGTAGCGTTCGCGCAATCGCGCTTCGGAAAAATCGCCGTCGGAATTGAAGGGTATTTCGCGCAACAAGAAATAGCGGACGGTCTCGCTGCCGAATTTTTCCGCGAGCTTAAAAGGATCGATCACGTTCCCCAAGGTCTTGGACATTTTTTTACCGTCGGCCGAAATGTGTCCGTGAACGGCTATTTGATGCGGCACCTCCACCCCGGCGGCCATTAACATCGCCGGCCACATAACGGCATGAAATCGCGAGATCTCTTTGCCGATAACATGGACGTCGGCCGGCCAATATTTCTTGTATCGTTCGTCGGGGAAACCGGCGGCGGTGAGATAATTGGTGAGCGCGTCAAACCAAACGTACATGACCTGATCGGGATCGTCGGGAACGGGGATCCCCCACGAAAGCTGACGCGACGAACGCGAAATGCTGATATCCTCAAGATCTTTTACCCATTCTTTTACTTCGTTAAAACGGCCCCGGGGAACGACAAAATCGGGCCTGAAAGCGAAAAGCTTTTGAAGCGCGTCCTTATACTCGGTCAGCTTGAAAAAATAATTTTCTTCTTCAAGATGTTCGGGAACGGTGTTGTGGTCCGGGCACTTGCCGTCAATAAGGTCTTTTTCGGTTTTGAACGCTTCGCAACCGACGCAATAAAGGCCGGCATATTTCTTTTTGTAAATTTTTCCGGCCATGGCCGCGCGGCGCCACAGTTCTTGCGAGGCGACGGTATGACGTTCTTCGGTGGTGCGGATAAAATCGTCGTTTGAAATGTTCAGCGTGTCGGCCAAGAGGCGAAACCGCGCCGAGACCTTATTCACGAACGCTTGCGGATCGATCTTGGCGCGCTCGGCGGCTTGCATTATTTTAGCGCCATGTTCGTCGGTGCCGGAGACGAAAAATACGTCTTCAGCGCGCATTCTGTGGTAACGCGCGAGAACGTCGGCGATCAACATGGTGTAAAAGTGTCCGAGATGGGGCACATCGTTCACGTAGAAGATCGGGGTCGTAATGTAAAACTTGTCAGGCATGTTTTTATGAACTATGAACTATGAACGATGAACTATGAACTATGAACGATGAACTATGAACGATGAACTATGAACGATGAACTATGAACAAATCTTTCACGCCGCGGCGGGACGAAATCGTTCATTGTTTATTGTTTATAGTTTATATTATCAATTTATCGGCCCTAACACAATCACGAATTCCCCTTGGGGGCGGATGCGGCCGGATCTTGCGAGCTCGGATAATGCGCCGCGTTCGACAGTCTCGAACATCTTGGTGAGTTCGCGGCATATTACGGCGCGTCGCTCGGGGCAAATGGCGCTTAGTTCGGCGAGGGTTTTCTCAATGCGATGGGGCGATTCGAACAAGACAACCGTATGCTCGGTCGCGGCGATCTCTTTGAGCCGGGCCGACCGTCCTTTTTTGTGCGGTGGGAAACCATAGAACGTGAAAATATCCGCGTGAAATCCGCTGACCGAAAGCGCGGCGGTAACGGCGCTGGGTCCGGCGATCGGGATGATCTTGACCTCATTGCCGAGCGCGCGAACGACTTCGGCCACGAGCCAGGAGCCGGGGTCGGAAATGGCCGGCGTGCCGGCGTCGGAGACCAGCGCAAGCGATGCGCCGCCGCGCAGTTTGCCAATGATGCGCTCGACCATGCCGGCGCCGGCGTTGGCGTCAAAGCGTTCGGTTGGAACATGAATATCAAAATGCGATAAAAGCTTTTTAACGACGCGCGTGTCTTCGGCCAAAATCAAATTAACCGCGCGCAAGGTTGTTAGGGCGCGCGGGGTCATGTCTTGCAGGTTGCCGATCGGAGTTCCGACAATGTAAAGCGTGCCGGGCATGCTTTTAGAGTAAAAGAAAGACGACCCACTGTCCATAGGTCGTCATGTTGCGTTTGAGCGTTTTATCCCGTTACTCGGGTTGTTTGTCAGAGTCGGGTTCTTCGATCTTCCTTGTCGCATCGCCGTCGGCATCGGCCGGTATTGGCACCGCATCTCCCTGCGGCGATGCGTTGCTCTGACTACCCTCGTACAAGGACGCCCTGCTGTTTACAATTGCATCGATCGCGGCCGAATGAGCGGCGGCAAGCGCCGGATCGGCGTCGAGCGGCGGGGGCGATGAGGCGTCATCGCTTGCCATCGCCGCTTTGACGTGCTTGGTAAGCATACCTACCAATTTTTCTTGTTCCGCAGGCGCTTCACCTTCGGCCGGCTGGTCTGCCGTTCTTGAGCCGTTACCCAAGGATGCAAGCGTTTGCTCGTCGGCCAATCGCTCTCTAAGTGTGCTGATCTCACTGACCAGACCCAAGGACTCTTCGGCCATCCTGGCGATCGTGGCTTCGGATCCTTGTTGAAGCGCGACAAGTCGCGTGATCTCGGCCTCGAGAGATTCGACCCTGCGCGAATGCAAGAGACGCAAGGTGTTATTTTCTTTTTCTTTTTCTTCGATCGTCTTGGCCAGAGCATCGCGACTTCCTTTGAAGTCGCTGACGGTTAGATTGGCAACGGTGAGCTCATGATTAAGATCATGGATGATCGTCGAGGTTTCATCATTTGGCAAACGGGCGAGAATGGCAGTGTTCTGCCGGCGCAAGGCGAAATACACCAGGATCCCGAACGGAATGAGGCAAACGATGATGAAATGCAAGGCGATCAGCTCGCGGTTCCATGTTGTCATGGCCTCGAGTTTTTTGTTGATCTTGCCGTTCTCCGTGCGTTGATCTTCCAGTTCCGCACGTGCGTTTTTCACTGACTCTTCGGCGCGAACCAGATCAAGTTTGACACCAAGCTTTTCCATCGCAAGATCGCGCAAGTCGGTTTGCGTCTTGTTGAGTTCATCGGAAAGCGCCGTGCTGCGTCCGTTCGCCTCTCCAAGGGTCATGTTCAGTTCAAGAACCTTGGTTGTGAGTTTTTTCACGGTTTTGGCCGCTGCGGCCAAAGAGGCGTATGTTTTTACCTCTTCAGCGGTGGCGGGTTGCGTTGCGACTCTGGGTGAAGCCGCGTACGGAATCGGCGGGGAAACATCGAGCGCCTTGTTGGTTTCTTGAGCGATCCGAGTTTTGCCGGTGTCGGCTTTTGCCGCGAACGCAAATAGAACGATCAATAGTGCTTTCATCTCTACCCTCTCTTCCTTTCTTGAAACGGTTAAATTCTGAGTTGTTAATGGCCTGTTCCGATCTTTCTCGGAATTCGTGACATTAGCACTAAATGCCCAGCTTGTCCAGTTTCGCGATCGCGGCGGATTCAAGCTCGGTCAAACCTTCGATCGCGGCCTCGGATTGCCTAACATTTTCGATTTTCGCTCGCGTTTCCGGGTGTTCCGGCAAAAAGAGCGAGCAGCAGTCCTCGTGCGGACGGATCGAGATGTCATATGTTCCATATATGCGCGCTTCGGCCATTATTTCTTCCTTATTCATGCCGATGAGCGGTCGGAGGATCGGCATATGAACGGCATCGGAGACCGCGGCGATATTCTCGACGGTCTGCGATGCGACCTGGCCGAGCGACTCGCCGGTCGCTAGCGCCAGTATCCCCTCTTGCCGTGCGATCGTTTCGGCGATGCGGAACATTGAGCGGCGATAAAGCACAACACGCAAGGCGGGCGGCGCAAACTTAACGGTCGCTTTTTGAATGTCGGCAAAAGGCGCCATGTAAACGGTCATGTTGCCTTGGGCTTTGGCAATGACTTGCGCGAGTTCCTTTACCTTTTCGAGCGACGCGCGCGTGGTAATGGGATAGCTGTGAAAGTGTATGCCGAAAACAGCCGCGCCGCGACGTTGAAGCCGGAGTGCGGCCACCGGCGAATCGATCCCGCCCGAAAGCATCATAAGGATCGGCGCTTGCGAGCCGGTCGGCAAGCCTCCCGGTCCTTCCCACCTTTCAACCGAAACATAAGCGTCATCTTCGAGAAGTTCAACGGCGCAAACGACATCGGGTTCGTTCATTTTAACTTTTCTCGCGGTTGCCTCGATTATCTTTTCGCCGAGCGCGGCGTTCATCTCCATCGAGGTCGATGGAAAATTTTTGTCCGAGCGCAGAACATCGACTTTAAAAGTTCCCTCCGGTGCGTTACGCATCAATTCGATCGCAACTTTCGTTATCGCCTCCGTGTTAGGTTCGGTCCGTACGGCCGGGGCGGCGTAGACAACGCCGAAAAGAAACGGCATCAGCTTTTTTACCGCGTCAAGATCGGTCTTATCAGCCGCCTCGGCGACGATTCTTCCGCGAACGATACGCACCTTGCCCAAACCCGCATCTTTAAGAACTTGCGCGATATTGCCGGTCAAAATCTTTTCAAAAAAAACACGATTGCCCGTCTTAAGGGCAATCTCGCCGTAATGGAAAATAACGGTATCGATATGTTTCATAAAAGCAAGCTCGCCCCTCGGCAAGCTCGGGGTGAACTTGAAGCAGACGATCAAGCTTCAAGTTCATCCGACCCGCAGGTAGGGCAAACGGCGGTAAGCGAGTCCGTCTCATCGCAGTCGGCGCACTGGTTCCCGAGCGTGCCGCGCAAGACCTTTTCGCCGCCGCACGCGCCGCAGCGCATGATGACCTCGCCCTCCTCAATTTCGCCGCAAAACTGGCATGAATACGACATAATTGGGGGTTAATTACAACGTTATCTTACTATGATCTTTTGCTTGGCGTCAACTTATAAAAGGTAATGAATTATTGAGTGCCGAATATCGAATGACGAATGTCTAATTCCGCAATTCGATATTCGGTGTATAATATAATATATTCATAAATAACTTACATACATATGCCGAACAACGAGTACCAAGCAAAGCCTCTGCCGTTCACAAATGAATTGGCGGGGATCTCGAGGCATACGATCGAGATCCACCACGACAAGCTTTACGCCGGCTATGTCGCCAAACTGAACGAGGTTAATAAAAAACTTGAAGAGGCGCGCGACAACGAGGACTTGAAAGCGGCGGCGAACCAATCCTATTCCGATCTGCGCGCCTTGCGCATGGGCGAGACATTCGCCGCGAACGGTGTTTACCTCCACGAAGCGTATTTTAACGTTCTGGGCGGTAATGGAACGCCGAACGGCGAACTCGCCGACGCCATTGCGGCCAAGTGGGGTTCGGTTGAAAAATTCATTTCGATCTTTTCGGCAACCGGTATGAGTGTGCGCGGCTGGGTCGTGCTCGCTTACGACGCGAATGTTGACGAGCTCAAGATATACGGCGCCGACAGCCATAACCAGGGCGGCGTTTGGGGCTGCGTGCCGGTCATCGTCATGGATGTCTACGAGCACGCTTACTTCATCGACTACGGTTCGGATCGAAAAAAATACATCGCCGATTTTTGGAAGAATTTGGATTGGGACGCGGCCAGCAAGATCTACACCGCCGCAACAAACTAAATATTTTTTAGCCAATTAAGCATCGTGCGCACGCCGAACCCCGTGCCGCCCTTGTTCATGTACGAGAGCGCGTCGCGCTCAACAAAAGCCGGGCCGGCAATGTCGAGGTGCGCCCACGGCGTTTCACCCGCGAATTCCTTGAGAAACAATCCGGCCGTTATCGCGCCGCCGTATTTGGCGCGGCTTGTGTTCCGCAGGTCGGCATGGTCGCCAATGACAAGCGGCGCATAATCTTCGGGAAGCGGCAAACGCCAGATCGGTTCGCCGGCTGAAGAAGCGGCGGCCTCGATCCGAGAAGCGATCTTTTCATCATTCGACATTAACCCTGCGACATCGGTTCCCAAGGCGACCATGCAGGCGCCGGTTAACGTGGCGATATCGATGATCGAATCGGGTTTTATTTTTTTATCGGTGTAGGCGAGAGCATCGGCAAGGGTCAAGCGGCCTTCGGCGTCGGTGTTCAATATCTCGATACTCTTGCCGTTCATCGACGTAACAATATCGCCCGGGCGCATCGCCTTGCCGGACGGCATATTTTCGCAAGCGGCAATAAGCCCGTGTACCTCGACTCCCGGAGAAATATCGGACAAAACGGAAAAAATACCGAGTACGGCGGCGGCCCCGGCCATATCGCACTTCATCGTGTCCATGTATTCCGCCGGTTTAAGCGACAGGCCGCCCGAATCAAATGTAACGGCTTTGCCGATAAGAGTTATTTTTTTATAGGTCTTATTGGTCCTATTTGACCTATACACCATATGCAAAAAATACGGCGGTTCGTCCGAACCCTTGGCAACGGCCATGAATGCGCCCATGCCGAGCTTTTCGCAAGCGGCTCGGTCAAGAACTTTCAATTTAATATTCTTATCGTTAGCGGCGAGTCGTTCGGCGTGCTCCTTGAGATGCGTCGGTGTCATGCGGCTCGCCGGTTCATTCACGAGGTCGCGGGCATAGACGGTGGCGCGCGCGAAAATGGCGCCCATGGCAATGCCTTTTTCAAACGAACGAACGGCCGAAGCGTCGGACGCGACGATCGCGAGCGTCATCGGCTTTCGTTTATTCAAACGCTTGGCCTCTTTGGGTTTGAATGTCAAATATTTGTAATCGGCCAAGAGCGCGCCTTCGGTCATGGCTTGCGCCGCTTCGGCCGGATCGATCCCTGTATTAGGAAAAAGACAAACGATCTTTAATGCTTCGATCTTGTCGGCGTAACGGACGGTCGAACCGGCGGCGCGGCGAATTGCTTCGGCGCCAAAGGTCTTTTTATCGCCCAAGCCGACGAGCATAACGCGATTAGCCGGCAATTTGCCGTGCGTGTGCAACACCAGCTGGTCGCCAAGCTTGCCTCCGAACTTCTCTTCGGCCGACATAACGGTCAGCAAACCGTTCAATTTTTTGTCGGCCGACTTGAGTGCGCCGGAAAAAATCTGCGTTCCGCTAAAAACGCCAAAGACCGCCAGATCGGCTTCTTCCTCAAAAATATCTTCTTTTATGGCGATGATGTTCATATGATTAAAGCGCGGCAAGATCGATCGTCGTGTCGATCCTGATCTGCGCGACAAAATCAGGTATATGGCTCACCATCATAAGCGCGCCCTCGTAATTGTCAAGAGCTTTGGCAATGACGGGCAGGTGGCGGAAGTTTATGTGATTGGTCGGCTCGTCGAGGATAAGAAGACCCGGGCGCTGCAGCACCAAGCGCGTAAAGACAAGCAATCCCTTTTGCCCCTCGGAAAGCCCGCTTATTTTATTGCCCAGCGCTTTGCCGTCAAGCAAAAATCCCGCCGCGGTCGAACGCAAGCGCTGTTCGTCGAATATTTCCATCACTTCGCGCAAACAGTCGTAAGCTTTTTGTTCGTGGTCAAGAGTTGAAAAATCCTGGCTGTAGTAGCCCACGCGTACGCCTTCGCCGATCGCAATACCCTTCGCCGTGCGCGCCACGATCCGCCGCAGGAGCGTGCTTTTGCCTATTCCGTTGGGGCCGGCCACCAGCACGTGCGTGCCTTTGCGCAAGGTAAGCGATAGGTCCTTCGAAACAGGTTCGCCGTCTTTCACAATGCCGACTTTGGTTATATCCAATATCTTGCCGCTGAATTCAAAATCAAATTCTTGCACGGGGATCTTGAAATCGCGGATCGTCTTGTCCTCTTGGCGCACCTCGACCATGCTTTCTTCCATGTCCGTCGCGTACTCGCGCATTTTTTTCGCGACCGAACGCAGTTTGCCGCCTTTATGCGCGAACACCTCGGCTTGCGCCATCTTCTTTTTTATCTCGGCTTCGGCTCTGGCGTTCGCCATATTCTCGCGCTCGATCCGTTTTGCGATCTCTTCGACCACGTTATAATAATTGCCGACATATTGCTCGATCTTCTTGGTATGCGCGTCAAGGTAAAGCACGCCGTCGGTAAAAGCGTTCAAGAATTCGGCGTCATGCGAAATGACAATGACCGTTTTTTCGTAACACATGAGAAAACCGGTGAGGTGGTCAATGCCGGCTTGATCAAGATTGTTGGTCGGCTCGTCCAAGAGAAGAATGTCCGGGTCCTGAATGAGCGAGTAGGCCAAAAGCAAGCGCGCTTGCTGGCCGCCCGAGTGAGCTTTAAGTTTTTTCCCGAGATCGGTCTGCAAATTGACCGCGTCCAAAACATCATTGATCCGCTTGTCGAGATTGAACGGAACCTCGGAAAAAGTTTTTCCAAACCAGTCGCGGACGGTTTTATCCATGTCGGCGGGCGCGATGACTTGCCGCGCGTGACCGACAATTGCTTCCTTTGGGGTTAAGTTGATCGTCCCCGACTTCGGCTTGAGCGCGTTCAAAATAAGATTGAAGATCGTCGATTTCCCGGCGCCGTTCTGCCCCATGAGCGCAACTTTTGAGCCGTTCCTGACCGAAAAACTCGCCTCATTCAAAATGGGTTTGCTTTCGCCGTATTCAAACGACACTTCGTTAAAGCGAAGGACGACGGTATCATTCATAAGTAATGACATTAACCCATTTTTTCAACTTTGGCAAGATGGCGACTTATACCTATAATGTATTCATATGCAACTACCCAAAAGACGCGGGGAATGGAAGCGCGATCTGGCCGCGGCCGACGAATACCTGACGCCGGAAGCGATCGAAGGCCTGAAAAAGGAATTGGCCGGCATCCAGGCCGCGCGGCCGGCGGCCGTTTCCGAGTTGGCGCGCACCCGCGAAATGGGCGACCTTTCCGAAAATTTCGCTTACTCGGTGGCCAAGGGCAAGGTCATGGGCATGGATAACAGGACGATCGAGATCAAAGAACAATTAAAGCGCGTAAAACCATTGAAGATCGGCGGCAATGCCGGCGGTTTTATCGCCGTCGGTTCGATCGTGACCGTCGAAGTTAACGGCAAACAAAAAACATTGACGCTTGTCGGCACCCAGCAAGCCGATCCGTTATCGGGAAAAATTTCTTATCACTCCCCCGTCGGCGCCGCGCTCATGGGGCATCTTGCCGGCGATGAAGCGACCGTTACCGCGAACAACAGATCGGTCGTATATAAGATCATTGAAGTAAAATAAAACCGGATGCAGCGTGTTCTGCTCCGGTTTAGGCGGCGGGGAGAGGGTCGGGTTCGGGCAGCCGGTCGCAAAAATGATTGCAATGCTGATTCCTGACTACGCGCATGTCGTTCGCATCGGGGTCGAACACGCATTCATATTCTTCGCCGCGCAAGATATATCTACCGCAACGGTTGCAAATAAGTGTTCCCGAGGCGGTGCGGCGAACGACGCGGCTTTTCGGCCGTTCGCTGACCCTTCGTCCTTTTCCGGTAAAAAGATCGATCACCGAGAATATTCGTTGCCGGTCTTCGTGTTCGGAAACTACGCTCAGGTGCCTCCGATCAATGCTTTTTTTCATGCGCGCTCCTTTTTTGTTTTATGCGCTTATTCATTTTTTGATCCTGGCGATATTATATCATAAACACTTTAACAAAAATCCTCCGACTTTGGTCGGAGGATTTTTGTTTATTTCTTCTTGTTCTGCTTCGGCTTTTTCTTGTTGCGCTGCTGGGCGTTGTTGCCTTTGGCCATATGTGATTTAAATAATATTAATTTATGCGAATATTATAACACGAAAAGCGTTCACGTACGAGGCAATTTTACGAATTCGATATATGAATAAACAACGACAATGAGCGAACAGGCAATGATCGGGACAATGGCGAACCAAAGCGCTTCATTCGGGAAGAAGATTCCCGATAAGGTCAAAACGGCGGCTAGTGCGAACAGCTTGTTGCCGAAAGCGTGCGTTTTGCGCCAAACGATCTCGCTTGAAAGCGTCCACGGCGTCCTAATGCCGATGCTCCAATTCGGTTCGGCGTTTTTTACGAGAACGGACATGGCGAAAACAAGCAACGCAAAAGCCGGGATCATAAGTTGGCTCATGTTAAAAACATGACCGAACGCCCAAAAGATCGTCAGGGCGTAAATGTAAAACATGAAAAGCAAGAACAGCGAAACAAAAGTGTCAAAACTGTTGCGGAATTTTTCAATGTTCTCTTTTTTCGGATCGATCCGCGGAATGAATATGAATAATATATACAAACCCAGCGTTAGAACCGGCACGAAAAAAGCGCCCCAAAAACGGCTCATATATCCGTTCACCTGTCCGTTAATGTCCCAATGCGAGGCGACGCGCGCCGGAAGCAATGGATACAAATACGCCGCAACCGCAAAGACAATGACAATGGCGGCTAAATTTACGATCTCCATTTTTCTTAATTTCATAAAGGTATCGTCATTATTTCAATATATCCTTTTGTCATTATATCGCATTTCGCGATTTTCGAATAACAAAAGGGTCCGAAGAATGTCTCCGAACCCGTGCGTAAGTTTGCGACTTTTTACCGTCCGGTTTTAGCGGCAAGCAGCGCCGACTGGTATTGATAGTAAGCCACGCGATAATCGCGCAAGCTTGCGTCGGATTCGATCGCGTCAAAGACGGCTTTTTGCAACTCGATAATGCGCTTTGATCGCCGGTTGTCCGGCAAAAACCGTTCGATCTCAAAAAGAGCGTCGAGTTCTTGGTGGCGTTCTCTGCGGCGCTTGATCCGTTCCAAGAGCTCTTCCGGGCTTTCTTTCGGCGGAACAACGATCGGCTCGGTCGCGAGCGTTTTTGAAACGTGAGGATCGCGCTCGGGCGAAGGCATCGGATCCTTTACGGTTTCCGATCCCGTCGGCGCGAGCGTAACGACCGTAACCATCGTACGCTGCGGCGCGGCGCAGGCAACCTTCTTTGGTTCAACCGTCTTCGTTTTTTTGCCGCCAAAAAGATTCTTTAAAAGACCCATTCTTACCTCCTATATGTCGCCGCCAAATGATTTTGGCGGGTGTGACATTAAAGCATCGGTTGAAATTAAAATCAAGCCCCAGCGGCCGCATTCCGATATTATTCCGCGCTGTAGTTGGGCGGCTCTTTGGTGATCAAAATGTCGTGCGGGTGGCTTTCGGCGCGACCCGCGGCGGTTATCTTGAGGAAGTCGGCTTTGTCGCGAAGGGCGGCGATCGTGGCGGCGCCGACATAACCCATGCCGCGTTTGAGTCCGCCCACGTATTGAAAAAGCACGGCTTCAAGTTCGCCTTTGTACGGCTTCATCCCCTCCACCCCTTCGGCGATCAATTCTTTTTTGCCGGTGGCAATCTGTCCGTAGCGTTCGCGCGACCCCTTGTTGGTTTCCATGGCGCCGATCGAGCCCATGCCGCGATAAGCTTTCCATTGGCGGCCGTCGGCGAAGATCACCTCTCCCGGCGCTTCTTTGACGCCCGCGAGCATGCCGCCCATCATGACCGACCAAGCGCCGGCGCCGAGGGCGATGGGAATGTCGCCGGAGTGCTTCAATCCCCCATCGGCGCAGATCGGGACGCCGTAAGCGTCGACGGCGCGGGCGCACTTGTAGACGGCGCTCACTTGCGGCGAGCCGATGCCGGCGATGATCCGCGTTGTGCAAATAGAACCCGGCCCTTGCCCCACCTTGATGCCGTCGGCTCCCGCCTTGGCGAGTCGCAGGGCCGAATCCGGCTCGGAGACGTTTCCGACCGCCACATCGACATCAAAACGCTTCTTCATCTCTTTAAGCGTTTTGATCACGCCCGCCGTATCGCCGTGCGCCGTATCAATGACCAGCGCGTCGACATGGTTCGCGATCAAGAGTTTGGCGCGATCAAGATCATCGACGCCCACGGCCGCGGCAACGCGCAACTGCCCTTTTCCATCGACATTGTAATTATGCTGGCTTTTGGTGACAATGCGGCTTACGTCGTTATAGGTATAGAGCCCGGCCAGTTCTCCCTTGTCGTTAATGAGCGGCAAAGATTTTTTCTTGGCCTTTTGCATGATGGCATAAGCGTCGCGCAGACTGGTTCCGGCTTTAGCGGTAATTGCGTTCGGCGTCATCACAGTGCGCGCCTTAAGCGAGCGGTCGGAGCAAAAATCAAAATCGTTCTGGCTGATGATGCCGACAAGCTTCCCGCTCGCGTTTATGACCGGGAACGTGTGAAAGGTATAACCTTTTTCCTCGCGGCGCTTGAGTATTTCCGCGACGGTATCGGTTTCAAGAACATAGATAGGCCTTTCAATGAGGCCGTTCAAATTGAACTTTACCTTGGCGACCTCTTTGCCCTGTTGCTCCGGATCCATGTTCTTGTGCAGAACGCCGATGCCGCCCAGTTTCGCGATCGCGATCGCCATATCGTGTTCGGTCACCGTGTCCATGGCCGCGCTCACGATGGGGATCTTGAGCGGAACGTTTTTGGTAAAACGCGAAGCAAGATCAACGTCGTCGGGCATGGTTTCCGAGTATCCGGACTTCAAGCGCACATCGTCAAAAGTAAGCGCCTCGCCCAATTCATCGATCTTTTTAAAAAAAGCGTCTTTAGGAAGAGTTTTTTGTTCGTTCTTGGGGGCCATAAAATTATATTAAGAATACTACTCGAACTTCTTTTTTTGCGAATAAGACGTATTGAGGATCTTTTCGCGCGCGGCAACGGGCAGTTTTGCGATGTAGTTGTCGAAAAAGTCCCGCACGACCGGATTAAGATGGGCTTTCCTTAGCTTCATTTGCGAATCGACATTATAAAGCGATTCAATGCGTTTTGCCACGATCTTGAGGGTGGTCGGAATCGGCTGGCCGCCGCCGCCGATACAGCCGCCGGGGCAGGCCATAACTTCGACATAATCGTAAGCGCTCGGATCTTTCTTGATCTCTTGAATGATCTTTTCCGCGTTGGCTGCGGTTGAGGCGACGGCAACCTTGAGAGTGCGACCGCCGATTTCGATCTCCGCTTTTTTGATCCCTTCAATGCCGCGCACTTTTTCAAATTCAACCTTTTCCAATTCTTTGCCGGCGATGTCAAGGTAAGCGGTTCGCAAGGCCGACTCCATAACTCCGCCGGATGCGCCGTAAATGGCGGCGGCGCCTGAATACGTGCCCGGTTCTTCAACTTCGCTCGGTTCCAAATTGGGCAGGTCGATCTTATGCTTTTTAAGAAGCGCGCCGAATTCGCGAGTGGTGAGAACGTGATCGACCGGCCACATGCCGTTGATCTTCATTTTCTCGTGCCGCGCTTCGTACTTTTTTGAGGTGCAGGGCATAAAAGAAACCACCACGATCTTATGGGGGTCGATGCCTTCGCGCGCCGCCCACCAGGTTTTATAAGCGGCTCCGGAATGCATTTGCGGCGAACGCGAGGTCGTCAAATGGTTAAGCATCTCGGGGTGGTAAAATTCCATAAACTTTACCCAAGCTGGACAGCAGGAGGTGAACATCGGCAGATTCTTGTTCTCTTTAATACGTTCCACAAGCTCGGCGGCTTCGACAATGGTCGTGATGTCGGCGCCCATGTTCACGTCAAAAACGTGGTCAAAACCCAGTTTTCGGAAAGCGGTGTAGGCGCGGCCGGTCATGTCGGTGCCGACAGGCAGACCGAATTCTTCGCCTATTGAGGCATGAACCGACGGCGCCATTTGCGCGATCACGATCTTGTCTTTGTCGGATAGCGCTTTTTCAACGTCCTCGATCTGGTTCTGCTCGCGCGCCGAGCCGACCGGGCAATGAACGGTGCATTGGCCGCAGTAAATGCAGTCGATCCCGGGCTTGCGCGTCCACGTGGCGTGCGTCTGAATATTTTTTCCGCGCATTTCCAGGAAACCAACACCTATCTTCTCGCAAATTTCGACGCACTTATTGCAAGCGATGCAAAGCTGCGGATCCAAAAGAGCCGCTTGGCTCATCAAGTGCAGCTTTTCTTGTATCTCCGGACGCCAATATTTGACGGTTGAGACGCCGTATTTGCCGATATCTTCGGCCACGCGGCAATAGGTTCCTTTTTGGCAGCGCGGACAGTTCTTTTGGTGTCCGGCCAAGAGCAACTCAAGATTTTTGAGACGCAATTCTTTAACCTTGGGCGTATCGGTTATAATTGCGACCCCTTCTTCGGCTTTGATCGAGCATGAAGTTACCACGCGACCTGTCTTAACGTCTTCAACAAGACAGGTTCGGCAACTGGAGCCGATCGGCAAGTCCTCATGATAGCAGAAATGCGGGATGTCGATCCCGTTATCGATCGCGGTTTGCAAAATGCTTTCGCCTTCGGGCGCGGAATACTCCTTACCGTTGATCGTGACTTTGACTTGGCTCATGACAGTTTCAAAACATTGGAATAATACGAGCGGATCGGTTCCATAACCGACCGCCCCAGCGCGCAGAACGATGTCGCTTCCATTGTTTCGAGGATCTCGAACATTTCCGGCCACGGAATATTTGTCTGCGCCTTGACCATTTCATAAAGCTGGTAAGTGCCGGCGCGACAGGGCGTGCATTTGCCGCAGCTTTCTTTTTGATAAAACTCAAGCCAGCGCAATATCAATTTGCGCGGATCGGTTTTTTTCTTGTCAAACACTTCAATGGCGCCGGCGCCGGTGGCGAGTTTGCCCTTGATCTGGTCTTGGTCGCAAACCGTTCCCGACGCGCCGCCGCCGATCTGAACGAAAAAATCGAAATTCGGATAATTACCCGTTTCCTTAAGGATCTTTTCAACATCCCAATCTTCGGGCAGATGATAGACGCCTTTATTCTTTAATTTTCCGGAAAGGCAGTAGAACCGCTTCTTGTCGTATGTTCCATCGGCAACGCAAGCAACGTTGTAGAGCGTTTCGACGTTATTGATGAGGGTCGGCTTGGCGTACAGGCCGGCTTGCGACGGATAGGGCGGCTTTGAACGCGGCTCGGTGCGCTTGCCTTCGATCGCATTCAAGAGCGCCGTTTCTTCGCCGCCGATATAGCTTGGCTCTTCGGCGAAAATTTTGATGTTATATCCTTTGTCGTTATATTCCTTGATGATGTGCTCGAGTTTTGATCGGATAATGCGGTAATACCTTTTATTCAAATTAAAGTATGCGTCTTTGGCATGAAGATGATCGAGCGCCAAGACCATCCCCTTTACCACCATGTCGGGATAGTTGGTTAAAATATGAATATCCTTAAAAAGGCCGGTCTCGCCTTCGCTCGCGTTCACCACGACGTATTTCTTGTCGCCGGACGCCACGCCGACCTCGCGCCATTTTTTGGCCGTGGAATATCCCGCGCCGCCGCGGCCCACCAAACCGGCCGCTTCAATTTTGTCCACGATGTCGTTTCCCACGGTTGAGTTGTTAGCTTAAGGGTTGATTTTACCATACGACAATAACGCTTGCCATTACGGCCCTTCCAAAATTCCATTCTTTGTGTTATATTGGCAATAAGCAAATCATACCTTGTAGGAAATCCGTCGAAATTTCCGCAAAAAGGTCACTATTTGCGGATTTATTCGTAAAAAAACAACAATATGACAGGAATAATCAAGCGCCTCAACACCGAAAAGGGTTTTGGCTTCATCACCCCGGACGGCGGCGACAAGGATGTTTTCTTCCACAGCTCCAGCTTGGTTGAAGTCACCTTCCCCGACCTCCACGAGGGCGACAAGGTCTCCTTCGACACCGAAGAGTCGGAAAAGGGCCCTCGCGCGACGAACGTCAAAAAGGCCTAAGATCAAAAAAATAAGAACACACCCGCCGCAAGGCGGGTGTGTTTGTTTGACTGAATGATTTCGATTTTACTTACTTATCGATCTTATAGATCTTTTGCACGCTCGAAACCGGATCGTTGGCCATGCATTGTTCCTGCGACTGGGTCTCCGAGGCATAAGAAAAACTCGTGTTATCGATCCATCGGTCAAATGTATATAAGCCCACCTGGTCGTTGCCGGCGGGGGTGACATCCGCTTTATCTTTATTCGCGACAAGATCGAAAACGACAAGCCAGCTGCCGTTATTGCACATTCCCCCGTGTCCACCTTCCCTAAAAACCATATAGTGATCATCAGGCGAAAGCTCTATCGGGTCGCCGCCGTTGGTGAAGGGCCTGTCGGAAATGAATAGAACCTTATTTGAAGTAATGTCGTAAGCAAAAATCACTTTTTCCGCGTTGACGTTGCCGGCGGTTGCGCTGTTCATCGTAAAGAAATATATTCTGTTCCTTGCTTTATCCAACGAAGCTTTGTCGTTAGTAATGGTATCGAATTCGTAATCGGTCTTATACGGAATTATTTTATTATATGGCGCGGGCAGATCGCTCGCGGTAAGATGTTTAACCAACTTTCCGTTCAGCGATATATCCAAGGTCTTCTGATCGTTATCGGGGACGGTCAGGTCATACGAGGTTGCGCCGAGAGCCGCTTCCCCGGGATTCTGTAACGCTGGTTCCGTGTCGGCCCCCGCCACAGGCGACACTGCGCAGTTGGCAAAAGTGGTCGTATTGCTTTCGGTGATGAATGCCGTCTCACCGACATTCCAAAAGACGAATGATTCGTCAGTGTTGGCATACCGCGCGCCGTCGGCGGAAATGGCATGCGGAACGGACATATTCCTGCCGTCGCTTAAGACAAGATCGACGTATTTGTCATCGGTCGGATAGAAAGTTGCGGCTATCGTTTTTGCGCCATCGCACTTGAAGATGGCGGTTGTCGGGCTCGCCGCCGTGCAATATTGTTCCCATGGACGAATGCACTTGTTCTTGGCCGCACACCAGGAATAGCCGGCGGGGCCCAAACACCCGTGTTCATCCTTTTGTCCGCCGATCGGTTGTTCGATCGCGGGCGCAACGGCTTGGTTTTTGTTTTGCGCCGGCGCGTTCGAATTATTTATCGGTTGGGACTTAACGCAGCCGACGGCGAGCAAAGCGAGAAGCGGGAGTGCAAATAGAACTTTTTTCATACTCAAGAGATAATGATTAAAGTTTATAGATAACATCTTTTCGCTCGACGACCGTCTGCCAGCCGCGGCGTCTCGCAACGTTCAATAGAAGATTGTTCGGATTGAAGCAGATCGGTCGCTCAACCAATTCCAAAAAGGGAATATCGGATTCGGAATCCCCGACTCCGACCGATCCGACAAGCGTCAACGAATATTTTTTAACGGCCCGTTTTAAAATTTTCGCTTTATCGGTGATGAGCTCCAAGTGCAATATTTTGTTGGTCATTTTGCCGTTCTGGTCGTTGTCATATATTCTCCCATAAACCAAGTTGAAACCCCATTTTTTGCAAAACGAATCAAGGATCATCTTCGGCGAATTGGAAATGGCAAGCAAAAAATACCCTCTCTTCCGCAGGCCGGCGATAAGATCGCGCGTATAGCGGTAAACGTGCTTGCCGTTTGCGGCCACCACCCTGCGAGAAACGCGCAACAGATCCCGGCGCGGAACGCCGTTAATATGCTTCATGAAGGCCGCGACCACGGCTTCAATATAATCATCATACGATCCTTCGCGGTTCAACCATGCCGTGCGCGCCCGCAGGTACTCTTTGGCCGTTATTTTGGGCATTAATCCCTCATTGATAAGTTCGTCAATGAGTTCGATCAGCAAGCTTGAACGAAAGATCGTGCCGTCGATATCGAAAATCGCCACTTTTCTCATGATTGTATGGTAAACGAAAACCTGACTTTCGTAAACGATGCGCTAAAAAAAACGAAGGGGCTTCCCCCTTTGTTTTTTAGGTACGGTTTTTCCGGCAAAAAACGGTTTTATAATTCCATGAACGATACGGTTGTCGCGCTTTGGTTTGTCGTGCTTGAATTCGGCGGAATATCGATCGCGTCTGCATTGCCCGCGGCGGCATTCACGCTGATGACCGAATTCGGGACGGTTGTTTCGACGATCACATTTCCGCGTACGGCGCCATCCGGAGATTTTCCGATCATCGAATAAGGCAACGGAGCCATTGTCGCGATCGTTGGTCCAAAATACAAGACAACGCCGCCATCGCTGGGATATGTCATCTGATATGTGACTTCGTATCGGCCAACATCCGCAAGAGTGAATATCGTGCCGCTGGTTGTGAACGGCGGATTAAACACGGCGGTACCGGAGATGATACCGGGCGAAGAAAGCACGGTGGTTGAATAAGTGAACGGCTGGCCCGCGCCAACGGTCGCCGGTTGCGCCCCCAACTGAACATACTGCGCCGATGCGATCGTGCCGGCCGCCCCGGCCGCTCCTGCCGTACCCGGAGCGCCTGCGGGTCCGGTTTCGCCGGCCGGACCTGCGGGACCGGCTACTCCTGTCCCGCCGGTGTTTCCCGTCGCGCCCGTCCCGCCCGTCGCCCCGGGAGTTCCCGTCGCGCCCTGCGCCCCTGTGCCGCCGGTTTCACCAGTCGTACCCGGTGCGCCTACGGCACCGGTCGGACCGGTGGCGCCCGTTGCGCCGGCCGGACCGGTCGGGCCGGAAAGTCCGGTAATGCCAACGGGGCCGGTGAGTCCCAGCGGCCCGGTTATGCCGATGGGTCCCGTAAGTCCGGTAAGTCCTGTGATACCGGTGAGACCGATGGCCCCTGTGTCGCCAATGGGACCGATCGTGCC
>Ga0265330_10000444_pt1 | contig 27711 bp, 25 predicted proteins | sample 41919metaG_FD_202083 | JGI IMG/M metagenome (GOLD analysis project Ga0265330, IMG submission 202083) | Rhizosphere microbial communities from Carex aquatilis grown in University of Washington, Seatle, WA, United States - 4-19-19 metaG | ecosystem: Host-associated > Plants > Roots > Rhizosphere...
TTCGTCATGTCGCCCTCGCTCATCGCTTGTCTCGACACCCTGGCCGCATCCGGCGCCCCGTCGCTGACCGAGGGCGTGGCCGAGGCTGCGCGGCGGGGGCTGGTCGAGGCCTACGACGTGGCCGGGGCGGTTTGGCAAGACGTGGATTCAGGGGATATGCGCCAGCACGCCGAATGGCTGCTGCGGGTATACGGCGATGGCCTGCACCACCCGGATGTGCGTGGCACGGCCCGCTTCGCGGGCACCGACACGCTGGCCCTCATCGAACGCTTGCTGGCCGAGAAGGACGCTCCCCGCTACACCCTTTTCAATCCGGGGCCGGTGATGACCTCGGCGCGGGTCAAGGCGGCCCTGGTCCACCACGATATTTGTCACCGTGACGAGGACTACTCGGGCGTGGTGCGCCGGCTGCAGCAGAAGCTGCGGCCCGTGTTCGGAGCTTCCCCCGACCATGAAATGCTGCTGGTGACCGGATCAGGTACGGCCGCCATGGAAATGGCGATCTCGTCGGTGGTTCCGCCGGGCAAGAAGATCCTGATCGTCGAGAACGGTGCCTTTGGCGAGCGCTTGGCCGAGATCGCGCAGCTTCATCACCTGGCGCATGTGCGTCTGGCCAGCCCGTGGGGCAGCCTGCCTGACCCTGCTGCGCTCGAGGTGGCCCTGGCGGCTGACCCCGACATCGCGGTGGTGGCCATGATCCATCACGAGACCTCAGTCGGTGTGGTGAATCCCGTGGGAGCCATCGGGCGGGTGTGCCGTCAGCGCGGTGTCATCCTGGTGGTCGACGCCGTCTCTTCGCTGGGCGTGGAGGATCTGGACGTGGTCCGCGACGGCGTGGACATTTGCTATTCCTCGGCCAACAAGTGCCTGCACTCGTGCTCGGGCGTGTCGTTTCTCTGTGTGGCGCCCACTGTGTGGCCGCGCATCGAATCCATCCCGCCGCGCGTGTACTACTTGGATCTGCGACGGTATCGCCGCTACCTGACCGAGGTGGCGCAAACGCCGTTCACTCCGGCGGTGTCGTCGTTCTTCGCGCTCGAAACTGCGCTCGACGAATTGTTCGAGCAGGGCGGGGTGGCGGGCCGGCGCGAGACCTACCGCCGGCGCAACCTGCTTATCAGGCGCGTGCTGACCGACCTGGGTTTCCAGTCCCTAACCAACACCGGCCGCGAGTCGCACACCATCTCGACCATGCGTGTGCCTGCCGTGATTGCCGTCGACGAGCTGTACGCTCGCCTGAAGGAACGCGGATTCATCATCTATCGCTGCAAGGGCGAGTTGGGCGCGCATTACGTCCAGATCTCGAACATGGGCGAGCTGCCCGATGCTACCATCGATGCCTTCCTGGGCGCGGTGGCCGACGTGGTGGGCGCGGCCCGCGAGGCAGCGCGAGCCCAAGATCGCGGGCGCTTGCGCTCGGTCTAGACCCAGCTCCCCGTCGGTGAGTGGCTGGAAAGAGGCCACCATTTTGTGACCACGCGCGCATGGAACCACAATGTGGCCAGGAAGCGAGCAGGCATGACTGGCATCAAGCAAGCGTCGCGCGAGAGGAACGGATCAATCACCGTTTCCGACGATGTGTGGAAGGTTTCGCTTCGAGATCGGCAGGACGGCAACATCAAGAGAAAGACGATGTCACTTTTTCGACAGCGTAAGAAAGCTCACACAACGGCCATTGCTAAATGGCGCTGAGATAGCGTCCGACAAGTCGATATTGGTCGATTCTGATCCATCTTCGCTGGCCTACCAAATGTGGTGACATTGCTCAAGAATGCAGCAAATTCAAGCCATTACGAGCTGAACTTGGCGTACATGTAATGACTCGTGCTCACATCTGACCACTGCAATTTGGTGATATCAATCACAAAATCTGCGTGACAAAACTGTTTCTTTGTTTATCATGAAAATCATCGTCAGTTTTTCGACACCCGCACTGCTTGAGAAGACAGCGAAAAGGAAAGGAAGCGAGATGAGATTTAGCAAGCTGTTTTTCGTCCTGAGCACAATCGGTGTTCTCGTCGCGAGTTCCGACAGCCCAGTCATGGCCGGCAGCGCGACGGCGAATTTGAGTGTCACCGCCGCGGTCGGCGCGAACTGCACGATCTCGACGGCCCCTGTCGCCTTTGGTGCCTACGACCCGATCGTCGCAAACGCCAGCACGAACGACGACGCCACTGGGTCCGTGATCGTTGCCTGCACCAAGGGAAGCACGGTCACGATCGGCCTCGGCCTCGGCTTGAACGTGTCGGGCAGCCAGATGCGGATGAAGGACGCCACGACTGACTACCTCAACTACGCGCTCTATCAGGACTCGGGCAGAGCGACCGTTTGGGGAACCAGCGGTGCTGGTCTCTATTCTCCCGCCGCGGCTCCCGACAAGAATCCGCGCACATTCACGGTCTACGGCCGGATTCCCTCTGGGCAGGATGTTCCCGCTGGCTCGTACACCGACACGGTAGTCGCGACGGTCAACTTCTGATCCCTCCCGGGTGACATCAACTACGATCAGACAGAGAGCGAGCAGAAGGGAAGAGAGACATGAGAATCGGCAAGCTGCTTTTCCTCTTCACGACAATCGGCGTTTTCGTGGTTGGCTCTGACAGCTCGGTCGTGGCAGGCAGCGCGACGGCGAATCTCGTGGTCAATGCATCGGTTAGTCCGAACTGCACCATCACGACGGCATCCGTTGCTTTCCCCGCCTACGATCCGGTCGTCGCAAACGCAGCCGCGAACGATGATGGTACTGGTACTGTGACCATTACTTGCACCAAAGGCACCGTGGCCACGATCGGACTCGGCCTTGGCGCGAACGCGCTGGTCAACCAGCGCCGCATGAAGGACGGCGCTGGTGACCTACTCAACTACGCCCTCTATCTGGACGCGGCCCGAACCACAATCTGGGGCACCGCCTCCCCAAACCTTCTGACGCCGGTCGCGACCCCTGACAAGACCCCGCGCCCCTTCACGGTCTACGGCCGAATTCCTTCCGCGCAGGACGTCCCGGCCGGCGCGTATTCCGACACGGTGGTCGCTACCGTCAACTTCTGAAACGAATCCTTCCAGGGAAACCCTGTTCAACAAGTATCGGTGGACCAAGAAAGAGAGGACCCAAGATGAAGCTCACGAAACTGTTTCTGCTCCTGGCGTCGACAAGTGCTCTGGTGATTAGCTCCGACGGCTCGGCGTTCGCTACTCCGGCAACTGCAAACCTTACGGTGAGTGTCAACGTCAAGAACAACTGCACGATCACGACGCTTGCGGTTGGCTTTCCAGACTACGACCCGATTGTTACCCATGCCTCAGCCCCTGACGACAGCACCTCGGGGTCCGTGACCATTACCTGCACCAAGGGTGGCGGACAGAGCATCGCGCTCGGCTACGGATTGAGCGCTAGTCCGGCCACGCAGCCACGCATGACGAACGGCACGGATTTCCTTAATTACTCGCTCTATTCAGACAATTCCGGGGGGACTCTGTGGAGCGGAGTTACCCGAACCATTCCAGGCGCGGCAAACCAGTCGGCCCAGCTTTTCCCGGTCTACGGCCGCATTCCCGCTGCGCAGCTTGTCTCCTCCGGTACCTACAGCGACACCGTGGTTGCGACGGTCAACTTCTAGGTTTCGTCAGTGAGTTCGTAACAGTCCAGGTGAGGTCCACCGATCGCCCCTGGTCCGAGGCAGCCCGGCCTGGCCTAGCCAGGCCGGGTGTTGCCAGGAAGGCGGATGCACGCCGGCCCGGATTCATTGCGGCGCTGCTCCGTCGAGCGGTTTCCTCGAACAGCTGCTAGAATTCCAAGGACAAGAAGGAAGGACAGCTCCCCATGGTGCGGAGAACGCATAGGCTGGCATTGGTAGGGGCTTCGGCGCTCCTCGGCCTGCTTGTTGGCAGGCCTGGCATTGCCCGCGCTACCAGCCAAACAAGCTCTGTCCAGGTTTCCACCTCTGTGTCCGCGAGCTGCACCATAGGCACCGCGGCCATCGCGTTTGCTCCCTATGATCCGGTGAACGCGCATGCCACATCGGCCGACGATCAGAGCGGTGACATCATCATCCGATGCACCAAGGGGACCAGCGGAATAACCATTGACCTGGGGAACGGCGCGCACAATACGGGACAGCAGCGGCGGATGGCCAACCTGACGTCCTCCAGTACCTTCATCAACTACGAAGTCTACAAAGAGACCAGCCGAGTCAGCGTCTGGGGAGCTGGCGATGGCGGCTCGGTTCGCTCGGGCGCGGACCTGAACGGCACCGGCAGTGTCGTGGCGGTGACCATGTACGGACGCATCCCGCCGGGCCAGCTTGGGGCGATCGCGGGCCCGTACAGCGACACCCTGGTCTCGACCATCAATTTCTAGCGAAACCGCGAAATTTCCAAAGCGGCAAGAACCAGCGTATCCTCGCGAGTTATGGCGAAAGCTACACCCCTCACGATTCTCTTGCTTGGCTCCACGCTCGGCCTGGCCAGCAGTGCAGCCGCAAGTTCGTTTACTGTCAACCCGATCACGGTCACGCTATCCGGCAAGGACCAGAGCGCACTTCTCACCTTGAAGAGTCAGACCAGCGAGGAGATCCGTTTCAAGATTCTCGTGCAAGCATGGGCGCAAAGTCCGCAGGGCGAGATGCAGCTCAAGGACACCAAGGACATTGTCGTCTTCCCGGGACTTCTGACCCTGGCGCCCAATGAGGAACGCAAGCTGCGCATAGGATCGACCGTGCCGGCGGGCGCTGCCGAGCGGAGCTACCGGGTTTTCGTCGAGGAATTGCCGCCACTCCGGGCGCCCCAGACCGCCAACAAGTCCGAGGTCAAAGTGTTGACCAAGATGGGCGTTCCGATTTTCGTGCAGCCGGCAAAGACCATGGCTGCGGGGACGGTTGAGGGCATGGGCTTGGCAAATGGGAAACTCGCCTTCACGGTCAAGAACACTGGCAACGTGCATTTCATGCCGCGGTCGGTGCAGGTGAAGGCTCTTGATGCCAAAGGCGCGGCGGTGTTCGAGAAGAGTGTCGATGGCTGGTATGTGCTGGCCGGGGGCACGCGGGTGTGGGAGGTCGAGATCCCCAAGGATGTGTGTGGCAAGTCCAAGGCGCTTACCGTGGCAGTCGATTCACCCGAGGCCAAGTTCAGCGGCCGCATGGAAGTGCCCGCCGCGGGCTGCGCTCCGTGAGCACCTAGTGGATGAGCCGGCCCCCGACACGATACCGGCGGCCCGCGTGTTTGGTCGCCGTGGTCGTCGCCGGGTGGGCTGGCTCTGCGTTTGCCCAGTCACCTCGTTCCGGGGACACCTCTCCGCAGAACGCCGCGCCGGACGCTGGCCCGTCGGACGGCTCGCGGATCGTTGAAATAGACACAAGCGCGCCGGCAGCGCCTGCCGACGCGGGCTCGGTTTCTCCCCCGCCGGCCGCTCCGCCGACCGACGACATTCCCGCCTTCTTGCACGCCACGGTCAACCAAGTCGACATCGGCGACGTGCTTGTGATCCTGCGAGGGAATGACGTACTCGTGAAAGTGGGTGATTTGGAGAGTTCGGGGATGCGCGTCGAGGGAGGGATGCGGGAAAAGCGCGGCGAGGACTTGCTCGTGTCGCTGCGGTCATTGGCCCCGCAGATGACGTTCGTCTTCGATGAACGAAGCCTAAGTCTCACGATCACCGCAGACTCGAAGCTGTTCGGCGGCGCCGTGCTCGACCTTCGGGCCAAGCGGCCAGAGGGCATCATCTACGACAGCGCCCCCAGCCTGTTCGTCAACTACCGGGTGGGTCTGACCGACCTGCAAAGCGGTGGAGGGCTGGGCTGGAACGGATTCGCAGAATCCGGGCTCAGCATCCGTGGCCACCTGCTCTACGCCAGCGGCCAGCGCAGCGAGGTCGATGGCTCGTGGGAGCGGTTGGCCACCAATCTCACCCTCGACTGGCGGGACCGGCTGACCAGCATCGTCTTCGGCGACACGACCGCCACTGGCGATGCCCTGGGCGGGGGCGGCATGCTGGGCGGGGTCAGCGTCGCACGCAATTACGGCCTTGATCCCTACTATGTATTTCTGCCGACCCAGCAACTCTCGGGCACAGCCCTGACCCCATCCACCGTCGAGATCTATGTCAATGGCCAGCTCGTGCGCCGGGCCACGCTTCCGCCCGGACAGTTCACCGTGCAGAACCTGCCAGTGACCAGCGGCAGCGGCCAGACCCAGGTGGTGATCCGGGATGCGTTCGGCAATGCCCAGACCGTGGCGACACCTTACTACCTGGCGCTCGGCACCCTGGCCAAAGGGCAGCAGGATTTCAGCTACAACGTCGGCATCACGCGGCAGAACTACGGAAGGGATAGCTGGAACTATGGCCAGCCGGCATTGCTGTTTCGCCACCGTTTCGGTCTGACCAATTGGCTGACCGTTGGGGTTCGGGCCGAGGCTACCCTGCACATGAGCAATGGCGGCCCCAGCGTGGCCCTTCGCCTGCCAGTAGGAGAGGCCGGGGCATTGGCGGCCGTTAGCAGGCAGGACCGGTTCTCCGGCGCTGCGGCGCTCATTTCCTATTCCTACATCGGCCGCGCTTTCAACTTCCAGGTGGGGTTTCGCTATCAGAGCCTGGAGTACGCCAACCTGAGCCTGACGCCCTCCAGCCTACCGCCGCCGAATGCTTTGCCAGCGGGCGTTTCCTCATCGAGCGACAGGCAGCGCAAGGATCTGCTGGCGTCGATCGCCAAGAACTTCGGCAAGGTGGTCAACCTTTCTCTGCAGTACGAGTTGACCCAGTGGCGCGACCAGGGATTGACCAACCGAATCACCTTGGCGGCCAATCGGTCGATCACCCGCTGGATGTACGCGTTTGCGACGGTGAACAACACATACTCTCGCGCCTGGCCAGTCGAGTACGACACCTTCGTGGGTCTAAGCTTTACCCCGGCGGACAGGGTCACGGCGAGCGCAACCAGAAGCGACCACTGGGGCGGGCAGTCGTCAGGCCACGGTGGAACCAGCCAGGCCACTTTGCAGCAGTCGCTACCCCTCGGCCCAGGTGTAGGATATCGGCTGGTGGCGTCGCAGGGCGAGAACGCCCTGAACGAAGCCACGGTACAGTATCAGGGCGCGTACGGCCGAATCGAAGCCGATTATCAGCACCAGGGATACGGCACGAATGACCAAGGCCACGCCTCGCTCACCGCGACCGGGGGCCTGATTCTCATCGGCGGCAGCGCTTATCTGACCAGGCCCGTGCAAGACAGCTACGCCCTTATCCGGGTGCCGGGGGTAGCCGGGGTTCACGGCATGGCGAGCAACCAGGTGATGGGCACGACTGACAGCAAAGGGAATCTGCTCATTCCCAGCTTGCTGCACTACTACGGCAACCGCATCGGGATCGACGATAGGGACATCCCGCTTGATCACGACATCGGGGCCACTGAAAAAGTCATCGCGCCGCCGACTCGCGGTGGTGCGGTGGTGACTTTCCCGGTCCGGCGGGTTCAAAGCGTTTCCGGAACAGTGGTGATCGACGATCAGGGTGCCACGGTGTTGCCAACCTACGGGCAACTTGTTGTCATGGTTGGCCAGCAGCAGGTGGTCTCGCCGCTTGACGAGGCGGGCAACTTCTATCTGGAAAACGTGTCGCCCGGATCGTATTCGGCCGAGGTCCAGTATGCGGCCGGTGCGTGCACACTTCCGCTGGCGGTTCCGGCTGGTTCCACGGCGCTGGTCAACGTGGGAACGATCCGGTGTATCCTTCCCAAGAAGGAGTCCAAATGAGAGGCGTGCGCTGGTTGGTATCGCTCTCTGTGCTGGGCGCAATATTGACTGTCGGGGGCAGCTCGGCGTGGGCGCAGACGACGAAAACCTGCACCATCACCGTCACGCCAGTGTCCTTCGGGATTTACAACGTCTTCTCCACACTGCCGCTCTATTCGACGGGAAGCGTGACCTACAACTGCGGCGCCCAAGTGACCTCCATCACCATTTGGATGAGCAAAGGGCTCGGAGCGACGAACAATCCGCGGCAAATGGTGAGTGGGGCCAATTACCTGAACTACTACCTGTGTCAGGACGCCAACTGCAACACACTGTGGGGAGATCAAGCGTATCCAACCGACTACGGCCCCGTTGCTCCCATCACCAAGCAGAACGTCACCCTGACTATCTACGGCAAGATCCCGGCCGGGCAGGACGTCCCGACCGGCACCTACACGGACACCATTTTGGTCGAAATAGACTTCTGACGCATCGGCCATCGGGCGTTGGGGATCGGCCGGAGAGAGTGCTCGCCGTGCGACCGCCGTCGGCCGGGTGACCGCCTAGTGGCTGCGTTCCTGCCGGCCGTCCGTCGATGTGCACGTTGCGCAATAGAAAACTACAAACAATTCATGCAGGTGAGACTAATGAGCCCACGGCACGAATTCTGCTTTTACAGTGGGCGTGGTTACGAAGTTTTCGACAGCAGAACCGCGAATCGCCAGGGCAGTGAAGAGATGCCTTTTGCTCTGTCTGTTCGTCGTCATGAGCGCCATCGCCGCCATGCCATCGCGGGTCGCGATTGCTGGTTCGCGCAGCTCGCTGGTCTTCGTGTCCGTCCAGGTGGTTGAGAGCTGCCGCGTCGATGCGGTTGCTGCTCAGGCCGGCAATGGGGTGAATCTCAGGATGCTCTGTAATTCGGCAGCCAAGCCAAACGTCGGGCTCGCAGGCCAGTCGACGGCGGCTCCTGCACAACTCTCCACGACCGTGACCGGTGCCCGTTCCGTCAGCACCGTCAGCCTGGCGCCGACCGGTGCGGGAACCGACCAGCAGATGCTACGCATCGATTTCTAGTATTTGCGCTTTCTGCGCTTGACACGAGGGGTACTGGCGCATATCACTCTTACGTAAACGTAAGGGTCTGGTTGTGCCAACAGAAATCAGCGTAGAATCTCTATCCCTACTCAAAGTTGGTGATATCGCGCGTCGGACGGGAAAGACCGTTCGAGCCATACACCTCTATGAGGAACTAGGCCTGCTGAACCCAGCGGTGCGGTCCAAAGGCGGCTTTCGCATGTACCGGGGTGACGGCGTAAAGCGCATCGAATGGATCCAGAAGCTGCAGGACATGGGTTTCTCGCTGACTGAGATCAAGGTTTTCCTGCGCGTCTGGGAAGAGAGCGCCACCGCGCCCAAGGCAATGGCCACCGTGCGCGAAATCTTCACCGACAAGCTGCGGGAAACGCGCGAGACCATCGGCCGTCTCAGCCGCCTGGCCGACGAGCTTTCTGAAAGCCTCGCATTCCTCGAAGGCTGCCGTTCTTGCGATCAAGGCCAGCACCAGCGCGAGTGCGGCGGCTGCGGCCGATCGGACCACGAGGTTCCCTTGCTGGTGGACGGAATCGCGAAACGCTGAAACATGGCCCCCAAACTTCCCATATACATGGACAATCACGCGACCACCCCGGTGGATGCGCGGGTGCTCGACGCCATGCTGCCGTACTTTCGCGAGGATTTCGGCAATGCCGCCAGCCGGTCGCATGTCTTCGGCTGGAACGCAGAGCGGGCGGTGGAACAGGCGCGCGAGCAGGTGGCGGCGTCTATCGGTGCCTCGGGACGAGAAATCGTTTGGACCTCGGGCGCCACGGAATCCGACAACCTGGCCATCAAGGGCGCGGCCGACTTCTATCGCGACCGAGGCAATCACATCATCACCGCCGTGACCGAGCACAAGGCTGTGCTCGACACCTGCAAGCGGCTGGAGAAGTCCGGCTTCGAGGTGACCTACTTGCCGGTAGAGCGCGACGGCCGCGTGAACCCGCAGGCCGTGGCCGACGCGATGACCGACAGAACCATCGTGGTTTCCATCATGCTCGCCAACAACGAGGTGGGCACCATCAACCCGGTGGCCGAGATCGGCCAGGTGGTCAAGGCGCGCGGTGCGATCTTTCATATCGATGCGGTCCAGGGCGTGGGCAAGATTCCCTTCGACGTGGCGAGCACGCACGCCGATCTGGTTTCCCTGTCGGCGCACAAGATGTACGGCCCCAAAGGCGTGGGCGCGCTCTACGTGCGGCGCAAGCCGCGCGTGCGCATCACCCCGATCATCGACGGTGGCGGGCATGAGCGCGGCATGCGCTCGGGAACGCTGAACGTGCCGGGCATTGTGGGGTTCGGCAAGGCGGCTGAGATCAGCGCCTCCGATATGGCAGAAGAAGGCAAGCGATTGCTGGCGCTGCGCGAGCGGCTGCGCCTGGGCATCGAAGCGCGGGTTACCAACACCGTGCTGAACGGCTCGCTCGAGCACCGGTTGCCGGGCAGCCTCAACATCAGCTTCGCCTATGTTGAGGGCGAGGCCTTGATGATGGCGCTCAAGGACGTCGCGGTGTCGTCGGGTTCGGCGTGTACATCAGCTTCGCTGGAGCCTTCCTATGTGTTGCGCGCCATGGGCGTGCCGGTGGAGATGGCCCACACCTCAATTCGCTTCGGTCTCGGCCGATTCAATACCGAGGAGGAAGTCGACTACGTGATCGACCTGGTGGCACAAAAGGTCAAAAAGCTGCGCGAAATGTCGCCTTTGTGGGAGATGGCACAATCCGGTGTCGATATCAACGGCATCCAATGGGCAGGACAGAGCTAGCACATGTAAGAGCAGTACGAGTAGTACAGAAGGAAGAGCAGTTATGGCGTATAGCGGAAAAGTCATCGATCACTACGAGAACCCGCGCAATGTGGGCAGTCTGGACAAGGACGCCCCCAACGTGGGGACCGGACTGGTGGGCGCGCCGGCCTGTGGTGACGTAATGAAGTTGCAGATCAAGGTCAGCCAGACGGGCGTGATCGAAGACGCCAAGTTCAAGACCTTTGGTTGTGGCTCCGCGATTGCGTCGTCGTCATTGGCGACAGAGTGGATCAAGGGAATGACTCTTGAGCAGGCAATGTCGGTAAGGAACACCCAGATCGTGCAGGAGCTGAACCTGCCGCCGGTGAAGATCCACTGTTCGGTGCTGGCCGAGGACGCCATCAAGAGTGCAATTGCCGACTATCGTAGAAAGCAGAGCGGCGCCCAGGCACAAGCGGGGCAAGCCTAGGAGAAGGCATTGTCTATCGAAGTCACAGAACGCGCGGTGGATGAGATTCGCAAGGCCGCGGCCAAGCGCGCCTCGGCACCCAAGGGCCTACGTGTGGGGATACGTGGGGGCGGGTGCACGGGGTTTTCATATTTATTCGAGTGGTCGGACGCCGAGGCGCGGACCGAGGACAAGGTGTTGGAGCTAGGGGGCGGCCAAGTCAAAGTTTTCATCGATCCCAAGAGCTATCTGTTTCTCGACGGATCGACGTTGGACTACGCCAGCAGCATGATGGCCCGCGGGTTCAAATGGACTAATCCCAACGTGAAAGGAACCTGCGGCTGCGGAGAGAGTGTACAATTCTAGCCCAATCATGATCTGCTGGTCCTGTGAGAAGAATGCTGGTGGCGGTATGCTGTGTGCCGGGTGCGGGGCTGTGCAGCCGCCCGATCTCACGGCGGATCACTTTCGCGTGTTCGACTTGCCTCGCAAGTTCGACCTGGACATGACCGACCTCGAACGGCGCTACAAGGAGATGACCAAGGTTCTGCACCCGGACCGCTTCGCACGTGCCGACGGTCGGGCGCGGCGCGCGTCGCTGGAACGGTCAGTTCAGCTCAATCTCGCCTGGAGTACGCTGTCCCAGCCGGTGGCCCGTGCGGAGTATCTGCTGTCGTTGGATGGCATCGAGGTGGGCGAGTCCGCAAGTGGCAAGAAGTCCGGGCAGACCAGCGACCGGGCGACCCAACCTGTGGACACGGTCCTGCTGATCGAGGTGATGGACCTGCGCGAGGCCCTGGCCGAGGCGCGCAGTCGTGGCGATCGGGCCAAGGTCGCCGCGCTCGTCGCCGATGTGCAGGCCAAACATGACCAGGAGATGTCGGAGGTGGCCGCGGGTTTTGCGGCGGCGCAGCCCCGACTTGCCGCCATCGCTGCGCGCATGGTAGCCGCACGCTACTACCGGCGTTTTCTCGAGGAAGCGCAAGCGGATCGTGAAGGCGAACCGGGCACGGCGAAGTAGTCGACGAAGTTCGTCATGCCGGTAGAAGCCCTGTTCGACATCTCCGAGCCAGGCGAGGCCCAAACCAAGGAGGTCTGTAAAGGCCGCGCGGTGGGCATCGACCTGGGCACCACCAATTCGCTGGTGGCCGTGGTGCAGGGCGGGCAGCCCACTTGCCTGCGCGACGAGCACGGTTCGCTGCTGCCGTCGGTGGTGCATTATGCGGGTGACGGCAGCGTGGTGGTCGGTCAGGGGGCGCGTGGGCTGGCGGCGCGGTCGCCCCAGGACACCATCGCCTCGGTCAAGCGATTCATGGGACGTGGGCCCCGCGATGCCGAGGCCACCCGCCGCCTGACTCCGTACCAGTTCGCGCCGGGCGGCGAAAGCGAATCGGTGGTTCGCTTCTCAGTGCTGGGCGGCCAGCGCACGGTCACACCGGTGGAAGTTTCGGCCGAGATCTTGCGCGTGCTCAAGGCGCGCGCCGAGGCCGCGTTGGGTGGCGAGCTGGACGGCGCGGTGATCACCGTGCCCGCCTATTTCGACGACGGGCAACGCCAGGCCACACGCGACGCCGGCCGCCTGGCGGGTCTCGAAGTCATGCGGCTGCTCAACGAGCCCACGGCCGCAGCTTTGGCCTATGGCCTGGACAAACAGGCCGAGGGAACCTTTGCCGTGTTCGACCTGGGCGGCGGCACGTTCGACATTTCCATCCTCAAGCTGGAGGACGGCGTGTTCGAGGTGAAGTCCACCGGCGGCGACTCGGCTTTGGGCGGCGACGATTTCGATCGCGCCGTGGCTGCGCATTTGCTGCGGCAGATGGGCTTGCCCGAGGACGCAGCCGGCGACCGTCGCCTCACCCGCCGCGTGCTCGATGCGGCGAGGGACGCCAAGGAGGCGTTGACCACGCTCACGGCGACGGAAGTCGTCATCGAACGGCGGCCGGGCGACGTGTGGCGCGGAACGCTCACGCGCGACGAGCTGGACGCAGTTGTGAGACCGGTCTTGGATCGCTGCGAGCCGCCGGCGCGTCGGGCACTGCGCGACGCCGGCCTGGAAGCGAAGCAGCTTTCGGGTGTGATCTTGGTGGGCGGCGCCACGCGCATGCCCATCGTGCGTCGACTGGTCGCCAGCATCTTCGGGCGCGAGCCTCTGGCGGATATCGATCCCGACGAGGTGGTCGCTCTGGGCGCGGCGGTGCAGGCCGATCTGTTGGCGGGCAATGCGCGCAAAGATGTGGTGCTGATGGATGTGGTGCCGCTGTCGCTGGGCCTGGAAATGATGGGCGGCGTGACGGAGAAGCTGATCCATCGCAACACCACCGTGCCTTGCGGCGCCGTGCAGACCTTCACCACCTACGCCGACAACCAGACCGGTTTCGATCTCCACGTCGTGCAGGGCGAGCGCGAGTTGGTGGCGGACTGTCGCTCGCTGGCGCGCTTCAAGCTGACTGGGATTCCGCCCATGCCCGCGGGCATGGCTCGCCTACAAGTCACATTCCTGGTCGACGCCGACGGTCTGCTCGGCGTATCGGCGCGCGAGGAGACCACCGGCAAGGAATCGTCGATCAGGGTCAAGCCGAGCTACGGGCTCACCGACGACGAGGTAGAGCGCATGATTCGCGATTCCTTTGCCCATGCCGAAGAGGATGTTGGCCAGCGTCTGCTAGTGGTCGAGCGCGTGGAGGCGGATCGTATCCTGCAGGCGACACGCGCGGCCCTGGCCACGTCAGGCGATCTATTGGTCGAAGGAGAGCGGGGCGCCATCGAAGCGGCGATGGACGCGCTCGAGAAGAGCAAGACAGGTCGCGACCACATGGCTGTGCGCGCTGCGATTGCCGCGCTGGACGCGGTTTCCAAGGACTTCGCCACCCGTCGCATGAACCAGGCGCTGCAGCAGGGGCTGCGCGGTCAGGACATCGGCGCGGTGGAAAGCAAAGTGGGCAAGTAGGCCATGCCCAGGATTCGTTTCGAGCCTGACGGGATCGAGATCGAGGTCCAGGCAGGCTCGACAATCCTCGAAGCGGCCGAAGAGGCCGGCGCGCTTCTCGGGTCAGCCTGCGGCGGCGTGTGCGCCTGCTCCACCTGCCATGTTTACGTCAGTGAAGGAATGGATGGCTTGTCAGAAGTCGACGAGCGCGAGGAAGACAACCTAGACAAGGCCTTTGACGTGCGCCCCAACTCACGCCTGGCCTGTCAGGCGCGGCTGCAGGCGGAGCGAGCATACGTGGTTACGATCAGCAGCGCCAGCCGCCAGACCTTCTTCGACGAGCACCCGGAATTGCCGCGGCGGTAGTTATTCGTCTTCTTCGGCCGCCATCTTTGCGTCGGCGACGACCTTGTCCATGAGGTTGCTGGGCAGTTCATCGTAGTGGGAGAACTCGAGCGTGAACGAGCCGCGACCACCAGTCATCGAGCGCAGGTCGGACGAATACTTGAGGGTTTCGGACATGGGCACGTTGGCGCGGATGACTTGATCCTTGCCATTGGATTCCATGCCCTCGACCCGACCGCGGCGCTGATTGAGATCGCCGATGACGTCGCCCATGCAGTCGTCCGGGCAAGTCACCTGGATCTTCATGATGGGCTCGAGCAGGCACGGCTTGGCCAGCTTGAAGGCAGCCTGGAAGCCCTTGGAACCCGCGATCTCGAACGAACGCGAGTCCGAATCCACGTCGTGGTACTTGCCGTCGAACAGGCGCACTTTGACGTCGGTCACGCGGAAGCCGGCGACAACCCCGCGGGCCATGCGCGTGCGCATCCCCTTCTCGATGGCGGGGATGAACTGGCGGGGCACAGCGCCACCCACGATGGCATCTTCGAATTCGAAGCCACCGCCGCGGGGCAGGGGCGATATGTCGACGTAGCACACCCCGTACTGGCCGCGTCCGCCGGTCTGTTTCTTGTGTTTGCCTTCGACGTTCTTGGCGGTTCCCTTGATGGTTTCGAGATACGGGATTTTCGGGGGCAGGAGGTCCACTTCGACGCCCATGCGGTGTAGGCGATCGACCGTGGCCTCGATGTGCAACTGGCCGGTGCCGCCGATCAGGATCGACTTGGACTGCGCGTCGTGGGTGACCTTGATGGCCACATCTGAGTCGATGATCTCGTTCAGCTTGACGGCGAGCTTGTCCTCGTCGCCCTTGGACTTGGGCTGCAGTGCGTAGGTGATGAGCGGAGCAGGGATGGCTGGCTTGGGTAGGGCAAAGGGCGCCTTTTCCTCGGCCAGCGTGTCGCCGGTCTTGGTGGTCTTCAGCTTGGCCACGGCGACGATGTCGCCCGCAAAGGCTTCGGCGACCTGGTCGCGCGTTTTGCCCTGCAGAACGTAGAGCTGCCCCAGGCGCTCCTTGGCATCATGATTGACCGAGAGCAGGGTGGCGTCACCGGTCAGCTTGCCCGAAAGCACGCGCATGAGAGACAACCGGCCGATGTCCGAGGTGCAGGTCTTCCATACGTAGACGGCAACCGGCGCTGCGGGATCAGCGGCCCGTTCGGCCGCCTCTTCGCCCACCTTGCCCTTCCAGGCCGGTCGGTCCGTCGGCGCAGGGAAGCAGTCGACGATGAAGTCAAGCAGGGGCTGGATGCCCACGCAGATGCCCGGTGCAGCGGCCAGGACTGGCACCACGGCTTGACGGCGCACGCCCACGATCAGGCCCCGGCGAGCATCTTCATCGGTCAGGGTGCCGGTCTCTAGGTACTTTTCCACGAGCGCGTCGTCGGCCGAGGCAATGGCTTCCAGCAGGGCCTCGCGCGCTTTCTTGGCGGCGTCGACCATGTCGGCTGGGATCTCGCCCTCCTTCACATCGCGACCTTCACCCGAGAATCGGAACGCCTTCATGGAGAGCAGGTCCACCACGCCCGCGAAATCGGCTTCCTGACCGATGGGCAGCTGCAGTGCTACAGCCTTTGTGGACAGGGTTTCGCGCACGTCATCGAGCGTGCGCTGGAACTCGGCGCGCTCGCGATCCAGCTTCGTGATGAGCACGCAACGGGGCAGGCCGAGCTCGTCGCACATGGACCAGGTTCGTTCGGTGTAGACCTGCACGCCGTCGCTGGCGGACACCACCACCACGGCTGCGTCGGCCACATCCAGGGTGATGCGCGTGTCGACCAGGAAGTTCCCGTTGCCGGATGTGTCAAGGATGTTGATCTTGTTCTTCTTCCATTCAACATGGCCCACAGCGGCGAAGATGCTGGTCTTGCGCTTGTGCTCCTCGGGCTCGAAGTCGAAGTTCGACGTATCGTCGTCGACCCGCCCCAGCCGCTGCGTCGACTTCGTCGAGAAGAGAATGGCCTCTCCCAGCGTGGTTTTTCCGGAACCACCGTGGCCGACCAGTGCAACGTTTCGAATCTCGTTCGCCGCGTAGCTCTTCATGCATTACCCCTTCAGGTGAATCGCGACCGCCCTTCCACCGTCCCCGAAGTCTGGCGCTTATAAAACACCTGATGGAGGAAGTCGAGGCTTGCGTCGCCTGCAAGTCATTCCGGACGCGGCGCGATGGTGAATGCAGGCGGCGGCTGGTCAGTTCTGGCTGGGATCTAGCACGCGGCCCATGAAGAGGATGGCACCGGTGGGCTGGTCGCGCAGGAAGTAGAGGAAAGGACGGTCGGCCGTGAGGACGAGTTGGGGCGCAGGAGGGGCGATGGCGGTGTTCATGACCACAGCCGTCGCGGCTGCGGCCTCGGTGCCCCTTTCTGCAACGTTGATGAACGCTTTGTGGATGACTTCCCCGATGCACAGGTTCTGCGTGCCGTCCATCCCCGAGAAGTCGGCCATGCCTGGGGTGAAGGCCGACGTCATGCCCAGGGCCATGAGGAGGTCCTTCAAACTCGTCCCGGTCGTGACCGTGTAACGGGGCAGGGCAACCGAAACCACCTGGTTGGTCAGCCCGGCCGCCAGAGTCCCCAACGTGTTGGCGTCCAGCGACGATTCGACCTGGCTGAACTGGCCCGCATCCGGCACCACCACCACCAGCGAGAGGTTGTCGTCGGCGTAGGGCAGGGATGCGGCCACGAAGTTCGTACCCTGCATGGCAGGGAGACCGTGGAAATCCGATCTCATGAATTTCGCCGTGACGCTGCTGCCGTCGAGGAGCGTGAACGAGCCGTCGCCGGTGTTGTTGGCATCAAAGGGGCTTTTCCATGCAGCGTTGAAGTAGACCGCGTCGGTCAGTACCAGTTTGGTCGAGGCAACGACAGAGCCCTGGGGCAGCAGATCCTGGATCTTGTTGTTGGTCTGCCCAGCAACCCACGTGTTGATGGCTAGACGCGATGGATCAGGCGCATTGAGGAAGTCGAGCAAGTTCACGCCCGCTCCGTAGTTTGCGGCGAGGGTATCGAGAAAGTCCGACCTGAATGCGTAGGTCCGCTCGGCCCAGAGGGCGTTGACTATGTTGACCTGCATGGGCCCGCCATCAGCGCCCAGCTTGCCCTGACCGCGCGAGGCCAGGGCCAGGTCCAGGGCATCGAAGGCCGGGTGCAACTGCGCGGGGGGCAGGGTGAAGTGAAGCGTGCTGGCCATCTCGCTGGCCGTGGTTCCAGCCGCACCGGCGTAGGTCATGGCCAGGGCAATTGAGATGCTGGCCGGTGAGAAGATCAGATTAGTGTTCGTGGTGATGAGCTGTTTGTAGACATCGAACGCAAACGCGGCGTTGTCAGACGCTAGCTGGGTGCTGTCGCTGGTCGACACCTGCGGATCGACCACGCGCTCGATGGACGATTTGGCGGTGCCGACCGGCGGGATGGACTTTTCAGCGTCGCCACAGCCAGCAAGCGCGAACGACACGAGAGCTGAAAGAACCAAGGTCGCGGGAATCGAACGAGTCATGGGAGCCTCCGGGTTAGCTGCGATGGTTCAGAGCAATTTCAGGGCCAGGGAGGAGCTGGCCCATTCAACCCGCGACCAAGCCAGACCAAGGCACTGGAGTCTCAGATTTCTGAGGTTGCGATGGTGGCACGGTCGTTGTGAGGGCATGTGACGCGATCGAATACGGACGACGGGGGACCGACATTCGTGTCGGTAGCGACGGTGATGCGGCATCTTTCGCCGCCTGCGGGCATCAAATGAACTGAATGGGGCCGAACCCGCAGAAGCTGCGTTTTCCCAGGCGCCGTGGGCAGGGAAGCGAAACCAGTCAGGTCTGCGGATCGGCGAGCCCCGACACTGGAAGCGCAAACGTTCAGGCATAGGAGAGCAACATGGCAGATTTACGAACCACATACATGGGTGTCCCTCTCGCCAATCCGATCGTGGTGGGATCTTCGTCACTGTCGAAGTCCATCGACAGCATCAAGAGACTGGAGCAGGCCGGGGCTGGCGGCCTTGTGGTGAAGTCGCTCTTTGAAGAGCAGATACAGATGGAAGAGGAAGAGTTCCGCACCCGACTGGGGGACCTCGAACCTGGTTTTGCCGAAGCGGTCAGCATGTTTCCCAAGATGGAACACGGCGGACCCAAGCAGCACCTGTTCTGGGTCGAACAGGCGCGTAAGGCGGTCAAGATGCCTCTCTTCGCCAGCCTCAATTGCATCAGTCGGATAACCTGGGGTGAGTACGCCAAGCAGCTGGAAGGCACGGGAGTGAACGGAATCGAGCTGAATTTCTACTCGCCCGCACTTGACCCGGAAATCGCCGCCTCGGACATCGAAAAACGAGAGATTTCGATACTGGAGCGGGTGCGCGCAGCGGTCAAGATCCCCATCGCTGTGAAGCTTCACCCTCACTACACCAGCTTGATGAACGTGGTGTCGCGCATGGAAACCGCTGGAGCCAATGCCTTCGTGCTCTTCAATCGGTTGCTCCAGCCTGACATCGATGTCGATACTCTGACCCGGTATTCCTCGGTCAGTCTGAGCTCGCCGGGCGAGTCGTTGCTGCCCTTGCGCTGGGTGGCCATACTGCACGACCGGGTCAAGGCCGACCTGGTTGCCACCACGGGAATCTGGACCGGGCGTGACGTGGCCAAGATGGTGTTGGTGGGAGCCAAGGCGGTGCAGGTGGTCAGTGTGCTCTATCGCGAACAGCCCGCTCACCTTCAGAAGATGCTGGCCGAATTGTCGAGCTGGATGGACGCCCACAACTTCGCCAACCTCGATGCGTTCAGGGGCAAGCTGGGCCAGAAGCAAGGCGTGGACGCTTGGTCCTTCGCGCGCGGCCAGTACATCAAGGCCTTGGTGGGAGTGGACTAGGCAACTCGCTTGTGAAACCGCAAACTGGCGACAGTCAGCAGGACCAGGCCGAAGCCGAGCAGGGCCAGTAGGCGCCACCAGATGTCGACGAAGCTGGCCCCCTTGAGCAGGACTGCGCGCAAGACCTCGACGTAGTAGCGGACCGGGTTGAAGAAGGTTACGACCTGCAACCAGAGGGGCATGGCGCGAATCGGGGTCATCACACCGGAAAGCAAGATGGCCGGCATGGCAAAGAGAAAGCCGGCGAGAAAGGCTTGCTGCTGAGTACGACTGACCGTCGAAATCAACAGGCCGATGCCGAGGGTGGAAAGGACGTAGAGCACGGTTCCCGTCGCTACCAGCAGCAAGCTGCCGTGCATGGGCACGCCGAAGATCCACACGCCCGCGGTCAGCACCAGCAGCACGTCGAAGCAGCCGATCACCAGAAACGGCGTCATCTTGCCGACGAGAAGAAGAACCGGCCGGATGGGCGTGACCAGCACCTGTTCCAGCGTGCCCATCTCACGCTCGCGCGCAAGCCCCATGGCGGTCACCAAAGTGGTCGTGATGACGAGCAAGATGGTCATGACTCCGGGGATCATATAGGGCGGCGTCTTGAGGCTGGGGTTGAACCAGATTCGCGGTGTGGCCCGGATGAGCGGCGGCGGCGCGATCCCATGCGCTGCCAAACGCTCCTTCACCATCGCCTCGGCGGTCTCGCCGAAGTAGCGCGAAGCGGCCCCGGCCACGACCACGGCGCGATTGGGATCGCCGCCGTCGAGGATGACCTGCACCTCGGCCGGGCGCTGCGCGGCCAGGTCGTGCGCCAAGCCCGCGGGCAAAACCAAGGCAGCTGCTGCGTCGCCGGTCTGAAGTCTGCGCTCGACCTCCACAAGTTCGCTCGTGCGTCCGGCGTCGCGCAGGGTTCCGTCGGCCAGCAGACGGCGCACGTGCTGACGGCTCTGCGCGCTGGCATCATGGTCCACCACCAGCGTGGGCACATGGTCGAACTGGAAGTCGACGGCAAAGCCAAAGACCACAGTCTGCAGCAGAGGTGCCACGATGAGCATGAACATGATGCGCCGGTCGCGCACGGTCTGACTGATCTCTTTGCGCATGATCGCGCGCAACTGCACCGACCAGCGTGGCTTCACAATCACGCGAGCCTCCGCCGGAAACGCGCCGTCGCCAGCGCGAGGATTGCCAGCGCGAAGATAGCGAGTGCGACCAGATCGATCCAGAGGATCGACAGGCCACTGCCTTTGAGCATGATCCCGCGCATGGCGTGGACGAAGTAGCGGGCCGGGACGATCGATGACAGAGCTTGCAGGACGCGCGGCATGTTCTCGATGGGCACCAGCATTCCCGACAGCAAGAGCGAAGGCAGCAGCGACGACAGCGCGCCCGCCTGCGTGGCCACAAGTTGACTGCGCGCCACCACCGAGATGAATAGGCCCTGGCCCAGCATTCCGATGAGAAAGAGAAAGCCGGCGAAGAAGAGTAGGGGAGTGCTGCCGCGAATGGGTACGTCGAAAATCACCGCGCCGACGGCGACGACCAACAGGAGCTGCAGCATGCCGAGGCCGAGATAGGGCAGCAGCTTGCCGAGCACGATCTCCAGGCGGCCGACGGGCGAGGCAAAGAGTTGTTCCATGGACCCGCGTTCCCATTCCCCGGACACGGTGAGCGCCGTCAACAACACCGCGGCGATGGCGAGTAGATACACGGCCAGGCCCGGGACCATGAACAGGGCCGAGCGGGCTTCGGGGTTGAACAGGGTGAACACCTTCACCTGCAACGGCGGCTCGGCGGCGAGGTCGATGCGGCGCAGGCTCTCGGCGCGCACCAGGCCGTCGATCTTGCTCAGGATCTGATTGGCCACTACGCCGTCCGCACCGTCGACCATGAGCTGGACCTCGCCGTCGCGACCAGCGGTCAACTCGCGCTGGTAGCCGTCGGGAATGGCCAGCGCGGCCAGGGTCTGGCCTCGGCGAATCATGCGCAAGGCGGTGGTCTCGTCGCTGTCGGCCGCGATGGCAAACTCGTGGTCGGCCGTCACGGCGCGAACCAAGGCGCGCGAAGTAGCGCTGCGATCGCCATCGAGCACGACCAGGGGAATGTGGTCCATGTCGAAGCTGACGCCGAATCCAAAGATGAGCAGCATGACCACCGGCATGGCCAGGGCCATGTACAAGGTGCGTGGATCGCGACGAATGTGCATGACCTCCTTGGAAGCCATGGCGCCCACGCGAACCAGAAAGCGCGCCGGCCTGGTCATGGCGCGTGCGCCTCGCGAGGCCGGGCGACGACGGCCAAGAACACGTCCTCCAACGTCGGCTCGCCGGGCTCGACTTCCACGGCTTGCGCGCCAGCCCTGGTCAGGGCGACCGCGACCGAGTCCGCGTTCCAGTCAGCGGCAGCCACTTGCAGGTGCAGGCCGGCACCAAAGGGCTCGACCGCGATGATCCCTTTGCGGCTGCGCAAGGAGCCCGCGGCTTCGGCGAGATTGCGGCCACGTACCGCCAGTACCTGGCCGGGGACGTAGCGGCGCTTGAGCGCAGCCGGCGTGTCGAGCGCCACCAGGCGGCCATCCACCATGAGGCCGATGCGGCCACAGTATTCAGCCTCGTCGAGATAGTGGGTGGTGACGAAGATGGTGGTGCCTTCGCGGGCGAGGCGGCGAATGAAACGCCAGAAGTGGCGACGGCTGACCGGATCCACGCCGGCGGTGGGCTCGTCGAGAAACAGCACCGCGGGCCGGTGCAGAATGGCGCAGCCCAAGGCCAGACGTTGGCGGATGCCGCCCGGCAGTGAACCGGTGATGGCGTTGCGTTCCTGTTCCAGATCGCACAGACGCAGAACCTCGTCGGCGCGGGCCACGAAATCCGGCCCGGAGAGGCCGTAGGCCCCGCCGAAGAACTCAATGTTGGCCCGCACCGGCAAGTCCAGATACAGCGAGAACTTCTGCGACATGTAGCCGATGGAAGCCTTGACTGACTCGGGTGTGGATTTCACGTCGAAGCCGGCCACGCGGGCTTCGCCAGACGTGGGCGCGAGCAGCCCACACAACATGCGGATGGTGGTGGACTTGCCCGCGCCGTTGGCGCCCAGGTAGCCGAAGATTTCGCCGCGGGCCACTGAGAACGATACGTCGTCGACCGCCTGGAATGATCCGAATCGGCGCGAAAGATGAACGGCTTCGATGGACGGCTCGCTCATGCGGCCTCCTGGCGTACACGTGCCAAGAACAGATCTTCGAAATTGGGCGCGACTCGACGAAGCGATGCCGCCAGCGGTTTGAGAGCGGCGTCCACTGTGCCTGCCGATCCGAGCGCAATCGCGATTCGCAGGGTCGAGCCGGCGGGCGAGGCGGCGTGGACCTGGGCCAGACTGGCCAAGCGCTCGTCGACTTGTTCGCGCTCGCCGCCCTCGACTTCGTAGGTTTCGTCATCGAGCCCGGCAAGCAAAGTGCGCGGCTCGCCGTCAAGCAAGAGCCGACCGTGATGGATGAGGCCCACGCGATGGCAGCGCTCAGCCTCGTCCATGTAGGGAGTGGACAGCAGCACGGTCATGCCGTCGTGGACCAGCTCGTGCAACAAAGCCCACAGCTCGCGGCGACTGACCGGGTCCACGCCATTGGTCGGCTCGTCGAGCAGCAGCACCTCGGGACGGTGGAGCAGGGCGCAGGCCAGGGCCAACTTCTTGTACATCCCGCCGGAAAGGGCGTCGGCGCGGCGGTCGAGAAACGGTCCGAGGCGCGTGATGTCGAGCAGGCGCGCAGCACGTTCGCGGAAGAGCGCGCGGGGCAGGCAGTACAGGCGAGCAAAGAAACGCAGGTTCTCGCCAACCGAAAGATCGGGATACAGGCTTGCTTGCTGAGGCATGAGGCCGAGCGACTCGCGTACAGCCGCGCCGCCTGAGGCCGGATCGCGGCCGAGCACCAACGCGCGCCCTGAATCGAGAGCAATCAGCCCAGCCAGCGCACGAATGGCGGTGGTCTTGCCGGCGCCGTCCGCGCCCACCAAACCGAAAAGCTGGCCGCGAGCAACTGTGAAACTGAGACCGTCGAGCGCCAGCGTCGGGCCAAAGCGGCGCATCAGCGACTGCGCATCGAGCGCAGCGCCGGTGCCGAACCCCAGCGCGGTCCCGCCAGAAGCGGCAGCGGGCGCCGCGCCCATCAGCGGCGCTCCGTTCCTGGCAACGTCACCTGCACGGGCATGCCGGCGCGCAGTTTGCCGGCGCGATTGGCCAGCACGATCTCGACCGGATAGACTAGACGATCGCGATCGCTGCGCGTCTGGATGTTACGCGGGGTGAACTCGGCTTTGAAAGCCACGGTCGAAACCTGGCCGGAAAATTCCTCGCCGGGAAAGGCATCGGCAACCGCGAGAGCGGGCGCGCCCAGCTTGACCGCAGCCAGTTCGGCGTTGGGTAGATAAAACGTGGCGCGCACTTCGGAAAGATCGAGCAACCGCACCAGGGTGGTTCCCGGCGCGACCAACTCGCCTGCTTCGTGGGGCAGCTCGGTGACCCAGGCGTCGCGGGGAGCTGCAATCTCGCACTCGTCGACCAGCAGCCGTGCGCGGGCCGCGCTGGCTGCGCTGGCTCGCGCGCTGGCGTGGGCGGCTTGTGCTTGTGCTGCGGACGCCTTCCACGTGGCGCCTGCGGCACCGACCTGAGCCTGGCTGGCGCGGGCCTGGGCCCGCAGGGCTTCGACTTGATGGGAAAGGCCATCGGCGCTGGCGCGGGTCTGGTCGCGGCTGGACAGCGCCACGTCGTCAGTCAAGCTGTCGAGGCGGCTGGCTTGCCGAAGAGTGGCGTCGCGCTGGGCTGACAGCGACGACGCTTGCGCCTCGGAGGCGACACGGGCAGCGCCGGCCACCTGCTGGGTGGCGCGGGCCGCGCCGATCGATGCCTCGGCCGCGCTGGCCTGGTCCTCGGCTGCCGTCTGGCGCTCTTGCGCCTCGGACAGAGACGCGCGCGCGTCTGCGCAGTCCAGGCTGACCAGGAGGTCGCCCTTCTTGACGGCCGCGCCCTTTTTCACGTGCAGTCGAACCACGCGCGCACTGATGCGCGATGAGAGGTCGACCTCGGTGCCCTCGATTTCGCCTGAGCCGCCCGTGTGCCCGCGCAAGGCGCGTTCCTGCATCCGCAGGCGCGTAGCCAGCAGGCCAGCGAGCCCGAGCACCACGACGACGAGAACGATGGCGACCCTTCGCATGAGGACTCCTTGCTGGTTGGCAGATCAGCAAACTTCATGCCCGATGGCTTTGAGCCTTTCCGCAGATGGCGCAGGAAGAACTGTAAAGAATTCCGACACCACGTTCGGGTTTCCGACGAGGAGAGGAATGCCCTCTGTGTAGGGGCGACCTGCGGTCACCCCCGAACGCCAGCGCCGGCTGGTCGATTCGGCGCCAAGAGGACCAAGGGCGACCGCGGGTCGCCCCTACAGAAGTGGTGGCAACGCACTTTCCCTCCGGCATCGGTTTTGCTCTCCAAGGCGAGCGGACAACAACATGAACTTGAGCAGGCTCGGTCGCGCATCTCTTTTTGTAGTGCTCTGTGTGGCCCGTGTTGCATGGGCCGGGGATGAACAACCCATGCGGGCTTTGACACTGGACCAGGCCCTGGCCGAGCTGGACAGCCAGAGTCCCACCTTGGTTCAGGTGCGCAGCCGTGTGGCGGACGCGCGTGCTGTGGCCACGCAAGCGAGGGTTCCCCTGGTTCCCACCGTGGTGGCAGCAGGCGGTTACACCCGCAACAGCGCCGACGCAATCGTCGACTTCAGCAAGATTCAACTGCCTGGCCTGCCCGCCGGCGCCTTGCCCTCGGGGCCGCTGGTCATCCAGCCTCTCGGCGTGTGGACAATTGCGGGCACGGTGCGCGTGCCCTTGGTCATTCCCAATGCCTGGGCTGACTGGTCGGCGGCTCAGCGCGCGGCCGACGCAGCTGCGGCCACTGCGGAATCGGCGCGCCTGCAACTTCGCGCCTCGCTGGCCGAGGCCGCTTGGGCGGCAGCCGCGGCCGAGGAGATCGTGGCGGTCTCGGAACGCGCGGTGAGCGTCGCGGAGGAACACCAACGAAGCGCGGCCCGCAATGTGGCAGCCGGCACCGAGGCGCCTTTGTCGGTGCTGAAAGCCGAAACCGAAGTTGTCAAACGCCAGAGCGATCTAGCGCAGGCGCGCGCCAACTGCGAGCGCGGCCATCTGGCGCTGGGTGTGCTTCTGGGCAAGCCCGAGCCCACGCACGTGCTCTTGCCCTCTGAGTCGGGTGGCGAGGCTGCGCGTGGCGTGGAAAGCTTGGTGGCCGAGGCGCTGCAGAGTCGGCCCGAACTGGCGGCGCAGGCGGCGCAGATCCGCGCTGCCCAGGCACAGAAGACCTCGGCGCGGTTGCGCTGGCTGCCGCAGATCTCTGGCAGCGGAACGCTTTTCGCGGCGGACGTTCCGTATCCGACGGGAAAGAAGGAAGGCTGGCGCCTGACCCTGGATGCTCTGTGGCCGCTCTATGACGGCGGGCTGGCGTTTGGCAAACGCGATCAGGCCGAAGCAGCTCTGCTCGCGGCGCAGGCTGCCGCCGAAGCGCAGCGGCTCGGCATCGTTCAGGAAGTGCAGGACACGCGCCGCGATGTCTCGGTCGCGCAAGAGCGTCTGCGCCTGGCTGAGCAGCAGCGGGATCTCGCCACAGCAGCGGCAGCCTCGGCCAAGCGGACCTTCGAGGCCGGCGTGGCCAGTTCTCTTGATGTGCTGGACGCCAACGACAAGTTGTATCAGGCCGACGTGGCCATGGCCGACGCGCGCGGCAGGCTGGGCATCGCGCGCGTGGCGCTGGACCGGGCCTTGGGGCGGGTGCGCTGATGAATGACCCGTCTTCTGTCCGTTTGGGGGGCGGCGCGCTTGACGACGCGGGCACGCCCGGCCTCGACGAGATCGAGCGCGAGGAACTGTCGCGACTGTTTGGACGCGTCGCCTGGGCGCGGGTGGCTGTGCTGCCGGCGCTCGTGGGATTGGTCATGTGGTTGCTGGCCACTGACGAGACGCCGTGGCGACGCTGGGTGCTGGGCACACTCATCGTGTTCACGTCCTCCTTCTTCCTGGTGGAAGCCGGACGCCACCGGGGATCGAGTTTTCGCCGTGGCACGATTCACATCAATCTGGCTTTTGCTGCCTTGGCGCAGGCCGGTGTTACCTTTGCCACCGGTGGCCTGGGCAGTCCGTTTCTCTTTGCCATGTTCCCCATCGCCATGCTCGTAGCCATCACCACCCGGCCACCGGGCGTGTTCGTTCTCGTGGCCTGTCAGATCGCGGCCCTGTGGACCATGGCCCTGGCCGAGGTCCAAGGGCTAGTGCCCAACCTGAATCTGGTGGCTTTCGGGGGCGGTGCGCGTGCGGGCTGGAGTGACACGCACCTGTGGGCCAACGCGACCTTTGCCAGCGCTGGGTTTCTGATGGTCACCGGACTCGGACGAATTATTCGCGGAGCCTTCGATGGCATGGTTCGGCGTGCGCTGCGGGCGCGACAGGAATCGGTGCGGGCCCATGCGGAGCTGTCAGCGCTCTCGGGCGAGATTGCGCATGAATTGAAGAATCCTTTGGCCAGCGTCAAGGGCTTGGCTGGTCTGCTGGCTCAGGATGTGTCTGCGGGTAAGTCGGGCGAGCGGCTGGCTGTGCTCCGGCGCGAAGTGGACCGCATGCAAGGCATCTTGGAGGAGTTTCTCAACTTTTCGCGTCCGCTGCTGCCGATCGCGGCTGAAGAAGTGGACCTCGATGCCCTCTGTCGTGAAGTGGCGGCCTTGCACGAAGGCATGGCGCATGAACGCGGCGTTTCGATCAAGGTGCGCGGGGCAGACCCAACGGCGCTGTGCGATCCGCGCAAGATCGAGCAGGTACTTCTCAACTTGGTGCAGAATGCGTTGGAGGCCAGCCCCACGGGCGCGATGGTGGAGATTGAATCCTGCCGCGACCGCGAGAGAGTGCAGGTCCGCGTGTTGGATCGAGGACCGGGCGTGGATACGGAGCTTGCGGCCAGGGTTTTCGATCCCGGCTTGACCAGCAAGGCGCAGGGCTCGGGCCTGGGCCTGACGATTGCGCGCGCGTTGGCCCGCCAGCATGGCGGCGATCTGGACCTTGCCAGCCGTGATGGCGGCGGCTGCGTGGCCGTGTTGCGCTTGCCTGCAGCCGCGCCCAAGTAGGAAAGGGCTAGCTTGTTCGCACAGAGAGCACTGAGGACGGATGAGAAGAGGGAGTTTGGACTGCGTAGACTCAACTCTTCCCTTCTCCTCCGTTTTTGTGGCCTATGTGCCTCTGTGAGAAACAGCTAGCTCATCGGGCCGTGCTGGAAACGAAGTGGCGATCGCGCGTACCATTGCCGCCATGAGGAAGGTTCGCGCCTGGCAAGTCAGCCAGCCCATCGGCAATTCATGTTGAAACCACGCGTGCTGGTGGTCGACGACGACGAGGGCGTTCGCTATACGCTGCGCGAGATTCTAGAGTCGTCGGGCCTTGAGGTCGACGTTGCCCGCGACGGGGTTGAGGCCCTGGAA